>OAUV01000070.1_pt1 | contig 139623 bp, 122 predicted proteins | sample 1516841 | NCBI WGS metagenome assembly OAUV01 (sample SAMEA2580044, study PRJEB22360) | human gut metagenome | biome: human gut; feature: human-associated habitat; material: faeces | place: Denmark | collected 2008/2010 | reverse complement strand
CCTGAGCGGAGCGTTTTTTATATATTAGGAAAGAACTTTCCTAATATATAAAAAAGTCTGAATAAATCCGGCAATCACAAAGCTTTTGCAACCCTCCGTTTATTCAGACTTTTTTATCTGTCTTTTAATATCTCTTGATTTTTCTTGAAGCTGTCTTCTCAAATTCTTTCTCGCGAATGATCAGACTATAAATCTTTTTATATGCCGGTGCACCCTGATTGTATTCATCAATCAGTTTTTGGAGTTCTACACGGACTTCCTCTTCTCTTTCAAGTCCCTGTTTTTTTGCGTACTCTTCATCCGGATATATTTCTGCCTCGATCACTCCTTTTGCTTCTCTTACTAATACTTCCTGTACCAGTCTTGAAGAACTTAATTTATTCTCCAGTTCTTCCGGTGAGACATTTTCTCCATTCTTTGTAATGATCAGATTTTTCTTTCGTCCTGTCAGATAGATAAACCTTTCTTCATCTACATATCCAAGATCCCCTGTGCAAAGCCATCCATCTTTCAGTGCGGTTTTTGTTTCTTCCGGCATCTTGTAATATCCTTGCATTACACTGCTTCCGCGAACCCACAGTTCTCCATCTACGGTCTTTGCCTCGCAGTTTGGAAGAAGTTGTCCTACTGAATTCTTTTTTACATTCCATGCAACGGTTGTACTGATGACCGGTGAACATTCTGTCATTCCATATCCCTGGAGAATCTGGATTCCAAAACGTTCGAACAGATCAATATAATCCGGGTTCAGGTATGCACCTCCACTGCAGATCGTATGAAACTGAGATCCAAATACTGCTTCTTTTACCACTTTTTCCGGAAGATCTTTTACGTCTTCTAACTTTTTTGCAAAAGTTTCAATCATAAGCGGTACCATCAAGATCATATTTGGCTTAAATAATTTAATATTTTTTGCTACACGCATCAAAGAGTCATTAATACAGATAATTGCACCGAGAGAAATTCCTTTCAGGATATCCATACTCAGGCAGTATGCGTGGTGAATCGGTAAAACTGACAGGATCACATTTCTCTCTGGGAGCTTCATATCCAGACATGTCGCGTTCTCAACGAGATTTCTGTGTGTCAGCATCACACCTTTGCTCTTTCCTGTTGTCCCTGATGTGAACATGATCGTACAGAGTTGATCCGGAGTAATCTCTGTTTTTTCTACTCCTGTATCCTCATCTATCGTTTGTTCCATCATTGATTTTGTAAGAGAAAGTATATTTCCCTCATTCGCTTCTTTCTGCATAGAAAGGATGTACTTCAGTTTTGGACACTTTTCTTTCGCTGCTTCGATCACATCTTTACGAATCTCATCCAGAATCAGGATTGTTACATCTGCACGGTCGATAAGTTCACACAGTTCTTCTGCCGGAAGTGACATATCCAATGGTACTGCAACATTTCCGCCGTCCACAATTCCAAAATAGGAAGCAATCCATAGATAAGAAGTCGCACCGATCAATGCGATATGACTTTTTGGTTCTCCCAGTTTTTTCAATAATGCTGTTATTCTCTCACTGTCTTCTTTCAACTGTGTGTATGTCTTTGCCGCAATTTCATTTTTTCCTATTTTGTAACGGATTGCGTCTTCATTTCCAAAACATTTTTCTGCATTTGTAAGAATATCGCGAATTGTTCTATATTCCATTTTCTTTTCCCTCTACTTCAAAGACTCAAGATACGCTACAGCTTCTCCGACTGTTCGGATATCTGCTGCCTTGTCCTGTTCAATCTCCACATCCATCTCGTCTTCTATTTCACCAAGCATGCTCATAAAATCAAAGGATGTGAATCCAAGATCTTCCATAAAACGTGATTCCGGCTTGATGTCTTCCTGTTCAATTTCTACATAATTACAAATAATATCTACTAACTGCTCAAACATGATTTTTTCCTTTCCATTCTGTCCTGATCGTGATTCTCAACATGATCCGGAGCATCTTTCTTTTATACAAGCTTTATAATTTCTCCAATTGTAAGTTCAGGATTTTCTGCTCCCTTGAACATAATTTTACATAAATAGTAATACAGATATTCCAGCTCTTCTCGTGAGATTGCCTTTTTCTGATGTTCAAAGTTGAAATCCAATCCATTATCCTCCGGTCGGTGCATGACTGTCAGATACATTGCCTGTGTTGTCATTCCATTCGGATACCATTTCGTCTTATATTGAATTCCTCCAAGATCTTCCAGTCCCTTCTCCTGCAATGTCATCGGCTGGTAAGTCAAAGACATCGGCTCATACGTCAGTCCTTTCTGTGGCTGTGGATATGTCCTGGAGCGATATGCGAAATATTCTGTCGGGTCATAATTTGCATGACGGAATAATTCATTCTGCTTATCACGGATTTCATATACTGCATCGATAAACTTCACATCTTCTGAAAATACGGTACGAAACGGGAACGAATGAATTCTTGTTCCACCGGATTTCTTTTCTTTTAATGTAGCTCTTCTGGCAATCGCATTATTGATCGATACATCCTCCTGTCCATTCATTTTCTGGAAGTAAGTACGTAATCCCATCAATAAAAGACATGCCAGGGATACCCTGTACTTTTCGCAGAAATCCATCAGACGTTTGGTCGGTTCTGCTTCCAAATGAAAGATATCCAATGCAGAACTCACATCATCTGTCGCATTAAATGCAGAACGAAGCTTTGGATTTTTAAACATTTCCCTCGCTGCATCCAGCTTATCTGTTCCATTAACACCGTTATAAACCGGCTCTGATGCTTCAATCAGTTCCCTGAAAAATTCTCTGTCTCGCTGCTGTGCTTTACTTCCGGCTTCATATGCGAGATCCTTCTTTACCTGATCTATGTAAGAACACATATCCTTTGGATATGGGACACCTTCATATTTTGCATTACAGTACAGCTCAATAATATCCTTCAGAAATGTGATCAGCGACTGAGCATCTACCACCATATGATGTCCGAGGAAATACACTCCGTTGAATCCATCTGAAGTGCGGATCATTTTAATCTTCGTCATCGGTGAATCCTCGAGTGGGAATGGAACTGTTGTCCATTTCTGCATCGTATCAGCTGCCTCTTCCATAGTCACATTGGAGAAATCAACGAACTCTATCTCCCGTTCTTTTCTGTCCTGCTCTGCACTTACAACATACTGATATACATTCCCCTCTTTGTCCTTTGCAAAGCGTATCCGCATCCCTTCATTTCTCTCATATGCTTTGTAAATGGACTCTCGGAGTACATCCCAATCCAGATCTGTGCCAATTGTCAGGCTTGTGCCAATATTCAGTACTGCCGCATTCGGACAAAATGGCAGATAATACAAATGAAATTTTTGCGCTACCGTCAGTGGGTATACAGGATATCCTTTTCTTGTTTTCATCATTCTATGATTCCTCCTATAAATGAATCCATTGCTCCTTCATAAGCTTCTCTGTCTTTATAATAACTTTCGCAGTGTCCTGCCCCGTGGATGATCAGCTTCTGTTTTGGAGATTTGCAGTTTTTATAGATTTCTTCCGACATGCTGCACGGAACAAATGTATCTGCGTCTCCATGGATCAAAAGAACCGGAACCTTCGCTTTTCTGACTTCACGGGCAGAATTGCACTCATCCAATCCATATCCTGCCTGTTTTTTATTCACCGCATCCGCAATCTGTATCATTGGAAACGCCGGAAGATGATACATACTGTGAAGTACATGTGTAAACACTGCCTTGGGCGAAGTAAACGGACAATCTGCAATAATTCCTTTTACCTGCTGCGGCAGATCAAGCCCGCTTGCCATCAATACTGTGGCGCCTCCCATAGAATTACCATGCAGGAGAATCTGAACATTTTCTCCTTCCTGTCCGATCACCCATTCAATCCACCGATATGCATCATAACGGTCCTTACATCCGAATCCAATGTATTTCCCTTCACTTTGCCCATGTGATCTCTGATCAACAAGAAGAACGTTATAACCACGCTTCAAATAATAATTTGAAATACTTCCATAATCCGCAAGCCCCTGGCTCGTGTAGCCGTGAAAACAGATCACTGCTTTTTTGTATTTCTTTTCTTCGACATTTCCTGCTCCCCGGAAATACGTTCCATGAAGCTTCAAACTGTCTTCCGACCGGATCCAGACATCTTCATGAGGCTGCTCCATCATCCACTCCCTGCATTCCTTCATCTTTGAAAAATACTGATCCCAGTCTACCCCGGACATCTTCATCGTGCGTTCTGTCTTTGCGTTATAACGCATCATTGTTCTTCTGTAAAAGTATGCACTTCCACCTGCCTCTGCTGATACGATTCCCACCAGACCTGCAAGTGCAAGAAGTTTTCCGTAATGCATCATCTTTATCACCTTTGCTTCCTTTTTACAGTTATTTCTGTTTCTGTGTTTTCTTTATTGTATTCTGTTCTGCTTTTCTGCTATCAATCAGTTTTTTCAGATACAGAGCTTTGTCAATATTGCCTTCTACTTTCAATTTTCCCAGTGTTACTGCGAGAACCGGATCCAGCTTTCCCTCGTTGATTTTAAATAGTGTCTCTGCGGAACAAATAAAAATAGCATCTCTGTCATAATATTCGTATGGTTCCACATACAGCTTTCCTTCTTTTACCTCTGCATAAAAGATTCCTTCTGCTTCTCCTGTTATATTAAACTGATATGCAAGATGTTCATTCACAGTACTTACGTCTGCTTCCATCATCATTCCTTTTACTTTTGAAAACATGTCTGCGTATGTCATTTTTCTCTCCCTCTCCTTTTCAGCTTTTCTTCTTTCGACCGATGGTCGATTTGCTATGTTTTTAATCTATCACTTTTTCGACCCGTGGTCAATTATCTATTTCAGACAATCTTTTGTTTTAAAGTGTCCTTTTTTTGTCCTCTTTTTTATTTCTATTTTATTGGTTCTTCCGACTTTATTGTGCTATACTTAAAAGGATATCGGTCAATTCCCGTAATCTGGAACTGGCCAAATATACTTACGAATATACGAGGCGGACTTCTATGCCAAAACAATTAAAATACGATAAGATTCTGGATGCTCTTCAAAAGCTTCTGGAAACCAAAGAACTTTCTAATATCTCTGTCAGTGAGATTGCTCAGACTGCTGAAATTGGAAAAGGAAGTATTTATTATTATTTTTCTTCCAAAGATGCAATTCTTGAAGCACTGGTAGAACGCAATTATGAAGCTCCAATAACAACAGCAAGACATCTTGCAGAGCAAAGAGAGATTTCACCTTTCACACGCATGGCTCTGATCTTTCAGGCCTGCCGAAATTCCTCTGCGGCTTTTTTAAAGACACAGCCATCAACTACAAAGGCTGCGCCGGAGCGGGCTTTTCTTCATCAAAAGTACATGAATCATCTCATCGTTTCACTCAAGCCGGTTCTTGCTTCCATTATTGAACAAGGGATTGCACAGGATTTAATCCGCTGTGCTGACCCTGTTTCTCTTGCTGAGATCGTACTGATTGTACTGACTGTTAAGATGGATAACACCTTAATACCTTCAACAGCAGATGAGATTGAACAGACAATCTCTGCTCTTGTCTCTCTTTTGGAAAAAGGAACTGAGAATCCTGCGGGATCGCTAAACTTTCTGATGGCACAGCTGTAAGCAGTTTTCTGTTCGCGGCACCTGCATTACACAACATATCCCACCATTTTGAATTGCTGACGATGATATGATAAATCATGAGACGAAAGGAGTGTTTTTATGATTATTCGTCCTGTTTTTAATATATTATTGCTCCCTGATATCACTTATTTTTTTAAACGTGATTTCTTTCCGGGGGCTGCTGCAGACCAGATTGAAGTCGGTACAGATATTCTGTTTCCATTTTTGAAAAATGAAGTGGATGAGACTACTGTTACTATAGATGATATTTACCCGGTCGGTATGTCTGCGAGAGTCGAATCCATCGGTGATGATGACAGCATCCAGATTCGTACATTAGAACGTGTCAGTCTTGATGATATTGAGCTGGATGAGAACGGACAGATTACAGCTACAGCTTCCATCCGTCCGGAGGTAGATGATCTTCCTTTAGAAGAAGAGAAGCAGACTTTCACAAACCTGCGGAACTCGCTTCTGAAATTTGTTCAGAATTATCAATGGGGGATCTGGGCAAGAAGCTACATTATCCAGAGAAAGAATATCTATGACCTCGGTTCTGCTCTTTCAGATTATCTGAACATTACTTCCGAAGAAAAATATGCAATTGTTGAGACAGATTCCCGCCGTGAGCGCTGTGAACTGATTGAGAATGCGATTAAGGAATTCATGGAAGTGGCCAAAGTTTCTTCTGAAGCACAGGAGGCACAGAAAGGTGACCAGGAGCAGCTTTACAGAGAGGCTGCAATTAAGAAGCAGATCGATTACCTTCAGAAAGAATTAGATGAGATGCACCCGGAAAACATTTCCGATGTCCGTGCTTTTGAAAAAAAGATTCAGGAATCCGGCATGAATGAAGATGCCCGTAAGGAAGCGGACAAAGTCCTGAATCGTATGAAGCAGGAAGGAAAAGACAGCCATGAATATGGGCTTCTCTATGACTATCTTGATTTTGTCACCAGTCTTTCCTGGAAGCATCCGGAATTTACACCGATTGATTTAAACCGGGCAGAAGAGATTCTTGATGAAGATCATTATGGACTTAAGAAAGTCAAAGAACGTATCATCCAGCAGATTGCTGTTATGGCACTGAACCGAAAACAGTATGGTTCCATCCTCCTTTTTGTCGGTGCGCCTGGTACCGGTAAGACAAGTATCGGACAGAGTATTGCCCGTGCGTTAAACCGCGAATATGTCCGCATCAGTCTCGGCGGTATCCGAGATGAAGCTGAGATCCGCGGTCACAGAAGAACTTATATCGGCGCTATGCCGGGACGGATCATGGAAGGGATTAAACGCAGCGGCGTTTCCAATCCTGTTGTAGTTCTTGATGAAGTAGATAAGCTTGCGAAAGATTATGGCGGAGATCCGGCAAGTGCATTGCTTGAGGTGCTTGACCCGGAGCAGAACAGTACATTTACAGACCATTATATGAATGTTCCATATGACTTATCCAATGTTCTGTTCGTCTGCACAGCAAATTCTACAGATACGATTCCCGAACCGCTTCTGAACCGTATGGAAGTGATCGATTTTCCAGGATATACGGCGGTGGAAAAATTCCATATTGCCAGAAAGCACTTACTTCCAAAAGCAATGGACGCTATGGGAATCCAGAAGAAAATGTTAAAGATAACGGATGGTGCATTGCGCAAGGTCATTGAAGATTATACGATGGAATCCGGAGTCCGTGGACTTAAGAAACAGATTGATATGCTTTGTCGTTCCGCTGCTGTGCGTCTTGTAAAAGAAGAGGGGCAGACTCTGACAGTAAATAAATCGAATCTGAAAGACTATCTCGGCCGTAAGAAACTGCATCATGACCAGAAATTAACTTCCACACAGCCTGGTGTTGTCACCGGACTTGCATGGACACAGGCAGGCGGTGAGATTCTGTTTATAGAGACAAAGCTGACAGAAGGGGAAGGAAAGGTGATCATCACCGGACAGCTTGGAGATGTCATGAAAGAATCTGTACAGATTGCACTGACACTTGTGAAGTCTCTTTATCCTAAAGAAAGCAAGGTTTTCCAGGATCATGATCTGCACATTCATGTGCCGGAAGGAGCTGTTCCAAAAGACGGTCCATCTGCCGGCATTACATTAACCACAGCACTTGCTTCCCTTGTTACCGGAAAGGCTGTCAGCCCGGATTATGCCATGACCGGTGAAGTTTCCCTCCGCGGAGGTATACTTCCGATCGGTGGGCTTCCTGAGAAACTGATGGCTGCCCAGAGGGCCGGTATTACAAAAATACTGATTCCTTTTGACAACGCAGATGATCTCGAAGATGTAGCTGCTGAAGTAAAGGATAAGCTGAAAATCACTCCGGTGAAAAAGGTCAGCGACGTTCTGAAGTTATTGCTCGGATAAAAAGTGACCTATCGTTAAACGGAAACTATGAGAAACAAAAGCCCATAGCAGGAATTCTGATAAGTTCAACAAACTTACCATTCAGATTCCGCCATGGGCTTTTTTATAGTTTTAAAATTCGACAGATAAACCGTAATCTATTTATCTGACTATTTATTCCTCTGTCTCTTCTTCCATCTCTTCTCCGAGATAGAATACTTTGTAAAACATTTCAAGAGACTTGAAAAGCTCTTCCTTTGTGTCCTGCAGCTCTTTGATCTTCAGTACACTACCAATCTCATCGAATGAGAAATCACCCTCGTTGTGCTCTACTTTCAACTCAAGGTTTCCATTCTCATCAAACACCAGCAGGAGAACTCCTCCAACATCCGCTGTATACAACACACACATGATCTGCAGTTCCTGTTTCACTGCTTCCGGAAGAGATTCAAATTCCGGGTTCAGATAATATTTCTGCTCATAGGAGCTGGCCGCACACAATACCATTTCTTCATCCATAATTTTTACACCTTATATCACTGCCCACAGTTTCTGTAAACAGTACTTACCTTTCCATATTTTCCACATTCACTGCATAATCCCGATGACTTATTCACATTCCGTAAGTCTTATCCACCTGGTTATACATATCCATATACGCCGCGCACCGAAACTTCTCCGGCATACACCGCCTCTTCGGTTCCATCTTCTTTCCGAACGATCAATTCTCCTGTCTGATTGATTCCAAGTGCGTAAGCATTGTACTGTTCTTTCGCGCCAAGAATCCGGACCTCACGGTCTTTATTAACCAGTAATTCGCTGTAACGTTCTTTCAGACCGGACAGATCTCCATGTTCAAGGAAAACCGTGTAATTCTGTTCAAAGCGTTTCATCACTGCTGCGATCAACGGTGCTCTCTTTACCACATGTCCACATTCCAGTCTGAGTGATGTCGCCGTCTCACGGATCTCCTCAGGGAACTCTGTCAGGTTCACATTGATCCCTACACCAATCGTTACATGATTAATGTAATCGATCTGAGTGCTCATCTCTGTCAGGATTCCGACGAGCTTCTTTCCATTAATGATAATATCATTTGGCCACTTGATCTTTACATCTGGGTTTCCACAGGAATCTCCGCAATCCATGATTCCCTCTGCTACACTTAATGCCATCACAAGCGTCAGCATCGGCGCCTGATCCGGTTCAATCTTCGGACGAAGCAACAAGGACATGTAAATGCTTGAACCTGACGGTGAATCCCAGGAACGGCCCCTTCTCCCTCTTCCGGCTGTCTGCTTATCTGCTACCGCAAGTGTACCTTCCGGTGCACCTTCATCTCCCATCTGCTTGATCCTCAGATTTGTAGAATCTACCGAATCGTAATAAACGATGTTTCTTCCGGCCCACTGCGTATCCATCAGGCTATCAAGCTCTTCTTTCGTCATCACATCTGGACTATCTACAATATGATAACCTTTATTCCGCACAGCTTCAACCTGATATCCTTCTTCCTGCAGCTGACGGATCACCTTCCAGACTGCAGTTCTTGACACCCCGAACTTTTCACAAAGCTGCTGTCCTGACACATATCCGTCCGCTTCCCTCAATAATTTTAATATTTCAGCTTTCATTCTAATTCCACCTCTCATCAGACCTTTATACAAAAGAAAGGTGTCTGTCCCATCTCTGGAATAACAGACACCTTCTGCTCATTCTTATTTTCCACAGAAGCCGGTCTGATCTTCAACTCATTTATCATACCAAACTTCTGCTGATTTCTCAAGTTCATCAAATACATTGCGCGTTACTGTTCACACGATGTGCGATTACGTTCTCTTAGAACTCGCCAAGTGTTGCAACCATTACAGCCTTGATCGTATGCATTCTGTTCTCTGCCTCATCGAATACTTTGGACTGTGCAGACTCAAATACTTCGTCTGTTACTTCCATATCTTCGATTCCGAAACGCTGTCCCATCTCTGCTCCGATCTTTGTCTTCAGGTCATGGAATGCCGGCAGGCAATGCAGGAAAATAGCTGTATCTTTTGCATTTGCCATAACTTCTTTTGTTACCTTATATGGTGAAAGTTCTTTGATTCTCTTCTCCCATACTTCATCCGGCTCGCCCATGGATACCCATACATCTGTATAGATAACATCTGCGTCCTTTGTTCCTTCTTTTACATCTTCTGTCAGAGTAATTGTTGCTCCGGACTGTGCAGCATAACCTTTACAAGTTTCAACAAGTTCTTCGTTCGGGAAATATTCTTTCGTTGTACATGCTACGAAATGCATTCCAAGCTTAGAGCATGCGATCATCAGGGAGTTGCCCATGTTAAATCTTGCATCTCCCATGTATACAAGCTTGCGGCCTTTGAGTTCTCCGAAATTCTCACGGATTGTCAGCATATCTGCCAGCATCTGTGTCGGATGATATTCATTTGTCAGACCGTTCCATACCGGTACTCCTGCATATTTTGCAAGATCTTCTACGATTTCCTGACCGAATCCACGATATTCGATTCCGTCATACATTCTTCCAAGTACACGGGCTGTATCTTCGATGCTCTCTTTCTTTCCAATCTGAGAACCTGATGGATCAAGATAAGTTGTTCCCATTCCCATATCATGCGCTGCCACTTCGAATGCACAACGTGTTCTTGTACTTGTCTTCTCAAAGATCAGTGCAATGTTCTTGCCATGATAATGATCCACCGGTACTCCGCTTTTCTTCTTCTCTTTGAGGTCTGCTGCCAGGTCAAGCAGGTATGTAATCTCCTCTGGTGTAAAATCCTTCAGTGTCAGAAAATTTCTTCCTTTTAAATCCATTGTTCTCGTCCTTTCTATTCTATAACTATATGAATCAGAACCCTCTCTGTCCTTCTCTTCTTCATATCTTTGAACCTACATTGTAACCGATGAATTTAGTATACTACATCCATGTATAAAAATGCAACTAAAACTTTATTTTACTCTGTTTTATACATATTCATTCAGCGTTTATACATTCTTTTATGCATTTTTATTATTTCTTCTCTGTCTTCCTGCTTCGAACATCAGGACCGCCGCTGCCACTGCCGCATTTAGAGATTCTGCCTCGCCTTCCATTGGGATACGGATGAGACAATCCGCGCAGTCTGCAACTTCATCACGAAGTCCGTTTCCCTCATTTCCGATCAGAAATGCACAACCAGTTGTATAATCTTCCTCGTCGTATGCATTTTCTCCACGCAAATGTGCTGCGTAAGTTTTAATGCCCTCCTTCTGCAGCTCTTTGATCTTCTCCGGAAGATCTTCCACATAGAGGAACGGCATACGGAATACAGCCCCCATCGTGGAACGAATCACCTTTGGATTGTAGACGTCCACGCAATCTTTGCTCAATAAGATTCCGGTTACACCTGCTGCCTCAGCTGTTCTGAAAATAGTTCCGAGATTTCCCGGATCCTGCAGATTATCCAACACAACCAAGTGCGGTGCCTTCTGATTTTTCATCTGCATCAGGTCATTCATCGTATAATTGAGTCTCTTCACAATCGCCAGAATTCCCTGCGGTGTCTTTGTATCTGACACGTAAGCGAACACAGTATCTGTCAGAAGCTCGACCGGCGCCTGTAATTTCTCTAAAAATTCTTTATTCTTCTTTGCAAAGCTTTCTGAAGCATATACTTTCTCAATTCGTTCCGCCGGAATCTCTTCTGTCATTCTTGGTCCTTCCACGAGAAAGATTCCTTTTTCATCTCTTAAGCGGCTCTTCTTCTGCAGCTTCGCCAGTTCTTTGATCTGTGCATTCGATGTACTTGTTATCATAATCTATTTCTCCAATTTTCCAATTTTTTCGAGTACTTTATTTGCTCCAACCAAAATCAATAGTGCATTCTCCGGAAGCGGCATCTGTGGATTAAACTCTACATTAACATTTCCGTCCTGCATGATTCCTACAACTGTAACTCCATATTTCGTACGTATACCCAGTTCTGCCATACTGTGATTGATCCACGGTTTTGGAACAGCGATCTCAACCATACTGTAATCATTTGACAGTTCAATCCAGTCTGTGAATTCTGTTGCCAGAAGGCTTTTGGCAACCCGGCTGCCCATCTCAATCTCAGGATATACAACAGTATCTGCCCCTACTTTCTTCAATATAGTTCCCTGTAACTTATTCTTTGCTTTGGCAACAACCATTGGAATTCCTATTTCTTTACAAAGCAGAGTCGCCATGATCCCTGCTTCAAGATTCTCCGCAACTCCAATAATTGCTCCGTCCAAATTCCTTGTTCCCAGTGCACTCAGAGCTTCTTTCTCTGTGATATCTGCCGTAATAGCATAAGTTACTCTGTCCGAGATCTCCTGAATTGTCTCCTGTGATTTATCTACAACAATCACATCACATCCCATACTCTCAAGTGTCAGGGCCACACTCCGTCCAAAGCTTCCAAGCCCCAGAACTGCAAACTGCTTTCTCATCGTTTTCTCCTTCTCATATACTGTTCCTTGTTTTTATCGCGTATCTCTTGTTTTCTCTTTTATCTTTTCTTAGCCAACCATAATCTTCGCTTCCGGCAAAGTACGGAACTGATTCTTCTTATCCACATGACCGGAAAATATAAGTGCCATCGTCATTGGTCCGATTCGTCCAATATACATCATGAGCATCAGAACGACATGACTGATATCACTAAGCACTGGCGTCAGATCCGCTGTCAGACCAACCGTTGCCATCGCAGATGTCGCCTCAAACATCAGATCAAGGACTTTCTGCTGTGGCTCGATCACTGTCATCACCGTCACCCCAAACAGCCAGAAGACAAATGTCACAAGTGTGATTGTTATCCCTACTCTTATAATTTCGAATGTAATTTTTCTTCCATAACATTCCGTATCTTTGTTTCCTCTCAAGACAGAAATTGCTGTAAGCAAGAGAACAGCAACTGTTGTTGTCTTGATACCACCTGCAGTTCCTGCCGGTGAACCACCGATGATCATCAGCATGCTGGCCAGCAGCTTCGAACCATTCGTAAGACCTGACTGAGATATGCTGGCAAATCCTGCCGTTCTCGTCGTCACAGACTGGAAAAAAGCCGCCTGGAATTTCCCTGCAGCGTTCAATGTTCCCATCGTTGCCGGATTATGATGCTCCAACAGATAGAATCCCAAAGTTCCCAAAGTAAGAAGGAACAACGTCATTGTCAGAACAATTTTACTCTGCAGGCTCAGTCTTGTGATCGTTCTTCCGACTGGCCGTTTTCCCTTGGACTGTATTGTCATCTTTATATTCTTCGCAAGATCGATCCATACCGGATAACCAAGACCGCTGAGAATGACAAGCATTGTTGTCGTAATTGTGATCACTGGTGTATTGACATATCTCGTAAAGCTTGAATCTCCAAGAATATCTACACCCGCATTACAAAATGCAGAGATTGAGTGAAACACGGAATAGAAGATTCCCTTCGCAACACCATACTCCGGAATAAACTGAAATGAATATCCGATTGCGCCAATTCCTTCTACAAGAAATGTTCCCCACAATACTCTTTCAATAAACCGGATCATTCCTTGAAGTGTGGACAGACCATAGGCTTCTTGAATGACAACTCGTTCCTTCATATTTATTCTTTTTCCAACCAGAATTAAAAATGCAGTTGTACATGCAATGATTCCAAGTCCGCCGATCTGGATCAGAATAAGCAGAATCACTTTTCCTGCCACTGTAAATTGCGCAGCCGGCACAACTGTCACCAATCCTGTCACGCAGACACATGTTACAGCTGTAAACAGTGCGTCGATATAACGAATCGGCTGATGATTTGAAAATGGAAGCCATAAGAGCAGACTGCCAAGCAGAATCACGCCAAAGAATCCGATTGATATGATCCTCACTGTATTCCATTTTGCTCTTCGTGCTTTTCTCCTGTCTTCATCTATATAAAATCCATACATGTCTATCTTTCCTCGCTCTCACATGACAATTATTAAACACCATGTTACCACTCCCTTTTATCATCTGCAAGTAAAAGCTGATAAAACGAAAGATACGCCACTCTGATTCATCCTCAGAACAGCGTATCCTTCGTTTTTAAATCATAGTAACTGTTCAGAGCCAACCTCCAAAATGCTACGCATTTCGTCGGTGTGGCGTATCCGCCAAATAAAATTTCAAAAACAGTCTTAAAAATGCAAGCATTTTACATCTGTTTTTTGAAATTTTGCTTGGCTCTGAACAGTTACAAATTATTAGGTTTGAAACATTTTTAGTGATCTGTAGACTCGATCTCTCCATCGAATCCCGCATCTTTTATCATTTTCATTGTGTCATCGATTCCCTGGCCTCCGGCTGTCAGATAACCTGATGCAAAGATAGAATCAACAACTTTGAAAAGTTCCGGTTCCAATCCCTTGAAGTAAACTTCTCTTCCTGCTGCACAGCGGATATCGGACTTCGGAATCATCAGTCTTGCCAGACAAAGAACTTTCAAGCAATACTCCGGTGTCAGCTCTGAGATATCACGATCTGCCAGTCTTGTTCCCGGAATCGGAAGTAAGAAATTGATCGGAACCGATTCCGGATTGATCTCGCGAAGATCCATCAGCATATCAACGATATCTTCCTTACTCTCACCCATTCCAACAATTCCACCACTGCAGATCTCGAATCCAAGACTCTGAAGCATCTTGATATTATTCACACGCTGATCATAAGTATGTGTTGTACAGATCTCCGGATAGAAAGAACGGCTGCTGTTCAGATTATGGTTGATACGATCCAATCCGGCATCTTTCAGGATTCTTGCCTGCTTCTCTGTCAGGAAGCCGATGGAGCAGCAGATCTGTGTATCTTTCTTCTTCATCTCGCGGATACGGTCTGCAAGATCTTCAATCTCCTCATCTGAGAATCCGATTCCACTCAATCCGATACAATGTCTTGCAAGATGTTTCTCATCTACCAGGTCATTATCTCCATAAAGCTTTTCATCTGATACTCTCTTGTACTTCTCAATCTCTGCCTGAGAATCCTTAGACTGTGCACAATAAGCGCAGTTCTGTGTACAGTTTCCACTACGAACATTTGTCAGAAGCTGAACGCTTACTTTCTTCCCTTTGTATTTTGTACGAAGTTCATAAGCACACTCCATCAGACTGTCCATCTCCTCCTCTGGAAGATTCAGCACTTCAACTGCTTCTTCTCTTGTAAGCGGACATTCTTCATCCCAGTTTTTCAGTAATGTATGAATTGATCTGTTTGACATAGTATATTTCCCTTTCTTCTGTTTCTATGATATGAGTCTCAAAAGTAATTTTTGTCATTCAACCGGATTACTCCATTGCTATGTAATTCCCGCAATCCTCAAATATCTCCAATGCATCTTCTGCATTATTATTCTGTTGATCTTATTTACAACATATGAAAATAGTATAGCCATGTCTTTTTCGATTGTCAACCTTTTCTTTATTTGAGTTGACATCTTTATTATTTCTAGAACAAAGAATGTGCCTTGCACATTCTTGCGCCTGCGGCGGTCGCTTGCGACATCTACATTGTACGCCGCAGTGCGCATCCTTAGCGGAGCGTTTTTTGTATATTAGGAAAGCACTTTCCTAATATACAAAAAAGGACCCCACCATTCACTGGCAGAGTCCTCTCTTTCTTCTTATACTTTAAATCTGTATCCCACACCCCAGATTGTCTCAATATACTGTGGATGTGAAGTATCATATTCGATCTTCTCACGGATCTTCTTAATATGTACTGTAACAGTTGCAATGTCTCCGATCGACTCCATATCCCAGATCTCACGGAAAAGCTCTTCCTTGCTGTACACATGATTCGGATGTCCTGCAAGGAAAGTTAAAAGGTCAAATTCTTTCGTTGTGAAAGACTTCTCTTCTCCATTCACCCAGACACGACGTGCTGTCTTGTCAATCTTCAATCCACGGATCTCGATCACTTCATTCTGCTCTACATTACTTCCGATCAGTCTCTCATATCTTGCAAGATGTGCTTTCACACGCGCTACAAGTTCACTTGGACTGAACGGTTTTGTCATATAATCATCTGCGCCAAGTCCAAGCCCACGAATCTTATCAATATCATCTTTCTTCGCTGAAACCATAATGATCGGTGTATTCTTCTGGCTGCGGATCTGACGACAGATCTCAAATCCATCTACTCCCGGAAGCATCAGATCCAGAATGATCAGATCAAATTCTCCTTCAAGTCCTTTCTTAAGTCCTATCTCACCATCATTCGCAACCTCGACTTCAAAACCACTCAGCTCCAGATAGTCTTTCTCAAGATCTGCAATGCTTTCCTCGTCTTCTACGATTAAAATACGTTTACTCATCTTCTACGGGTACCTCCTGATATTTTCTTATTACAAAATACATCGTGGTTCCAACGCCCTCTTCGCTGGTTGCCCAGATCTTTCCTCCGTGCTCTTCCACAATCTTCTTCACGATAGAAAGACCGATGCCGCTTCCTCCCTTGGAAGAATTCCTTGAAGCATCTGTCCGGTAGAAACGGTCAAAGATATTCGGCAGATCCTTTGCCGCAATGCCCTTTCCGTTATCTCCCAGTTCTACCTGAATAAAGTCTCCCACGTCCTTTACATCCATCGTAATCTTCACCTTCGGCTTATCTGTATATTTGATAGAATTTGATACGATGTTATTGATGACTCTTCGAAGCTGCTCCGGATCTACGATCACCTTGCTGTCCTCTTCCATAAAGTTCCTGTAAGTAAATTCAGCTCCCTTTGATTCCAGTTCTACACTTAAATCCTCCGCACAATCTGCAAAATATCCCTTCGCAGAGATTGTTGTGAAATTATACGGAATTCGATTCGTATCGATCTTTGAATAAAGCGTCAGTTCATTGATCAGAAGATTCATCTCATTAGCTTTATTATAAATCGTTCTGATATATCTGTCCATCTTTTCCGGCGTATCTGCTACCCCATCCATAATTCCTTCCACATAACCTTTGATCGCTGTGATTGGAGTCTTCAGGTCATGTGAAATGTTACTGATCAGCTCTTTATTCTCTCTGTCAAATGCTACCTTTTCTTCGGCCTGTGCTTTCAGTCTGAGACGCATCTCTTCAAAGTCCTGGCAAAGTTGTCCAATCTCGTCATTTGATTCTGCCTTGATCTCAAAGTCAAGATTACCCTCTTTGATATTGCGTGCAGCTCTCTGAAGTTTCTCCAGCGGGACCGATACCGATCTGTAGATCCACAAGATTAGAAATGCTGTCGTAAGGACAACTGCAATTAGATACAGCTGCTGTATCTCTGCCCCTCTTCCCGGAACAAATGCATGCATTGCGATCAGTGCAAATGTTACAGGAAAGATCATAACGACTACAAAAGCAATAATCAGTTTGGTACGTAATTTCATAGAAGCATCTCCTTTCCGTATTGAAAAAGGTGCCTGACACTTTATGACGGGTGTCAGGCACCTTCCGGTGCTTGTATCAGATATTTCTATCTTACAGATATTTCTTTAAATCGTCAACCTTGTCCAGCTTCTCCCATGGAAGATCCAGGTCGTTGCGTCCAAAATGTCCGTAAGCTGCTGTCTGTTTGTAGATTGGTCTTCTCAGATCCAGCATCTTGATGATTCCTGCCGGACGGAAATCAAAGTTCTCACGAAGGATCTCAACCAGTTTTGTATCAGAAAGTTTTCCTGTTCCGAATGTATCAACTGCGATAGATGTCGGCTGTGCAACACCGATTGCATAAGAAAGCTGAATCTCACATTTCTTAGCAAGTCCTGCTGCTACAACATTCTTTGCTGCATAACGTGCTGCATAAGCTGCAGAACGGTCTACCTTTGTACAGTCCTTTCCGGAGAAAGCACCGCCACCGTGACGAGCCATTCCGCCGTAAGTATCAACGATGATCTTACGTCCTGTCAGTCCACTGTCTCCGTGTGGTCCACCGATCACGAAACGTCCTGTCGGGTTTACGAAGAACTTTGTCTCTTCGTCTACGAGTTCTGCCGGAATGATCTCATCGAATACATATTTCTTAATATCCTCATGAATCTGCTCCTGAGTCACATCCGGGTCATGCTGTGTAGAAAGAACAACTGCATCCAAACGCTTTACAGAACCGTCTTCGTTGTACTCTACTGTAACCTGTGTCTTTCCATCCGGACGAAGGTAAGTAAGTGTTCCGTCTTTACGAACCTTTGTCAGCTGACGTGCAAGCTTATGAGCCATTGCAACCGGGTAAGGCATATACTCTTCTGTCTCATCAGAAGCATAACCGAACATCATACCCTGGTCTCCTGCTCCGATCGCCTCGATGTCTTCATCTGACATCTTGTTCTCTTTCGCCTCAAGTGCTTTGTCTACTCCGAGTGCGATATCTGCTGACTGCTCATCCAGTGTTGTGATGACACCACATGTATCAGCGTCAAATCCATATTTTCCTCTTGTGTATCCAATCTCGCGAACTGTGTCACGAACGATCTTCTGGATGTCTACATAAGCCTTTGTTGTAATCTCTCCCATAACCATTACAAGACCTGTTGTACAACATGTCTCACATGCCACACGGCTCATCGGGTCCTGTCTCATCAGTTCATCAAGGATCGCATCTGAGATCTGGTCACACATCTTATCCGGGTGTCCCTCAGTTACTGATTCTGATGTAAATAAAATCTTTTCTCTTTCCATATCTGTTCTCCTTTCCGGTTGCTGTCCACACAGCAATATCTCACTTTCTCTCGCTTGTGCTGTCTTCATTTGCTTACATTGCCAATAATGAAAACAGCCCGCATCAAGCGGACTGTCAGTTTATCTTAACAATCCTCTTATTGTTCGAAATAACTCGCTCAGGTTGGCACCTTCCTATTACGAGGGGTTGCCGCAGCTTCTTAGATCCTTTGTATCTCCACTGCTCTGAATAAGAGAAAGTATCATCTATTTAATTTTGTTTCGTATCAGACTATACAACACCTTGTTGATTATGTCAATACCGTTTTCTGAAGTTGATAAAACTTTTATATTTCTATGATTCTGCATCAACATCTTTTAACTCCGTGATCACACCTGTATCATCAATCGTAATATTCGGTGAAATCTCCTGCAAGTGATCAAAAAGTGCTCTCTGGGGCTCTGCATTATTCAGATACTGTGTCTGGCTGTCTTTCTGCTCACACGGTGTAAAGGACATCTGCTTCAATCCTTCTGATGTAATCTCAAGATTCAGAAGTCCTGTATATTTTGTCTCATCATTAAACCAGAAATCGCCCAGACTGTATACAATAGGTCCATCTTCTGTATATTCAATTCCCTGAAGTACATGCGGATGACCTCCGATCACGATATCTGCTCCTGACTTCAGGAATTCTTTTCCATGCTCTGTCTGTGTTGAATTATACATATCCTCATCTTCTGTTCCCCAATGAACATATGCGATCAGATAATCACATTCCTTTGATGCATCCGCGATCACCTGATTATACTCTGTTGTGTCGTAAGATGTAAGAATACCTGTCGTTGAATCTGTTGCTTCCGGTGTAAATTTATACTGTTCTCCCTCGGAAGCTGCCACAAATCCGATCTTGATTCCGTTAATGATATAATAAGTCGGCTGCTTTGCCTCATCCAGATTCGTTCCGCCTCCAACATGAGTGATCTTCGCCTGATCTAACAGATCGATCGTATCATCCATCGCATCTGCACCATAATCGTAAATGTGATTATTCGCAATTGAAACAATATCTGTCCCCATCTGTTCCAGCAACTTCATGCGTTCTGGTTTTGCACGGAATACATAATACTTATCCTCCAGCGGGGTTCCACGGTCACTGATACAATATTCATGATTCAGGAAGAAAATATCTGCTGCATTTGTCTGATCCAGAATTGACTTGGAAATGCATTTGGACAAGTCATTTACCGTATCATAATAATCGAGAACATATCCATCTTCCTCCAGACAGAGGTCACCTGCCGCTGTGATCTGCACGGTTCCGTTCTCTGCTGCCTTCTTCTCATAGATATGATTCTTCGCAGCGGTAGCTTCATCCTTTAGTTTTCCTTCGTATGTATCTGACAGAACATGCAAAGTTGCTCCAAAGGAATCATAAATATCCTGCGCTGTTATCTTTTTATTCTTCTGATAGACTGAAAATAAATCATCCATCTCTTCAGAATAGTTCTTTTCCAGCCATTTCGTAAATGCTGTAACATCCGACTTTTCCGCTGACACTCCATTATCCGTCAGGAAAGTGTTGTAGCAGTCATTCAGCGATTCATTCATCTGTGCAATCTCCTGCTCCAGTTGTTTTTTCTGTTCTGCTGCCAGTTTCTTTTTCTTAGCCACATTGACTGCAAAGGCTGACAGCGCTATGATTATGCACAACAAAATACAGCCGGAAATAGTCATTCTTCGTCTGAGCTGTCTGATTCTCTTTTGTTTGATTTCTTCTCTCTGTCTTTTTCTCCGTTCTTCTGCCTGTTCAAATTCATTCATCGTTCGTTGCTCCTGCTGTTTTCTTATTAATATCCTGCCACTGTTTCATTCAACCTGCCTGATCGCCTATTACGCCATAACTCCTGACATATAAACTGAAAACAGGTATCAGAACTTTCGTTCCGACACCTGCATACGTTCTCACATCATATTTCTTCGGATTCTGTCTGTATCGGCTCGCTGCCGGCCGCAGCTTGTTGTAAACAGTAACCTCGGTTTAGCCAACTTTTAATTTGAATTTCTGAATCTCTTTTTCACTGGACACTTTCTCGATGATTCCACCCAGACTTCTGAGTTTCTCTTCAAAGCGTTCGTATCCTCTCTGGATATAAACAATATCATCTACGATCGTAATTCCTTCTGTTGCAAGTCCTGCGATGCAAAGCGCAGCTCCTGCACGAAGATCCGGCGCGCTGACTCTTGCTGCTGTAAATTTCTCAACACCCTCGATTGTTGCTGAATTGCCTTCAACTTTGACATTCGCACCCATACGTGCCAGCTCATCTAAATATTTAAAACGATTCTCGAAGATACTTTCTGTGATCGTACTTGTTCCCTTCGCAAGTGCAAGCACAACCCCGATCTGTGGCTGCATATCTGTCGGATATCCCGGATATGGTAATGTCTTCACCTGTGTACTTGTCAGACGTCCCTTGGCCACTACACGGACTGCATCGTCAAATTCTTCCACTTCACATCCGATATCTACCAGCTTGGAGATCGTTGCATCTAAATGCTTCGGAATCACATTGAGCACTGTCACATCTCCGCGTGTTGCTGCAGCGGCAAACATAAATGTTCCTGCTTCGATCTGATCCGGAATGATGGAGTACTCTGCCTTGTGCAGGGACTTCACTCCACGGATCTTGATCACGTCTGTTCCTGCACCACGGATATTTGCTCCCATGCTGTTCAGGAAGTTCGCTACATCTACAACATGTGGCTCTTTCGCTACGTTCTCCATGATCGTAAGACCGTCAGCCATAGCTGCTGCCATCATTACGTTGATCGTTGCACCTACAGTCACAACATCGAAATAAAGATGTGTTCCCTTCAGCTCTTCCGCCTCTGCAACAATCTTACCATACTCAATGTCTACATCTGCTCCAAGTGCACGGAATCCTTTCAGATGCTGATCGATCGGTCTGCTTCCGATATTGCATCCTCCCGGAAGTGCTACTTCTGCTCTCTTGTATTTCCCAAGAAGTGCACCTAACAAATAATAAGACGCTCTGATCTTCTTGATATAGTCATAATCAATACTGAAATCTCCAATTGTATTTCCATTGATCTTTACTGTATGTCTGTCAATTCTCTGTACCATTGCACCGATTCCCTCGATTGCCTCCAGCATGACATTAATGTCATTCACATCCGGAAGATTCTCAATCAAAACCGGTTCATCTGCCATGATTGCAGCTGCAAGAATTCCAAGTGCCGCATTCTTAGCTCCGCCGATTTCAACTTCCCCAACCAGCGGATTACCACCCTTAATAATATATTGCTCCATTTTGCACCTCAATTGTCCGATTCTGTATTACTTCCCACAGATTCTGTGTTCAGTAACGATTTATTCTTGTGTCTTTGTCTATACGAAAAGAATTATCTACCTTAATTACAATATAATCCATACATAACTATAACACAAAATCTTTCATTGTGGAATCCCTTTTTTCTATGACGGTAATATTCACGCTTTATTTTGAGAGTAATTCTCAATAGTATTAAGTACATTTTCTATTGTTTCTTCAATCTGACAGCCCTCTTCACTGATTGTCACATCTGCATACTTCTCAAAAAGGACTTTTCGCTCGTCATACAGGTCTTTTAATGTCTGACCGTCCTTCAAAACAACTCCTCTTTTTTGAGGATTTCTGATTCTCTTCTTTATTGTCTGATAAGAAGCATGAAGATATACAACAATTCCGATTTCTTTGAAATGTTTCATTGCTTCCTCGCAATAGACAACACTTCCGCCCGGAGAAATAACCGCATTTTCTGCTTTTATATCACGATTTACCTGATTTTCAATTTTTAAAAACCCATCATCACCGACTTCTGCTATGATTTCACGCAAAAGCTTTCCTTCTTGTTCCTGAATCAGAAGATCTGAATCTATGAAACCTTTTCCAAGTCTTTTTGCTACTACAATACCAACTGTACTTTTTCCGACAGCCGGCATACCGATAAATATAAGATTACTTTTCATCTGTATCTGTTCCCTTCTTCTGAATCCGTTTCTTTTGTTGTAATCTGAATGATTATATCATAGATTTTCCTGGCAATGAACAATAACTGTAAATTTTTTGTTTCCTTTTTCTCTGTTCACCCCTGCGTCGGTAGATTTCCTGATATAACAGGACTTCCGCCAGATTTCTTAACATCCGCTCTTCCCCGGCAAACATTTTCTCCTGTTTTTTTACATTTTCGCAAATTCTGCTGCACATGATGCGTAACTGCAATTTATCCGGATAATCATCAAATATCACACTCCCCGTGTATTCCATCCTGTCACACTCCTCTTCGACATAAGGCAGTATTCTCTTTGGAAGATCCGGATACAGGCTTTTCATATACTCCAGGTCTGTCCTTTCCGCTCTCTCATCATATTCTGTCTGTATCGGATAGGCCATATAATAAGGCAATTTCTGGTACATGTTGCTCACTCCCACTGACAATAAGTTGTGCCGTCCCTGCTGTTCACATTCCTGTTGATTGCAGTTTATAAATCCGGCGGCTATATATATAACTACTATATGATCTTCCTTACTCAACTGTTACTTTCACACAGACTCTTCATTTTACGATCTAAAAGAAAAAGAAGTCCTGACTTTTCCGCCGGACTTCCTTGCCTGTAATTTCATTATTCACTTTCTCTTAAAATTCTGAGAATCTCCAGTCTGGTCTCCCCAACACCAATCACATCTTCTCTCTGAACCTCTGTCGGACGATCTACCAGGATTCCGTTCAGGTATGTTCCATTCTTGGAACCATCATCCATCAGATACAAACAGTCACCTCTCTGTATGATCACACAGTGCTGCTTGGATACTCTTCCATCCTCATGCAGTGGAAGATACTTCTCATAATTGTCATTCCTCTTTGCTCTTCCGATTCCCACTTCATCATAGAATATGAAGCTATATTTCTGCCATGTATCCAGATCTTCCAGGATAATCTTCCACTGTCTTCTTTTTTTAGAAGAACGCTTCGCTGAATCCATAGAACCGTTCTGCCCTGAACTGCGTCTCTTCTTTCCCTGTGGCTGATCCTCTTCCTCTTCTGGATCATATCCCTGATCTGCCTTGTAACGCTTTCCGTTCCTGGACTGCTTTCTCCGTTCTGCGTCCTGTGCCTTATTCTTTTTTACACTTATAAATGTACTGCAAAGAAGTGCGATACTTCCTAAAATCAGCAGTACCATGATCGCCCAATACCACATATGCATTATCACTCCTATCTGAATCTTAATCGTACTATATTTTTACGTTCTCGGCAAGCATAACATGTATCTTTTTGTCGAATTTTGTGATAAAATAAGTAGAAACAGAGAAAATAAGTGATTTTTAGAAGAGGTAATATCATGGAAAGAAATGAATTGTGCTGGTGCGGCAGCGGCAAGAAGTATAAGAAATGCCATATGCCGATTGAAGAAAAGATAATGATGCATGCTGAACGTGGTGAGATTGTTCCGACACGTAAGATTTTAAAAACTCCATTCCAGATTGAAAAGATCAGAAAAAGTGCTGAGCTTAATACAGCGATCCTGGATGAAGTAGCAAGACAGATCCACATTGGAATGAGCACACAGGAGATTGATGACATCGTATATCGTTTCACAAAAGAACACGGTGGTATCCCGGCTCCGCTCAATTATCAGGGATTCCCTAAGAGCGTGTGTACTTCTATTAATAATGAGATTTGTCACGGCATTCCGGATAAGAATATCATTCTGGAAGAGGGAGATATCATCAATGTTGATGTATCCACTATTCTTGACGGATATTTTTCTGATGCATCCCGTATGTTCAAGATGGGAAAAGTATCGGAACGTGCAGAGCGCATCGTCCGCGTCACAGAAGAGTGTGTGAAGCTTGGACTTGAGGCTGCGAAGCCTTGGGGACATTTAGGTGATATTGCAGATGCGATCAATACACATGCCCGTGCAAACGGATACTCTGTTGTAGAGGATATCGGCGGACACGGTGTCGGTCTGGAATTCCATGAAGATCCTTTTGTCAGCTATGTGACACCAAAGGGAAGTGAGATGCTTCTCGTTCCAGGTATGATGTTCACGATTGAGCCTATGATCAACGAAGGTAGCCCTGACTTCTTCGTAGATGAGGACAATGACTGGACTATTTATACAATGGATGATGGTCTTTCTGCACAAATTGAGTACATGGTACTCATCACAGAGAATGGGGCAGAGGTTCTTACAAAATAATGATAGTAACAAATACGGGATGAACAGATATTAAAACTGCTCATCCCGTATTTTTATTATTCTTGTATAATGCTCTTTCTTTATCTGCAAAATACCGTTCCACTTCTTACGGCATCAATCTCAATGCTTCTGCCGGCTTTAATACGATTGCTGAATGAGATCCCATATTCAGGACAATCTCTCCATCTTGTACGATATACTCGTCATATTCTGTCGTATAACCGTTTTCATAAGAGTAGATCAGTCGTTTCATCCGTCCTTCCATCTCTACACCCGCATACCATACCGGTACGGTCACTGTACGAAGTTCATCACTGTTATTCACAACAACGACAATCTGTTCATCTGCTTCAAATCTTCCATAGGCCAGCAGATTTTCATCCGAAGCCAACAGCTTGATAGAACCCTTTTTCAACGGCTTCTCTTCCTTGTGGATACGGATCACTTCTTTGTGGAATGCCTGAAGTTCTTTGTCTTCGTTCCCCCATGGAAAAGTTCTCCGGTTATCCGGATCGGTGAATCCACAAAGTCCTGCCTCATCACCATAATAAATTGTCGGCGCACCGATCCAGGTCATCTGCATAATAACCGCTTCTCGTAAGATTGCCTTATTCACATCCTTTTCAGCTGCTTCTGTTCCAAGCTGTGCCACACGTCCTGCCTTGTGGTTCGTACGTGTCAGGAAACGAGAATGGTCATGGTTTGAAAGTTCATTCATTGCCACCTGAAGAGATGGTGTCAGCATACTTGCCATAAAATGACGCATCGCTCCGACAAAGTTGTCAGCATTTCCACACAGATCCGGACGATATTCATCACTATGCTTCTCCATACCAGTCAAAAACCATGTCAGCGGTTCCATAAATGCGTCATAATTCATAACGCTGTCCCACTCATCTCCCTGGAGCCAATCCTGCGGATCTCCATAATGTTCTGCCAATATAATTACATCCGGATTCGCATCCTTAACTTCCTTTCGGAATCTCTTCCAGAAGATATGGTTGTATTCATTACTGAATCCAAGATCCGCTGCAACATCAAGACGCCATCCGTCTACGTTATACGGCGGTGATACCCATTTTCTTCCGATATCCATAATATACTGCTCAAGCTGTGGTGAATCCTCATAATCGAGCTTTGGCAATGTATCATGTCCCCACCAGCCATCATATGTTCCGTTGTAAGGCCAGAGCTCATTTCTCGCATCATGGAACAGGAAAAAGCTGTTATATGGACTTTCTTTACTTACATACGCTCCCTTCGGATAGTCCGGCTGCGGCTCATAGATACGTTCTCTGTCCATCCATTTGTTAAAAGAGCCACAATGATTGAATACACCATCCAGAATCACACGCATTCCACGCTTATGCATCTCTTCTACCAGTTTGATAAACAACTGATTACTTGCCTCAAGATTGCGGATATCTCCTGTGCGTTGCTGATACTTTGTCGCATGGATATTATCCTTTGCACCTGCCGGAAGTACTTCTCCGTCATCCACAACAATCTTTCCATAATGCGGATCTATGTAATCATAATCCTGAATATCATACTTATGATTCGATGGAGAAACAAACAACGGATTGAAGTAAATAACTTCAACTCCAAGATCCTGCAGATAATCCAGCTTATCTAAAACACCCTGTAAATCCCCGCCGTAAAAATTACGGATATCCATTGCTTCCGGTGCCTGATTCCAGTCCTTCACCTTGCGGCTCGGTGCCCCAATATAAATATATTCGTTATCCTCCACATCATTTGTCGGATCTCCATTATAAAAACGATCAACAAAGATCTGGTACATCACAGCACCTTTCGCCCACTCGGGTGTCTTAAATCCCGGCGAAATAATAAAATCATAATAGTTTTCTTTTTTCCCTGTTATTCCATACCTACTATAAAAACAGATCTCTGCTCCCTGCTTGATTTCAAAACAATATCTTAAGATATCCTCACCAAGCTGATACTCAATCTCGTAAAAGTCAAATTCACCGTTCGTACGTGTCTTCCACATAGGATACTCCTGTTCTCCGATGTGAAGTTTCACTTCGTCAACATCATTGTGTGCCGTACGAAATCGCAACACTACTTTTTCATTTATCTCAGGCTCTGCCGGACAGACATAATCACCTGTACCGTCACAAAACAGTGCTTCTCTATTCACCTGTTTAGCCTCCTTTAACTCAATTCTTAAAACTATTCTAAAATAGAACCAAAATACCCCCGGCCAACACGGGATCGCCCGCCGGCAGAGGGTATCTTATCCTAAATACATATAATGACTACTATCCTTCAACCTCACTGTCTGCAAACAGTGCTTCGAATTCACTTCTTGTTATCTTTTCCTTCTCAAGAAGCAGTTGTGCACACTTCTCGAGTACCGGATGATACTCCTGAATAAGTGTACGCGCTTTCAAATAACACTCATCAATAATACGTTTCACTTCTTCATCAATCGTTCCGGCCACTTTTTCGCCATACCCTCTTGATGTATGACCGAAATCACGTCCAATGAATACTTCATCGCTGTCATTATCATAATTGATCAGCCCCAGTCTTTCAGACATACCGAACTTCGTGATCATTGATTTTGCAATTGCTGTTGCCTGCTTGATATCCTGGGAAGCTCCCGTTGTGATATCATCAAAAATCTCTTCTTCTGCAACACGTCCGCCAAGGGAAACTGTAATTTCCTGAAGCATATGCCCCTTTGTATTGAACATATCATCCTTCTCCGGAAGCGGCATCGTATATCCGCCGGCTCCGCCTGTCGGAATGATAGATACGCTGTAAACCGGTCCTACATCCGGAAGCAGATGGAACAAGATCGCGTGTCCGGCTTCATGATAAGCTGTAATCCTGCGTTCTTTCTCAGAAACGATACGGCTCTTCTTCTCCGGACCGATTCCGACCTTCACAAATGCATGACGGATATCAGACTGCTGAATGTACACCCGGTTCTCCTTCGCTGCCAGAATTGCAGCCTCGTTGAGAAGATTCTCAAGATCTGCTCCTGAAAATCCTGCCGTTGTCTGGGCAATCTGCTTCAGATCCACATCATCTCCAAGTGGCTTATTTCTCGCATGAACTTTCAGGATCTCTTCTCTGCCCCCTACATCCGGACGTCCGACAAGGACATCACGGTCAAATCTTCCCGGTCTTAAGATTGCAGGATCCAGAATATCCTTACGGTTTGTCGCTGCCATTACGATAATGCCTTCATTTACACCAAATCCATCCATCTCTACAAGAAGCTGGTTCAGGGTCTGCTCACGCTCATCATGGCCACCGCCAAGACCGCTTCCGCGGCGTCTTGCGACTGCATCGATCTCATCAATAAATATGATACATGGTGCGTTCTTCTTCGCATCCTGGAACAGATCACGGACACGGGAAGCACCCACCCCAACAAACATCTCAACGAAATCTGAGCCCGAAATGCTGAAAAATGGTACTCCTGCCTCACCGGCTACAGCCTTTGCAAGAAGTGTCTTACCGGTTCCCGGAGGTCCTTCTAAAAGAACACCTTTCGGGATACGTGCTCCAACCTGGATGTATTTCTTCGGATCTTTCAGAAAATCTACGATCTCCTCCAGTTCTTCCTTCTCTTCTCTCAATCCTGCAACATCACGAAATGTAACCTTGATCTCATTCTTCGTACTCATCTTTGCGCGGCTCTTTCCAAAGTTCATCGCCTTAGAATTTCCCCCGCCGTTCTGACGGCTCATCAGGAAAAAGATCAGAAATACTCCTCCAAGTGTGATCAGCATCGGAACTACAACTGTTGTCAACATAGAATCCTTCGGTACATCCGAAAGCCTGTACTCCACCTGATTCTCTGTCAGAAGCTTCTCTACCTGCTCAACATCTGACACATTCACTTTCCTTGTATTACCATCATCTTTCAATGTAACAGAGACGGTTCCTGTCGGAACTGCACTGTTCTGATTGATGTAGACATCAGAAACATTTTTTTCCTGTACTGCAGAGACAAAGGAGGTATATGTCATCTCCTGCTGATGCATCTGAAGCTGGTTCGCCATCCACAGAACCACAACAAGGATCACAACAAAACTGATGATCGTTGCCCCACTCAGACCTCTGCTTTTTCTGTCATTATTCAATTTATTATTGCTTCCTTTCTATTCTGCGACTTCTACTACTCCGATGTATGGAAGATTTCTATACTTCTGTGCATAATCCAGTCCGTATCCAACTACGAACTCATCCGGAATCTCAAATCCTGTCCAGTCTACGTGCACATCTTTCACACGGCGGTCTGGTTTATCAAGCAATGTGCAAAGACGGAGACTTGCCGGCTTTCTCTGACGAAGTACGTCCATCAGATAATACAGTGTATTACCGGAATCAATGATATCCTCCACGATCAATACTTCCTTATTCTCAATAGACTCATCCAGATCCTTCGCAAGTCTTACAACACCACTGGACTTTGTTCCGTCGCCATAGCTTCCAACACACATAAAGTCCATAGATACCGGAACTGTAATTCTCTTTGCAAGTTCGCACATAAAGAATACTCCACCTTTCAGAACACAGATCAGATGGATCTGCTTTCCTTCATACTCTTTACTGATCTTTTCTCCGAGTTCACGGATTCTTGCATCTACTTCTTCCTCTGAAATTAACACTTTAATCTTCTCAGCCATTGTTCTATTCCTCCATAATCTTTATCTTAAGAATCTTTTTCGTCTGGTCTCCCACCTGGTAGTACGAACTCATCCTTCTGCCCGGAATCCATACGATGTGGCTTTCCTCTGCGATCAGAAGCTGTCTGTCCCGTTCTTCTTGCGGAATCTTCTCATCAATAAAGTAACTCTTCAGCTTCTTTTTCTTTCCCTCTCCATCAATTGTAAAATAATCTCCGGGTCGTCTGTATCTCACACAGAGACTGCTTTTTATTATATCATAATCAAAGCATTTCGTGTAGCTTTTTTGTGGTATCTCTTTTGCTGAATTCTTCTCATTTTCACCGCTGATTGTACAGCAGATTTTCAAATTTGTTCCCGGGATCTGTGTTTCTCCCGGAATCTGAAGACACAGAACAGAATCACTCTCTTCTTTTCTTTTTTCTTTCTGATGTACAGATATGACTTTCTTATCATCTTTTGCAAGCAGGACTCCCTCATACATTCTTTTGGCTGTAATACTATACGGAAGATCGATCTGCCGTCCTGTCTGCCGTTCAAACAGTTGCAGTACCGCCAGGATATGCCTGCTTTCAATATCTTTCTGTGCCTCTGCCACTTCACTTACTGCTCTTTGGATCAGTAATTTCTTTATCACAGGATCAAGGTGTTTCATTCCCTCTGCCCTGAGGAATATTTCTTTCCCGCTTTGAAATCCGTCTGTCTGTTCTGCACAGATATTCCATGCCTGATCTGTCTGTTTTTCCAGATATTCATAGATTTCTTCTGCCTGTTCACTGAGCTTCACAAAATGTTCTACCGCCCTGGTGTTAACCTGCTCTTCTAACACCGGAATGATATGATGACGGATCCGGTTCCTTGTGTATTCATCTTCCTGATTCGTTTCATCAATACAATAGCTGATTCCGCAATCTTTCAACCACTGTTCAATCTCTTCCCTGGACAATTCCAGAAGTGGGCGGATCCATTTTCCATACACTGGTCTTATCCCACACAATCCGCGAAGCCCGGTTCCTCTTGCCATGTTAAGAAGCATTGTTTCTGCATTGTCATTACTATGATGCGCTGTTGCAATCTTTGTCCCGCCCTGTTCTTTACAGAGTTGTTCAAATGCCTGTCTTCGCACATATCTGCCTGCTTCCTCCAATGATTCTTTCCGCTTTTTTGCAATTAATTCCACATTTTCATGAAATGCAAAAAAAGGAACCTGCATTTTATGACAAAGCATTTCCACATATGCCTCATCCTGTGCAGCCTCCTCCCCGCGCAGTTCATGATTCACATGGCAGACAAGCACCTGAAATCCCAGCTTTTCCTGCAATGAACAAAGTGCCATCAGCAGACATACAGAGTCTGCGCCACCCGATACACCTATGACAATCCTGTCCCCTTTTTCTATCATATGATATTGTCTGATATAGTTTTCAATCTTTTCTAATCTTTTATCCATCATACCTCAACTATACGTTAACGGTTACTTCTATGTCAATGACTACTTTCTGCATTTCCACAAAGCTGCAACCAAAACTGACATATCATCCTCCGGTTCTTTTCCTGTCCAGTTAAGTACCTGCTGTAAAATATGTCTGGCCAGTTCCTTTGGGTTTCGTATTTCCGTTCCTTTTATGATTGTTTCAAGAAGGAAGTCCTGCTCTCCTACCGGAAGTGCATCCAGCACTCCATCTGTCAGCATGATTACATACGTTCCATCCGTCAACTGCCGTTTCACTGAATCTATTTCAAGTGAATTCATCACTCCGATTGGAAGGCTTGTCGATGTCAGATGCTCAATCTGATCCTTTCTTCGGATAAAAGTTGAGGATGCGCCTGCCTTGATCAATTCGCATTCCCCTGTATACAGATCAAACACTGTAAGGTCGATCGTAGAGTAATGGATTTCTTCTCTTCCGCAGACCAGTGTTGTATTGATCATCTGGATCGCAGTCTTTTCCGGAAATCCCGCTTCCAGAAGTTCTTCGAGAAGTTCTATCACAAGTGTGCTTTCCTGACAGGCAGCCTGCCCACATCCCATGCCATCTGACAATGCAACTCCCCTTTTACCACCCGGAAGATCCATCATCGTGAAACTATCCCCTGAAATATTACTGCAGCCTTTTCCGATTCTTGCTATTCCGGACATTGTGTAATAGGATGGTCCTTCTCGGAAGACCACTGTTGTATAATCCGCTCCGATCAACTGCGCCCCTTCTTTTCCCGGAATCAATCTTCTTCCTGTCAGATTACTCAGAATCCCTGCCAGACTTTTTACCGGAATCTTTTCCGCTTTCCAGGTGCGCATCGTCAGATGCAATTCATATTTTCCCTCTCCATTCACAAGAAAATGCATGGAAAGTACACGTATTCCTTTTCTTTTTAATTGAGACAGGATCCGTTTCCCCAACCTTTCATCTGTAAATATGCTGTCTTCCAGATTTTTCGCCATATTTTGCAGCATATCTGCAAATAGATCAAGCTGGGCTGCACACCCTTCCCGGCTTCTTGCGATACGATTGATCCAGATCATATTTTGTCTTGCTTCGTGAAAACTGTCAAGCATCCCCCGATAAAACCGCGGAGCCATAATGCATCGCTGCATCAGTTTTCTTTTTGTCTCTGCATCCAGTTCATTTCCATACTGATCTACTGCTGCAAGAATCTCGTATCCCATCTGATACATCTGAATATAGTTTTCCCCCCAGCACCAACTGTTTTTCTCACATTTTTCACACACTTCTTCTCTTACGCAGGCAAACATTTCATCAATCTCTTCTTCTGAAAATGTCTGCTTTTTTTCTTCTAATTTCAAAAATGTTTTCGCTAACTGTTTTAATGAAACTGCAAACTTATCAATCTGTTCCACATATAGACTACTATGTAATACCTGTCCATTTTCCATTTCCATCCCCCCTCGTTACTCAAACTGTAAGAAACACACTCCGCGAGTTTCTCAAGTTATCGCGACAGTCGCCAAGGTCTCGTACAAGCACGGATTTTGGCTCGTTGTTTGCGTAAAAAGAAAAACTCCAGGAGAACTTTCTCTCCCGGAGTTATCTTTCGTAAAATTCTGTATCCGTCTTTCACTGACTTTGCAGATTCGGTTACTATTCACTTGATTGGTTTAAATACGATTTCATTCGGATCAACAAGATTCAGCTTATCTTCTGCGATCTCTTTCATGTAATCATCTGTCTGTACATACTGCTCGTATTCTTTGATCTCTTCTGCTCTTGCCTGCTCACTTTTGATCTGTGTCTTCAGTTCTGCTTCCTGCTGTTTATACGCTGTATTCTTTGCATGAAGCTTTACTGCATTCACTCCCAGCACACCGGAAAGAAGACACAATACTGACAAAATCATAAGAACGCTTCTTTTGTACGGACTCGGACGTCTCTGCTTTGTATGGCTACGCCGTCCAGTCACTCTTTTTTTCTTTGCCATCTAAAATTCACCCTAAAATAATACACTCTTAACGTTACCGGGAAATCAATCCTGCCTTCACTGACGGAGTCCCCCTATAAACTTCCCAATTATCAATATTCTATCTGTTTTTTCTAATAATTTCAAGGTTTTTCCTTGTTTTTTTGTGTATTTTTTCTCCAGACGAAATCAGTTTCTGAATAACAGCAACGCCAAATACAAGACCTAGTAGAAAATACCATCTGATACTACCATACATAGTTGCATATATCTGTGAGAAAATATATGCACTCATAAATATCCAGTAGAACAGATCCTCGATTCCTTTCACCAGATTATTATGTATTATCATTTTCCTTAAGAAAATCAGGATCTCATACCCAGCCCGGACATTCACACCTGTAAGACAGGCACAGAAGAAGACAAGCAGTTCTTTTTTTATATTTAGCATCTTCTTTCTGCCTCACTTGAACATCTTTGTCCAAAAGCTTTCTTCCTGTTTCTTTGCCTGTGAAATATTAGAATATGAAACACTATCTATTGTTCCCGACAAATCTACTTCTCCCTTTTCCACACTGAGACGGTTCACATGCAAGTCTGTTCCTTTTACTAACAGCATTCCCTGCTCTGTTTCCAGAAGAATCTCATTCAGATCAAAAGACAATACATCCAGAACACCTGTCACCATACTTGTCTTCCGGTTATTAACCACCAGCTTATGAGCCTTTACAGTCTTTTGCTGTTCCTCCATCCGCTGCACCTCCCTCTTCTCTGGCATACCCCACAGTATATTACTGGAACCAGATAACAGTTCCCTGTACTTGTTACTGTTCACTCCGTTCACAGCAACTTGGTCAAAATCCATTCCAAATCACCTTCGGTGATGGGATTTTGCCCCGTATGTCTCGGGATTTTGCCATATTCATGGCAAAACACCTCGCGGGATATTACCTGTGAACAGTTCCCTGTACTTTTCTATATATATGTCAGAGCTTTTATACTTATTCCTGACAGATAAAGGTTTTATAGATGTGTCTCTAAAACTGCTTTATCGTACAATATACAGAAAAGCAGGGAATATCTCACTTTGTAAAATATTCCCTGCCTTTCTAAGATTACTGCAAACAATAACCATTGACCGACTTATAGCTTCCTGTTGTCTGACAGACTTTACAGGTATTTGAATAAGTCCTTTGCTTCTTCTTTTTTTGTTGTCTCCTGCAGTTCAAGAACCTCAACCTTAACGGTTCTCGTTCCAAACTGAATCTCGATCACATCACCCGGCTTTACCTTCACAGATGCTTTCGCCGTCTTTCCATTCACCAGCACACGTCCTGCATCACAGGCCTCGTTTGCTACAGTTCTTCGCTTGATCAGACGGGAGACTTTTAAAAACTTATCCAGTCTCATATATTCTTCTACAAAATCCCCTGAACTAGTTGATAGCGTCCTTTAATGCTTTTCCAGCTTTGAATTTAGGAGCCTTGCAAGCTGCGATTGTCATAGTTTTTCCTGTCTGTGGGTTTCTTCCTTCTCTTGCTGCTCTCTCGCTTACTTCAAATGTACCAAATCCAACAAGCTGTACTTTATCTCCTGCTTTCAGCTGCTCTGTTACAACATCAACAAATGCCTTTAATGCTTTCTCGGAATCTTTCTTGGAAATCTCTGCCTTTTCAGCTACTGCTGCAATAAATTCTGTTTTGTTCATGGATTATGTCCTCCTTTATTGTACTCAAATACAATTCTATTCCTAGTTTTATTTATTCAGGTTGCAAGTCTGCACGATAACTTGCCTCAAACCCTTATGTACTGTTATAACGGTTTCCCTGTTGTTTGTCAAGATAAATCCACATTTTCCGCGGTTTGCGGAGCTTTTTTATTCGAAGACCTCTCTCAAAAATACTTCTTTCTCCTTCGTCTGTTCTACTGCTGTCTGCAGCTTCTCTACACTCTTTTCCGGAAGCCATGCTTTATTTGATCTGGAATAAGCACTTGCTGTCTTCCAGAACTTTTCCGGATAGGCCAGTCGAAGGCAAAGATACTCTCTTTCATCTGGCTTCAATTGCCGTACACTTTCATATGCTTCCAATATATTTTGTCCTGTTTTTTGTTTCCAATGGTATTTTTCCATTACTTTTCTCAAAAGATAATATAAATCATCTACTTGTATTCCGATTCGCATCCGCTCAAAGTTTGTTATCACCTCATTTTCCGGAAGGATCATGACATTATGATAATTATAATCTCCATGAAGCATTTTCCTTTCCCGTATACTTCTTTCATATAGATTCTGGCAACCAGACCGTTCTATCTGCTCTGTCACCTTTTCTGCCTGCCATGCAATTTCTTCATAATGCTTCAGATAATAGGATTCGAATTCATTTTTTGCAACCCGTTTTCTGATAAATGACCGCACTTTTTTCATTTCCCTGTTACGACGTTTCATTTCTTCCAATGGATTTTTACTTAACAATGGTGACAACTTTGTCCAGTCAATTTTCTTTTCTTCACAAACTGACTGCTGTGTACTCTGTGGGATTTCCTGCACCTCTTCTTTCTGGAATTTCTGAAATATTTCTTTCTCCTGCAAGTCCGGCTCATACCACTGAAATCCCAGATGAAGTTCTCCCAGTTTTCTTGCTGCCCGGAAAATATCTTCCTCTCTCTTCAGATTGCACTCTTCCCCCGGATACCATTTTTTCATCAAATATCTTGTTCCATCTCTGGAATTCTGCACCAGATTCCCTTCTTTACTGAACACAGGTGTATCCACCAGATATCCCTGCTTTTCTAATCGGTTTAAAATAAGATACAATAAAGGGACGCGCCTCTCCGAGATCTTTGTCTCTTTCAGAAGCATCGTCCCTTCTTTTGTATCGCAATAAAATGCACCTCTGATCCGCCGGGTGCTATTCACTTCAAGTTCGTACTTTTCCAGTACTTCCATCTCATATTCTCTCATGGCTGCCCCCTGTCCCATTGACCTGGATTGTTATTCTTTTCCAGTTAACAGACTTTTTACTGTCGGTTTTAACAGCAACCGACAACGATTTCTTTCTAATGTATGAAAGGGACAACCTGAGTATTCTCTTTTTCTTCCGGTATTTTCTACTTTTCTTTTTCCATTTTTTCTTTCACGTACTTGCAGAGATTCTCTTTCGTATTCCGTTCCGGATCATCCAGCACATATTCCAGCAGTTCACTGAGCATTGCACCGAGTTCGCGCCCCGGCTTCATCCCCAGTTCCATCAATTCTCTTCCGCTCACCGCAAGCTGTCGAAGAGTCACGCACTGATTCTCCATCAGGATCTGTTTGTAAAGATTTCTTATCTCTACGATATTTTCAATCTTTTCCCTTCTCATGTAAGTGCTCTGTGATTTTGCATCTGCAAGACGCACTGCGAGATAGTATGGGAATAATTCGACACCGATCCGATTCATTGCACGACGTACATTCGCCGGTGTTGCTTCCATCCGGTAATCATGATAGCAGACCAGCTTCGTTACAATGCGAATCGTCTCATTGTCAAATTTTAACCGCTTCAAAACTGTACGGGCAATTTTCTCGCTTTCCAGAGCATGTCCTTTGAAATGATCGTTTCCTTTCTCATCTGTTGTCTTCATTGCCGGTTTTCCCATATCATGGAACAACATTGTAAGACGAAGGTATTTATCTCTCTTCACATGCTTCAATGTATAAAGTGTATGCTCTGCCACATCGTACTTATGATGTATTGTATTCTGTTTTACTCCTACCATGGCGTCCCATTCTGGAAGGACCACCTTTGTAATTCCAAGTTCACAGGCATCCTGAATGCGCTCCGGATGTGGAGACGTCAGAAGTTTCACAAGCTCTGTCTGAATACGTTCTGCACTGATATTCTTAAGGTTTGGTGCAAGCTCCTTCACTGCTTTGGCAGTATCAGGTTCAATCGGGAAATCCAGCTGTGCTGAGAAGCGTACCGCACGAAGGATACGAAGTGCATCTTCTGAAAATCTTTCCCTCGGATCTCCAACGCAACGGATCAGATGATGATTCAAATCCTGCATTCCACCAAACACATCTACCAGCCGGACATCATCATTATATGCCATCGCATTGATCGTAAAATCTCTTCTGCGAAGATCTTCTTCCAGACAATTGGTAAAGCGGACTTCCTTCGGATGACGGCTATCCTCATATGCACCGTCAATTCTATAAGTCGTCACCTCATAACTGTCTTTGCCAATCATTACTGTAACTGTTCCGTGTTCTATTCCTGTATCAACCGTCCGGCGAAATATTTCCTTGATTGCTTCTGGTTTTGCCGACGTTGTGATATCCCAGTCCTGCGGTTTTCTCGCCAAAATAGAATCTCTCACGCAGCCACCTACTGCAAATGCATCATATCCTGCAAGTTGCAGATTATTAATGATAAACAATACCTTCTTTGGTAATTCTATCTTCATTTACTACTTCCTTCCTATATTAGTAAAAGTTTCTTTTTTCTCTCTATTAACAGATTAATATTATAACTGTTCTTTCTTGTTGTCTCAACTATTTTAGCACAGTTTTTCTTCTTTTATCAGCATAAAATCAAAAGGATTTCCATGAATAGGCACCAACTCTTATTTATAAATAGAAAACAGGCAAACTCTCTTCTATTGAAAGTTTGCCTGCTCATAATAAAGTTCTCTACTCCATCTCTCTTAAAAATGTGCTGAATCTCACTCCGTCCTCTGCCGCATCTGCCAGATTCACACAGCTGTTTCCGATTCTCTCCACGTTATGTAGAATCTCATTGAATGCAGCCGTAAGTCCTGCCTTACATTTTCCTTTGTGTACACGTTTAATATGTCCTTTTCGAATATCGCCATCCATCTTACGAATCTTTTCTTTCATCTTGACAAGATTTTCAGCCTCATTTGCCTCTTCGTTATTAACCATTTTCATGACCATGTTGTACATTTCACTGACAAGTTCCATGCTCTTCTGTATATCCTTTGATGCTTCTTGTGAGAACTGTACTCTTTCTTCTTTTGCACTCTTCTTGTCCTTTTTCACAAGCTTTTCTGTCTGCATGGAAACAGCGACATTTTTCGTAAGTTCACTGATTCTGTCAATATCGATCAATACATACTGAAGCTCTGCGGCTCTTGCTGCCTGCTGCTCTGTCATAACTCCGGCGGCTGCCATCTCAGCCAGATAATCTGTGATCTTTCCTGTAAGCTCAGCTGTCACTTCTCTGCTCTTTACAAATTCTTCAACAGAAGCACCATCTCCACTATCAATCTTTTCTGCTGCCTTTTTCAGCATCACGCCTACCTGCTCTCCGCAATTCATCAATTCTCTTACTGCAAGCTGTAATGCAACTGTAGGCTGACTGATCAGTTTGTCATCAAGAAATTTTGGCTGCACTGCATTGACTTCTTTCACTTCTCCGTCCGGGATCAGACACATTACGATTTTCACCATAACTCCAACAAGCGGTACCCAGATCAGCGTCATCACAAGGTTGAAAAATGTATGCGTATTCGCAATCTGTCTTGAAATCACTTCAATCTCCGGTCCCTTAGGGGAAATATACTGGATAAATGCTGCCAGTGGTTTTACGAACCAGATAAACAGGAAGCATCCTGAAATATTAAAGATACAGTGTGCAAGTGCTGTTCTCTTCGCATCCTTTGGCTGACCAATACTTGCCAGAAGTGCTGTGATCGTTGTTCCGATATTGTCACCGAAAAGAATCGGAATTGCACCTGCCAGACCGATGATACTTGTCACTCCATCAGCTCCCGGCTGAGCTGCAAAATTCTGGAGCACTGCGATTGTAGCACTGGAACTCTGTACTACAAGAGTCATTAATGCACCAACAGCAACTCCAAGGATTGGAATGTCTGCCACTTTGCCGATCAGTTCTGTGAAAATAGGGCTTGATGCTAATGGTTTCATAACTGTTCCCATCGTCTCAATTCCTAGGAACAGTAAACCGAACGCAAAAATTGTCATACCAATATTCTTCACACGTTCTGATTTAGAGATAAAATATACGATAAATCCAATAAAAATGATTGCATAAATGTAGTCACTCAACTTAAATGCAATCAGCTGTGCTGTCATTGTTGTACCGATATTGGCACCAAAAATAATAGAAATTGCCTGTGGCAGTGTCATCAGTCCTGCACTTACAAAACCAATCGCCATAACCGTCGTTGCACTTGAACTTTGCAGTACGGCTGTAACAAGCATTCCCGCAAGTGCTCCCATTACAGGATTTCTCGTTAAAAGTGACAGGATTTTCTTCATTTTTTCTCCTGCCGCTTTCTGAAGACATTCACTCATCATATTCATTCCATAGATAAAAACCGCCAGGCCACCAAGCAGCCCGAAAACAATCTGTATGTTTTCCTTCATTTTTCTTCCTCCAGATCCTCTCTCATGTCTGTTTTCAATTACAAATCACTGTCTTGCATCTGTTTTTCAAACGCAGTGCTTTTTTCTTCTTTACATATCCGAGATTATCATGGCTTTATAAAAAACTCTGTGAAGTTATGTTAAATCTATGTTAAATAGCGAAAGTTTTATTAAAGTTCCATTTAATTTAATGGATGAAATGTTAAATTTTCTATTTGGCATGAAAGGTTATTCACATAACAGGCAGAAAAAAAGAGTGTTATCCACACATTTTGCTTTCATGTGTGGATAACACTCTAAAACTTCTTTATATTATTACAGTTCGCAGTTGTTTACTGTTCTTGGGAACGGAATGACGTCACGGATATTGGACATTCCTGTCAGATACATTACGCATCTCTCGAATCCAAGTCCGAATCCTGCATGTCTTGTAGAACCATATTTTCTCAGATCCAGGTAGAATCCATAATCTTCTTCCTTAAGTCCAAGTTCTTTCATTCTTCCAAGAAGCTTGTCATAATCATCCTCTCTCTGGCTTCCTCCGATGATCTCTCCGATTCCCGGTACAAGACAGTCTACAGCTGCTACTGTCTTACCATCTTCGTTCATCTTCATATAGAAAGCTTTGATTTCCTTCGGATAATCTGTAACAAATACAGGACGTTTGTATACCTGCTCTGTCAGATAGCGCTCATGCTCTGTCTGAAGGTCGCATCCCCAGGATACTTTATAATCAAACTTATCATTGTTTTTCTCAAGGATCTCTACTGCCTCTGTGTATGTTACACGTGCAAAGTCAGAGTTCACTACATTATGAAGTCTGTCAAGAAGTCCTTTATCAACGAAAGAGTTGAAGAAGTTCATCTCTTCCGGTGCATTCTCAAGTACATAGTTGATCACATACTTCAACATAGCCTCAGCCAGTTCCATATCATCTTCAAGATCTGCAAATGCAATCTCCGGCTCGATCATCCAAAACTCTGCCGCATGTCTTGTTGTGTTAGAATTCTCTGCGCGGAATGTCGGTCCAAATGTATAAATATTGCGGAATGCCTGTGCATAAGTCTCACCATTAAGCTGACCGCTTACTGTAAGGCTTGTCTCTTTCCCAAAGAAATCCTGTGTATAATCTACAGTTCCATCCTCATTCTTCGGAACATTGTCCATATCCAGTGTTGTAACACGGAACATCTCTCCTGCACCCTCACAGTCACTTCCTGTGATCAGCGGAGTGTGTACATATACAAATCCTCTGTCCTGGAAGAACTGGTGAATCGCATATGCTGCCAGAGAACGAACTCTGAATACAGCCTGGAATGTGTTTGTTCTCGGACGAAGATGAGAAATTGTTCTAAGATACTCAAAGCTGTGACGCTTCTTCTGCAGTGGATAATCCGGCGCAGATGCTCCTTCGATCACAACATCTTCTGCCTGGATCTCAAATGGCTGCTTAGCCTGTGGTGTTGCTACCAGTGTACCCTTAACAATGATTGCTGCTCCTACATTCAGCTTGGAAACCTCAGCGAAGTTCTCCATCTTATCATGATATACAATCTGTAATGTATCAAAATAAGATCCATCATTCAATACGATAAATCCGAATGTCTTAGAATCTCGAATGCTTCGAATCCAGCCCCCAACTGTTACCTCTTTGTCCAGATATGCCTCTCTGTTCTTAAATAACTCACGAATTGTTGTCAGTTCCATACCATTTACTCCTTCAAATAATTCTTCTATCTTTTTCTATTATCAGAATCTTCAAACAGATGCCTCCCGGCAGTCTTAACAGTTATTATAACACTCCAGGAGCGCAGAGTAAATAAGAAACAACTGATATCGCTTTGAAAAGTGAATTTATTTTATAGTCTGCCAATACTTCTCGCACCGCACCGTCACTCTATTCTTTCCATCCAGCGTACAGGTGAACAAACTTAATGCCCACTCTCCGCTTGTCATATCTTCCACACTTTGTGGAGTCAGTGCCTCTACCGCCGCCACTTTGTATTCGAACCGATTCCCGGCTGCATCTGTGAAGATCACCTCATCACCCATCTCCAGTTCTTTCAACTTTCCGAAATGTGTTCTATAATTATGTGCTGCGATCACGAGGTTATCCAGATAAGCACTTCCCGAATAGCGGCAAGGTGCTTTCTTCAGAAGCGGATAGCTCCATTCGCTCAATACCGGAAGCTTCAAGTCGATCGCCGGTATCTCAAGCACTCCGATGCATGCCGCGCCGTCCAAATCTTCTAATGCAATCTCCGGCATCTCCATCTCCGGATTCAGCTGATAATCCGGTATCTGTCCGTCAGATTCATCCGCCTGCTTTCCCTCATCAGAAATGTTCTGGTTCTTGTCTCTATATTCTTCCAACAATTTCTCTGTGCTTTGCTCTGCCCGATAGCCGTCCCAGAGATTGTATGCAGAAAGAGCAAGGGCTGCCGCGAAAAGCAGCAACCCTGTGATTGTAAATATCTTTCCTATCTGATTCTTTTTCTTCTTGCTCATCGATTCTTCTCTTCTTTTCTATCCCGTAAAACTCTTCCCGCCAGCAGACAGATCGCACCTGCAAACAAAAGCACAATTACCGGCCACCAGAGCTGTCCTGTCTGTGGAAGCTTGTCTGATGTTTTGTCTGTTGTTTTATTTACTGTTTTATCTGTTGTTTTGTCTGTTGTTTTATTTATTGTTTTATCTGTCGGCTTCTTTGATGGTGGATTCACTTCTCCGTCCGACTCTCCTGACTTCTTTGCTGTATTCGTCAAGACAACTGTATCCCCTTCACGCGTAACAGCAACGGTATACCCATCCGGCACCTCTGCCTCTGACACACTCCAGCGCATCAGTGTAGAAAGATTCTTCCATGTATAGGACCACTGGTTTTCTTTCGTAAGTGTCTGACGGTCAACGACTGTTGTATTTCCCTCCACATCCGTCTGCAGCAGCTCTACCACGATAGAATCCGGACGCTCCTTCTCCTGATCCTGCTTCCACACTTTCAATACATGAATCTTCGTCTCTTCTGGATTTCCCGGTTTCTCCGGCTTTCCCGGTTTGTCGTTCTTCTCGAACTTCAGAACCGCTGTCACCTGATAAGGATCTGTCCCTTCTGAAGTTTCCTTTGAATCCTCCGGCAATGCAATCAATGCTGTCTGTGGCTCATAGATCTGTGTCTTACCGTCTTCCTGCAGCTCTGTTGTCTGTCCCAGCACAAGATAAAGTCCCCGATTAAGCTCTGTAAAACATACTTTCCTGTCCGAACCTGATGCCAGCACTGCATCTGCTGTGATTCCATCACGTCTGATATAGTCCACCAGTGCATCCGCTGCACCCTGCCAGCCCTCCTGACTCTTCTGCTCCAGTGAGACCGGATACTTCCGGAATCGTTCCGTCAATGTAAAACTGCCCGACTCCTCATACTCTGCCACACGGTACAGAGACAGCTCCATCCCCTCAACCGGGCAGATGAGCGAGATGCTACCCTTCTGCGTACTCTCTTCTTCCGCTGCCAGAACCGGACTGCCCTTTAAGATTCCGAGCATCCCGGTCAGCGCAATAAGAAATGTCAGCACATATATCATATAATTCCTATCTCTGTGGCGGATTCTTTTCTTTGGACTTCGCATATTCTTCCTCCCACTGATCAATTAATCTGTTACTGTTCACACGATGTGCGACCAGCAACGCATCTCGCCATTTTAAATCGCCTTTGGCGATGGGGCGAGATGCATTCAAGTCAAAACACGCATCCTCCGTGTCAATCAGCGGAGTGATTGACACGGGAGTGAACAGTAACATTTATCTTCCTCTACTTTTTCTGCTTCTTTCTTGAATGCCGGATTGATAGATCCACTACAAGAAAACTAATGATTAAAAGCGGAATCGCAACACATACTGCAACTGTCAAACTGCTTATCTCAGCCGCATCCGATGTAACTCTGGAGTCGTCTCCCGAACGATTTTCAATCCGATGTCCGCGTACCAGAAGTCTCTGCGTATTGATTCCATATGGTGTACATGTAAGAAGCGTACACAGATCCTTTCCATCTTCAATCTCAAGCAGGCCATAATCTTCCGGCTCGACAATACTGATCTGATCAATCTCATACGTCAATACCTTATCATAAATGTGCAGAAGAAAGATATCTCCCTTTTCCAATTTATCAAGATCTGTGAACAGCTTCGCACTCGGCAGTCCTCTGTGCCCGGATAATACACAGTGCGTGCCCCTTCCTCCAACCGGAAGAGAGGAGCCTTCAATATGTCCGATACCAACCTGCAGAACAGAATCCTCTACACCATGATAAATCGGAAGCTTACAACGGATCTCCGGAATAGTAATGTATCCCATCATACCTGTTCCATTCGCATCCAGAAGACTATCATATAAAGTATCTTCCTCTTCTGATGGTGTAAAGCGTCCGCCATTCGTAATCAACGTCTGGTTGTACTCCTCTGCCGCCGCCAGCGCCTGCTCCTTCTCCTGATCATCCATCTTCTCTATCTGCTTCGAATAATCCGCAACCGCCTGCGTCTGATGCTTCGAATTCCAGAAATTACTAATTGTCGGATACAGCAGTAAGGACAAGCCTGTAAGAAAGATGATTCCCGCAATTATTGTTGAAATGTGCTTTCTCATGTTACAATCCTCTCCTTGCTGCTGTATGGGGAATGATAAAACACATTCCCCGTACAGCAAAATTACTTCATTTGTCATCGCTCACAATTACTGTGAACTATGATGTCATTACTTCATTCTTTTCTTTGTGATCAATACAACTCCGGATCCAACTACAAGGATTGCACCGAAGATGTAGAACAGAGTGGTTCCCATTCCACCTGTGGATGGAAGGATGGAGCCGGTTTTGTTTTCGACTTTGACCCATGTTGCATCTGTTTCGGTATTATAGCTAACTTTTCCATCGTTACCAATTGTTATTTCCACAGGAGCAGACAATTTATTGTATCCTTTAGGAGCTTCTTTCTCTACCAATTCATATGTACCTGGAGCAAGTCCTTGGATTGTGAACTTACCAGTATTATCAGTTGTTACTACCGTCTCTGATGTAGATTTTTTATAACGGTAAACAATACCTTCTTTTCCACTCGGCGTAAGAGTTACAGTCTCAAGTCCCATTCCACTTGACTCTCCCTGTTTCTTTAATATAAATTGAGCATCTTTAAGCCCCGTCTCAGCTCCTGTTCCTGATGCACCTTTTGTATATTTGAACACTGGAATCTCATAAGTTTTTGTAGTTGTTTTACTATGAATTGTCTCAAGATCCTTATTTTCGCCGTACTTCAACCATGTCTCATTCTTATTTTCTTTTGTTGGTCCTACTTCTGCATTTTCATTCAATGTTGCAGAATAAGTAACAATGATTGTTGTTGTAGCTGTAATTGATTCACAATAAGTAGGTGTAAAGGTAATATGAAATGTACAACCATCTCCAGTACTCTTTTCAACAGCATAATCTGTAGTAGTCGAAAGTTCATTTTTTCCTACCTTCACACTCTCTATGCCATTAAAAGTCAAACCTGCGTCCATTTTTATCATGTAGCACATAGTTCTGTGCTCCTGGCTGTGCTGTGATTGTTGTCTGGAATTTTATTGTATCACCAATACTTGCTGTATTACTATCTTTTAAACCAGTATCTTCAACTATCTTTTTCACCGCGGATGGCGCACTGTTCTTTTCCCGAATAGTTATCTCTGTATCTGTAGTATTCAAAGAACAAAGTGCTCCAGCAGTGGAGTCAACGAGATAATAACCCAGTGAAAGGTCTGTAAATTCAACTTTACCTGTTGCATCTGGAATCTTATTGTACGTTGTAAAAGAAGTTTCTGGATGATTTTTTACATATTGTAATGCCGATTTTGCTAAGTCGGCAAAATTCGAAGGCGCTGATGATTTAATTGTCACATATCCATCTGTTCCTTTTTCTAGATAAGTTGAACCCTTGTACGCTGAATTAGTAAGAAACTCATCCCATCCTGTCGCCACCTTATAAGCATAATTTCCTGTATTTGGTTCTGTTGTTTTATCACTAAAACTTTCCAGTTCCAAAATCTGATAAATTGTATATGTCTGCCCCTGTATCGGATTCTCAATCGTTATCTTTCCTTTATCAGCTGACGTTCCGCTTGTAGTTCCTGTCCCCGCAGCTCCTACCACACTACACATTCCCAATACCATCATAACCGAGAGCATTATGGCGGCAATTTTCTTGATTATTTTCATTTTCTTCCTCCTTGTTTTTGTTACTGCCCCCCCCGGAATTTTCCGGGGTGCAGCACACTCTCTTTTGTTAGTTTCTTGTTTTTGTTTCTTTATATTTCATCAGCATAAGCACTCCTGCGAAGAGTATTAATATCGCCCCTGCCAATCTGTAAATAAGAACCCCACAACTGCCTGTAGAAGGCAGTTTATTCACACGGCTTTGATTTGTAACGGTTACCTTGTCACCGTTTGTTGCACTGTTTGGCTCTGTTGCGCCAGTCTTTGTTGTCGCATATGACGTAAAGTATTCCATTCCATTCACAATAGCAACTGTAGAAGAATCTTTGATTGGACGTCCCTCATCATCAAGTTCAAAAACATAATAGGTTTTTCCCAACTCCAGATCTACAAATTTGTTTTTCTTTGTATCCGTTTCTCCGGCACTATACGTGATTTGTATTTTCTGAATCTGAGCGCCTGTTGCCTCTTGATTTTCATAAAGTCCAAACCTATAAGTTCCACTCACTGGATTCGAATCATGACCACCTGGATTCTTAAACTTCTTCTCTACAGTAATCTCACCTTTATGGTTTGTAACCGTCAAATTATAGATTGCATCATACAGTTTACGAATCCTTTTATCCTTTATACATTCTTGCACATACGAAGAATATGCAGCTGGTGTTCCTTCTTTCTTTGGCACCATGATATAGATTGGTTCGCTGTTTACCACATATCCATCCGGAGCATCTGTCTCTGTCACTTTATAAATCGTATTAAACTCCATCAGATAATCTTTCCCGACACCTCCTCCAAAAGTAACTTTTCCGTCAGCTCCTGTTGTACCAGTCCTTACCTTAGGGTTTTCATCCTCAACTTCTTTAATATCGCCGTTTGCATCTCGTTCACAGTTAACCACCTGGAATGTTGCTCCTGATAACAATACCGATGTATTATTCTGATCTACTTTGGAAATTATCAGCTTCATATTTGTTTCACCGCTTACTGTACCTCCGGCAGAATAGCTGTAATCACCTTCTTCTACCTTTGTTCCGTTCGATGGCGTATATCTTTCCCAATACACCACATTTGAGAAAGATACCTTCTCATCCGGCGGCGCATTTACTGTCGCAGTATAGGTAATTGTAACCGGTATATTGCATGGAATTTCTATTTCTAATGTATTATCGTCTTTAAGTGATGCTTTAAACTCAACCTTACTATTATCGTTTGAATTAACCACCTGAATTGTTTTCGGATCCAATATTAAAGTATCACTCAGCTGATCAATCAGCTTCAATTTTGAACCACTTTCTACTGTTGGAAGTGTTTCTCCCAACTGATTTGCCTTAACTGTAAAGTTTATTTTTTGATTATTAGAAGTGAACTCTTTCTTAAGTTTCTTTGGTTTTATCGTTGCTGGAGATGTTGCTACATCAATCTTCTTTCCTTCTGTTGTTTGCAATTCTACCTGATTGACAAATTCCTTCTCTTCTCCTTTAAGCAGTACGTCCGGATCTGTCACCCTGCACACAACCTGTACATCAACTGAATAATTATCTCGCTCTTTTCCTGCAACAAAGTCACCAAGTTCAATCAAAGCCTTATTTTCTTTCACATAATAAGTAGTCTCCACTTTTTTGCCAGGATTATCTGTTTCAAGATGATCTGTTTTCTTTTTTGTCCATCCATCTAGTCCACTGATTTCCTTTGACTGAATATAATTTCCTGTTTGCTTGTCTCCAACCCATTTGATGCGGATATATGCAAGCTCCATTCCATCTGGGATTTGCTCCAATACTCGATAACTTCCAAATAGCTCTCCTGCATAATTCAGCTTAAATACCCATGCTGCATACTGTCCGGGACCTGTTGTTTTTCCCAGTTCACTTGCTGCAATTTTATCAGGGTCTCCCTCATCCCTACCATCATTATTACTTGTTACTGTTTTTCCATCATACGTGAACGTCTGACCAAGCTCTTTTAAGATATTTGGAGCTTTGTATAACTCTTTTTCCGCCGAGTCTTTCTCAACCAAAGCCTCACCCTTATCTTGTGTACTAACATGGTTTTTATATTTATATGTATCTCGATCATTTATTGGTAGAGACTGTGGTTCTGTCCTCACGATAAAATAAAGTTTATTTCCTTCAAGCTGATGCGTATCCTTTGCTGTTACAGTCAGTTCACTGTAGCTTCCTGTATCCGTGAAGTTTTTTTCATTGGTTAATACTTTTTCAGAAAACCACGTCGTTGTAACATCCTCAAGGTTGTTTTTCTCCTTCAGTTCTTCCACACTGTTATATTCCGTAATTTCCTTTCCTTCAGGCAATTTTCCTTTATAGATTCCTACCAGTGAATCCTCATGTAAATAGGAATCTTGCAAACCTGAATCTTTTGAAATCCAATCACGAAAAGATGTATCTTTTAAAATTGCTGTTCCGTCAACCTCTATTACCCAATAAAGCTTTCCATTCTTCCAGGTTTGGGCATCTATTTCCGGTTTCTCATAATACCATGATGTCTTTCTGACATTCATACTGAAACTACCAGAAATTGTTATCTCTTTTTGAGATGTTATCGTTGAAATATCAATATTACTTCTTCCATTTCCAACGTTTCCTGATATTTCAAAACTATTTTTCACTTTAGCCGAACTAAATCTATCCTGATTTACCGGTTTTGCATAATATGTAAATTTATAAGCATACCGGTTGTTATTCCATTCCAATTGAGATGGTGTTAATTTAAAAGAATTTAATCCATCAATCTTTACCCATTTTGTTCCTGCTAAAGTCTCATATTTATCGGTTGTACTATTATATTTATACGCCTCGACTTTTGCATATCCGACATACTGCATCTTATCTGACTTCAGAGTATCTTTCATCGTCACATTTGTCGCATCCCAGTCGCCCTTTGTTTGGTTAACGTCTACTGTATATGGATAACTTCCGGCTGGGACTTCAAACGATTTACTTCCGGACGTATCCTTCTTTATCCCTTCTCCTAACGTCAGATCATATACATCATCATTCATAGTAAACGTTTGATTTGCACTTGTCGCCTGACTTACAGCTTTCTCATCCCACTTATAACCTCCTATTGTTTCTGTATGATTATAAGCTTCAAAACCACTTTCTTTGCTTTTATCCGCATTTGATGCAGATACAATCATACGGTTTTTAATATCCACACTATTTTGCTTCATTGCCGCCATTGCTTCTGGCTTTACCGTCACATTATAGGTTACATAATAATGTTCCCCAGGATTTATAGTTAATGATTTTTCAGTCGTTCCTGACACCTTAAAGCTTGTTGGGTTGTCTTCTTTATTAAATGCCACATAGTTCTTCTTATCTTTTGACCAGTTTACTTGATAGTCTGAACTATTTACTTCTTTGTCACCATCTACTTCTACCTTATATAACTTAACATCATTATTATAAGAAACATAAGAACGAACCGTTGGATCTGTTGAATATATAGAATAATCCAAATAATCCAGAAATTCAAAATTTCTCAACGGATAGTTACTACCATTCTCGTACAACTCAAAGTTAAGCTTGTATGAAATCGTATAGGTTCCATCGGCATTTCGCACAACTCCCTTTCCATCCAATAACGCCTTCATATTCGCTGTATTATAATTAAGCGTTGGCGTAAAAGAAGCTTCTTTGGAATCTCGTGGCTGCTCTTTACAAAAAATTTGTGCATTATTTCTAATCTCATTTTTATTTAATGGCACATCTTTTCTCAACTTCACGTAATAGGTAAGTGTTCGAGTTTCATGCGGTTCCATATCCCCAATCTCCCAAACCATACTACCCGGCCGGGTTGCTTTCGTAATTCCGCTTAAAACTTCTGGTTTTGTGTTATCTGCTGCTGTATTTCCAAGATAAATATATCCTGCATTTTTGCCTTCAGCCTTTATTTCTACTGGATTTTGCTCATTTACAGCACTCTTAAGCGGTGTCTTCGTCTCTTCGATTCCCACATAACAATCCACACATTGTGAATTAGTTACGAATTTATCAACTATTGAAACGCTCGGACATCTATCTTCGTTTGCTGTAACAGTAATCGTATATTTGAGATAATCCTCATCACCTATAGTAACTACTTTGGTTGTGTTGCGCTCTTTCTTAACACTTATTTCTGCATACTTAGCAAGCGCATCGGGTCCAAAATTCAATTGATATTGCTTATCTGCTGTTGTCAATGTCGTCTTGCCTTGATTATTTAATTGGTTTAAATCAATTTTACCTTCTACGTAAAAATCTCCTGCAATAGTTGATGTCCCCGGAGATTTATTTAATTCATCGAGATACGCCCGATTAAATGTAACAACAATTTTTCCATTCTGAACATTGGTATGTCCTACCACTTTATTACTTTCATCTACAATATCTCCGGTTGCCACATTCCGCAATTGTGTTGGGACTGGATATGTTATTGCACAGTTATGATTCCCTATCAATTGATCTATCGGTATATCTTTATACTGAACCTGCACTCTGATTTTTACATTTCCAGGAATTACATTCTCTTGACCGGTTAGAATATTCACCCAACTTTTGCTGTTTTCATCATAATATTGTAAACTTACATTTTGTAATTTCGTCTTATCTGCATTCAGATCAAACCCTTCCGTCACTGTCGTCGTACTTCCCGTTCCATCTTCGCCCTCTGCTGCCGGCGCTGGTGTACTCCCTGCCACGACACTTTCTTCATCATTGCCAGATGTCTCATCCGCTGTGGTTCCTGCTGTATCTCCATTTTCTCCGTTCTGAGCTACATTTCCATCATCCGATGTCTGAACCTGATTCTGACTTTTGTTCTGTTCTTGGCTCTGATCTTGATTCTGTTCCTGACTTTGTCCCTGATTCTGCTCTGGTCCTTCTGTCTGGTTCTGTTCCGGTGTCTGCTGTGGATCTTCCCCTGATTGATCTTCCGATGTCTTATCATCTGCATAACACGATTCGGTATGTGTATGTTCTGTTTTTCCGCAAGTCAGCTGTCCATCACTCGAATAGCATTTTTCTGTATGGCTATGTTCTTCCTGACCACAGACTGTCTTTCTCTCCAGTGTGATCGCCGGAAGAATCAGTGCATAGACCGTACAGAAAACGACTACACAGGACAGACACAGAATCATCTTTCTCCACCGTTTTAATCTGGCTTTGTCTTTCAATAATCTTCTGATATAATCCGTTCCTTTATTCTGCACAAATCCACCTTCTTTTTTCTGGTGTGTATCTGCTGCCTTCCTGTGTTAGTCTTCCCTTCGATACCTTATATACTAAACTAATTATCTCACTGTATGCTTCCTATTTTATTCAACGGCCAGATCCGGAATATGATTTGTCCCTCTATCTGGTCTTTTGAAATATCACCGATCGCGGTGCTTCTTGAATCGACCGATGTATCTCTGTTATCTCCCATCAGAAACCAATGTGCTTCTGATACCTGATGTGGGAGATCAATATCGCAATTTCCAAGTGCTTTTTCTGTCAGATACGGTTCGTCCAGTGTCTGTCCGTCAACCGTCACATTTCCGTCCATATCAATATCAACCCACTGTCCCGGACCTGCGATCACGCGCTTGATCAGGAGCTTATTCCCCTGCCAGAATGCAACGACTTCTCCTGTCTTCAGCTGATTGGTCTTCACCGATACTACGATCTGCCCGGCTTCCAATGTCGGTGACATGGAAGAACCGTAAATCTGCAGAACCGGCATCCACAAGGTTGCCACAAGAACAGAAATTGCCGCAACTACAAGCAGCACTGCGATCGTACCGCGGAGTGTTCTTTGATACACCGCCCGGTGTCTCAGCCTCTTCTGTTCGTTCTCAACTTCTTCTATTGTAGGGATATTAACTGAATGTTCTTTTTTCTTCACTACTCTAATCTCGCCTATTCTTTTTGGCTTGCTTTGTCAATTTCGCCAATTCTTTTTCCTTTGCTTTTATCGATTTAAGATAGGTGTCAGCAGCTTCCTGTGCTGCCTGAAACACGCCACTTAGCTGCACTGCCGCATCAGCGATCGATCCCGCCTTCTCTATCGTGATCTCTCTGGCCTGAAGCTTTGCCTCTGCCTCATCCAGCCTGGTCTGAAGCTCTATCTCCCGCTTCTTCATTTCATAAATCAGATCGATCAATTCGCTTCTTCTTAGGTGCTTCAAATCGTTCTTCATACATCATCGACTCCTTTGTCTTGATTTCCTGTTTCTCTTCATGAAACGGTTCGTTCAAATCTAAGACTTTAGCCTTCTTTTTTACGTCAAGCAGATTATAGTACGCAGATATTCTCTTGTCAATTGCATTTTAGCAATTTTCACCTATTTTTCTCGAGTTTTTTTATCATTTTTTCGTACTTTAGACACATTTTTATTATTTGTCTAAAAAATATATTATGTATTTTGTATTATTTTTTCTTTTATACGGCTTATCCTGCATTTCTTTTTAGCCATCGGCACTGCCATTTCGAGTTATATTTATAAGTTTTTCTATTTTTTCAAAGCGAAACGTTTCGTTTTTACAAAAAAAGAAAGACCGCCAGGGGACGGTTTCAAAACTCTGCGCCATCCTCAGCGGTCGGTCATTCCTAAGAATCAATATTAAAATTCAGCGATCACTGTCTCGCCCTGTACTGCGTCCATTCCTGTGTGCAGCTTCATATCCGGATAATCGTCTCCGTTTGTAACTACGAGAATACATGTTTTCTCATATCCGTGTTCTTTGATCTTCTCCGGATCAAATGAAAGCAGCTTGTCTCCTGCGTTTACCTTATCTCCTTCTTTTACGAAGTACTCGAATCCGTCACCTTCCATATTCACAGTGTCGATTCCTTCATGGATCAAAATCTCTACTCCGTTCGCAAGTGTAAGTCCGACTGCGTGTCTGGAGCCTTCCATTAATACAGAAACTGTTGCGTCACATGGTGCCACGATCACATTCTCTTCCGGCTCGATTGCAAGTCCGTCACCTAATGCTTTTGATGAGAACACCTCGTCTTTTACTTCCTCGATTGGTACTACTTTTCCTGACAGATAAGCCTTTACAACGAATGGCTTATTCTCTTCTGCAGGAGCCTGTTTTTTCTTGAAAAATGAAAACATACCTACTTCTCGCCTCTTTCTTTTAAACATTGTCCATTGGTTTCAATTACGTTCTTATACCAGTCAAATGATTTCTTCTTTGTACGTCTCAGCGTGCCTTTTCCATTGTCATCTTTGTCAACATAGATAAAGCCATAACGCTTTTTCATTTCACCGGTTGAAGCACTAACTAAATCAATGCATCCCCATGAAGTATAACCCATAATTTCCACACCGTCAATCTCTACAGCGTCCATCATAGCCAAAATATGTGCTTTTAAATATTCTATACGATAGTCGTCTTCCACATAACCATTCTCATCCGGCTGGTCTACCGCTCCGAGTCCATTTTCTACGATGAAGAGCGGCTTCTGATATCTGTCATACAGTGCATTCATTGTAATACGAAGTCCCAACGGATCAATCTGCCATCCCCACTCGCTTGCTTTCAGGTATGGATTTTTGACTGTTGCGAATACATTTCCATCTGTTGTATCAACGCTTGCATCCGCACTTGCGCATCTGGAAGAGTAGTAAGAAAATGAAACAAAATCAACTGTATTTTCTTTCAGGAGCTTTTCATCTTCTTCTGTGATATCGAGCTGGATTCCTTCTCTTTCGAAAAATTTCTTCGCATAAGCCGGATACTCACCTCTTGCCTGTACATCGATGAAGAAGTAGTTTTCGCGATCTTTTCCCATCGCTTTCCATACATCTTCCGGCGCACAGGAGTATGGATAAGTCTGACCAGCTGCCAGCATACATCCGACCTTATTCTCCGGATCGATCTCATGAGCGATTCTTGTTGCTTCTGCAGACGCTACCAGCTCATGATGTGCCGCAAGATATTTCGCCTGTGTCTCATTTTCTCCTTCTTTGAAGACAAGTCCTGCCCCCATAAATGGGATGTGAAGGATCATGTTGATCTCATTAAATGTCAGCCAGTATTTTACAAGTCCTTTGTAGCGTGTAAAGAGTACGGTTACGAGTTTCTTGTAAAACTCGATCAGTTTTCGGTTCTTCCAGCCTCCGTACTCTTTCGTCAGATGAATCGGGCAATCAAAGTGTGTGATCGTAACAAGCGGCTCAATTCCGTATTTATGGCATTCTTTAAATACATTTTCATAGAATTGAAGTCCTGCTTCATTTGGTTCTGCGTCATCACCATTTGGAAAAATTCTTGACCAGGCAATCGACAGACGGAAGGTCTTGAATCCCATTTCACCAAGAAGTGCGATATCTTCTTTGTAATGATGATAGAAGTCGATTCCTTCCATTGCCGGATAGATATGTTCTGTATCCGGCTCTAGTGTCTCTCCATGTCCAAGCATCACCTTGAATCTGTCTTTTCCTGCCGGACATATATCGACATTTGCCAGTCCTCTTCCATCCACATTATATGCACCCTCACACTGATTTGCTGCTGTTGCACCGCCCCACAAAAAATTTTCCGGTAAACTCATCTTACTGCCTCCTGCTGAATTTTTCTGATTTTCAAATTTATTTTCCCATGTAAAGACGCACCATTCCTTCAACACCAAACGGTTCAATTGGAAGATAATGGCTGATTGCATCTCTCATCTGTGTACCAAGTGTATTCGTCACTTCGACTGCCAGCTGATTCTCTCCTTCTCTGAGAAGTCCTGTCAGTTCAAATCGATATGGCTTACAGATACGAACACCTGCGGAATGTCCATTTACAAACACTTCCGCTGTCTCATAGGCATTGCCCAGATCAAGACAAATATTTCTTTCTATATCTTTCTTTTCCAACTTGGTTGTTCCTTCATAACGCACGGTTCCGGATTTATTTTCAAATCCTGTAATGCTGCTGATCAGATCCAGCTTTTCTGTCGGAACTGTTTCTATGAATTCTGGATAGGAGCAACTGTCTGCAAATGTTACTTCCCATTTTTCCGGAAGCAGATCTGTTCTGTCTTCCATTCTATCATCTGTATCAAATGATTTCTTGCCACTTCCTCTATCAAATCCTTCAGTGAAAGTGGCCTCCAACTCTTCCGCGATCACCTTCACTTGATTTTCTTCTCCCTGAAGAAATACCGCTGATTCATATGGCTGCAGAATGAGTTGTGATTTCTGTGATACTTCTGTCAAAGTATTGGCAAATGCATCGTAACGGTAGACTGCATTATCGTCTGAAATTGTCAGTTCTGTGTCGATTGTATTTCCAATATTTTCATTAAATAACATAAGACAATACACATCATTTTTCATATATTCTCCGACTACAAGCTCCGGATACGCATTAGTAAATTTTACTGCCTGATATTGTCCCAATTCTTTCTGCATATCAAAGTTATAAATCTCTTTTTCGAGATAGATCACCCGAACTCCCGACTGCTCTAATCTTCCAAGGAGTTCTTTGCCCTGCTGTGGCAGGAAGGTGCTGTAAGGAACAAGCATTACCTCAAAGTTCTGTCCATTGATGACATATTGTTTCTCTTTTACCTCTGCACCCACAAGGTAATCCAGTGAAATGATATCAAAGCTGATCTGATGTTCCGTCAGTGCTCTTGCCGGTTTTTCGATTGGCATATACTCTCCGCCCCATTCCTGCTCAGCCGGATAGAGTACTCCGACCTTCGCCGGGTGTGTTCCGTCTCTGAACAATTCCATCAGACGATTCACATAATTACTGAATGTTGAGAAATACCGAAACTGCGGATTCATTCCATGCGCATAGAAATGCGGCGGACAGTCGAAGTCCGGGAATTTCTTCGGGTCAAACGCATGTGGAACGATATGATTGATTCCACGGACGATCAGATGATCTGCAATCCACTTCATCATCTTCAGTCCTTCATTCCATCCGTAAGCTCCGAAGGCTTCACACATGGAATTACCGTTCTTGAGCGGGTCTAAATGTGCTGCGGATGAAGCCAGTTTTGCGAGTGCATAGTGATAAAATTCTCCATTGCTTCCACCTGTATTGAATGCGTCATGATGATAATTCATCCCTGGAACAATCTGACCTCCGATCACATCGATCCCTGCATAGTCCATCGTCTCCTGGCCGCGGAAATAATGTCCCGTTCCGTAACCGAGTCTTGCATGTGCGCCATTATCTTCAATCGTATGTCCAAGATACATCACACCATGTGCATGACACCAGTCTGAAAGAACATTTGTAAAATTATCACGATACAGCTTTGTGACCAAGTCCATGTACTGGTAACGGATTTCTGCTTCGGCTCCATTTGCATTTACCCATAAGAGCGGCAAATATCTTGCATCAAATCCCAGCTCTTTTTCAAGCCCCTCTCTCCATGGAAGAACCATGTCAGATCCGATACGCGCTTCCGTTCCTTTTTCATTTCCAAATCTCGGTTCGTCTGAGAAGAAACCTTCGATCAACGTTCCGAACATTTCTTTGTAATGTGCATAATGTGGTTCGTAGACCTCATCAATGAGAACCTGTGTTGCTTCTTTCACAAGCGGATTGAGGTAATCTTTCGTTGCCTCTTCGCCGCCTTTTCCGGTCAGGTAAAGAATGAAAATGCTCCATGCACCGTCTTCGACATCCAGTGTCAGAAGGCGTTTTTCCATATCCATACATTCTGTGATATCTGTCAAAGTCTCTGCATTGATCGGATCTCCCGGCTCAGTATAGCGGCTGATTCGTTTTGCCATGTAGACTTTCAGGATCTCCTGTTCCGGATCCGGTTTGTCCCACGGTCTTCCTTTCAAAAGTTTCAGATCGATACGCATCTGACGCATCGGTCCCTGCACATCATAGCGGCGCATATCAAGATATTTTTTCAAATACTGTGGATAGCATTCTTTCACTTTACCATTCGCATATCCTGTTGGGAAATGGGAGTCGTCGAGGATCCAGACTTTCATCTCGTTTTCTTTTGCTTTCGCAAGAATCAGATCCAGATCGCTCCACCACTGATCTCCAACGAAGTCCGGATGCGGGCGTGCCTCTATGCACACCCCTTTCATCCCACTTTCTGCTATCTTGTCCATATATTCACTCAATATCGCATGTTCTTCTCCATGCTGCCAAAAAAATGGATATAATCCGTTCTTCATTTTCTGTCTCCCTTGTATCATTACTAGCTTTTAGTTTTTCTTCTCTTCTTTTCCCTGTACAATGTATGCCAGTACCGCTGACACTATAAATGCGAGTGCTGCACACGCGATAAATCCATAGAAGCTGATGTCAAGTCCTGCCGGATTGATCATTCCAGGAATACGGAAGAGTCCGTCTCCTGCAAGTGCATATAATTTTGCTCCGAGTCCTCCGAGAATTGCACCGGAGATTCCTCCACCTACCCATGCGCAGGCAAATAATTTCATATTCGGCACAGCAATGGAATAGATGGCCGGCTCTGTTACTCCGCAAAGTGCGGATGCGAAACTACCAAATCCCGCACTACGTTTATCCGGATCTTTTGTTCTGAGTGAGTATCCAAGTGCTACTCCGGCAAGTGCCCATACTGTCAGTCCGAGAATTGCGTTAATCGGATCACTTCCAAGTGTAAACAGGTTGTTCATCAGTACCGGAATAAATGCTGCGTGTAAACCGAGGAGAACAACCAACTGCCAGAATGCTCCAAAGAGCAGACCTCCGAGGATTGGACTAAAGTTGAAAATTCCACAAACCACTGTAGAAAGTCCATTAGAAACATACTGCATAACCGGTCCGATCACCAGATAGGAAAGCGGTACTGTTATTGCAAGTACGATTGTCGGAACGATCATCAACTGAATCATCTGCGGAATCACCTTTTTTGCCAGCTTTTCTACCTTGCTTGCAAAGAAAGATGCCAGGATGATCGGGAATAATGTGTTCGCATAAGTTGTTGTAGATACCGGAATGTGAAGGAATGTAATTCCACCTTCCGCTGCAATCGCTGCCACCAGATTCGGATATACAAGAGCCGCTCCAATCGCAGCCGTCGTATATGGATTACAATCAAAAATCTTTCCGCATGAAAATCCTACGATAATCGGCATAAAGTACAAAATTGCATCGGATGCTGCATAAAGTACGAGGTATGTTCCGTCTGTGTTTGTAAGGACACCTATTGTTGTAAGAATCACAAGGATTCCTTTCAAGATTCCTCCTGCAATCATTGGGCCGATCATTGGCATGATGCATCCAGATATCACCTTAAAAAACCGATTCCAAAGACTGTCTTTTTTCATCACCTGGTAATCTTCTTTATTTACCGCCTTACTGTTCTCTGTGATTCCGGCTTCTGTCTTTACAAACTTAACTACTTCACTTACATGAGTGCCAATGATCACCTGATACTGGCCACCCTGATTCATAACGCCTTTGACACCCTTAATCTTGCTGACCTCATCCTTATTCGGAATTGTGTCATCCTTCAAAACAAAACGTAAACGTGTCATACAGTTCGTAACATTAACAATATTTTCTTTACCTCCAACAGCAGCTACTACTTCCTTTGCCAGCTGTCCATAATCTTCTTTTGCCATGATGTACGTTCCTCCCATTCATCACTCACACTTAATATCTAATAGTTTCTCGAAATGCATTTCTTTATTGTCTATATTATAGCCAACCACACATTAGAAAAAAATATCAGATTCCTCACTTTTCATTGACCATTTCCACACAATCTGCTACACTTCATGCAAAGGAGGTACCTGTCTTATGAATCTGAAAGCACTACATCATTATCTTACCACGTTATCCCCCAGTGAGGAAAAATATCGCAATGGATATATTTACGACGGCTGGAAAGATATGCCGAAGAAACAACATAATGGAGTGGAATATTCTGTATTGGACTTGGATGTTGCATATTTCTCCCTTGATAACAAACCACCTTCTCACGCTCCCGGGCTTAATGCAGAACTCTCTGAGATATCAATTAAGAGAAACTCCCGCTTCAGTGCAGTTCCGGAGCATATCCATACTCACATTGAGATCAACTATGTCTATTCCGGGAGCTGCCCACAGGTTATTGACGGACACCCGATCACTCTGCAAAAGAACCAGGTTCTCCTGATTGACACAAACTGCCCACACTCAATTGCTCCGCTTGGAGAGAATGATATCATGATCAGTATTATCCCCAAGACGGACTTCCTGCGTGAGCATATGTTTAATCAGTTTTCTAATGACAGTATACTCTCCCGATTTTTTATCAATGCGATCAACGAAAAGACTGACCATGACCACTACCTGCTTTTCCACTCAGAAAATGACCGTAGAATTCCAATGTTCTTTAATGAACTGTTCTGTGAGTGCTTTGATCCATCCATTAATTCTACGGATATCATCATGCATCTTTTCTACACGATCATGGCGGAATTGATCAATGTCTACGAAGACGATTTGACAAAGGGAGACTCCTACTCGCACAACAGTGTTGTGATTCCTATGCTGCGTTATATTGAACGGAATTTCAGAACATGTACGCAGGAATCCGTCGCTGACTTTTTCCATATCAGTCCAAACTATGTCACGCGTCTTCTTAAGAAATATACTGGTATGACTTATATTCAATTAATCCAGGCGCAGAAACTGCAGACTGCTGCTAATCTGCTGAAGCAGACAAATCTTCCGATAACTGAAATTGCCCAGCGAGCCGGATATGAAAATGTCACCTTCTTCTATAAGAAGTTCCAGGAGAAGTATCACTGCCAGCCGGGGGAATATAGGGGATAGGGGAAAAACTTACACCCTTTATTTTACCTCTTCCTAAGTGCAAAAAAGAAGAGGCAATATTCCTGGATTTCTTGACAAACTTGAATATTGGCTCTTCTCCGTTATTATTTATCTGATTTTTGCAGCTCCGCTAATTGCTTTCGCAGATACTCAACCTCTGCTTCTGCTGTCTCTGCACGCTCTTTCTGTTTAGCTACATCTATTTCTAACTTCTCTTTCCTTGCTTTTAATTTCGCTTCATTGGCTTTCAGTTTTTCTTCGTCGGCTTTCAGTTTCTCTTCATCGGCTTTCAGCTTCTCCTGTTTAGCTTCCATCTGTCTGCCTACTTCATCTAACGCTTCCATCCTTTTTGCATGTTCTTCCGTCATTTTAGTGTATTCTTCTATCATCTCATCAACCATCAATTTTACTGTGTTTCGATCTAAAATCTCAAGTTCTTTTGAAAACATACTCATCATCCTCTCCATATTCAGGCAGATGGTATAGACTTCCTCGTATATCCTTTTAAATTCCGGATTGCAATTTAACAGATTGATAATCATGTCTGGATCGTCCTGACTTAGAAATACGAGCCACTCTTCCAGTCTGCTCTCTATCTTTCTGCCTTTATTATGAATGGTGTTATTAAAAATGTCAAGGCAAATGAAAGTATATTCCTGTAACAAATCCATCTCCACACCAGTATCACTTTTTTGTTCAAAGCGATGGATGTATTGTTCTTTTGAAAACTTAGTAAAAGCTGCATTACTTTTCTCAAATAGAACTATTGTATATACTTTTTTAATTTCTTTATAAGTAAATGATTTTCCTAATTCTAATCGGACTCTTTTATACTGCCTGAGCAACAGATCCGAAGAGTAGCAGGCACTTCTCTGTCCCGAAAACAAGTATCCTACCTTCTGAACTTCTACATTTGCAATACTGCCATCCTCAAACTGAACAACAATATCCATAATAAGAAGTGAACTTTCCGCTGCTATTTTTGCCGATTCATTTGGCAGAACTTTTAAAATCTTAATTTTCTTTCCAAGTATTTCCGACAGGAAATCATTTAACCGTTCTGGTCTTGTATCAGGATTCATAATTGCCTTAAAGTAAGTATCATACAGTATTTTCACTCCTTTTACACCTGTACAGATGTCAAGGTATTCTTTCTGATATTTTTCTTCCCATCCGCAAAATGTTTCCCATAGCTGCTTATTTTTCCGTAGTTCTTTCAGCACCTCACCTTCCGTGCGAATCATCGGAAAATATTGTTGTAATTTGTTTTTCATCTTCACATCATCTCTCTTTCGTATTCTTCTAACGATCCACTATCCTTACAGACTTCCCCATAAGTCTGAAAAACAGCCTCTGTTATCATTGTTACTACTAAAGCGATGTCATAAACAAAGTAAAATCTGCTCCAACTTGTCGCCATCTAAATTCATACCCTATTGGCAACAATATCTCTCACCCCTTAATAGGAGTAGTTCTAGAATACGTGATGTGATATCAAATTGCAATGTGTTTATTGTTCATAACTCAATTTTTTTGTTTATAAAATGTGGATAACTTTTTACAATCCCGCCAGATTCACCTCATAGATACATTTTTCCGCGTTTTTCATCGGTTCCTGTAACATTTTTCCGCACTTTTTCGCCATGTTTTGTAACATTATTCTCGCGTCCCGATCAGAATCTTCTTTCCTTCAAATGCAAATCCGTAATGTCGAATCTCTTCTTTTTTGAATCCACGTGCAAAAAGTGTCTATATCAGAACCTTTTATCGTTTCTTGATATAGACACTTTTTTAATAGTCATTCTATTAACTAATTGATATTTTCACCGTTGGTTGAAATAACTTCTTTATACCACTCGAAAGAATCTTTCTTCCGTCTGGATAAGTCTCCTGTTCCATCGTTATGTTTATCCACATAGATGAATCCATATCTCTTATCCATCTCACCGCTTCCTGCACTGACAAGGTCGATGCATCCCCATGGTGTATAACCCATCAGATCTACACCATCTTCCTCTACCGCCTTTTTCATTTCTGAAATGTGGTGCTGCAGATATTCTACACGGTATGGATCGTGGATGCTTCCATCCTCTTCTAAAGTATCATATGCTCCAAATCCATTTTCTACAATAAACAATGGTACTTTGTAGCGATCTGTAAACCAGTTCAATGAATAGCGCAGTCCAATCGGATCAATCTGCCATCCCCATTCACTTGCCTTTACATACTGATTCTTTATACGATCCTTTTCTCCACGGTAATCATATTCCGGATTGTCTGGTTCTGCTTTTGTACAGAAAGACATATAATAACTGAAACCGATGTAATCGACACAGCCCTGTTTTAACACTGCAAGATCTTCTTCTGTTACGTCAATCTTAAGGTCTTTTCTTTCCCAGTATTTCAAAATATTTACAGGGTATTCTCCTTTTACATGCACATCTGTATAATAATATCTTTTCTGCATGGATTTTTCAGCCTGCAGTATATCTTCCGGACGGCAGGTAGCCGGATAGATCGGGCACATTGCGATCATGCAGCCAATCTGAAATTCCGGATTGATCTTATGTCCTGCTTTTATCGCTTCGGCACTGGCAACCAGTTCGTAGTGAGATGCCTGATACATCAATTCTTCTACATTTTCTTCTGGTTTAACTACAATCCCGGAATCAGCGTAAAGCATGAATCCGTCACCGATATCTGCCTGGTTGTTAATCTCATTAAATGTCATCCAGTATTTTACTTTGTCTTTGTATCGCTCAAAGCATGTTACTGCAAATTTCACGAAGAAATCAATCAGTTTTCTGTTTCTCCATCCACCGTACTCTTGTACAAGATGCAGAGGCATCTCAAAATGACTCAGTGTGATCACTGGTTCGATCCCATATTTCAGACACTCATCAAACATGTCATCATAGAATTTTAATCCGGCTTCATTCGGCTGTTCTTCATCACCATTTGGGAAGATACGTGTCCATGCAATACTTGTACGGAAACACTTGAATCCCATTTCCGCAAATAAGCGGATATCTTCTTTATAGTAATCATAAAAATCGATTGCTTCATGATTCGGATAATTCTCGCCTTTTAGTATTTCACCTGTTATTCTTCTTCTTCTATTTACATCTCCGCTGGTTACAACGTCCATAATGCTCAAGCCTTTTCCATCTCGATCATAGGCACCCTCCAGCTGATGAGCAGAAACTGCGCCGCCCCAGAGAAAATCTTTTCGAAATCCCATTGTTATTTCCTTCCTGTTGTCTTAATTGATTTGTATACTAGTGTTGGGGGCTTTTGCCCCCAACTTTTCTGTTTCTATATTCAATTACATCTTGATGATTATTTCTCATCAATTCTCTTATACAGTGCAATGAATTCATCTGCGAGAGTACGGAAACTCTCTGCACTCATAAGCTGATCTTCTGCATGCATCAGAAGCATGTATCCATTAGAAATCTCTCCATTTGCATCCATTGTCAGAAGGTCTGCATGAGCGTTATGCCCAAGTGAAAAGGCTTCATCTCCTTGTTTGATCAGCTCTGCTGCCTCATCATATTTTCCCTCTTTCGCACAATGGATTGCATTGATAAAATGTGTTCTTGCTGTACCTACATATGTAATAATCTGAAAACATGCCAATTCAAATTTTTCGTCCATTTTTTTCTCCTGTCCTGCTTTTATTATTTTTAAATTCTGATTTTACCAGTCTTCATCCTCATCTTCTACCGGCTGATTCTTCTCCTGAACCAGATTCATCTTGTCAATCTTCTTAATGAATGGCAGATAAACAAAGAATGAAACACAAAGGATCACTAACTGAAGTAAAGCACTTTTCCATCCTGCTAAAAGGAATCCTGAAATAATCGGTGGACAAGTCCATGGGATCTGTGTTGCTCCATATAATGGGCAGATTCCTGTATACAGTGCAAAATACTGGATTAAACATGCGATCACAGGCATTCCAATAAACGGAATTGCAAGCATTGGGTTCATAACGACTGGAGCACCAAACAGAACTGGCTCATTGATTCCAAATAATGCCGGAATAATTCCCAATTTACCAAGTGCTTTCAACTGTTTTGATTTTGCAAAGAAGAACATATACATTACAAGTCCGATTGTGATACCTGCACCTGTTATATTGATAAACTGATCATAAAACTGCTGTGTTACAATATGTCCTCCGTTTGCTATTGTAAGTTCTACACCACTGTCAATAATAGCCTGGTTTGCAAGGCTGTTTGCCTGTAAAAGTCCTGTCATGATTCCACCAACTACTGTTGAACCATGAACTCCGAAGAACCACAGGAATGGTCCTGTAAAGCACATCAGAACTGCTCCACCAAGGGAGTCTGTCATTTTCTGAAGTGGTGTCTGAACAACTTTGTAAATAATTTCCATACCTGTTGTGTTGAATCCAATAGAACAGATACCGTGAATTACTGCAGTCCCTGTCAGGATTACGAATGCCGGGATTAATGCTGAGAATGCATTTGTTACACCTTCCGGAACTCCGGCCGGCATTTTAATACGTATATTTTTCTTCAAAAACCAACAGTAAACAAGCGGTACGATCAATCCGACAATGATTGCTCCAATCATTCCCTGTCCTGCTGTCCATGTCTTATCAATGATTCCACTAACAACTTCTCCACTTTCTGTTGTTTTGGACGAAGGCATCAGAATCAAGAATGATGCCAATGAAATAATTGCACAGTTGAGTGGTTCCTGATTTTCCAGTTTCGCATAGCTATAGCTGATACCGATAACTGCGATCATAGCACTGATGGAGAATGTTGCACCACATGCCTGATCTAATACTGCTTTGATTCCTGTAGACTCTAATACATCGACAACTGCCTTTATCGGAAAGTTTGACAGGATCAGGAAGATTGATCCGATGATCAGAGGAGACATGGAAGTCACCATACCATTTTTTATTGACTGTATTCCCTTTGTATTAATAAACTTAAGGATCACAGGGATTACTTTTTCGTTAAATTTCTCTTTCATTTGCTACTACCCTTTACTTTAAATTGTGTATCTTTGTTTTCTCTTATTTACTTTTCGCAAGCTTATATGCAAATTTCAAAACATTCATTCCATTGCACATTCCATAATCCTGCATTGGGATCACATCTACCGGAACCCCTTTTGGATCACAGATCTCTTTTGCTCTGGCAAGCTGATATCCTACCTGTGGTCCGAGCAGTGCTACATCCACGCCTTCAATCATGCGTTCCATATCTGTAAATGGATATGCTGCGATATCAGCATCTTTTCCTTTTTCCTTTGCTGCCTCTTCCATCTTTTTTACCAGAAGACTTGTTGACATTCCTGCTGCACAAAATAATCGAATTACCATGATTGTTTCCTCCTTAATTTTTTCCCATTTGTTTTGATGGTGCTAGTATAACAGGTATTTTCCATTTTGTCAGTACTTTTTCCTGTTTCTGGTTTCCGTTCCATATAGGCGGAATTTGTTACATAAAAAAAACAGGGCATTCTACTTTATTGTGTAAAATGCACTGTTTTCCTTTTCCTTTTTTGTATATTATGATACTTTTTCGTGTATTCTGTTTTTTTTGTTACTTATCTGGTTACTATTCGTACCATTACATTCTACAACCTTAATGAAATAAGTCTTCCCTATCATTTTGAAACAGATTATCTGTATCGTTATGGACGCCCTTCAATTCTCTTCCGATTAATTCCAAAATAAAAACGACTGCCATCTGGGATGTCAGATCATAATCTTCGTCTTCTTTATTTTTATACTCTGAAACATAATAATTTATATTGCAGTCACTCATCTTCGCCAAAGAACAGTTTGCCTTATTTGTAATAGATATCAGGCTGCTCCCTCTTCTTTTCAACTTTTCTGCCAACATCAGTGTCTGTTCCGTCTCTCCTGATACAGACAATGCGATTGTAGCTGTTCTCTCACCTTTTCCACGAAATACTGGCGTGAACGGATCATCAATAGCAAATGAAAACCAGCCTACATTATTAAAATATCTTGCCCCATACTTTCCTATAATAGAAGAATTCCCCACACCTACAAATATAATTGACGATGCCTTTGTAAGCAACTTCATAGCTTCCTGGATATTCTCAGCAAATGCCTGTGTCTGCACCCTCTCAAAGAAATCTTTAACCGCAGTAAGATCCATATTGATTTTCTTCTGTTCCTTGCTGCTAACTTCCTGTTTTAATTTCAAACGGAATTCAGAATATCCCTCGCATCCTACCTTTTTACAAAAGCGAAGGATCGTCGTTGTCGAAACATGAACCTCCTCTGCCAATTCACGTACTTTCATATATACTACTTTTTCTTCATTGCTGATGATGTAATTATATACATCCATCTCTAACTGATTAAAAGATTTTATCATCTCATGCGTAAACATATGAATTCAGTTCCTTTCTATTTTTTCTCTCTATTCCATTCTTCTAATTATTCACTCAACAACTGGCTTGCTTCCTTCCAGCACTGTCGTCCTGCTGCCAGGATGGAACACGGCTGATCCAACGTGATCATTCCGCCCTCTGCTGTTGAGATAAATCCTCCTGCTTCCATCACGATCAAAGATGCTGCCGCATAATCCCACGGATACAGCATCAGTTCAAGATAGACTCCATTTGCACCGGATGCCACACGGCAGATATCAAGTGCTGCTGAACCACCGGCACGAATTCCAAGGCTGTTCAGATACAGCTTCTTCGCATGGTCAAAGATTCTGTCTGTATCTTCTGTCTGATACCGTGCAGTTCCGAATGCAACCAGATTATCTGCAAGTCCTTTATCCGAACAGTGAATCTCTTTTCCGTTCAGCTTCGCCCCTTCGCCTTTCACAGCGGAATACATTTCTCTTGTGTAAGGGTTGTAAACACAGCCAAACAGCATTCTTCCAAACTTTGTCAATCCGACTGAGATACAGCTGTGCTTGTAATCAAAGATAAAGTTCGTCGTTCCGTCAATCGGATCTATAATGAAGCAATAGCCATCTCCAAGTTCCTGCTGCATCCCGTCTTCCTCTGCAAGGAATGTCGCTTCCGGTATGAGTTGACGCAGGTTCTGAATCAGATAAAACTGAATCTCCTTATCATGCTTTGTCACAAAGTTTGCGGTTCCTTCTTTATCAAAAACTGTCAGTTCCTCGTCCTGTGCCTGAAGCATCAGTTCCCCTGCCAGTGTCACTATCTTCATGATTTCATCGTATAACATGTTGGTTGTAGTCCTTTCCTGTTTATTCATCCAATCTTACAGATTCCATTTTTCTATACTGCTGATTCTGCTAATACTTCTTTGTCTTTCTATCTTATCATGATTTTCTACATTAATCTATATAGAACAAAGAATGTGCTCGGCACATTCTTGCGCCTGCGGCGTTGCTAAGCGCCAGTGGCGCTTGTTTAGCAAGGACCGAAGTGGAAACGTAGACCGCTTGCGACGCCTACCTTGTGCGCCGCAGTGCGCATCCTAAGCGGAGCGCTTTTTTATATGTTAGGAAAGAACTTTCCTAACATATAAAAAAACATCTGCAACCGGCCAATTCAGGCTGTGCAGATGCTTTTTCGTATTTTCATCCTCTATTTCATTGCGTCTTTAATTGCTGTCAGGAGCTCATCATAAGTCTCATATGCCGGAAGTTCCGGATGATCTGCTTTGATCTGCTCTGTGCTGCGGAACAAGAATCCTGCCTTACTTGCCTGGATCATGCCAAGGTCATTGTAGGAATCTCCGCTTGCGATCGTGTCGAATCCGATAGACTGCAGTGCTTTCACAGTACTCAGTTTAGACTGCTCTACGCGCATCTTGAATCCTGTGATCTCGCCGTCCTCAGCTACTTCCAGACTGTTGCAGAACAGTGTCGGCCATCCGAGTTTCTCCATCAGCGGTGTGGCAAACTGTGTAAATGTATCACTGATCAGGATTACCTGGCTGAATGTGCGGAGCTCATCTAAGAACTCTCTCGCTCCCGGAAGCGGATCGATCTTTGCGATTGTCTCCTGGATCTCTTTCAGTCCGAGACCATGCTCTTTCAGAATTCCAAGTCTCCAATTCATCAGTTTATCATAGTCAGGTTCGTCTCTTGTTGTCTTCTTGAGTTCCGGAATTCCACTCGCCTCTGCGAATGCAATCCAGATCTCCGGTACAAGTACTCCCTCTACATCAAGACATGTTATATACATCGTAATATTCCTCCATCTGTTTCATTCTCTAATCACTTTATTACTTTACTGTAATGTATTGATTTTAACATATATGCTACATATTTACTACTTATTTTTTGCGACAGTGAAAAAGGAGACCAGATATCTGATCCCCTTTCCATCTTCTATTACTCCATAATAGGTTTCAGTGCTTCTGCAAGCTTCTCTTTCTCAGCTTCTGCCTCTGCAAGATCTTTACCAAGTGTTGTGTAGTAGATCTTGATCTTCGGCTCTGTTCCGGATGGACGAACGATTACTGTCTCGTTGTTCTCCAGTTTGTAAACAAGTACGTTAGCCTTCGGAAGTCCTGTTTCTTCTGTCTTCTCGTAATCGATCACGCTGGCTACTTTGTATCCTGCGATCTCTTCCAGAGGATTCTTACGAAGATTTTCCATGATTCCTGACATCTTATCCATTCCGCTCAGTCCCGGGAATTCAAAGCTATCGATCTTGTTGAGATAACGTCCGTACTGTGCGTAGATCTCTTCCAGTCTCTGTTTCAGTGAGCTTCCGATGCTTCTGTAGTAAGCGGCCATCTCACAGATCAGCATAGATCCGATGATTGCATCTTTATCACGTACATAAGGTCCTGCAAGGTATCCGTAGCTCTCTTCAAATCCGAAGATAAAACGGTCAACTTCTCCTGCTGCCTCGAGGTTCGCAATCTGATCTCCGATCCATTTGAATCCTGTCAGTACGTTGCGAAGTTCTACTCCGTAATGTTCTGCAACTGCATCTGCAAGTGGTGTAGATACGAGAGATTTCACTGCTACCGGTTTCTCAGGCATTGTGCCTTTCTCGATACGTCCTGCTGCGATGTAGTCAAGAAGAAGAACTCCGACTTCATTTCCTGAAACAAGCTCATAGGATCCGTCCGGGCACTTCATAGCGATTCCTACACGGTCTGCATCTGGGTCTGTTGCAAGCATGAGGTCTGCGCCTGTCTCTTTCGCAAGATTCAGTCCCAGCTCAAGTGCTGCAAAGATCTCTGGGTTCGGGTAGCTGCATGTTGTGAAATATCCATTCGGGTACTCCTGCTCCGGTACGATTGTTACATCTGTGATTCCGATGTCTTTAAGTACACGTGTTACCGGTACTAATCCAGATCCATTCAGTGGGCTGTATACAAGCTTCAGTCCTGCACTCTTACACAGACCCGGACGAACCTGACGGGACTCGATTGCCTCATACAGTGCATCCTTACAGTCATCTCCTACGAAACGGATCAGACCTTCTTCAACTCCCTGAGCGAAAGACATATACTTCGCACCTGTAAGTACATCTGTCTTCTGGATCTCTTCGTATACGATTGCTGCTGCATCATCTGTCATCTGGCATCCATCCGGTCCGTATGCCTTATATCCGTTATACTTCGCCGGGTTGTGGGATGCTGTTACCATAACACCTGCGTTACAGTTATAATAGCGTGTTGCAAAGGAAAGTGCCGGTACTGGCATCAGAGCATCGTAGATTCTTACTTTAATTCCGTTCGCTGCAAGAACTCCTGCTGCTGTCTTCGCAAACACATCACTCTTGAGTCGGCTGTCGTAGCTGATCGCTACTGTCTGTGTACCGCCCTGTGTCTTTACCCAGTTAGCGAGTCCCTGTGTAGCCTGACGAACAACATAGATATTCATTCTGTTTGTTCCTGCTCCAAGTACACCACGAAGTCCGGCTGTTCCAAACTTCAGCGCAACTGCGAAACGCTCCTTGATCTCGTCATCATTTCCCTCGATTTTAGTTAACTCCGGCATCAGATCTGCGTCTTCTAAATCTGCTACCATCCAGCGCTTATACTCTTCCTGATACATCTTAATCACTCCTATTATTTTCTTAAAATGTAAAATTATTGCAATTCAGCCATACAACGTAAGACCGTCAGTTTATGACCACTTCGTTGTATGGCTGAACTGTTTCTAAACTTTACAAGTCTAGTCATATTATACCATGCAGGTAGATTTACAGCAAGATTACTTGTCTATTTTAACAAGCATTTTCCATTACATAGAAATAATTCCCAATACATTTGCAATAGAACTTAATAATATAATAATCAGGCAGATCGGTGCCAGATATTTCATAAAGAACATGTATAATTTCTTTCTCTTAAATGCAGATGACTGCTCAATCTCCCTTGCAATCTTGTCAAATCCAACGGTACGAACGATCAAGAAGCATGTTGCAAGTGCTGCAAGTGGCATCATCACTGAATTTGTCAGGAAGTCAAAGAAGTCCAGACATGCCATTCCGAAAATCTGAATAAAGCTCAGTACTCCATATCCCATAGAAGATAAGGTTCCGATTATAAGCATAACAGCAACCATAAGGATACAGCATTTCGGTCTGCTCCAGTGAAGTTCATCCTGGAATGTAGATACGCTTGTCTCCAGAAGTGAGATTGCACTTGTCACTGCTGCAAGAAGTACCAATATGAAGAACAGGATACCAGCCAGCCTTCCAACGCCCATACTTGCGAATACCTTCGGAAGTGTGATGAACATCAGAGATGGTCCTGCCTGCAGATTGTCCGGGTTTCCACCAGAGAATGCAAATACAGCCGGAATGATCATAAGTCCTGCGAGCATTGCGATTGCTGTATCGAAAATCTCAACCTGTGTTGTACTCTTCTCAAGATCAACGTCTTTACCAATATAAGAACCATATGTATACAAAATTCCCATCGCGATTGACAGGGAGTAGAACATCTGTCCCATTGCCGCAACAACCGTCATTGCTGAGAAGTGCTTTGGATTCGGAATCAGGAAATACTTCACACCTTCAATTGCTCCCGGTCTTGTTACAGAATAAATTGCTACGATAACCGCAAGGATAACAAGGATTGGCATCATAATCTTAGATACTCGCTCTACACCATTCTCAACTCCTGCCAGGATAACGCAGAATACAAGAATAGAAAACACGATGAACCATGCTTCTACCTGAAAAGAATCTGAAATAAATTCTGTAAAATATCCGTCCTGTGCAACAGTCTGCACATTTCCTTTCAAATACTCTGCAAGGTACTTGATAACCCAGCCACCGATCGAACTATAATACGGCACGATCAGCATAGGGATTATTGCATTGAGCCATCCGCCGATCTTAAATGATTTTGTCTTACCAAATGTCTGAAAAGCTCCAACCGGACTTTTTCTTGTCATTCTTCCAAGTGCTGTCTCTGACATGATCAGAACATATCCAAAAGATACGGTCAGAACCAGATAAACGAGAAGGAAGATTCCCCCTCCATATTTCGCAGCCAGATACGGGAATCTCCAGATATTTCCCAGGCCGACTGCTGAGCCTGCAACAGCAAGCACATATCCAATTTTACCCGAGAAGCTTGCTCTCTTTGCTGATTGTCCATTGTTACTCATAAATTGCCTCCCATCACATAACAGTCTGTACTGCTATTTTCCCATCTTTTTTATAGCCTATACTGTTCTATTCTACCATTCACAATCATGAATAGCAACAAAAAAGAGCGTTGACAGCGCTTTTTAAACACATTTAAAATGCTATCTCGGCTCATTTTTATACGTTTTTATAATTTCCCTTCTATTTCTGCTCTTTCAAGCAATCTCTCAATCCCTATATTCCATGTTCCGATCTTCACTCCGGCATTGATCACACGCTTACATTTCCCTATTGTCTCAAATGCTTTCTGAAGCGTTTCTTCCCGAATCTCCTCAAACGGTTCTTCCGTGATCACTTCTGCTGCCAGTAATCTTGCCAGCCGGTAATCCATATCATTTTCATATAAAATACCTGCCGCAAACGGGATGTGCTCCTTCTGAAGTCTTCGATAAACCGGGATTCCAGTTCCGCCGGAAGAGATCACGAACACTTCCGGCTCACCCTCCGGCGCAGGAAGTTCAATACTTCCAAAAAGCGGGTCAAAATATCCATTATTGATTCCATACAATTCGCGAATGATTTCTTCTGTAAATACTTCTTCCGGATTTCCGTAATGTGAAATCGTCTCGCCTTTGACACAGATGATCTTATCTGAAATCTTCTGTGCCAGATCGATTTCATGAAGAGACATAATCACCGTAATCTTCTTCTGCCTTGCCATCCGCTCAAGGATCGACAACAGCTCCAACTTATATTTTACATCCAGGAATGAAGTCGGCTCATCTAAAACGATCACATCCGGGTCCTGACAGATTGCTCTCGCCAGCAGAACGCGCTGCTTCTGTCCGTCACTAATCGCATTAAAATCACGGTTGCCGAGCTCCTGCGCATGCACCGCCTGCATCGCCTCTTCCACCAGACATTCATCTTCCTGCGTCAGAATCCCAAGTCGTCCTGTGTAAGGATAACGTCCGGTCGCCACAATATCATGACAAGTCATCAACTCTGTCTTGATCCGATCCGTCAACACGACCGCCATCTTAGACGCAAGCTCTTTGTACGGCAGTTTCAGAAGAGAAGTATCGTCAAAAAATACATTTCCTCTAACGACTTTCAGCTGTCTTGTAATACTTTTTAAAATCGTTGACTTTCCTGAACCATTCGGCCCGATCAAAGTCACGATCTCCCCCTTGTTGATCCCGATATTAATATCACGGATCAGGGCGTTTCCATTATAACCTACCGACAGGTCTTTCATTTGAAAATAATAATCTGCCATCTTATTTTCTTCCTCCCTTCGGTATCATCATATAGATAACGATCGGTGCACCCAGAATAGAAGTCACCGTACTGATATTCAATTCCACCGGTGCCAGTGCCATTCGTGCGATCAAGTCACAGATCATACAGAACACAGCTCCCATAAAGAACGTTCCCGGTATAACCACGATCGGTTTTGACGTTCCAAATGCCTTCCTTGCAAGAAACGGAACTGCGATTCCCACGAAGGAAATCGGTCCCGCAAATGCTGTCACACACGCTGACAGAATACTGGAAAGCAAGATCAAAATCACGCGAAACGTCTTGATGTTGACTCCCATACTCTGCGCATATGCTTCTCCCAATTGATACGCACTGATTGGTTTGGACAGGAAAAATGTAAACAGTACCGCAAGTCCGACAACCACTGCTGCCACACGAATATTGCTCCAGCTCATTCCGGAAAAACTTCCCTGTGACCACCCGTGCAGATTCACAATATCAGAATCATCCGCAAATGTCACAACAAAATCCGTGATAGCCGAACAGATATATCCGATCATGATCCCCCCGACAAGAAGAGACGCCATATGCTGCACTTTTTTCGACATCAGAAGGATAAATCCCGTCGAGATCAGCGACCCGATAAATGCTGCAAGAATCAGTGTATACGAAGAAAATCTTCCGATATATTTCAAATACACGATCATTGTAAGTGCCACGACCATTTTCGCTCCGGAAGAAATTCCGAGAACGAAAGGTCCGGCAATAGGATTAGAAAAAAATGTCTGCAGCAAAAAGCCTGAAAGAGACAATGCACCACCAAGCAATGCTGCCATCAGAATTCTCGGAAGACGGATCTTCCATATAATATTGTACTCTGTCGCCGCTCCTTCTTTCAGAAAGAGAATGCGCAGAATCTTAGGCACCGGAATATGAATATTTCCGGTATTGATATTTAGCACTGTCACAACACAAAATACTGCTGCAAGAATCAGAAATACCGCTGTGTATCTTGTACGCCGTCTGAAATTTTCCTGATGAAAACTTGTCTGCTCCATTCTTCTACTCCATCTTTTCAAGAAATGTCATCTGAGATGCATCACCGTCTGTCAGCATCAGATGCATATCTTTGATCAGCTCTCCGACTGTATCTGTTGCCTGATATAAGTTCTTTCCGGTATACCAGACATTTCCGTCTTTCACCGCCTTGAATTCGGAGAACAATTCATTCTTTGCTTCCAGTTCACTGATACTATTTACCTGTCCGTCGATCGTCCCGTTGTAGATCAGATAATCTGCATCTACAGCAGTCGCATAGAATTCCTCCATCGTCAGTTTAACAGATGGTGCGTTACTGTCCGGATTCTTCAGATCTTTGAACGCATATCTTCCACCTGCGATTTCAATCATTGACGGAATATAATCGTCAGATTTTCTCACAACGATTGAACCATCCGTACTCACATAGAAATAAGCAACCGTCTTTTCCGTGTTCTCGAAGCCTTTCAGTTCCTCGATTACATGAGCCTGCTGGTCAAAAAATGTATCCGCTTCTTCCTCTTTATTCAGAAGCGCCCCATAAAGCTTGATCCACTCGGTTCTTCCAAGCGGATGTGACTCATAACTGGAGTAATCTACAAATACCGGAATCCCAAGATCTTCGATCATTTCCTGTACTTTCGGTGTATGAAGGATCATCGTTGATTCGATTGCCAGATCACAGTCTCCGTCAACGAGAGTCTCATAATCCGGTTCGTTGTATTTTCCCGCAAATGTCATCGCTCCGGATTCCATTGCTTCCTTTGCACTCTCTACATACCAGCCGGAAGCCTCAAGCCCGGAGAATTTCACCTTGTCAATTCCGCCGATTGCATCAAACAGAGACATGGATGCTGTCGCCGCCATATAAATATTCTCTGTCGGCTGCTGGATCACAACAATATCATCCGCCAGATTTTCCGGTTCTTCTTCACCTTCCGGAACGATCAGATATTGCTTATCTTCATGGACATCGATCAACTTATATCCATCCTTATAATAATATACATCGAATTCTGTCGCGTAAGTCAGATCCATTGTAGATTCATAGGTAAGCCCTTCGATCTCCGGTGCTTTTTTTGTCTTGTCGGCTGTATCTTTGGTCTTATCCTTTGTTACATCTGTACCTGCTGAATTATTACCGCTGTTTCCACCGGAGGCTGCGGTAGAACCGCAGCCTCCGAGCAGAAGTGCAGCTGAAAGCATTAACGCTGTGATTCTGCATCTTCTTATCTTCATTCTATTTTTCTCTCCTATTTCTCTGCCGCTGCTACTGCCGCATCAAACTTCTCGTTCGTCAGCTCTTCACATCCGTAGAGAACACCGTAAACCTTGATCCACTCCTGCTTTCCAAGTTCTGTCTTTTCCTCGGAAGAACGATCAACGAGTACCGGAATTCCAAGCATTGCAAGCTTTTCTGTCAGCTCTTCGAACTGTTCCGTCTTCTCTTCTACTGTCAGAGTCTCTTTTGTATCTTTACTGTCTTTATCTGCTATTTTGTCAGTATCTTTCGCTGCATTTTCCTCAGAATCTTCTCTTGGAAGAATATCTCCTGTAAACAAAGCAAGATTCACTTCACTCTTCACAAGGTTCTTCAACTTCAGCTTGTCCGCTGTTCCTGCATATGCAACTTCAGCATTCTTCTCTCCGTCTTTTGCTTTCATCTTATCAGCAATCTCGGATACTGTACAGTCTTTGCTCTTCATTCCAACTGCCGCAATATTATCAAGAAGATTGAGATCTTTCATCATATTCAGAATCTCATCAGACTCTGCATAAGTATGATCTGTCGGTTTTTTCACAATGATCATATCCTGCTCAAGACCAACCGGAACTTCCACATCCTCCGGAACGATCAGATATTTCACAACATTTCCCTTGTAAAGCTCTGCTGCCAGTTCCTGTTCGCTTGTGCCGTTATTATCCGAAGCTGCGGCTTCCTCGACAGAAGCATCTACTTTGCTTTCTGCATCTGAGTTCTTAGAATCTTCTGATCTATTGATCGTAACAGAAGCTACTTTCTTCTTGGAAGACTTCTCATTTTCAGACTTTGTTTCCTCTGCTTTTTCCGGGTCTCTTGCTGTGTCCTTCGTCATATCGATTTCAAGAAGTACAATCCCCTGATCATAATGATAAATCTTGAAATATTCTGCATAGTCAAGCTTTGTCTCTGACTGATATTCCAAACCTATGATTTCAGGTGCTTTTTCATCCAGCTTCTGGTTACTGCTTGTTGAAACATCTGTTCCGTTTGCAGATGTTCCTCCATTCGCCGCTGCAAGATAAATGAAAATCGTATATTCTATCTCATGTGCGACAGACATTTTATCTGTCATTCCAATAATCTTATTGTTCTGATTCAACGCAACTGGAATAACAGCTGTCGCAGAGCCACCACCCTTTGTTGTGTAATACTTATTTCCGTTCGCTTTCACATACTGATAATGATCACTACTGAACACGAGCGTTGCATAAGCCTGTCCGTTCTTAATCGTTACTTTATTACAAGTGATTTGAACCTTACCTGTTCCACCTGACCAGGTAAAACGGTCCGGAGTATATACACCGTCTTTCAGTGTTGTTCCACTGTCTACATGAGAAGTAGAACCACTTGTATCGGATTCGTATTTTGATACATTATCTGCTTTTCCATCATTTCCATCTGTTTTTCCTGAATTAGTTCCAGATACAGAACCGCCTGGGAAAGCAGAATTGTTTGTTCCTGTATTACCTATATTGCTGGAACCACCAGTAGTTCCGGAATTTCCTGTGTTTCCGTTGTTTCCGGAATCACCTTTATTCTCAGAATCTGTAGAATTAAGATCGGCAATCTTCTTCATTGTCTCTGACTGGAAAGTCAGCGTTCTGTCATACCAAATTCCTTTTTTAATGGAATATGCTGCTACTGCGATTTCCTTATCCAACGCTTCTACCGGAACAGTATAAGTATATTTTCCTTCTTCATTCACCTGATATGGAATCCAGGATGACTGATCTGCGCTTGCAGCCTCTTCCTTTGTTCCCATATACAGATAGCCGTAACCGGTTCCGCTTAATGTAAGCACAGCACTCATTTTTCCGTCTTTTGCTGTCAGAATACAATCCACTACTTTAAACATGGAAGAACTGGAAGTTACGTCCATACTGTAGATTCCGTTTGCTACTGTTGCTTCCGGTGTCGGAGTTGGAGTTGGTGCCGGATCCGGTGTTGAGGTTTCTCCCGGATTCGGAATGTACATCCATAAGTACTGTTTGTCATACCAGGTCTGATCTTTTGACTTTCTCAAAGATACCGGAATTGTCTGACCTGCTTTTTCTTTCGGCACATTGAAATGAAATGCCCATGCACCTTCTTCATCCTGTGTTCTTTCTATAACAGATGCCTTCAACAAATCATCTTTTGAACCAAGATATAGCGCATCAAATCCTGTGTTGTTTGTCTTGATCGTGATATCAAGTTCGCCATCCTTTTCAACAACTGTTGATTCACTGACCTTGAACATCTTGAACTCTTCAGCGTCTTCTTTTACTACCTTCACAGATTCTCCTGTTACAGAAGGCGCCTCCTGCAGTGGCGGAAGTTCCGGTTCCGGAGTATTCGTAGAATCGTTAGAATCCGTAGAAGGTTCTGACTTGCCTGTCTCATCTTTTATCTGTGTATCCTTGTTATCAGTTTTTTCGTCCGCAACCTGATCTGAGACAGTTGTGCCTGGATTTTTCCCGGTGGTTTCTGTATCTTTCTCTTCTGAGTTATTTTCTAAGTTGTTTTCTGAATTATTTTCTGAGTTATTCTCTAAATTTGGTTTTGTTTCTGCTTCGATTGAATTCTGATTATCTGATTTATCCGAAGAATTATCAACTTTATCAGATTCCTCTTTCTGATCTTCTTTTGTTAAATCGTCATTTCTTTTATCTTCTTTAACATTTCCTGCGTCTTCTGTCTGACTCTCATCTTGTTTCTTATCTGGATCAGCTTCTTCCACCTCAACAGTTTCCTGTAAATTTGTCTCACACTGCTGCTCATTTTCTGCCGCATATGTTCTTGTATAAGACAATGGTGAAATCACCATAGAACCTGTCAGCATAAGCGCAAGCCATCTGCTCTTATTTTTCATTTCTTTTTTGTCTCCTATTAAGTTGTGAATTATAAAATACGGAAAATGGATAGAATTATCTTGAATCAAATGAATGATTGCTGGTCACACGTAATGCGAACAGTAAGAATGGTTCTTTCGGTACAATCAATTACTCGTGATCTGGAATTCGTATATTCCCCGCACCAACGGCCGGCAGGTTTCCTGACTTACAGATCTTCTATACAGAACACCTTCCCGGTCTCCCAGTGGATGTGCGGACTCTCCACACTTGTCTGTATAGGAGCGGTCTTCTGAAATCTAATTTCTAAGAAGACCGCATCTCTGCTCACAGTGACGAGTTCGTACAGGTCTTACACCTGTTTCCCTTTTACCTGTTTCGATCAGGATATGGAAATATATTCTCTGATCAAACAGCACCGAACGCTATTATTTCTGACTAACTATAACATTTCATTATATTGAAGTCAACTATTCCGCCTTCACGGCCCAGCGCATCTTCGTAGATCTTGCTCTTCCGTTCTGTGCACATTCCTGCGCTGACGGACGCACAACATCTCTCGCATATTCGGAATAGATTCCTTCTTTATATCCTGCTTTGAGTGCTTTCTTTACAAGCTTGTCCTCTCCAGAATGGAATGTAAGAATTGCTACTCTTCCGCCCGGTTTTAATGCTCCCGGGAGTTTCTCCATAAATTCATAAAGCACTTCGAACTCATTATTGACATCAATACGAAGTGCCTGGAATGTTCTTTGGCAAGTCTTCTTGATAATGTCCTTCTTTTCTTTATTATTCGGAAGAAAATCCAAAGTCTTCTCGATCACATTTCTAAGCTTTGTTGTTGTATCAATGCGATTGCCCTTGCGGATCTCTGTTGTGATCGCTTTCGCCAGTTCTTCGCAGTATGGCTCATCTGAATTCTCGTAAAGCATTCCGGCAAGCTCTTCCTCGGAAATGTTGTCGAGTCGTTCTGCTGCGCTGATACCCTTCTCCTGGTTCAGTCGCAGATCCAGCGGTCCGTCAACTTTGAAGGAAAATCCTCTCTTCGGATTGTCGATCTGCATAGAGGAAACTCCAAGATCCGCAAGGATAAAATCAAATCCTCCAACTTCTTTTGCAATCTCATCGATCGTGCAGAAGTTCTGCAGACGGATACTTAAAATATCTTCTCCGAATCCCTGATCTGCCAGACGTTTTCTTGTCTTCGCAGACTCTTCCGGGTCAACATCTGTTGCATAGATGTGCCCCTCACCTTTCAGACGTTCCAGCATTGCTTTCGTATGTCCACCGTATCCGAGTGTCGCATCGAATCCAGTCTCACCCGGCTGGATTTTCAGGAAATCCAGGATCTCATTTACCATGATAGAAATGTGCATTCCGGCAGGAGTATTTCCCTTCTGGATTACATGCGCGATTGTATCCTTGTATTTCTCCGGCTGTAACTCTTTATATTTCTCCTCGAATTTCTTCGGGTATTTTCCTTTATATCTCACACGACGCTTGTGCGGTGTCTGTGATTCTTGTATGTTCTGATTGTTCTGTTCGCTCATTTCGCTCTCCTGTTCTTATTTTTACAACGTATGTACAGTATATCATGAAAGTTATTCACAATATACCATGATCTTTAAAATGTTTTCCACATAAGTCTACGTATTTTTTCACTCATTCACATTTTTTTACCAAAACTATTGTGGATTCGCCATTTTATCCGGCCGCATATCTTACCGCCACATTCATCACTCCCGCAAGCATCATCACAATCACCGGATTCAGTTTCGTCTTACGAAGCAGTAACAGACAGATTCCGAAGATCACCACCATAGACCATTTTGTCGCCGCAAACTGCACAATTCCATCTGTCCAGAATGCAGTGTGCAGAATTGCGATACCTGCGGATGCGATCAGTGCAACAACTGCCGGTCTTAGGGATTCCAGCACGCTCTGGAACATTTTCATTTTCTTATATCTTAAATAAAACCATGCGATCAAAGTTACGATAATACAAGACGGCAGAATGCACCCACAGGTCGCCGCAACAGATCCCGGAACTCCCGCAATCTTGCTGCCGACAAATGTTGCCGCATTGATTGCAATTGGCCCAGGTGTCATCTGGGAAATCGTGATCAAATCTGTGAATTCTGTCATCGTAAGCCAATCGTGCTGCGACACTACCTGTTCTTGGATCAGAGGCATCGCCGCATAACCGCCACCAAAGCTGAACAGTCCAATCTGAAGAAAGCTTAAAAACAATTTCAAATAAATCATTTCTCTTCACTTCCTTTCTTCGTGATCTTTTTCTCAATTAATGCGCGGAGTACTCCGACAATTCCACAGATCAGAATCACATAGACTACATTTACCTCAAATATGCAGGAAGCTATAAATGCCCCGACCATAAGTACGTATGACAAAGCATCTTTCTTCTTCACGATTCCGGCACCCATGTCATATGTCACAGATGCGATCACGGCGCCCACTCCGGCCTGCATTCCTTCGAGCATTAAGCTGATGATCTGGTTATTTCGAAATGCCTGATAACCGGCAGAAAGTATCGATATAATAAGAAATGGTGGGATTACTGTCCCGGCAATTGCTGTCAGAATCCCCGCAATTCCAGCCAGTTTATACCCAATCACGATTGCTCCGTTCACTGCGATTGCTCCCGGTGCCGACTGCGCGATCGCCACAAGATCCAACATTTCTTCTTCCTCAATCCAATGATATTCATCTACGAACTTTTTCTTCATCAGGCTGACGATCACATAACCTCCACCAAATGTGAACGCACTTAAGTAAAAGGTTGACCAGAAAATCTTCCACAATTTTTTATCTTGTTTTTTCCCTTGCGTTTTTTCTTGTTGTTCTTCCATATATTGTCCTCGTATATTATGATTATGCAAATTGCGTACCACAAGACCCCCCGCCACACTATATGCTATTGGCAGGCAAAATTCCCTAACTATGATATTCTTTCTCTTGTAGTCTATCTCAATCAAAATGATTATGCAATCGCCTTGAATTTTTTACATTATATTTTCCTTTTTGAAACCTTAATTTTATCTGAATTTTCCCTATTTGGAAAATGATTATGATACAATGAGAACAGTAATATTTGTCATAAAGGAGATTGAACTTGAAAAACCCATTTTTTCGATTCTCTTGTGCCGTTCTCCTGTGTTACTGCCTGACCGGATGCGGTAGCATACAGCACAAATCCAGTACGGACACGGCGCAGACGCAGGGTACTAAGGCACCACCCAAGACAGCGGATGATTTTTCTATCTCATCAGATTCTGAAAATGAAACTGTAGATGAAACTTCTTCTGCTGATGCCGCCACCCCATCTGCTTCTGAATCTGAATCTGCAACTCAGCAGGAACCACTGACCGGCGCAGCGGCTCTTTACAGCAATGGACAGGAGATCAGCTTTGACCCTTCCTGGCAATACGCAGACTTTTCTGCAATCAATTCTGGAACAGCTACTATTTATCTTGCAGATTCTGACCGCAAGGATATCGTCGTTGGCGTGAATGCCGGACATGGAACTTCCGGTGGTGCTTCTGTAAAGACACAGTGTCACCCGGATGGTTCTCCAAAGACAACCGGCGGAAGCACTGCTCAGGGTGCAACTTATGCGACTGCAGTTTCCGGGGGAATGACATTTAACGATGGAACTGCTGAAAGCACTGTTACACTTCAGATGGCTCAGATTCTGAAAGATAAGCTGCTTGCTCAAGGATATGATGTCCTTATGGTGAGAAATAGCAACGATGTCCAGCTTGATAACGTTGCCCGCACCGTACTCTGTAACAATGTAGCTGACTGTCACATCTCACTCCACTGGGATGGAGATGGATTGGGATATGATAAAGGCTGTTTCTACATTTCTGTGCCGGATGGTCTGAAAAGTATGGAACCTGTCGCTTCCCACTGGCAGGAACATGATGCACTTGGAGCATCTCTTGTAGAAGGACTTCGTACAGAAGGATTGACCATTTACCAAAATGGTTCTATGAATATCGATCTGACGCAGACTTCTTATAGTACGATTCCGTCTGTTGATATGGAACTTGGAAATGCAAGCTCTGACCACAGTGATTCCACACTAAACAGTCTGGCTGATGGTCTGGTTCTTGGACTCAATGCTTATTTTGGAAATTAGAGTTCTTATTGAGTTATTTATTTTATTTTTTAAGGAGGTTATTATGGAGCCACTCATTCGTGTTAAAAATATGTACAAGATCTACAATCCTGGAGAAAATGAAGTCCGCGCACTGGATGATGTTTCTCTTGAGATCAACCAGGGGGAATTTATTGCCATTGTCGGACATTCCGGTTCTGGTAAATCTACATTTATGAATATGCTCGGCTGTCTCGACACACCCGATTCCGGGGAATATTTTCTGGATGGAAAAGATGTTGCCAATCTCTCAGACAATGAACTGTCTGATATCCGCAATCACAAGATCGGCTTCATCTTTCAGGGATTTAATCTGATTCCAAACCTGGATGCACTTGGAAATGTAGAACTTCCACTGATCTATCGCGGACTTGGAAAGCAACAAAGAAAAGAGATTGCCGGGGAAGCTCTATCGAAAGTTGGACTGGAAAATCGTATGGATCACAGACCGAACCAGCTTTCCGGTGGACAGCAGCAGCGTGTCGCTGTAGCCAGAGCAATTGCCGCACAGCCGCCGATCATCCTTGCCGATGAGCCGACCGGTAACCTGGACAGTAAATCGACTATCGAGATCATGAATATTCTGAAAGATCTTCATGAGTCTGGAAGAACAGTTATTATCATTACACATGATGATGAAATTGCTAATCAGGTTGATCGTGTTGTCCGCATTATGGATGGAAAGATTGTGAGTGATAGTGTAAATCCGTAGCAATTTAAATCTTTACCTGCAATTACAGAGAGAGGGCAGTACTTCACGATTTCTCAATCGTTGAAGCACCGCCCTCTCTTTATGTTTCTTATTAGATATTTCTTACTGGAATTTCTAATTACTTCTATTTACTTTTTATTCTACTGATACAAGCTCAATCTTGAAGTTCAGTTCTTTTCCTGCCATCTCATGGTTTGCATCGAAAGTGATTGTTGTCTCTTCCTTAGCTGTTACCTTTACCGGGAATGGCTGTCCATACTGATTGGACAGGTAAACCTGCTGTCCCACTTCAAGGTCTTCAGATCCCGGGAGTTCTGCAATCTCTACTGTGAAGATAGCTTCCGGATTCGGCATTCCATAAGCTTCTTCCGGCATCAGATGGATGTCTACTACCTGACCAACTTCCATATCAGCTACTGCTGCGTCAAATCCTTTGATCATCTGTCCTGCACCGCATACGAACTCAAGCGGCTCTCCACGATCATAAGAAGAATCAAACTGAGTTCCGTCATTGAATGTTCCTTTGTAATGTGTACGGCATTTCTTTCCAACATTCTTTCCTTCCATTGTAGTGTGTGATCCGCATCCGCCACCGCAGCTGCTTCCACAAGAATGTCCCTCTTCATGATCTCCACAAGAATGTCCTTCCTCATGGTGATGATGATCACAAGTAGCTCCTTTGGATGTAAGCTCGCCTTTCAGGTATGCCTCTACTGCCTGATCTGCATCTCCCTGTGCTCCTGAACATAATTCAACACCGGCCTCTGCAAGTGCAGTCTGTGCACCTCCGCCGATTCCACCACAGATCAGAACATCTACGTTCTGTCCTGCAAGCAGTCCTGCCAGTGCTCCGTGTCCTTCCCCATTAGAACCGATCACTTCACTGGAAACCACCTTATTATCTTCTACTTCGTACACTTTGAAAGTCTCTGTCTTTCCAAAATGCTGGAAAATATTTCCGTTGTCATAAGTTACTGCAATTTTCATTGTAAAATCCTCCGTTTCAAAATTCCCTGTCAGACTAGTATAATCCATTACGCAGGTAAAAGCAACCTTTGTGTAAATGCGACGTTGCGCTTTGTAGCAGTTACTGTTCACACAGTGTGCGACCAGCAACGCAAACAGTATCATTGACACAATCTCCTCAAGACACTATACTTGTTATAAAACTTACTCCAAACCATCAGAAAGTGAGCACGACCATGGAATATGAACACATTACCCATTCCTTTGAACCAATATATAATGAAGACTCCGAGATTCTGATTCTTGGAACTCTTCCTTCTGTAAAATCACGGGAAAATAATTTCTACTACGGACATAAACAAAATCGATTCTGGAAATTGTTGGCGAAACTTTGTGAGGAGGAAACTCCGCAGACAGTTGAAGAGAAAACGGCCATGTTGCTCCGCCACCATATCGCCATCTGGGATGTTATTCAAAGCTGTGACATCAAAGGCTCCAGTGACAGCAGTATCAAGAATGTGACACCAACTGATTTGAAACAAATCTTAGATCATTGTCAGATTCGACAAATCTATGCAAATGGAAATAAAGCCGGAGCTCTTTATAAGAAATATCAGCAGCCGCTGACCGAAAGAGACATCCTTGTGCTTCCTTCCACCAGCCCGGCCAATGCCGCCTGGTCACTGGATCGTTTGTACGAAAAATGGAGTGAGATACTGAGGTGAATTATATTGCCTCAGTTCTCACTCCATTTTTATTCGAATAAATTACTATTTCAAACAACTTAGATTATTCGCTAACCTCCGCTCTTCTCTGCTCAAACACTGCTGCCAGTCTCGGCAGAATCTTATTGCATGCCATCGTGTATGCCGCGCCAAATACATTTGCCCCAATACGAAGCGCTACCGCATACGGCATTCCGAACAAGCCGGATGCAATCGACAATGCACCAAATGTATTAAATGCTGTCTGCCATGCATACCCTGCAGAATATCCGACTCCGATTCCTCCGATCATTCCGATGTATGGATACATTGACTCCGGAAGCACCAAATACAGGATAACAAATAACAGACATCCTACTATATTAAATGCAGCTCTCTTTCCTGCTCGTTCTTTACAGTCATCTGGGAATGGAAGACAAACAGACATGCTTGCGATCCCCGCCCACATTGCTCTCGGAAGTCCAAGCAATGACATAAATAACATTGCACTGGAAACAACTAATGAAAGACGAATGTACCATCTGTTTCTTGCGGAGTTAATATTGAACTCGCGAAACAAATCAAGAAATGATCTTCTATACGGTCTGTTCTTCTGATTCTTATAGAAGATTGCCATACACAATACCATTCCAACCAAAAGGCCAGCCACGCGATACAAGTACTCCTGTCCAGTCACATCATATCCTTGAAGAAGAAGATATCCAAGAACAAATGTAGAATGATTGTACATGATCACATTGTGACATCCCAGAATCATAAGAAGCAAAATACATACTATATTAATAAAGAATGCCGGAACCGGTGACACCATATTCGAAAGCTTCGGTCCTGCAATCAATATTCCAAAGATTCCGACGATGGAGGCCAATCCGTGCGTTGTACGAATCCCAAAATCTGCCTGCCGAAGAACAAGCACCGCAAGAAGCACTGTAACGCCTACTACACTGTTGTTATTCCCTGTGAAATGACTGTATAAAGAAACTACCGCCACACAAAATGCCATTACAAGATAGACTTTAAAATTATAAATAAGAATGTGGCGATACCTTTCCTTCTTGTCTTCTGTCGCTTTGATCAGCTGCTTAGATGCAACTGAACTGAGCTGTAATTCCTGATAAAATGTCATATATCTCTTCCTCCCACTGTTATTTTTTCTTCAAAAGATCAACGAGAAACTATAATACAAATCCATCTCGGAGTCAATAAAAACTTTATTAAAGTTTTCTGATAAATCTGAATTATTCAAACAATATATAGAATTTAATTTTTAGACTTTACAAAACGCAGGCTCTATGATAAGATAGTTTGTGTCGAGCGGAAGTGGCGGAATGGCAGACGCGCTAGATTCAGGTTCTAGTGGGAGTTTTATCCTGTGGGAGTTCAAGTCTCCTCTTCCGCATTGATGAAATGTAAGAGAAATCTTTGATTCAAGGATTTCTCTTATTTTTTTGTTATCTAAAATTAGCACATTTTTGGTTACCTCTGTTTCCTAATTAAATTTCTGTATGAACAAAGAATGTGCCTCGGCACATTCTTGCGCCTGCGGCGGTCGCTTGCGACATCTACCTTGTACGCCGCAGTGCGCATCCTGAGCGGAGAGTATTTAATAGCTCCGATTACATAGATTGTCTCTTTTGAGAAATCTTGAAAAGGAGAATTAGCCTATGCTGACCATTACTGACCTGATTGCAGTGATCTCACTGTGTGCGACTTTTTATAGTCTTGGTTACGTGCGTGGAAAGCATGATTCCAAGACGCAAAAATAACCGCCCATCGTCCTTGCAAAACATGAGCGGTTATTTTTAATCAAACATTTTTTCATCAGGCGAACCGTCATCAGTAGCACCTTTCTATTTATTAGAATAGCATTTCTTTTTTCTTATGTCAAATAATTCTTCTCCTTTTGTACATTCTGTGTCTTTAATACGTGACTTATATTGCGGATATTCAGTAATAAACCGCTTAATTACATTGGCATCATTCCAGTAATGCATTGGAAAAATGACATTGCAATCTACATTTTTAAGGAAATACAGGATTCCGTCGGCATAGTGATCTTCCTGCCTCGGATCTAAAGGAACAAATGCAGCATCAAAATGCATACCCTTAATTTTCCTGATTTCTGCACGATATGCTGAAGTAAGTCTCTGGTTGTCAGCTTTCGGTTCACCATCCCAATACCAGTCATTTAAGTCGCCGGCATGATAAATGGTACCTTCCTTTGTTTTGACAATAAATGCTACACCACTATCGTTAGACAGCAATGTATCAACTTTGGTATCATTATCCAGATTATAAGTCTGATCATGATAAACATATGTAATCTTCATATCTGTCAAATGATTTCTTTTTCGTATATCATTCGCCAGGACTGCCTGATAAGTCATCCCCATATCATCAAGAATCTCAAAAATTTGAGGGTTAAAATGATCCTTATGGAAGTGACTACAAAAAACGATTACTTCTTTTTCCTTATCAAGGTACGGTAATTCCCCCTTATAATAATCAAAAATATAGTAGCAATCTTTGGTTTCAAGTAAAAATCCACTGTGGTTAATGTAAGTAATTTTCATAATATCTCCTGTATAAATTAATATTGGAAACTTCATAAGAAAATTCTGATTTCTATGTTGTTTAAATTCCTAATAAAGAATCAATCTATGATTGATGATTTATAATAATTCCCAAAATCGGCCAGTGCATCTATAATTGGCAGCATTTCTTTTCCAAGTTCCGTTAATCCATATTCTACTTTTGGCGGCATCTCCTGATAATCGTGCCGATAAACAAGCCCGTCATCAATCATTTGCCTGAGACTATCTGTCAGTACCTTCTGTGAAATGCCTTCAATATCTCTCTGCAGTTCATTAAAACGCCAGGGACGTTCTTTTAAATTACGTATGATCAAAAGTTTCCATTTTCCACCTATAAGGGACACGGCCGTTGCTACCGGACAAACAGGAAGTTCATCTTTTGTCTTCATTTCACATTCACCTCCAATTTTATAATAACACATACATTTTAAATAGTGATCTCACTGTGTGCGACTTTTTATAGTCTTGGTTACGTGCGTGGAAAGCATGATTCCAAGACGCAAAAATAACCGCCCGGTAGCACCTTTCTATTTATTAGACTAGCATTTCTTTTTTTCTTATGTCAAATAAATCTTTTAAGATACTCTGTCACCCCAACGCCACATCCAGAACCATCATCAAACTGAATCCAACCGCAAAGAAAACTGTACCGATATTAGAGTGCTCCCCCTGCGACATTTCCGGAATCAGTTCTTCAACCACAACATAAAGCATTGCTCCTGCTGCAAAGCTCAGTAAATATGGTAATGCCGGGATTATCAGCTGCGCAGCAATGATTGTAAGTACTGCTCCAACTGGTTCAACCACACCTGAAAGCACACCTCCTAGAAATGCCTTCCCCTTACTTTCTCCTTCAGCTCTAAGCGGCAGAGATATAATTGCTCCTTCTGGGAAATTCTGAATTGCAATTCCAAGTGATAAAGCAAGCGCACTCGCTGCTGTAATCTTTGTATTTCCTGCAAGAAGACCTGCATACATTACACCAACTGCCATCCCCTCAGGAATATTATGCAGTGTAACCGCCAGTACCATCATCGTTGTACGCCCAAGCTTGCTTTTAGGTCCTTCTGACTGTTCACTTCCTACATGAAGGTGTGGAATCAAATGATCCAACGTAAGCAAAAACAACACGCCAATCCAAAAACCGACTACTGCCGGGAAAAATGATAAAGCTCCCATATTTTCAGATTGTTCAATTGCCGGAATCAAAAGACTCCAGATGGATGCTGCAACCATTACCCCTGCGGCAAATCCTGCAAGTGCACGCTGCACCTGTTTTCTAAGTGTTTTTTTCATAAAAAGCACACATGCTGCACCGAGCGTTGTTCCAATGAACGGAATCAGTATACCAAGAAAAATTTCCATTTACGCATCTCCTTTCGCTGTTAGTTCTAACTAACTATGCGTTTTCTAAAAATCCGTGTAAAACTGAAACTGTAATTCCACACGGATTGTTTTTCTACGCGTTCAGTATATCACTAAAAAAGTGTATGGCAAGAAGCAATTTTTATCAATACACAGCATCTAATCTTTATACGCCTTCTCTATCACGCAAGTATGCTCTTTCGTAATTTTATCATAATTGATCCCAACTAAAAGTAAATTTCCCTGATATTGCTTTAAAGTATCTGTATATTGTTTCTCCTTAATCTGGCTTAGTGCTCCTGCTGCACTCTTATCCCATTTTAATTCTATGAGTACAGCTGGTTTATCAAGATGGATTTCTCGCGGAATAAAACATACATCTGCAAATCCTTTTCCTGTCGGAAGTTCCCGGACTATCGTATAATATTCTCTTGCAAAATAGAACGCCAGATTAATTGTACAACTCAATGCATTTTCATTATTATACTGAAGAATAGAAATCTCCTTATGTGCTTTATCAATTCCTTCTGCCACGGCTCTTTCGTCCATATTCCAAAGAGCTTCTAATAACTTTCTTGAATCCTCAACAGATGCAGTCACCTCTGACCAGTCCATTGTACTAATTGCATTGATATATTCCTGCGAAACTTCTTTATTCGGGATTGTAACCGTCTTATCCGGCCAATGATAGCTCAAATATCCTAAATGAATCAACAGTGTCAACACATCATCTTTCCCTTGAAAGCTCGTCATATCATTGGAAAATGTCCCTGTGTTAATCTGCACTTTATCTCCTGCAAGCATCCGTACTACTGCATCTTTCAATCCGTCAAAGTTTAACTTGATATACGATTTTAAGGCCTCATAAGTTTCCGTCTGATTCCAGTAATTATCAAACACACCACTTAGCATTGCATCAACTACTGATTTCGGACTGTATATGGAATAACAGATTTTATCTTCACCAGCAATTGCTACTAATTCATATCCGTCATACCATGCACGGGTTTCCTCAAAATTACGTTTAAATTTTTTACAAAGTACCTTTACTTCTTCCTCGGTAAACCCAAAATATTCTGCCATTTCCCGTGGGTTTGTCATAGAATACTCTGTAAACATATTCAATGCTGAATGAGAACCATATTTTTTTATTGGAAGAATTCCTGTCATATATGCAAGTGCCACATAATCTTTATCTTTCAACCATGCACGCAAAAAATCTAAATACTTTTTTTGTTCCTCTTTATCCTGTTTATACTCACGAAAGAGACAATCCCACTCATCAATTAAAATTACAAATGGACATTTTGTATAAGAAAATACATCCTTCATAACTTGTATCAGATTCTTCTCATCACGCAAAAGTATTTTGGGGTATGCTTCTTTAAAATCAGAAATCAGATAATTTTTGAGCATTTCCAGCATTTCCTCTACTGTCCCTGTCATACTTAAAAATTCCTGAATATTAATTTTAATCACATCATACCTGTTTAGGTTTTCTCTGTAAGACTGGTCTTTACTAATCTTAAGATTTTCAAACAATTCGTTTGTATGCTCACTTCGGTCATAATATGCTGCCAACATATTTGCCGCCATTGATTTACCAAATCTTCTCGGACGACTCACGCAGATATACTTTTGTTCTGTGCAAAGAGCTTCGTTTGTTCTGGCAATTAATTTACTTTTATCAATATAAATCTTTGAACGCAGACTTCCTCGAAATGAAAAATTACCCGGATTCAAATAGCTTCCCATATCTGCATACCTCCCCTGTTTTCATGCTATTATTTTATCCTATTTATAACTCAAATACAATCACAAAACCTGACGGCTCTGTAAATTGCTCCTGTACAGTTATTTTCTATTTTCTCGCCTGATCACTTCTAACATCCAATTTTCCTGTTTTTTTCACAGTTTTCACTCAATCTTTCGATTTCTGTGCTATAATATGACATTGCGAAAATATACGATGCTTAAACAGAGGTGAATTACTTGAAGAAAAAAACGCTTGTGTCTCTTATCGTTTTTTTACTGGGCATGTGCCTTGTTGGTTTGATTGTATACAAAACAGATGCCACTGAAAAAGAACAGAAACGCACGACCGCACAATTAAATGCAACAGCTTACGGTGAACGTATAAAGAATGAGATTACTAATGGAATTGAGGTCACTGATACGTTACAACAAATCTTGATCAGTGAAAATGGAGAGATCAATTATTTTGATACCATTTCCAAAAATATTATGTCCGACTCTATAGAAAGTATACAGCTCGCCCCAAATGGTGTTGTGACAGATATTTATCCTGCTGAAGGAAATGAATCGGGCAAGATTGATCTGCTCCATGATAAAGATCGTGGAGAAATTTCCTGTTATGCGAGGGATAACCATACTTTGATCACACAAGGTCCCTTTGAATTAAAGCAAGGAGGCTATGGAATTGCAGTTCGCAATCCGGTCTACTTAAATGATGAAAATGGACAGGAATATTTCTGGGGATTTACGATTGTTATTTTGCGTGTTCCTGATATTTTTTCAGACTCAATCAACGCACTTTCGGATTTTGGTTATAAATATAAGCTTTCGAAAACATCCTCTCCCTGGAGTGACACATATGAAGTTGTTTATCAGTCAGATGGAACTTTAACAAATCCGGTTTCTTATGATTTTACAATAGGTGAAGAGAACTGGATATTTGAAGTAATGCCTGAAAATGGCTGGGGAAACACTGCACTTATAGCTATAATTATCGGATTTTTTACTTCTATCATATTGATTCTGTCGGTTCTTATCTGGGTCTGGCTGACATCAAAAGAAAATAAGAACAGATTCCAGAAACTGGCACATATGGATTCACTCACCAACATTTATAATCGTTACGGATTTGATGAATTAGCAGAAGAAATGATCGCTAAAAATCCGAACGCTCATTATGTAGTTGCACTCTTCGATATAGATGATTTTAAGTTTATTAATGATATCTATGGACATGTTTACGGTGACAGGGCTTTAAAGAATCTTGCTGACAGTATGAAGATTTCTTTTCCATCGGATGCATTATTGGGGCGAAACGGCGGTGACGAATTCTGTATTCTTCTCCCAAATCGCACATATGATGATGCGAAAGAACAGTTACAACAATTCACTATGCTTCCAAAGATATTCTCATACAAGGGAAATGACTACCCATTTTATATTTCTCTTGGATATGCTGAATACCCTACCGCTGCATCAAACCGTGCGCAGCTCATGCGCTGTGCAGATGCCGCACTTTATGAAGTAAAACTACATGGAAAGAATGGATGTATGGCTTACAAGGAAGGACTTCAATCCGGTGTCCGCAAACAACTTGGATTTGCACTCAAGGATATCTCTGAACATCTTCCTGGTGCGTTTATTATCTACAGAGCGGATAAGGAAAATGATGAACTCTTTTATGCAAACCATGAGTTTCTCCACATGGCTGGATATAAAGATATAGATGAGCTGTTTAAGCTTACAAAGAAGAGCTTTCGAAACCTTATCCGGGAAGATGAGCAACAGCAGATTGAGGCAAGTATCTGGCAGCAAATCGACAGCGGCAATGAAAATGACTATATTTATTTTCATCTTCGAAAAGCTGATGGAACTTACCTTTCTGTACTTGACCATGGAAGAATTGTAGAAAACCAGCAATATGGAAGAGTATTTTATGTGTTGTTTATGGACTGGGCTGACATGCATATCCGTTACAGTGATAAGTTCTCTGAATAAATAACAGATGGTGTGGGATCATATCAAAATCCCACACCATCTGTTATTTCTTTCAAGAATGCCTTTTTATAAATCTTCCTGTATTTTGACGTCACTGTTATCTGCCAGACACTGTTTTAACACAGTGATCATTTTTTCCCCATCCAATGGTTTTGCAATATGACCGTTCATTCCTGCATTTTTTGCCATCTGTATATCTTCCGCAAAAGCATTCGCAGTCATGGCAATAATCGGTATGGCGGCTTTTTTCCGGTTTTCCATCTGCCGTATCTTTGCAGTCGCTTCATATCCATTTAATCTCGGCATCTGAATATCCATGAGAATCAACGCATAATATCCATCCTCTGCTTGTCCCAGCATATCACAGCATTCCTGACCATCTTTTGCCCAGTCAGTCAAAATCCCCTCTTCTTTCAACAGTTCTATCGCAATTTCAGCATTTAATTCATTATCTTCCGCAAGAAGAATTCGCTTTCCAATACTTTTATCAGATATAACAGACTGTTCCGACTCTTTCTTTTTGTATACATCCTCTTCTGATGCAATCTCCAGTGGAATTTCCACTGTGAATTTTGTTCCTTTCCCCTGTTCGCTTTCTACATAAATCTTTCCGCCCATCAGTTCAACAAAAGATTTCACAATAGAAAGTCCAAGACCAGTACCGACCACTTTATTCTCTGTCGCTGTATGTTCTCTTGAAAATTCATCAAAAATATGTGGAAGGTATTCCTGCTTCATCCCTATTCCGGTATCTTCACAGATGAATACATACCATGCTTTTTTATCATCTGATGCTGTTTCCGTAATATTTACATGAATTGCCTGACCGTTTGGAGTATATTTGATTGCATTACTCACTATATTTAAATATATTTCCTGAAGTTTTGTCTTATCACAGACTGCATATTTATGCTGTATATTTGTATCTATCGAATATTGAATTTCCTTCGATTGGATATCAGATTCAAATACTGTATTTACAGAATAAAACATTTCGCTCAAATTCTCTGCCTGCATTTTTAACACAGCTGTTCCACTTTCAATGCGAGCCTTTTCTAGCACCTGATCAATAATCGTCATCAGAAAATTGCCCGAGGACTTGATTTTTCCTAAATACTCCCTTGCTTTTTCCTCGTTCTTAAGATTCTTTCCGAGAAGATCTGAAAATCCAATAATTGCATTCATCGGGGTTCGGATGTCATGACTCATATTAAACAGAAATCGTGTTTTTGCCTCACTTGCTTCTTTTGCCTGTTCTGCCGATTTTTTCAATTCAGCTGCATACTGCTTCTCTCGACGTTTTTTGCTGCAGATCTGATCAAAAATAGTAGCACCCATCATGGCAATTATGAGGGCTGATACAATAACAGCAATCCATTGATAAATTGAAATCCATCCCTCCTTTGGTACGATATCCACATACCATGTGTAATTAGGAATCTTACACTCTACCGTAAGGCTATTCTCAGGCATATGTTCCTGATTTTGAGTCAGAACAATCCGATCATCGGTATTCTCATCATTCGTCCATATCTCATAACAATATGACGCTTCACTTAGCCGTTCCATGCCAATTTCATCTATAAATTTATCCCAGTCGATAACTATGATCACAAACCCCCAAAAGGTGTCATTTCCTATAATATTATTCTGATAAACCGGATGGAACAGCAAAGCTCCTGTTCCTCCCTGTTTTAATTGATATGGACCTCCAAGAGTATATTTTCCTGTTTCTTTGGCACGCTTTGCGTCTCCACTGCGTTCATGCTCTGTCAGCATATTCATTCCAAAAGCCTGCTCATTTCCCTGCTTTGGGAAAATATCAGTAATAACCCCATCCGGTGCGAGTTCGAATGCTTTTACAACACCTGCTTCATTCGGAAGCATTTCTGCCAATTCTGAGAATGTAGTCTGATTCAGATCATATCCTGCAAGAATCACGTTTTCAAGCAATTCTGAAAGTTCAACATACTGATCTAATTGTGCATTGATCCGCTTTACTGTACTTTGTGCAGTATAAGCAGCTACTGTCTTTTTTTCTTTCTCTATGTTCTTTACAATAATACAGCCCAAAAGAAGTGCTATTATAAAAATAAGCAAGCCAATGATCCAACTGTATCTTTTTGTCTGTTTAGAACCGGTACTTCCCTTTTCCATTTACTGTTGCCTCTTCATCTTCAATGTTTTCTGTTTTTTTTAATTATATCATGTCATGTTTTTTCATGTCTATTTTTTTCTACAGTAAACGGATAACAAGTTCTTTCATTGTCTTCTGCTTTCCTTCGCATTATCCTTAAGCTATTTCCTTTTTCATTGCCCTGTAACCGATCAGCACTGTCCATACATATGCACATGTTTTCGGAATCATCAGCATTCCGATCATCGGAACAACATCAGCCCACAGTACAACCGGGATATAGAAAGCAAAGCTTAAGACGATCGTCATCCATATCCATCGGAAAGACTGGTCGTTTCTTTCTTTTGCACTTTTGTAAAATAAAACGATGATAAGTAATCCCATCAGTGCAAACGGAATATTACGGTAAATGCCCCAGGAAAGCGGTGCTTCTGCACTGAGCCATTCATTCTGTGGCATCATACACAGAACAATTCTTAATCCTGCGAGTACATAGATCGCTGCTGTAGTTGCATTGTGTCCTTTGATCTGATAACGTTCACGCCAAATATAGTAAAGAATAACATAAAAGATTGTCATTGTAACGGATGTGATCCATTTACCTAATCCTAACTGTACAGTGAAATTCTCAAGACCTGTTGTACAAAGTGCAAATGCACGTGGAACCAGGTGGAATGCATCTCCACTTCCTAAAAGAACTGCCATGATTCCAAACATGGTGAACTGACGGTTTCCTTTGCTCTTACGGATCATCAAAATTCCGATTGAGATTTCACCTGTTTTAAGAGATTTAATAACTGTTATATTTTGTTATTAAATTCTCTGAAAACACTGGATTTGTCGCAGGTGAGCTTTCCCTTATTGTTTCCCTTGTGTTATATCTTCCCATATAAGTTTACGAACTCTGATAAGGGAAAATACAAGGGCAAGAAAATCTGATAACATATTATAACACGAAATAAAAGTGACATGGTGAACTGATTGAAATGCTTCTTAATTTTTTACAACTAATGATTGATTGAATGATAAGGAGATGGGATACGATGAGAACAATATTTGCAGAATACAATCCACAGTGCAACAGTATTGATGTTTATACCAGTGCCGGCTATATGCTTCGCATTGACTGCTGGGAAGCTGAAAAAATTTTAAAGACTACACCTGGTTCAGACTGTGCATTGAACTCACTTGCTATTGATGAACCGCTTGAATATGCAAGGTTGTATCTTGATGGAAATTTACAGATGTGGATTGATGCAGAAGACTCATTAGAATTGTGGTAATAATTAAGCTGTCACTCTTGAAAAAGGTGACAGCTTAATATTTAGGTCTGTTCGAATACTTTTTCTATCAGGAGATTACGCAAACATAGTTAGAAAGTGGTTACGGATGAGAAGTACAACTGTCATCATGAAAAAAAGCTGTGGAACAACTGGATTGAGATAAAACATTTTTCCTTTTTCATCAAAAAAGGCCTCGCTTCATTTCGATACACCTTGATAAGTAAAATATGCACTGATTATTTCAAAATTTATAATGCATTTTTTCCAGACAGTCTGTATACCCATATTGTTCACTTCCATGGCTATTGTTAAACAACGCATTAATAAAAATGTAAATCTTCAAGCAATTCTTACTGCAATATAGCTTGATTTCAAACTATATTGCAAACTACAACTATGTTATATCACAACAAACAATATCAGCTACTATTCCATAAATGGACATTTTATGGATTTTGTACAAATTCCATTCTCGATATAAATTAAATTTACCTTTCAAAGCCGGAATACATTATAATTTCCTATATCAAAAAGGTGTATCGCATTAAAGTTTTTTACTTCTTTGCGATACACCTTGTGCTATGCTCTGCGTCTTATCCATTTCACTCTAAAATCACTATTACTGATATATTACGCTTCCATTAAACAAGCAGATTTCTTCATGCATTTTTCTACCATCCGTTCTGCAAGAAATGCTACTATTACCGTAATAATAATCATAACTACTAGCATCCATATTGGTGTGATTGCCTCCATGGTATCACCATATGCCTTTCCCATCTCTGCTGCCTGATCTGCGATTTCTTCTGCACGATTTGTCCATATTACAATTGTACGACCAAATGGAATCAAAGCTAAAGGAAGATATGAGATACGCACTCCGGCTATTCTTTTATTACCGATTGCACAGCGAATAATGTCCGTCAATATTCCGATCAACAAAATCAATCCCCAGTTTAGAATCGTCCCTTCTCCCATGAGCGCACAAGCACCTGCCACAAGAAATGCAAAAAGTGTTCCAACACCGAACTTCTGCCATCTTGTCGTCAAATACAGATACGGAATCCCTGCAAACACAGAAGAAACCAACGAAGCATATACCCAGAAAAATGGGTGAATATATCCCAGACAAAGGGAAGCATATATGATTCCAATATATAACAGCGTATACAAAACAGCACCGACAATCATTTTTTTTGAATCTTTCATATAATTTCTCTCCTGTTCATAATTTTTTTAAACTCATGCACCTTTCACAATCCATTCCTTTGCTTTTTGCTGCTCCTGCACCATTGCATAATAATGTCCCTGTTTTTTAAGCAACATATCATGTGTTCCCATTTCTTCAATTTTTCCATCATTTAGAACAATGATCTGGTCGGCATTCTGTATGGTATTCAGCCTGTGCGCAATTACAAATACTGTCTTTCCCTTCATCAGATGGTCAAGTGCCTGATTGATTTTTGCCTCATTATCTGCATCCAAAGAGGCGGTGGATTCATCTAAAAGCAGGATAGGCGCATCCTTCAGAATTGCTCTTGCAATCGCAATCCGCTGTTTTTCTCCTCCGGATAATGTATTGCCACCCTCAGACAGCTTTGTCTGGTATCCTTTTGGTAGCTTTACAATAAACTCATGGCAATGAGCCGCCTTTGCAGCCGAAATGATTTCCTCTTCTGTCGCATTCTCACGTCCGGCTTTGATATTATTGTAGATGGTATCAGATAACAATGTATTCTCCTGAAATACTTCACTGATATATTGCAGAAGTCCATCCGGATTTAACTGTCGTATATCTTTTCCTCCGATACGGATACTTCCTTTTGTAACATCAAAGAAACGTGCGATAAGATTTGCTACCGTGGATTTACCGGAGCCGGATGGTCCGATCAGAGCCGTAGTACTTCCTTCTTTTGCATGAAAACCGATATCGTGTAATACTTCTGTCTGTAAATTATAAGAAAAGCTTACATGATCAAATGCAACATCAAAGTGCTTTAATGTCACCTGTTCTTCCCTGTAAGGAAGCGGCTTGGTGTCAAATGCCTGTTCCAAATTGAATGCTGCAAGTCTGAGTTCCTTCAACAGGCCATAAGAATGTTCAAACGCAATCAGAAGTGCTGACAAAGCAAGACTCATGAGCATAAATGCCACAAGCTGTTGGGAAGCGATTGATCCGCCTAAAAACAGGTAACTTCCAATCAGCAGTACGAAGGGCAGGAGAAAGTTTGCAACGATGGAATACATACTGGTCGGGACAGCAGTTTTTACTTCTGCCTGTACATTTGTTTTTCTGATATCCTCTAATGTATCCGACATTCTTGCGAAATGTGTACTTGTCATATTGGCAGACTTAAACACTTTCATGCCTTTGATATATTCGAGTACGATAGATACCATTTTAGAGGTCAGATCACGTTTCATTTTTCCATATTTTTCAACCAGAACGTTACCCTGGTGTAATATTGGCAATGCGATCAGAATCACTACACATTCCGCAAGTGCCAGCTTCCAGTTGATAAAAAATGTACCAGTCAAAATCAAAACTCCCATTACCAGAGTCTTAATAATCGATGGTAAGGTATGTGTCAGTACCAGTTCAAAATTGCTCAAATCCTTTGTCAGCGTCGTAAGCAAATATCCACTGCTGTTCTGATTAAAATAGCCAAGACTTAACGAGCGGTAATGATTTGCCAGCTGCAGCCTCAGATTACTACACATCTTAGCACCTCTCGAAAAGCACAGAAAGTATCCACTTCTATATATGATCAGCCGAAGTATTACGCTTATCAAGCATACAATGGTATAATTCCGTACAAGTGTACCTGAAAGCGTTCCGCTTAAAAGATGAACCACAGTAAAGTACAGCATCAGATACATCACAAGACTTCCGATCGCATCCAGTGACATCAAAACAATCGGTACGATTAACTGTCTGCCTTTATCACCAATTAACTTCTTAATACTATGCAGCATCCTGTATTCACTCCTTTCCCACCATTTCTCTGATGTAAGTATCCCACATATGGCTGTATCGTCCTTCTCTTGCAACCAGCTCATCATGTGTTCCCTGTTCCACTGCTTTTCCATCTTCAAAGACAACAATATGATCCGCATTGCGGATGGTATGCAGTCTGTGTGCAATCATGATCGTAGTTTTTCCCTGCAACAGATTTTGAAGTGCAAGCTGTATCTTATGCTCATTCTCAATATCCGAATAGGAAGTTGCCTCATCGAATACAATAATAGGCGCATCTTTTAAAATTGCTCTTGCAATGGAAACTCTCTGCTTTTGTCCTCCGGACAGTTTCACACCCGCATCACCGATTTTGGTCATGTATCCATTTGGCAGACTCATAATAAAATCATCAATCTGTGCCGCCTTAGCCGCCTGTCTTACCTGTTCTTCCGTAGCTTTTGTTCCCATCCGGATATTTTCCAGAAGGGTGTCCTCCATGAGAAATACATCCTGGAACACAAAAGCTGTCAGATCAGAAAGATTTTCTGCTTTTAACTCATTTACCGGAACTCCTCCGATTTTGACCGTTCCGCTGTCTGCATCCCAGTATCTGCCGATCAGTTGTGCCGCTGTTGTCTTTCCGGCTCCGGATGGACCAACAAATGCATTTATGCTTCCAGCCTTCAGATGCAGGTCAATATCCGATAATACTTCCTCACCTTCCTTTGTATAACGGAATGTCACATGGGCAAAATCAATTCCATAAGAACCCGTTTTCGGCAGCTCTTTATTTCCGCTTTGCATTACTTCCATGTCCATAATCTGCTTCACATGGTCAAGACCACTGCCCAGTTCCATCGACTGCATGGCAATCGTTACCAGATTTAGAAAGGAAGTAAAAAAACACATGGTAAGCAGGATAAATAAAAGGAATGATGCCACTGATAAAGAGCCCTGAAGATAAAGCCAGCCACCCACAGGCAGGGTAAACAGAATTGCGGAATCCAGTACAACAAGTGCGATTGACAATGGATTGCAGGAGGACTCACACATCTTTATCCAGCAGTCTGTGTATACTTTGAGAGCAGTCCGGTACTGTTCAAATTTCTCAGCAGTCAGGTGATACATTTTGATAACCGGCATTGCCGTAATAAATTCATTTGCGGAAGCATTCAGTTTTTCCGTATCACCTGCAAATTCGTCCGTCAGATCCGGATATCTGCCCATGAGTGCCATCGGGATTGCAATTCCCAGGATCATGGGTATCAGCATAATGAGTGCCATCTTCCAATTCAGCCGCAACATGAAAAGAAACATCATAAGCGGTACAACAATAGCCTGTGCCAGCTCCAACGTACTATGTGCCAGAAAGTTCTCAATTCTGTCCACATCATCAAATAATGTGGTCTTGATCTGTCCTGGTGCATGTTCTTGAAAATATCCGAGGTTAAACTTTGACATATGCTCCAGCACCCGAACCTTGATCCTATGCATGGTATTAAAGGCTGCAGTGTGGGAACAGATTCCGGCTAATGCTGTAAAAATCGCCTGCAGCACTGCTGCACCAATACCGATTCCAGCCCACTTTAAAATCGTATGAAGTGTTACCTCATTTTTAATAATCAGAAGCAAGATCTGATAGACTACCATATACGGAACCAGGGATAATGCCGAAGAGAAAACCGCCAAGAGCATTCCCAGTCCCAGTTTTCCACGTTCTTCTTTTGCAAGTGTAAAAACGTATGGTAATCCGGTTCGTTTTTGTTCCATGAAACGATACCCCTTTCTTTAATAGTGTAATTTAGGTGAGTTACATCTTTCTAACTACACCTACTTTACTCATAAGAAAGCCAAAAATCAATATCAATCCTGTATTGCTCTGTGCATTTTGTTTCATCTTGAAAATCCTTGTATTTTCAGCATATTCTGTTGTTTTTCTGCTTCCTTTTTTATAAAATCGTGACTAATAAATATTGGATTGTCACCTTTTTTTAAAGGGGAGTATATGCTAGAATACAAGTGTTCAGAGCCAATGAAATACAGCAGATTAACCCAGAAAGGATGAGTACAGAAATGATTCCATCAGTAATTGACTATTTATTACAGCTTCCGGAAGCTATGCACTTTGCAAAGGTTCATGAACTTTGCAGTGATGGCATTTCCTCCTACCGTATGCTTTCCGACTATGGTAGTGGCACTTTCCAACTGATAGAATTTGAAAATAATCTTCTTTTAATTCTGATTGGTGATTATAAACCAAAAGATACATTTGAAAAAATCACGGAAATTTCAGAGGACTATATGGAAATCAGCCAGTTTGAAACCGACAGCAGTTCTTTCAAAATTGGTGGAAGAAAAAGGAATCAGGTTGACAAAGGAATTTATTGCTATCTTAATACCCAAAAGAAAACCTATACCTATTGTGAAGGTGGCAAGGCCGTCCGATTTACTAAGGTGATTCTTTCCCCTCAATACTTCCAGACTTATTTCAAGCTGCACGATGAAAATAATGCCAGACTTCTCAGTTCTGCAAGGGATTATCTTCTCAAAAATCCTAACCTCCCGGAACTCAATTTCGTATTTCAGCAGATACGGGACTGCCAGGCAGAGGGAACTACTCTAAAACTCTATCTGGAGAGTAAAGTAATGGAACTTCTTTCTCTGGTTGTAAAAGGAATAGAACAGGAGCAAAAACATATTTCTGTAAAACTGGATTATAAGGATATCCGGAACCTGAAAAAGACCATAACCGTAATGAAAAGCGATTTATCTGCCTATCCATCCGGTGATGAACTGGCCCGGATTGCCGGTATGAGTCCCGCACGTTATCAATTGGCATTCAGGAAACATTTCGGAACAACTCCATATGAATATCTCAAAGAAATGAGGCTGAATCAGGCACTGCTTTTATTAAAAAACTCCGATTATGGAATTGCCACGATTGCGGCTAAAGTTGGCTATCACAATTCCGGACATTTTGCAAAACTATTTAAAAAGGCATATGGACTTGGGCCAAGAGAATATCGAAATATTCATGGAATCAAATAAGGATGCCTTCATAACCTTTGTACATAAATCAAAAGCTGCTCCTGGAACGGGTACTTATACAATTTAACATAGCTTTTTGTGTTCTGCATTGTTAATTCTGTAAGAGTCACTACACTAATTTAATTGGTAAAATCCCAGTCTTAAGTCGTCTGCTATTCACAGGGAAGTTTTCCATCGCTGTTGTTTTCCAGATGGATCTTTTCTGTTCCAGCTTTGACTGCTGTTTCATACTAGCATTTTGTATTATGAAATAATGCCAATTTTATCTGTTCTTTCCTACATCTCTATTAGTTTCTTTATAATTTCCCGTCCTTGCTTTTGTCTATATTCTATACCCTTTTCTGAATGATTTGAAAACTCTACAACAATAATTTATGTCCCTTTTCACAGAGTTCATAAATTTCTTCTTTCTTCATCTCTATCATAGGATTTACTTTCTGCGTCTGTTTTCTCTTCACATTACGGTAGATAAATAAAATATAAGCAGGAGCACTCCTGCTTATATTCCAATTTAATAATATCCCCGTTCTTCCATCCAATCTTTCACATAGCATCGGATTCCAATATAAACCACATGCACCAATAGTAATAGTGTAATGAGATTTATAGAAATAATAGATTTTATCCAATCTCCAAAGTAAATTGCAATAGCTGTACTCATTATTGCTACCATGATACTGATGATATCCCAGCAATATTTTCGATAAATTTTTCCTATCTGGTAACCAATCCCGATTATCAGCAATCCTGTTATTACGAATAAAATTCCCATAACAACACTGGCAATCAGCCAGTACATAATCCCAGAAAGGATACTGTTTGGGATTCCACTGCTTAACTGCCCAAAAGAATCTGCACCTGTCACAAACTCTCGAAACAAGCTTCTCGTTCCTTTTCCAATCGCACCGAAAAAGGTGATAAAATCGTTAAGGAAAACTGGCGAAAGAATAGCAGCAAACAGTGTTGTTGTTATGCTGTACCATGCCAGCAGGAACAGGGTACTTTCATAAGCAACCGTCATATTTTTATATTTCTTTTCCAACTGACTTTTTCGATTATCGCATTTTTCTTTTGCTTTCTGGTAAGCAGTCCGGTCACATTTTTCACATTTCTCATAAGGCACTTTTTTCTCAACAGCTACCTCTACCGTCTTTTGATGTGTCTGTGCATAAAGTTTTTCCTGTTCTGCTTTTTCATACTTAAATTTCCATGCCACGACTTCGGCGTCGGCTCTTTTCCTGCTGTCTGCCTCGCTGGTCAATCGTTCCTCTGTTTTCCTTAATCTTGTCCGCAATGCTTCGATATTCTCGGCTCTGTTTTCGCTGTTCAATTTCTCGTTCAAGGTCAGCGATTCGTTTAGTTGCCTGTTCAGTTCCATAATTCTCTGGTCTTTCTGATCCAGTTCGTCCTGCATCTGTTCCGTCATCAGCAGAAGTTCTTCCACCTGCCCGACGTTCTCTGAGTTTCTGCATCCGTTCATCAATCTCCCTCGCTTTCTCTATCTGCTGTTTAAGGTCAGCAATTCGCTGTTCTGTTTCTGCAATAAGCTGTTCTCGCTGTTCAGCTTCTGCGTTAATTCCTGCCATTGCTGATTCTCGGTTTCCAACTGTACGATTCTGGTTTTCTGTTGCTCGATCTGTGAGAGCAGTTCTTCTGTATCTGGCAAAAGATTCAGCAGCCCGGATAATTCGCTGTTTAAGCTTTTTAAACTCTTGTTCTGCTCCTGAAAAGACAGGAGCTGTCGATCCCGTTCCTGCAATTCCTGTACCATCTCTGCAATAAGATTCTGCTGTTCCTCGATCTGATTTATCATTGTCTCCATCATGGGAATGACTTCCCGGCTTTCTTCTAATATCATCCAATCGCTCCTTCCATTGTGTCAATGCACCGGATACTTTTCCAAAAGAAATCTGTATTTTATTCAGCAGTGCATTTTGTCTTTTTATGATCTGGTTTTCCTCCACTTTCCATGAAGCGGATGATGTCTGTCCGTTCTGAAATTTCTCATCAATTTTTCTGGCATCCGCACCCTCATGGATCGTCGGTATCTCTAATTTTCCCTGCCTTGCATAAGAACGGTGGTCAATATGATTTTCTACTTTCAAATGTGCATTACATACATTCGCCCATTCGCTCCGCCACAGTTCACAATTTTTTGGATTGTTCCACCCGGTAGCATCGGTCAATACACGTTTCCATTGTTTCCTGTTCCTTGCCCCGACTTTCTGGACTCCATTTTCATCAAGTACAGGGATTCGGATTCCATGACGGTCAGGGTTCTTTTTATCCTGCCACCAGTCCGGATGGGATTCATCCACCACGGTATTTCCATTTTCATCTCTGACAAAATCCCAATCCTTGATTTCTTTGTTCCCCCATGAGTGATCTGGATTGAATGGTCGCATCGTCACAAGTAAATGCACATGGGGATTTCCATCTCCTTTATCGTGGATACTCCAATCCGCACACATTCCCTTATCTACAAAGGTCTTTTGGATATATTCCGTTGTATAATCTATCTGTTCCTGTCGGCTCCATTCTTTCGGAAGTGAGAACTCAAATGACCTGCCGAGTTGTGCATCTGCACTTTTTTCTGTCTTCAAAACTTCATTCCATAAACGCTGCTTCTGAAAGGTAAGTTTAAATTTTTCCAGTGCAGCTTCTTTGTTATCTGCCCTTTTATATCGGACAGATTTCTGGAACCGTCTGATATTTTCAGCAGGTACATTCTGCCATTCCTGTGGTGCATTTTCACACATCATCAGGCTGGTATAAACGACTTCTCTTTTGGAAGTGTAGTAACTGATTCTGCCTGTTTCTTCATTTTTCATCACATCGCCATTGAGATAGGCAGATGCTGATATGATGGATTTTCCTTTGCTGCGCCCAACAATCTTTACTGTATAATGAAAAATCGCCATGATCCGTTACCCCCTTTCTGCCGTATCCGGCTTTGATTTCCGGCTGAAAGCCCCGCCGACGGAACGAGCCCGGCAAGCATAAGCGCAGACCGGTTGCCACCTGTGGCAAACTTATACGGACGACCTCTGGTTGTCCATAAGTGCGCCCTTCATGAAAAAGCAATGAAGGGAATGAAAAACTCATCCCCTCCGCCATTACACTTCCTCCATATCAGTATTTGTTTCTTTCTGCATTGCCTTTGAGAAAAATTTCCCATTGGCTTCCTGCTTTTTCAGAAAACCAATCAGCTTTGGGATGTCTTCCTCCTCAATAGGCGCACCAAGAACGGATTCCACCGCACCGCCAACCTGACAGAGCCTATGGGTTCGTTTTTTACTTTCTTCGGCTTTCTTTCGCTTCAGAAGTTCTTTCTTCTGTGCTGCATATCTTTTCGCCTTTTCAAGGCTTTCCTGCTCTTTCTTTTCCATTTCAAGCATTCGTTCTTCATAACTTTTTGTTGATTTTGCCATTATTACATTCTCCTTTCTCTTGCAAACATAAGTTCTTGGTTGCGTATCAGAAGAAGCACATGGTATAATCTTCTTGCGTGTAGGTATATCATGGCTTCGGTCTGATAGAACCTTTGGCGGTTTCTTAGGAAGCCGCCTTTTTAAGTTGCCACATTTCTTGTGACAGCTTTTACATTTCCTTTATCCCTCAGATCTCGCCCCTCGTTGGCTTCCATGAACTTTTCCAGAATGTCAGTTTTAATAAGGACTTTTCTTCCGACTTTTAATACCGGAAGCTTCTTCCATTCAACCAGCTTTCTCAAAGTGTTTCTGCCAATTCCTGTATAGTCGGCTGCTTCCTCGATGGATAATGCAATCTTTCTTTCCGTCATCTTGTCACCTCCTTATAAATTGCATTATGCAATTTTTGTTGTGCTGTTAGTATAGCGGTTTTATATTGCGTTGTCAAGCGTTATGAAATTTTAAAAATAATCATTAAATTGCATATTGCAATTATGTAAGGTACATGCTATAATTCATACATACCGAAAAAGGAGGCAATCAGCATGAAAGATAAAGAACTACGCAAGCTGATAGGCAGCAGGGCAAAACAGCGTCGTCTGGAATTAAATCTGACACAGCCTTATGTTGCAGAGAAGATGGGAGTTACCGCTTCCACAATCCTGCGTTATGAGAATGGTTCGATTGACAATACCAAAAAGATGGTGCTGGAAGGTCTTTCGGAAGCACTTCATGTATCTATTGAATGGCTCAGAGGGGAAACCGATGAATACGAAACCGATATTACGGATAAGAAAGAATTACAGATTCGTGATGCAATGGGCGATATTCTCAAACAGTTACCTCTCGACCTTAGTAAAAAAGAAGATGCTTTTTCAAAAGATTTACTGCTGTTAATGTTAAAGCAATATAACCTGTTTCTGGAATCATTCCAGTTTGCCTGCAAGAATTACAAGGGCAACACGAATGAAGCTGATATTGCAAAAGTAATGGGGTTTGAATCGAATGATGAATATAACGAGATTATGTTTCTCCGGGAGATCACCCATACTGTTAATGCCTTTAATGACATGGCAGATATTGTAAGGCTCTATTCCAAGAAACCGGAAATGGCAGAACAAAGGCTTGAAAATCTTTTATCAGAAGTTTTGTATGAGGATTCCGATTCGGTATAGAACGACAACCGGAGTTATGATATACTTACACGCAAGAAGCATTTCATCAGTTCCGATTGTCTGATATCGAAAGGAGACATACGATTATGGCAAAAGGATCTGTTAGAAAGAAAGGAAAGAAATGGTACTACCGCTTCTATGTAGAGGACGCAAGCGGCAAAATGGTTCAGAAAGAATATGCCGGAACCGAAAGCAAAAGTGAGACAGAAAAACTTCTCCGCAAGGCACTGGAAGATTACGAAGATAAGAAATTTGTTGCAAAAGCAGATAACCTTACCGTAGGTGAACTTCTGGACATGTGGGCAGAAGAAGAACTGAAAACCGGAACACTCAGTAATGGCACAGTGGAAAATTATCTCAGTGCAATCCGTTGCACTAAGAAACACCCGATTGCAGACCGTAAACTGAAAACAGTTACTGCCGAACATTTACAGGCATTTCTTGATCTGCTTACATTCGGTGGCGAATTTCCAGACGGAAAAGTGAGAAAAGGATACAGTAAAGATTATATCCATTCTTTTTCCGCAGTGTTGCAGCAGTCATTCCGTTTTGCAGTATTTCCAAAACAGTTAATCAGTTTCAATCCGATGCAGTATATTAAGCTGAAAAAACAGGCAGAGGAAGTTGACCTCTTTTCCGATGATGAAGTCGAAGATGGCACACAGCCGATTTCACATGAGGATTATGAGCGACTTATCAAGTATCTGGAAAAGAAAAATCCACCTGCGATCCTGCCGATTCAGATTGCATATTATGCAGGACTTCGCATCGGTGAAACCTGTGGTCTTACATGGCAGGACATCAACCTTGAAGATCAATGCCTGACCATTAAAAGAAGTATCCGTTACGACGGTGCAAAGCATAAAAATGTGATTGGAACGACCAAGCGAAAGAAAGTAAGGATTGTTGATTTTGGAGATACGCTGACTGAAATATTGAAAGCAGCAAGACGGGAACAACTGAAAAGCCGGATGCAGTACGGGGAACTTTACCACCGCAACTACTACAAAGAGGTGCATGTGAAAAACAGGGTGTATTATGAATACTATCACCTTGACGGAACACAGGAAGTCCCGGCAGATTATAAAGAAATATCCTTTGTCTGCCTCAGACCGGATGGCAGTCTGGAACTGCCGAGTACACTCGGCATTGCTTGCAGGTCAGTATCAAAAAAGCTGGAAGGATTTGAAGATTTTCACTTTCACCAGTTACGACATACCTACACCAGCAACCTGCTCTCGAATGGAGCTGCTCCGAAAGATGTACAGGAACTGTTAGGACATTCCGATGTCAGTACCACAATGAACATTTACGCTCACTCAACAAGAAAAGCAAAGCGGGATTCCGCAAGACTTCTTGATAAAGTAGCGAGCAACGCTTAAATAAAAATTTCCCTTATTTCCCTTGCGGATTCCTCACAAGGGTAAAAATAAGGGAAAATACATATCATTTCACTATCTAAGGGGCTAAAAAGCCTGTAAAATAAGGAAAACTCAGGAAATCTCTCCACAAATTCCGATTGTAATTACCGAGATTAAATACACGGCGTCAAATAAAGTTTCTACAATTGCCTGCATAATAAATATCCTTCTTTCTTTTGAATTTATATTGAATTATGTTGTTCTGATAAAACAGACCTGCACAATTACAATCACACATAACTATGCGTACATGAACATTGTTCATTTTCATTCAAAAAATTTCCCACAACAATTGTGGGAAAATTTTAATACAACGTTTTCTTTACAAGCATCAATACAGATGATGGATCATAATCCTGACGGATCATCGACACAAGAATCAGGGAAAACAGTATGTCTGCAAATTTTTTCTCTGTGAATTCCTGGTCAAATACATCTGTACGAACCTTTGGATCATTTCCTAAAACCTCACATAACCCATTCAGAATATGTCCCCATGTCTTCATCATTCTTTTCTTTCCACTTGTTTTTTCATCTCTCATAAAACCAAATGAATGTAATGAGAAGAACCCAGGAAACTGACGATTACCGTATTCTAATCGTTCATAGATCCATGAGATACAAGTTTCGACATCGTGAAATATCTGTTCATCTTCCGGATGAAAAAAGATTTCATGCCAAATACTCTCTATTGTATCACTGAGCAAATCTGCCTTGGATTCATAATAATTATAAATAGTACCTGCTGATACAGAACATCGGGACGCAACAGCCCGTATACTTACGGCAGCCCATCCATTCTCCTTTATCAGATCTCTGCTGGCAGCTAATATGTCTTCTTTTGAAGTAGCAAGATGATTCACGATCTCACCTCCGATATCTCATTTCTGTATTCTAAATCTATAATGAACACAGTTCATTTTGATAATATACAGCACTCAGGTAGGTTTGTCAAGACGTTTAACTATTTCTTTTGTGTTTTATTTTATGTTGATTTCAATCGACATATTTGTTATCATATGTTCAGGCTTTGTGCCTGGGTGCTACTTCACACTGACGTGAATGGCGGTTCGCTTTGCGCGGAGAGTATTAAATAGCTCCGATTACATAGATCATCTCTCTTGAGAAATCTTGGAAAGGAGATCTAACTTATGCTGACCATTACTGACCTGATTGCAGTGATTTCACTGTGTGCGACTTTTTATAGTCTTGGTTACGTGCGTGGAAAGCATGATTCCAAGACGCAAAAATAACCGCCCATCGTCCTGAGAAAACATGAGCGGTTATTTACACTTATAAACTATCAGGCGAACCGTCATCGGTAGCACCTTTTCTATTTATTATATTAGCATTTCTTTTTTCTTATGTCAAATAGATCTTTTCAGCATTACCAGCATTGTAATAAAGCATAAACTTCCGCCAATCACATTAGATATAGGCTCTGCCAAGAACACCCCTTTTGTTCCCATGTGAAATGCATACGGAAACAAATATGTAAGCGGCACAACGATAAATACTTTTCTAAGTAGCGAGAAGAAGATTGCCTGCTTCTTTTTGTTCAATGATTTGAAAACGGTCTGACCAACATATTGCAGATCCATAAATATAAATGCTGCGAAATATAGTTTCAGTGCGCCCACGCAATCAGCAAGCAGTTCTCTATCCGTGCTGAAAATTCCAATCAGAAATTCCGGTTCAAAAATAATCACACTCCACGTAATTGCTGTATAGATCAATATCATACAAGTCAATACGCAGATAGCTTTCTTGACTTTCTTCGGACGCTGAGCTCCATAATTATAGCTCAAGATCGGAGAAGTTCCTTCATTGATAGCATAGATCGGAGTTTCCACCATCTGACGAACACTTGATACGATCGTCATAACAGAGATATATACATCACCGCCAATTCCTGATAAGACGCTGTTACAACATATTGTTACCAGACTATTGGTCAGCTGCATGATAAACCCTGCACTTCCAAGGCTCACAATATTCTTCGCATCATCTCTACATGCTTTCCATTCTCCTTTTGACAGCACCCGCACTTTCAATTCCGCTTTCTTTCTCAAGAAATAAAATACATATGCTGCCGATAAAGTCTGGGAGATGATTGTTGCGATCGCCGCTCCTTTTATGCCTAAATTCAATCCAAATATAAACAATGGGTCCAGAATCAGATTGGCAACGGCTCCAATTGTAACAGATAACATTCCTGAAGTTGCATATCCCTGCGCATTAATAAATGGGTTCATCCCTGTTGCAATCATAGATGGGACTGTTCCGATCAAATAAATCATCATATATGGATATGCGTAAGACAGCCCTTCTTCCGACGCTCCGAACAACACCAGAATCGGACTTGCGAACAGCATTCCAATCACCATCAATGTCACTCCACAAATGCACAGCATTGAAAATGATGTATTCATGATCGCTTCTGCTTTTTTTATGTTTCCTTTGCCTCGGTTAATTGAAAATAACGGGGCACCGCCACTTCCAAATAAATTGCTGAATGCAGTGATGATCACAATAATCGGAAAGCATAACCCCACTGCCCCAAGCGCTGTTGTTCCCACGGACGGAATTCTGGCAATATAAATACGGTCTACGATATTGTACAAAAGGCTCAATATCTGTGCCACAAGCATCGGTAACGCTGCTCCTAAAATATTCCCTGTAACCGTTCCGTGGTCAAAATCAATCTGTTTCATCTTTATAATATTATCTTAAACCAATCTTTCTCTTCAAATTCAACAACCGTACAATCATTTGCATAAGTACATTCCGGAAGTACGATCATTGCATGAAGTACCTCATTATTCGCCGGAAGTGGACACAGATGCCAGATCGCTGCATTGATCTTTACCATGCATCCCTTTGGTACAAGGAAAGCCTTCGCAAGTTCCGGAACCGGTGTTCCGCCGGAAGCAGGTGCAACATGGATAAGCATGTCGTCATCAAGAGCAACAATCCCTTCCCATGTAGTTGTATGATATTCCGCCATCTTGACAATTCTTTCGTCCTTGCGAACTTCAATCGGTGAAAATGCCATTGTTCCAACACAGGTTCCTACGATGCGGTCCGGATAGAATTTATGAATCTCTCCCTCCAGTGGATATCCCTCTGGTTCTGTCATACTGCAAAATGTTCCATACGGTGCAAAATCTTCTGCATTAATCTTTACTGCTTTTACTTCTCTCATCGAGTAAGTCCTCCTTTGTTTTAATATAATCGTATCGCTGATGGAAAGCAGACCAGCTTGCTCCACTCTCACTACCAACTCATTACGTCTAGTATATCATAATCAGGACCAATAGCGGGGGGTTTTTTGTTTCTATGGATTCTGGTCTATTGACTCTATACAAGGAAAACCGAATCACTGCGGAAACAGCTCTAGAGTATGCTGCAAATCCGGAAATATTGAAACGTAAAATGTAACGTCTTCTTTCCGGCAAGAATTGCCACACCTGTGTCAAAAATCTCAATCTGATTTGTCGCTTTATTCAAATCAATGTCATTTTTCACATAAGAACCTCCACTTTTCTTTCGTAAATCAATATGACCCACTGGAAGAAGACCTTCTGTACATCTTCAACCCTCTGGAACTTCGAGATTTCACAATGGGACTCTTGTGCGGTATCTCCAGTGCAGACCTTATGCCTTGTGCATTTAAATGCGTAGTCACCTTAAAACCACAGGAACACACAGAGAACTTCCGCCATCAGTTGCTTTTTACAAAGAAGGATCTTAAACGGTTAGAACAACTTAATATGCTGTTGGTGGATAATAAAGAGAATTAACATACAGTGAAAGGGTTCGGCATCTTGCCGAACCCTTCGTTTTCATCTGACATATCACCGCAAAACTACTGCGGATAAAATCATAACTCCTACAATTGATAGCATCGTATATACCGAAATCGCTGATGAGTAGAATTCTTTTTTCTCTTTTCCATTCCATTCTGATGTATCACACTTGATATTTTTCTATCACACACGTATGCTTCCGTTCGCCCGCTGGAGCATCTTTATCATAATTAATTCCAACCAGCAAAATCTCACCGCCAAACTCTTTGATTGCCGCAGGGTAGTTCCGTTTCTTAATCTGTGCAATTGCTCCTTCTGCTGATTTATCCCACTTCATTTCAACTACTAACGCCGGAAGATTCGATGTTTTCTTTGGAAAATATACAATATCTGCATAGCCATTTCCTGACGGAAGTTCTTCGAATTTCAGATAATAATCGCGATAACTAAAATATGCAAGCTTAATCACGCTTCGTAATGCCTGTTCATTATTGTAGAAAAGAGCCGTTGTCTCCTCTGTATGGATCTTCTCAATCTGTGCTGCTACTGCATCCGCATTCATATGTACTGTATCCGAAATGATCTGGTCGCTTTCACGCACACGCTGAATTGTCTCGTTCCGTCTGACTCCCCTGATCGTCCTTGAAAATTCCCGCTTGATTTCTTCATTTGGAATATGCACTTTTTCCGTTTCTTTGTCATAAGCCAGATATCCCAGATGAATCAACAATGTCAGTACATCATCTTTCTCTCTGAATGTTACAAGATCATTCGAAAATCCGCTTGTATCAACTTCTACTTCAATACCACCGATCAGTTCAGCGATTGTCTTGGAAAGTCCGTCATAATCAAGACTAATATATTCCATCAAACTCTCTGCTGCCGATGTCTGCGTCCAGTAGGAATCGAAATCATCATTTCTAAGTGCTTTCATTACAGAGTTCGGATTATAAATTGAATTTGCATTTGGAAATGAATATCCATCATACCATAACTTCATCTTCGAAAAATCTATTTGATATTCGCTGCACAGATCCTTTACTTCCTGTTCTGTAAAACCTACATATGGCGCAAACTTTCTTGGTTTTACCATTGTAAATTCTTCGAAATCAGAAATTGCAGACTGTGAACCATCTTTTTTAATCGGCAGGATTCCTGTCATATAAACTGCTGCGAAAATCTTATCCGTTGTTCCACTATTTTTAAATAATGACCGTAAAAATAATAGATACTCTCTCTGGATTTCTGCTTTTCCACCATTCTCACGAATCGGTGCATCCCACTCATCGATAATCATAATGATTTTATTTCCTGTATAAGTCACCAGATTCGCTAATGTATCAAACAGTGCTTCTGCTTCTTTCACTTCCGGATAAATATCTAAAACTTCTTCTGTTATATTTCGTTTCACATAGGAGACTGCATCTTCCGGTGATGTCACACCAAGAACACTCGCCATATCCAGATAGATCACATCATACTGATTCAGATATGTTAAATATTCATCATCTTTTGCAATTTTAAGATCATCAAACAATTCCTTAGAATCACAAGTCTTATCATAATATGCACACAACATTTTGGCAGCAAAAGATTTCCCAAAACGCCGTGGTCTGCTGATACATGTCAGATTCCGTGGCGTATTGATTGTTTGATTAATCAGACTTATCATTTCTGTTTTATCAACATAAACGTCATTTCTCATATTCGAAAAACCGCTGTTTCCCGGATTCAGATAACTTCCCATCTGTGCTGTCACCTCCTCGCATATTTTTATTCAATTTCTTGTAACTTACTTGTTATCTTATATGTTTTCTTACTATATTATATCTAATTTTTATTTGTTTTACCATAACTTACGTGTTATCTTGTACGTTTTCTTGTCTTTTATTAATTTGCGAACATATCAAGACTTATCGGTCTTGCTGCACCGGTTTCTACAGCAGTTGGAATTATGTTGAACGTTGAATTTTATGTTTATTTAAATCGAAAAAAATAGCCCCCTGCAACTGCTGCCACCGGCATTACAACCACGCAGGCGATTGCTCCGAAGATCATTGAGGCACAATTTTCAAACATGATTTTAGAATTCAACAGTAGTTCAAACGAATATCCCTGCATCCGCAGATAGGAAAAAAGCAGAAGTGATTCTCCTAAATATGCAAACAGAAGTGTATTCACCGTTGTTCCGGTCACTTCTTTTCCTATCTGCATTCCGCTGTGAATCAGTTCTTTAAAAGTCATATCTTCTTTATGGCTTTTCACTTCATAAACAGATGTGGTAACTGTCAGTGCCATATCAAGAACAGCTCCAAGAGTACTGAGAAGTATAACAGAGACAGCAACATTTCTCATACTGATATTCAGGTTCATATTATAATAAAATACATCTTCTCCAACCTGTTGTATCTCGTTAAGACCTCCCGCCTCACTTCTCCATACAACGATATATATGAAGAAAAACAGCAACAGCATTGTGATCATAGTTGCCAGAAATGCACTCCATGTCTTTCCATTTCTACCATTTTGATAGAACAACGTAATACAGGAAATGACAACGCCGACACAAACCGTAACGAGAAGAACAGGAACTCCTGATGCCATAAGCCAGATTGCAAGACTTAAGATCAACAGATTTCCACACAAAGCAATAAGCGAAACGACACCTCTGTCTCCACCGACGACCATAATTAAAATCAGTAAAATCAATCCAAGTGTTATCAGCATTTTCCTTCTCCCTGCACCTTTCTTGCTTTCTTCTGTCTATGAAACATTCCTGGGACCTTCATCATCACAGAAGTGACCAAAATAGAAATCGGTATTGCCAGAACAATTCCTATACTTTCCACCAGAAATCTGCACAATTCACATGGAATGTGCAATTTTATAATAGTAATTAAACTCACATCATTATTCATTCGAATCAGACACATTGGGATCAGTCCACAGCTAAAGACAAACAACAGCACATTTATCATCGTTCCCATAATGTCATATCCAATTTCTCTTCCTGATTTAAATAATTCCAAAAATGTCACTTTCGGCTTCTTTTGAACGATTTCACTTAAGGATGCAGCGATGGCGACCGCCACATCCATGATTGCTCCCAGTCCTGAGATCAGGATTTCTGCATGGAAAATTTCATCCGGATTTTCAATACTTCCAAGATACTCCATGGTCGAATAATCAAGATCTTCTGCATGATGGATTACAACATCAAAGATTCCCATGATCATTACAAGAACAATCAATGTTGTAAAAAGTGCTGCCCATGTCTTTTTATGAATCCCGTTTAATCCAACCAATGTAATAACCGCAAAAAGAATCACCAGCCTGCTGCACATTTCCAGCACATTTGATGTATCTCCCGCTTTCCAAAAACCAATTGCAAAAACAGCAACATTAAAAATAACGGTCACTATCGTAAGCGCACCCTGTCTTCCTGCAATGGTAATTAATACAAACATTAAGAATCCTACAAGTATCATAAGCTCTGTATCTCGTTTCAGTCCACGAATTCCAGAACCCATTCTCTTGCTTGTTCCATTGAGCAAGACCTTATCTCCCTTATGATATGGCTGTTTCATCATTCCAGTATACGTGTACTCATTCGTAAAACTTATTGTCTTTCCCTTGTTTTCCCCATTTAGGATTACTCCCTGGATGTTCTGCTTATATTTTTTCTCCTTCGTTCCTCTGGTTCCGGTCTCTTCTCCTGAGACACTGGTTTCGACCTTTGTCAGTTTTGCAATGGGTGTGCTATACAACCATGCATCATTTGCAACAAAGATAATACACAGCAGATACAATATGCCAAGGATACAATATAACTTTCTTTTCTTGCTCTGTTTTACAAATTCCAACATTACTTTACTTCCATCTCGAATCTATCAAAAATCATTTTTTTATTTTAACGCAAAAAATTTTATTGTCAAGATGAATTTGAAAATGATTTTCATGTTAAAAGAACAGGACAGCACGTTAACGCGCACTGCCCTGTTCTTCTGTTCTTCTTTTCTCTATTCTACTTTGCTTCTCCCTCCGGGAAAATAATCTTATTCACGAAGAAGAATACCACCATCGACACTCCTCCGTTCAGCACGGTTGTTCCGATATCGTAAAGCCATCCCGGTACAAACATTCCGGCAACTGCAACCCAGATACAATTGATTGAGTTTACAATACATGTAACAATACAGAATGCGATCAGATACCAGAACGCCTGATACCAGATCTTTCCTTTGCTGCGGAACACAAAGCTTCTCTGGATTCCACGGACATATGCTGCTGCCATCTTTCCTGCATGATACGGATCCTCTGAAAAATACTCAAAGTTTCTTCCACACAGCGAACTTCTCTTGATATTAAGTCCAGGTCCGAGGATCACATTGACTCCCATTGTCACTGCCTCTTCCGCAAGTGCTTCCCCGATTTCCTCTCCAAGTGCTTCATCCCAGCTGTTTGCCACTCCTGCCGCTGTCGGAAAACAAGTTGCCGGAAGACTGGCATTCAATCCCAAATGATCTCCCGCTCCTGCCTGTCTTCTCAACCCGTGAGGTCCATCAGACATTACCATCGACGGAATTCCATATTTTTCAAAATCAACGGTCTCCCATGTGTTCTTCCCTGACATCATAACTGCTTTCTCTGCCAGTGTCATTTTTCTGATCAACTTTTCATATTTCAGACTCATTTTGAAACCACCTTTTATTTTATACTATGTTACTTTGTTACCCTTCGCAGTACCTGTGATCAGTTTTCTTGCATTTTCCATATCACAAGTGTCTTTTTTACTGAACTTATCATAACACAAAAAGCAGACCGTTAAGGTCTGCTTTCATAAATGGTCGTTTTTTCTACATGAACTGTTTTAATAACATTTTTTATTTTGATTTTTTCAATAATTTCTTATACGAGAAATCGATAGCAAATGCGCCCAGCGGAGCTGTCAACACAATCGCTAAAACAGCCACGGTAAGAACGGTATCTCCGCATGCAAATCCCATCGCAAGAGGGATTCCACCGATTGCGGCCTGAACTGTTGCTTTCGGTGTATAAGCCATCATGGCAAATAACCGTTCTGTCTTCTTGAGACTTGTTCCAAGAAGGCAGACGGATACACCAAGCATACGAAACACCAATGCACCTACGATAACAACTAACGCTTTCACACCGATTTTTCCAAGATATCCGACATTCACTGTTGCTCCTACAAGCACAAACAGAAATACTTCTGCTGCCACCCACAGCTTTCCATATTTCACAGAAATCCTCTTCGCAACAACTTCTCTCTTCTTCTGCAAACCGATCCCAATGAACATGATCGCGATCAATGCTGAAAATGTAATCGCCGTATTCAAACTGTCTTCCATAACAACAAGCAACAGAGAAATACTCAAAATGATCAACACTTTCGAGGTATCTCTTATATGCACTTTCTTAAAGAAATACGCAAGACATGTCCCTATTAATAATCCAATCCCAATTCCAATGAAAATAGAAACCGGAATATTGATAAAACTGAGTATAGATGTACTTTGTCCCTGCATCATTCCTGTAAATGTTGAAAACAGCACGATGACATAGACGTCATCCACAGATGCGCCCGCAAGAATCAGCTGCGGAATCCCCTGTTTCACGCCATAGCCTTCCTCCATCAGCTTCACCATTCTCGGTACTACAACAGCCGGTGAAACTGCTGCAAGCACAGCTCCCATGATTGCAGCTTCAAGTATAGATAATCCCATCAACTTCGGAGCCAGCAGTACAATTCCAACAATCTCAAACGTTGCCGGAACAAAACACATCATCACAGCCGGTCTTCCGATCTTTTTAAGTCCTGAAAGATCCAGACCAAGACCGGCTCTTGTAAGGATGATAATCAGCGCGATCTTTCGAAGCTCGGCTGAGATTCCAAGAATACTGTCATCCAACAGATTCAGTACATATGGGCCAAGTATCATCCCCGTGATCATCATTCCAAGCAAGCTTGGCAGTTTGATTTTCTTACAGATCCAGCCCATAGACATTCCTACAAGCAAGATCAAAGCAATACTTAGTAACATCTATTAAATTGCAAGCAAGTTCTTAATTGCTTCCATGTAAATCTGTACTGCTTCTTCAACTTCAGATACGAGTGTGTACTCGTCTGCACCGTGGATGCGGTAATCTACGCCCGGTTTCTCCGGTCCGAATGCGATGATATTTTTTAAGGACTTCGCATATGTTCCACCACCGATTACTAACGGTTTGTTCTCTGTATCTCCTGTTACATCTGTATAAGCTTTGTACAGTGCCTCTACAAGTGGAGACTCTTTCGGGAAGAACAATGGTTTTGTAGTTGTGTGGATCTCAATGCGTCCGTTCTCGTCTTCGAGCTTTCCTTCGCACATCTTGAGCATATCTTCTACAGAATATGTTACCGGGAATCTGATATCGATTGTAGCGGAGATCACACCGTCTTCTTTCTTAACGATTCCGTTACAGAATGTAAGCTCTCCAAACTCATCTGCGCATTTCAGTCCGATTCCTGATCCGTCACATGCTGTACCAATGTGTGAGTTATAGAATTCTACGAAATCATCTTCAAATCCGGCTTTTGCAAGACAGTCAAAGATAACACCTGCAGCATTAACTCCAAATGCCGGTGTACTTGCATGTGCAGATACTCCCTTTGCATAAATAGTGATCTTTCCATCTTCCTCTGTTACTTTGTATTCCTGAAGTTTTGTCTCTGCGAAAGCAGCTTCCAGTCTGTCTTTCAGTCCTTCTTCTGCCGGAATCTCTGCTGTACATGCATCACATACGGCATTGAATACAAATCCACCATTGATAGAAATAATCTTTGTATTCTTAGAAGTTGCCAGCATGCCAAGCATACCTTTCTCTCCGTGAATACATGGGTAATTTGCATCCGGTGTAAATCCACAAGATAACTCTTCTGCCACTTCATTATAATGCTCCATACATCTGGAACCATTTTCCTCATTACATCCCATGATCAGACGAACTCTCTTGTTGAGCTTCACACCTGAATCACGAAGAAGCTTCATTGCATAAAGCGCTTCCATAACAGGTCCTTTATCATCTGTTGTTCCACGTCCGTAAACGTAATCTCCTTCTCTTGTCAGCTTGAATGGATCATATGTCCAGTCACCGCCCGCCGGTACGATATCCAGATGTCCTGCGATACCAACGATCTCTTCGCCTTCTCCCATCTCTGCATATCCACAGTAGTTATCCAGGTTCACTGTCTTGAATCCGAGCTCATCTGCAATCTGCAGTGCTTCGTGAAGAACCTTTGCCGGTCCCTCTCCAAATGGCATTCCTTCTGCCGATGTTCCAAGCTGTGAATCTATCGCTACAAGTCTTTCCATATTGCTTAACAATTCTTCTGTTGTTGCATGAATCTTTTCTTTAATATCCATTATTTTCACCCTTCCTTTTTTACGTTACTGTTCACACGATGTGCGACCAGCAACGCATCTCGCCATTTTAAATCGCCTTTGGCGATGGGGCGAGATGCATTCAAGCCAAAACATGCATCCTCCGTGTCAATCAGCGGAGTGATTGACACGGGAGTGAACAGTAACTTTTTTACTGCCTTCTATCATATGATGCGAGTGTCAAAAGTAAATTTTGACACTTACATCATCATATCATGTATCGTGAAAAATTTCCAGTCTTCCCTTAACGAAATTATCAACATTTTGTCTATAATCTGGATTAAACAATTCTTCCGTTTTAGATTATATTCTCTTAATAAATTTTACTTTTCTTTAGCTTTCGTGACACGAGGTGTTCACAATTCTTCCGTATAATAACATCATCAAGTTGATACAAATGAATTACAAAAGTATCATACATAGAAAAGAAGACGGTGATTGTATTAGCGACAGATCTTTTATGATTGCCGGACTTCGACCAAAAATTACGAATAGTTTATATAGATAATGGCCCGGTGCAGTGCACCGGGCCACGTTTTTGTTATTACATTTTCTTAACCTCTTTTTCCATTTTTCAGATCTTCCACGATTTCATTGTAACGTTTTTTATTCAAACGATAGAAGAACAGAACAACTGCTGTGACAATCCACAAAATTCCTGGAATTGTTGAAAATGAATGTTTCATAACTGCAATTACTTCCGGATTCTGTACCTGATTTGCCACATATCCGTATTTACCAAGCAGAGCTGCAAGGAGTGCAGTTCCTATAGCCATTCCGATTTTATTTCCAAGAGAAACAAATGCATACTGGAATCCATCATTTCTAAGTCCTGTTTTCCACTCACCGTATTCCACACAATCCGGAATGATCGCATAGATTGCAGTGTTAAATCCTGAAAAGAAGAACTGTGTAATACCTGCCAATGCATAGAATACAATTGGAGATTCTTTTACATTAAAGAAGAACATTACAAGCATAGCGATTCCTGTAAGTAATGCAAAAACAGATGCTGTTCTTCCTTTATTATTCAACTTGCGGAATACCGGCTGGAAGCAAGCTGCACCGATAATTGAAGGAATAATAATACACATGGAATATGTTGTATAATAGGAAGCATCTCCTTCTACATAAGTGAAATAATATAAAATATCTGCATTTCTTCCATATAATGTGAATCCAAACAGCACCTGTCCAACTAATGCAAGCAGATATGGTCTATTCTGCATAACGGCCTTCAGCTGTACTTTAATGGAGATTTTTTCTTTCTCCGGAATTGTCACCTGCTCTTTTGTCTTTGCAAAACAGAAGAAATGACATGCAGCAAAGATGCATCCGTAAATAATTGCAACAAACAGATAACCGTTCTTTACACTGTTGCTTCCAAGCTTGCTGATCAGTGGCACTGTTACGATATTGATGATTCCGATTGCGATCATTGCTGCTACGGAACGAGATGTATTGATCTTAGCACGCTCATCAATATCCTGTGTCATAGCACCGCAAAGTGTTCCATATGGAATGTTTACACAGGTGTATCCTAAGACGAGAAGACAGTATGTAATTACCATGTAAACTATTTTCGATGTATTTGACCAATCTGGGTGTGCCCAGAAAGAAAGGATCAAAAGCACTGATGTGATCGGTGCTGCCACCAACAGCCATGGACGGTATCTTCCCCATCTTGTGTTTGTTTTATCTGTTAATCCACCTACGATTGGATCATTGATCGCATCCCAGAATCTTGAGAAAAGCATCAATGCTGATACTGCTGCCATACTGATTCCAAATACATCTGTATAGAAAATCATTAAAAAGTTACTGACAAACATCCAGCTAAAGTTACATCCTACATCTCCGAAACCATATGCAATCTTGCTGATCAGAGGCACTTTTCCATTATTACTCTCGTTTTCCATTAATTACCTCCTTGCCAAAGTTTCTGATAAAACTCTGTCCTCTCTTGATTCGATCACCTATTTCTCCTGCACATTGATGATTACTTTCATCGTTGTCTCGCGGTTATCATCAATATACTGATATGCTTTCAGATAATCTTTGAATGCAAATGTCTTAGAAATCAATGGTCTTAAATGAACTTTTCCTTCATTTACAAGTTCTATACCATCTACATAATCATCATGACGATACATCATTGTGCTCTTGATATCCAGTTCGTGATCATTTGCAACTGCAAGGTCTACTGTTGCCATTCCCGCAAATACGGCAACAAGAACGATGATACTTCCTTTTCTTGCGTACTTAATTGCCTGTCCCATTGTGATATTATTTCCTGCGCAATCATAGATCACATCTGCCTTGTCAGGACCAAAGGCTTCAACCATTGCCTCTCCAAAGTCCTTCTCCATAGTATTAACGCATACATCAATACCACATTCTTTTGCCTTATCCAGACGAAGGTCGCTGACATCTGTGATCATTACCTTTGCGGCGCCCATTCCTTTTGCTGCCTGTGCAACCAGGTTACCGATTGGTCCTGCACCAAGAACTGCAATATTCAATCCCTTTACATCTCCTACCTGCTTCACTCCATGCACTGCAACTGCCAGAGGCTCGATCATGGCACCTTCTTCATAAGACATATCTTCCGGAATCGGTGTTACTTTAGAGGCATCTACTGCAAAATATTCTGAAGCTGTTCCTGTTGTCTGGAATCCCATAACCTTAAGTTCCTCACAAAGGTTATATTTTCCATGGCGGCACGGATAACACTGTCCGCAGTAAACCTGTGGCTCGATCGTAACTTTCTGTCCTTCATGAAATTCTGTAACATCTTTTCCGACCTTGGCAATCTCACCGGATACCTCATGTCCCTGAGTCACCGGGTATTTTGTAAATGGATGTTTTCCATGATATACGTGAATATCAGATCCACAGATTCCTATATTCATAATCTTAACCAGTACCTGATCATCTTTCACTTCCGGAACCGGTACCTCTCTGAAAATAATTTCTCCCGGGTTTGTCATTACCTGCTGTAACATAATGTTTTCCTCCTTTATTGAATATCTTTTATTAAATGTTTTATTAAAGTAATTACATTATTGTTCAGGAAACGTATTTTGTCAATATGTTATTGTTCAATTCTGCCTATTGCACAAGATTTCGCTATAATTTTTATGCACTTTGCGCAAAAAAAGTCCAGGGAAGAAACATGTATTAAAAATGTTTCTTCTCTGGATTTTCTAACTTTCCATCATTCTGATCGTTATAATGTTTTAATAAAAGCCTGTAAATAATGTTTTGCCACACCAACTGCCGAGGCTTCTCTCTTATATGAACAAACTTTCAGGTATCTCGCATCATGCTCAAATCCATTATATTCCATTACTTTTTTCCCTAAGGTTATCATATGATCTGCAAGATATCCCCCTACTTCTCCTCCAAGAATAATATCCATATCATATGCCATTCTCAGATTTGAAATAAGGATTGCCAGATTATTAAGATACTCTTTCCAAACCTTCACAGCCTGTCCGTCCTGCTCTTCCACCTTCTTCATAAACTGTTCCAGTGTCTCTTTGGTATCATCTGTCAGCACGCTCGCCGCACAGTAAGCATCCGCACAGCCTTGTTTTCCGCAATAACATTTCTTTCCGCCCGGAACAAGGATCATATGTCCAAATTCTCCAGCTTTCTGATTCGCTCCCGGAATCAATTTCCCGTCAATGCAAAATGCTCCTCCAAGTGTGTTATTCAATGAAAGATACAATGCATTTCTATAGTTATTTAAATCCTCTGCCATCATTGCCGCATTGGCATCATTTTCAAAATAAACCGGAAGTGAAAAGACTTGTTCCAAAAAGCTTAAACTATAATTCTCCAATTGGAGCGCATGAGATTTGATCAGCATTCGTTCTTTCGAATTAACAATTCCCGGAATTGAAATTCCGATTCCCAAGATTCGTTCTCTGTTTTCTACATCTGAAAGAAATCTTTCCAATGCTTCGCTCAATTGTAAGTAGTAAGCGGCCTCTGTTGAAAATTCTAAGCGGATCCTTTCATATTTCTCTATCTCATAGCTCAAATTCACAAGTACAAATCCTGCATGCTTCGCAGTGATCCTTATCCCAACCGCATAACGGTACGCTGGATTAATACTGATTCGTTTTGCTTTTCGCCCGCCTGTAGATTCATATTCTCCGGTTTCAACCGCAATTCCATTAGCCAAAAGCTCATTCACATTCGACAATACAGTCGGCATACTAAGATTGAGATCCTTCGACAATTCTACTTTAGACGTTGCTTCGTGATTTATAATATAATTTACTATTTTTGATTTTGTAATATTTCTCTTTTCCGCTCCGGCCATATCCAAGGCTCCTTTTATAAATTGTTTTATAAAAGTATCTTATCCCTTCTTTGCCGGTTTGTAAAGGTTACAAATGCATTTTATTCTTCTACTTTCACCGGATTTGTCACACTGACCTTGTGATCATACCATGTTCCCTTTTTTCCGATCAATGCAAGATCAAATTCTTTGTCCAGTGCCGGAACCGGAACGTCGAATCCATAGACCTCTTCAGATGTTCCATCGCTGTAATTAATAGTATCTGTTGTAGGCTGAAGCAGTTCTGCGCCGTCCTTCTGTGCATCCTCGGCAGTTCCTTCAAACAGATTAACAATATTTTTAGACACCAGACTGATATGAATTGTCATTTTCCCATCTTCTACTGTCAGTGTTCCTTTTCCATCCATTGCTTCATTCACATGGAACATAGAGCTGTCTGTCTTAAATTCTGCTGTATATGTTCCGTCTTCCAGTGCTGCCTGCTCCTCATCTGCCTTATCTGCAGAATCCTCTTTTGTATCCGCCTGTTCTGTCTGTGCTTTTCCACTGTCTTTCGTCTCTGTGCTATTTCCACATCCTGTAAATACAGATGCGATCATAGAAACAGAAATTAATACCATTAATAACTTCTTTTTCACCTAAATCCTTCCTTTCATTAATTCAAAAAAGGTCATGCAATTCCCTTTTCTTTGAACAAGCATGACCTTCTCAATATCTTCTTACAAATTACTCTGCATCAATTGCAGCCTGTGTATGTGCTACATACAGCTGCTGGATTGCCTGGATCTCTCCTAAACCTGCAATCTGAGTATCAATGCTGTCAAATGCTCCTGATGCCTCAAACTGGCTCTTCCAGGAATCATCGTCATCTCCGGCCATATCGTTGTTTGCATGGTCTCCTGCAACAACCATCAGCGGACGAAGGATTACTTTCTTATATCCTGCTTCTTTCAGTTTCTCGATCACTGCTTCGCAGGATGTATCTTCCGGTTCACCTTCTACAGTTCCGATAAATACATTGTCATATCCAAGCTGTTCCATCTGTGTCTGCATCTGAGAATAGCTAACCTTTGCAGTATGAGATGTACCATGTCCCATGAATACAAATGCTGTTCCGTCTTCTTTCACTGCATCTAAACTGTCAAATCCTGCATCTTTCACTGCCTCTGCTGTGATTGCTTCTGCTACTGCTGCCTTGTCTGCATTGATAACAGTTGCATCAGCTCCAACCTCTCCGAGAAGTGGCTCTGCAATCTTAACAGATTCAAATTTATCTTTATATCCCTCTACTGCTGCTGTAAGTTCATCATATTCTGCTCCATGCATCAGATGTGTCGGCTGTACAACAAGGTTCTTCACTCCATTGTCTACAGCTCTCTGCAATGCCTGATCCACATTGTCGATCTTCTCACCATCACGGGCCTGTACATGATTGATAATGATCTGTGCTGTAAATGCTCTTCTTACAGACCAGTCCGGATTTGCTGCCTGGATTGCTTTCTCAATACCACCAATATCTGTCGCACGGCTGTCATTGAAGGATGTTCCAAAACTTACTACAAGGATTTCATTTTCACCAATCTCATCAGCATTGAGCGGATCATCCTTGGATGCATCTCCTGTATCTCTTCCGAAATAATCTGGATCCGCATTCTCTCCCTCAACAAGTTCTTTCTGTGCATCTGTCAGTGCATCCCATGCTTCTTTCGCTGCTGTACACTGCTCATCTGTCTTGTCTGTTCTTTCCTGAACATAAATGTCATCAATCAGCTTCGCAACTTTATCTGCTGCTTCCTGATCACTGTCCTGTTTAGACTCTGTCTTTGTTGTGTCAGTGTTGTTGTCGCCCTTTGATCCACATCCTGCAATCATGGACACACTAAGTGTTGCTGCCAGTAAAACCATTAATACTTTCTTTTTCATTGTCATCCTCCTGATTTCTTATTCTCAGAAATGAAACACCCTCGAATCAAACGAGGGTACGCAAAGAAAAACCGGTGATCATTTACAATCTATCTGTAAATAATTACTGCAGTCTAAATCATTTTCTTTCGTACGGCCAATTCCTCGTGGCATGAATTCTTCATTCCTGTACTGCGAAAGGCAGGTCTCCCGGCTGATCGTTCAAATGCTTCTGCTTCACCTTCCCGGTCTCCCAGTGGTCTCAAAACAAAGCTCACGAAATACGGTGACGAGTTCGTACAGGATTCTCACCTGTTTCCCTTTTCACCAGTCCAGATTTCCCACGTCGTTCCTCTGATCATTCATAATCAGGACGCCATCATCCATCTGACTGACACCTCACGCATCTGTATTAAATTATATGTTACAACGGGGTCATTCTATCACACTTACACAAATGCGTCAAGAAATGTTATAAATTGGAGGATTTGGCCTCATTTCCGACTTTGATTTCCTCAGCAAAAATGATACAATATCCCTCAGAGACAAAATTTGTAACTAAGGTGGTTTATTATTATGAAAGAATCTAATAGCCAGGCATTTCGTCGTGGTTTTCGCGATGGAATTCCGATCGGACTTGGATATCTTGCGGTCTCCTTTTCAATCGGTATCGCCGCAAGAAATATCGGCCTGAATGCATTTCAGGGATTCCTTATGAGTCTGTTAAATAATGCATCTGCCGGAGAGTATGCCGGACTGACTGTAATTGCTGCAAACTCTCCTTATATTGAGGTCGCAATTGTCACATTGATCACGAATGCACGTTATCTTCTGATGAGCTGTGCCATGAGTCAGCGTTTGAGTCCCGACCTTTCGTTAGGACACCGTCTGCTGATGAGTTATGATATCACAGACGAACTTTTTGGAATTGCAATCAGCAGACCAGGTACTTTAAACCCTTATTATACCTATGGCGCGATGGTAACTCCGCTTCCGGGCTGGGCTTTTGGAACTATGCTCGGTGTCATTGCCGGAAATATCATGTCACCGCGTATGGTCAGTGCATTTAGTGTTGCCCTCTTTGGAATGTTTATCGCTATCATCATTCCTCCTTCGAAGCAGAATAAAGTCGTTGCGGGACTAGTTACTCTTGCATTTATCTCAAGCTTCGCAGCAACTTGCCTGCCTTGGATCTCCACTCTGTCGGATGGTACCAGAACAATTATACTGACCGTCGTACTTTCAGCCGGAGCAGCGTTCTTCTTCCCTATACCGACAGAAGATGAAACTTCAGCTTCAACTAAGCAATAATAAAAACGTAACTGTTCAATTACTCAGAAGGAATAAAAATTATGACACACAATATTTATATTTATATTCTTATCATGGGCGGTATCTCTTATTTAATCCGCGTGCTGCCGATGACCTTGATTCGAAAACCTTTGAAGAACCAGTTTCTTCAGTCCTTTCTATACTATGTACCTTATGTCACACTAGCAGTGATGACATTCCCGGCGATCCTTCATGCCACACAGTCTCCAATCTCCGGAGTTCTCGCTCTCGTTGTTGGAGTTGTAGCCGCATGGTGTGGTGCCGGACTGCTGCCGGTCGCAGTTCTTTGCTGCGCAGTTGTATTTATTGCAGAGCTTTTCTTGTAGAGTGATCTTATAGATTTTAGTAACTGTCGATGCCCTTTTTTCTGCCATTGATGCTTTTTTCGCTACCGTCGATGCCCTTTTTCGTTTGGCGAAATGAATTTTCTTAATTTTCTGACATTTAACACAATTTCTTCAAAAAGTCTAACGCAAAAATATCAAAAAAGGGGTTGCATTTTTCTGTAGCTTTGATATAATAACCATGTTGTTTGAAACAAGCAACAAACAAAACTCAAGTAATGCGGAATGGTGTAATTGGCAGCACAGCAGACTCTGACTCTGTTAGTAGGGGTTCAAGTCCCTTTTCCGTAGCTGGGAATTTGCTTCGGCAAGTTCCCTATTTTATCGGAGTGTGGCTCAGTTTGGTAGAGCGCTACGTTCGGGACGTAGAGGTCGCAAGTTCGAATCTTGTCACTCCGATGTTTTAAGAGATTACAATTTGTAATCTCTTTTTTGTTATTAAGTCAATATGTAACTGTTCAGAGCCAAGCAAAATTTCAAAAACAGGTATAAAATGCTTGTATTTTTAAGACTGGTTTTGAAATTTTATTTGGCGGATACGCTACACCGACGAAATGCGTAGCATTTTGGAGGTTGGCTCTGAACAGTTACATCGATATTATAAACAAAATGCGTTGACCTCAAATTCACAAAAATGAAAATCAGTCAACGCACCATCATTATCTATTCATCAAATCTTTATTTCAGCTCCCCATCAAATACAACGGTTGCCGGTCCTGTCATATAAACTGTGTTCTTCTCCTGATCCCACTGAATCTCCAAATCTCCGCCAAGAAGCTTTACAGTTACTTCATCTTCTGTCAATCCATTCAGAATACAGGAAACAGCTACAGCACATGCTCCTGTTCCGCAGGCAAGTGTCTCCGCAGATCCTCTCTCCCAAACACGCATCTGTACAGTATGTCTGTCCAGTACTTTTACAAACTCTGTGTTCACACGTCTTGGAAATCTCTCATGGCTTTCGAATTTTGGTCCGATTTCTTCAATCGGAAGATTATCAACATCATCTACATAAACAACTGCGTGCGGATTTCCCATAGATACGCAAGTCATATGATATTCTTTTCCATCCACAAGAATCGGTTCATCTACAGCTTTATCTCCCTCAGCCACAACCGGAATTTCTGCCGGTGTCAAGATTGGGCTTCCCATATCAACTCGAACCTTTGCAACTTTTCCATTTTCTACGAAAAGCTGAAGTGTTTTGATTCCTGCCAAAGTCTCAACTGTAATCTCTGTTTTGTCAGTCAGGCCGTAATCATACATATATTTTCCAACACAGCGAACTCCATTTCCACACATTTCTCCTCTAGAGCCATCCGCATTATACATGGCCATCTCACAGTCTGCCACTTCCGACGGACAGATCAGGATCAATCCATCGGATCCTATTCCAAAATGTCTGTCACTCACCTGGATTGCCAACGCTGATGGATCTTCTACCTTCTCTTCAAAACAGTTTACATACACATAATCATTTCCAATTCCCTGCATTTTTGTAAATTTCATTCTCTTCTCCGTTCCACTGTCATCACTGACAGTCCTCTCATTTGTTATTGTTTACAGCACTTCTTATTCGTTACTGTTAACAGCTGCCTCTTATTCATTCATAATTGTCAGCACCATCTGTGCTGTTTCGAACATATTGGTCCCACTTTCCATACTGCTCTTCTGTAAATATCGATGTGCTTCCTCTTCTGACATGTTATTTCGTTCTATCAGAAGCGCTTTCGCCTGATCGATTATCTTTCTCTGAGAATCGTCTCTCTTTCGTATCGTTTCTCTGCGCTTTCTTCTCTTCCTGCTCTGTGTCTGCTGAATCATTTCAACGGTATTTACCAAATCATAAACTTTGATTGGGAGTGGAAGTCCTACAACCCCATCCGGCAGTCCATCCATCCACTTATCCGCTGAAGCCACCAAAAGCATGTCAAACGTATCCGGAAGAGATTCTCGTAAATCTGTATACTGCATATCTTGAAACCGATAACCACACACGACAATTCCATCGTTCCAGTTATCAGCATACTGCAAAACCTTAGCTCCTGTCAAACATACCGCAGATACTTCAATACCCGCACGAACCAAACTATTACGGATATTTACTGCATTTTCCCTCTTTGGAAAAACGACAATAATGTTGCTCATATCTGCTCACCTCTTCCGCTAACTACTCTTCTATCAATCCGTTCTCTCTAAATGCCCAATGCCAGGATACCTGAACTACAGCCTGTAAAGATAATGATCGATCTCCCAGTCTGTCACCTGCATACAATATTCTTTATATTCTTTCTTATTTGCTTTTATGATCTTCTCGGCAAGCTCTTTCCCTAATACGCTGATCAGCAGTTCATCTTTCTCAAGCTCTGCTGTAGCAGCCCCAAGCGTTCTCGGCAGTTCTTCCACTTGAAGTTCATCTCTTCTTTCCTGCGTCATCTTCTGAATATTTTCATCAATATTCTTCGGAGGCATGATCTGATTCTTAATTCCATCCAGTCCCGCTTTCAGAAGTACTGCAAGTGCCAGATATGGATTCGCCGTAGCATCCGGACTGCGAAGTTCCAGTCTTGAATTGTCTTCTTTCTCCATAGACACACGGATCAAAGGTCCTCTTGTCTTAGCTGACCATCCCATATAAACGGGTGCTTCATACCCCGGCACAAAACGTTTATAAGAATTGATCGTTGGATTTGTAATACAGGTGATTGCCTTCATATGTTTCATCAAGCCACCAATAAAATAATATCCTTCTTGGCTGAGTCCGTTCTCATCCTCTGCGTTATAAAGTGCATTTGTTCCATCGTTTTTATATAAAGACAAATTAATGTGCATTCCTGACCCATAAGTCTCACTCTTCGGCTTTGGCATAAATGTCGCGTGCAGACCGTGTCGTTTTGCGATTGTCTTGACAACCATCTTAAATGTCATCAGATTATCTGCTGTAATCATCGCCTCATCGTAGTGAAAGTCGATTTCATGTTGCGCCGGCGCAATCTCATGATGTGAGGAAATAATCTCAAACCCCATATCTTCTAATGTTAAGATCATATCTCTTCTCGCATTTTCTCCAAGATCCAATGGCCCTACATCAAAATATCCTCCTTGCTCGTGAGTTACTGTTGTCGGTCTACCGTCATCATCTGTATGGAAAAGAAAGAACTCGCATTCCGGGCCGACATTCATCGTATATCCCATCTCTTTCGCCTCCGCAACAGCCTTTCTGAGTACATAACGCGGATCGCCTTCATACGGTGTTCCATCTTTTTTATACACATCACAGATCAGTCTTGCAACTTTTCCCTGCTGTGGTCTCCATGGAAAGATTTCAAATGTACTCAAATCCGGATATAAATACATATCTGATTCTTCCTCATCTGCAACCCCTTCCAAGGAAGAAACATCAAACATACAGCGGTTATCCAATGCTTTTTCAAGCTGTCCTACTGTTACCGCCATATTTTTCATCGTTCCAAAAATATCTGTAAACTGCAATCTGATGAAAGCGACATCTTCTTCCTCTACTATGTGAAAAATATCATCTCTTGTATAGTTATGCATTATTTTTCGACCTCCTTTATCATAAACTGATACGATAAAAGGGCGTTCTCCACCTAAGTTGGAAACGCCCTTGTTTCTGTGTTACATTATATCGACTGACTGTTTTCTTGTCAATTATTTCTGAATCAGTTCAAGAACTTCTTCTTTTACAGGCATTGCTTTGATCGCACCCTTCTTTGTTGTTACAAGTGCTGCTGCCGCATTCGCAAATGTCAGCATCTCTCCTAACTGTTCCTCTGTCAGATTCTCAAAATCATGATCAACCAGATAATTCAAAGAACTTCCACAGAAAGTATCTCCTGCACCGGTTGTCTCAATTGCTTTCACTGAAAATCCCGGTCTCTCTACGCGCATGCCTTTGTAATAAGCTCTACTTCCGTCTTTTCCCATAGTCAGAAGAATCAGCGGAATATTGTATGTCTCCTGCAGATATGCGATTCCCTCATCATAGTCTTCCTTACCGGATACAAACTGAATTTCATTATCAGAGATCTTCAGGATATCACATTTTCCAAATCCATACTCCATCTGCTCTTTTGCAAGATCAAGAGAGCTCCACAGCGGCGGTCTCAGATTTGGATCAAAGGATACAAGGCAACCATTTGCTTTTGCTGTTTCTACCGCTTTCTTTGTCGCTTCACGCACACCTTCATGTGTCATAGAAAGTGTTCCAAAATGAAAGACTTTTGTATCTTTTACTACTTCTGGATTCACTTCATCTGCAGTAAGCATCATATCCGCTCCCGGATTACGGTAAAATGAGAACTCTCTGTCTCCATCCGGGAATGTATGTACAAACGCAAGTGTTGTATTCACATTTTCGTCAACCATCAGATTGGAGGCATCGATTCCGGCTTCCGTAATCGTATCTCTTAATAACGCTCCAAACTGATCTTTTCCAACTTTTCCTATAAATGCTGTCTTCTTTCCCATCTTGTTCAGAAGTGCCAGCACATTACACGGTGCACCTCCCGGGCAAGCCTCAAACATATTGTTTCCCTGCTCGCTTTGTCCATTCATTGTAAAATCAATCAGAAGCTCTCCTAATGCGATTACATCATATTTCTTTGCCATGAAGTTCTCCTCCTATTTCTTGTCTTATTACTTTGTCTTATTGCTTGTCTTAATTAAAATATACTAACTCTTCAATTGGTTCTGCAGGCTCAATATTCTCTGCCTCAAGCACCGGTCCTTCTCCGCCGTATACGGACAGATTCGCATAACGCACTTTTGCACGAATTTTTACCCAGTCTCCCGCATTCAACTTCGGCGCATAAGCGCTTCTGCAAACATATCCAAGGAAAGATGTATCATCTGCGCAGCAAGTCATTGCCATACGCCCCGGATAGAATACCTTAGACGGAAATGCTTTTGGTTTCATAACCTTTGCAACAAATTCTACAACTTTTCCTTTATAGCGCTCCGGATGCTCCTGCATATCAATATACCAGATACCATAATCTTCTCTTGGAATCTCAATCACAGGTGCTTTGAGATCATATGGTACTTCGTCTTCAAAGATATTGTCTACCTCACCGTTCTCATCCTCAAAGATTACTTCTGCCTGAGGGCTTACAACCTTAACACTTCTGCGGTATCCTGCCAACGGTTTCTTATCCTCGCAACGGTTGAACAGAACAAGTTCTGCGCCCTTTACCATCTCTACAAACAGTGGTTTTAAGTTTGTCAGATACATCTGAAAAGTACTTGCATCTACCGTTGTGATCTTCTGCTCAATAGCCCAGCCTGCCGGAAGCTTCATCTTCTCAAATTCACTTACCTGCCACATACCGTTATACTCGATAACCACACGTTCCGGCTTGTGCTTCTTATTCATCTCTTCCAGCCACTCTTCTGTCAGATCTTCTTTATCTTCTACAGTCTCAATAACGACACCATACTTCAGCAATTCTCTCGGATCATACTCTTCTTCTCCCTCTTCGCAGAGAATCAGAAGTGTCTTACCATCGATCTGGAAGTAGTCCTGTGACAATGTAAAATTCAGAAACTGTGTCTTTCCACTATCAAGAAAACCTGTCATCAGATAAACCATAACATCTGGCTCTTTCATCATATCTATCTCCATTCCGTCTCCCTTTCGCAGAAGACATCTGTTATTACATAATGCTACACAGCCCCTTATGGGGTACTGCTTTGCTTATCCTTTTTATTTCACCTTAAATAATTCTGCAAGCTTGTCTTCGTTAAGCTCTGCTCCGATCACACAGATTCTTCCTGTGTATTCCGGTGCTCCTGTTCTTACTTCATGTTCCTCTGGAACCATATCAAAGTAAATCCACTCACCGTCTGCACCTGCAACCATTCCTTTTGCACGGAGTACATTTCCGTAAGAGCCGTCCTCTTCAAGAGTCTTCAGAATTGCACTGACCTCATCCTTTGTATAAGTATGAATTGTCTCTTTACCCCAGCTTGTGAAAACTTCATCTGCATGATGATGCCCTTCATGATCATGATGGTGATGTCCACATCCACAACTGCACTCTCCGTCATGATGATGGTGCTCATGCTCTTCATGATCGTGGTGATGATGCTCGTGATCGCACTCTTCATGATCGTGGTGATGATGCTCGTGATCACACTCTTCATGATCGTGATGGTGATGATGCTCGTGATCACACTCTTCATGATCGTGATGGTGATGATGCTCGTGATCGCACTCTTCATGATCGTGGTGGTGATGATGTTCATGATCATGTGCTTCCTTGGCTACTTCTGCGAGTAACTCATCTTCAAGAGATTTGCTTGATTCCATTGTTTCAAGAATCTTCTCGCCCGGAAGCTGCTCGATCGGTGTTGTGATGATTGGAGCTTTTTCATTCAGTTCTCTTAACAGTGCAACGCTTTCCTGAATCTTCTCCGGTTTCGCTTTATCTGTACGGCTTAAAATAACTGCACCTGCATATTCAATCTGATTGCTGAAAAATTCGCCAAAGTTCTTACGGTAAATCTTGCACTTTGTTACATCTACAACTGTTGTAAAGCTATTGAGCTCTGCATCAATCTCACCCTGAACATCCTGTACAGCCTTGATTACATCAGAAAGCTTTCCAACTCCTGATGGCTCAATCAGAATACGATCCGGATGATAAGTATCTACGACCTCATGAAGAGATTTTCCAAAATCTCCAACCAGTGAACAACAGATACATCCTGAATTCATCTCACGAATCTCAATTCCTGCTTCCTTCAAAAATCCACCATCAATACCGATCTCTCCAAATTCATTCTCAATCAATACAACCTGCTCTCCCTTGTATGCGTCAGAAAGAAGCTTCTTAATTAAAGTTGTCTTTCCTGCTCCAAGAAATCCTGAAATAATGTCAATCTTTGTCATTGTTCTCTTCTCCTCTTTCTATTATTTCAAATCCAATTCAACCGGGCAATGATCTGATCCCATAATATCTGTAAGTATCTTCGCATCGTCCAGTCTGTCCTTTAAACTTTCCGAGACACAGAAGTAGTCTATACGCCAGCCTGCATTCTTCGCCCTGGCACTGAAACGATAAGACCACCAGGAATAGATTCCTGTCTGCTCCGGATAAAAGTACCGGAATGTATCAATAAATCCGGCATCCAGAAGTTCAGTAAACTTCTGTCTTTCCTCATCCGTAAAACCTGCATTCTTACGGTTGGTCTTCGGATTCTTAAGATCAATCTCTTTGTGCGCTACATTCATATCTCCGGTCACAATCACCGGTTTTGTCTCTTCTAACTTCTTCAGATAAGTACGGAAGTCATCCTCCCACTTCATTCTGTAATCTAACCTTGCCAGCCCATTCTGAGAATTCGGTGTGTATACTGTGACGAAATAAAACTCTTCAAATTCACACGTAATCACACGTCCTTCCTGGTCATGCTCCTCAATACCGATTCCATAACTCACCGACAATGGTTCTTTCTTTGTAAACACAGCTGTTCCGGAATATCCCTTCTTCACAGCATAATTCCAATACTGATAATAGCCTTCTAATTCCAGATTTAGCTGTCCTTCCTGCATCTTCGTCTCTTGAATACAGAAGATATCCGCATCTGCCTCATGAAAGAAATCAAGAAATCCTTTCTGTACACAGGCACGAATACCATTTACATTCCACGATATTAATTTCAATACGCTGCATCCTCCCTTTCAAGAGTGTTGCTGTTCACCGTCCATTCGCCAACTCTTCTGTGAATAATCAGCAACTTTCCATAACCGAATCAATAATACACCTCATCAAGGAATAACCCTCTTGCAGGTGCTAAAAATCCAGCCTGACTTCTATCTTTTGATTTCAAAGGTTCCTTCACACTCTCTATGCTTCGTGCTCCGGTTCCAACTTCCAGCAAAGTTCCTGTCAAAATCCTTACCATATGGTAAAGAAATCCTGTTCCTTCATATTGAATACTGACTTTGCTTCCTTGTCCGCAAATCATTATAGCATAAATTGTTCTTTTTGTGGACTTTTCATCCTTTTTATCCGTATATCCAGCAAACTCATACGTGCCAATCAACAATTGTGCTGCCTTTCTCATCGCATCTAAATCCAATCTCTGCGGAAAATGATATGTATATCGTCTTGTGAATACATCTGGTTTCTCCGCCAAATCCAGCTGATAAATGTATTTTTTTCCAACTGCACTTTTTCTCGCATGAAATCCATTCCTCACAAGCTCTGCATCTAAAATCCGAATATCTTCAGGTAATCTTGAATTTATCTTTTCTGTAAAAAATCCATCCTCCACCCGACCAGAAAGAACTACTGTCGCAGTCTGTCCATTCGCATGAACACCTGCATCCGTTCGTCCTGAACCATCAATCTCCACTGGATATCCTGCCACTGACGAAATTGTTCGCTCCAGAGTTCCCTGCAAAGTGTTCTCTGTGTTTGCCTGTCTCTGCCATCCCTGATATGCAGTTCCGTCATAAGCAATTGTTAATTTATAAGTTCTCATTCTCGCCTCCCGTGTAACATACTAACATTCTCCGAAAGATTGAAATCGGTTATACTCACGAACAGAGTATAACCGATTTTTATTATCTTAGAAATTTCTTCAATTCATCCATAAATGTATTCGCATCTTTGAACTCTCTGTAGACAGATGCAAATCTGACATATGCAACCGGATCCAATGTCTTCAGATTCTCCATAACAATTTCACCAATCTCACTGCTTGGGATTTCTTTCTCTTCACGATTAAAAATTGACAGTTCAATCGCATCAATTGTCTTTTGAATCTCTTCAGCCGGAACCGGACGCTTGTAGCATGCATTCAGAACTCCATTCTCTATCTTCGCTCTTTCATACTGTTCACGGTTATTATCTTTCTTAATTACAATCAGTGGAATTGTCTCTACCTTTTCATAAGTTGTAAAACGCTTACCACATTCATCACAGGAACGTCTTCTTCTGATTGAACTATTATCCTCTGCTGGTCTGGAATCAATCACTCTTGTATCTGGATTGCCACAATATGGACATTTCATATAATCCACTCCGCCTTTCCACGTATCTTATTGCCTTCATTATACACAATGTCTAATATTTTTGCAAAAACTTTTCTTCTTTAATTTCCACAAGAATAATATCCGGTCCAATCTTCTTTATACATGCAAATGGTATCACATATTCGCTATCCGTTCCAAAGAATCCACAGAACTTTCCCGGTCCCGGAACAATCAATGCTTCTATCGCACCGGAGCATGTATTTATCTGCAGATCTACTACACCTCCAAGGCACTTGCCATTGCAGATATTCACAACTTCCTTTTCCCTCAATTCGCAAAATCTCATAGGCATTATTCCATGATTGCCGATATTTTCTCTTAACTATTCTATGCATGAAATCAGAATCTGTTGTATAATATTTGCACGATATCTTCGATTGGAATTTCTGTCCTGTCTTCCAACTCGACCGCTTTTTCATATTGTCTGATTCTTCTCACCTTCCCCTGAACAGTTCGATATTGACCACCTTTCTTCTTCTGGTCTGCACAGAAATACGTAATCTTCACATCCGGGGTTGTTTCCCTCTCGTCCTGCAATCGTTTCTTAAGATATTGTAAACTTTGATCTAACCGCTCCAGTTCCCCCTCGTCCAGTTCTACTCTCTGTTCTGTAAGTCTTGCTTCTTCCTTCACAATCTCTTCGTATCCGGTCAATGCTGAAAACGGAGCGAACTGTGCCGCTCTGTCTATCAACGGCATTGGTGGATGAACAGAAGATACGTGATGCGGACAATCTAAAATATCATCATATTTATGCTTTGTGTCCGCCGATCTGTCTGTTTCTCTCAATAGTTGTCGCTCCTTCCTGCAGATTCATTCCCTTCAGCACTGCATTCTTTCCAAATTTCTTCTTGAGTTCAAGGACTGCCTGCTGCATACTTCTCTCACGCTCCCGTTCTTCTTTTTCCCGCTGCTTTTGTTCTTCCTTCGCTTGATAATCTGTAAAAAGATCCATCTGTTCATACGAGTCCGTTTCTGCAATCTCACATTCCTGTATCACATGATTCGCCGCCAGTGATATCCTGCGTACAAGCAGTTGGGGATCCACAATCCTTTGATACAGTTCTACCGTTGCATCCACAATTTTTCGCGTGGAAGACGTATACTCTTCCAAATTCATTGTTCCATGTGCATGCTTCGGAATCTTTCTCCCATAGCGGTCTGTCTTTATCTCACCTCGGTAATTCTTCTGAAATTCTGATTGTTTCAGATTTTCAATATCGTATCCTACTGTCAGTACAATCTGGTTAGTCACAAGATCTTTATCAACTAGATCCAATACCAGTAATTCTGTCATCTCCCGAACAATGAGACCTGCCTTTTCATAAGAATACGGACACTGCAATACCTGACCGGAACCAACACTGTTCGATGAAGGCTTGTAATTCTTAATCGCCTCCATCGTACACGGCTCCCACCCCCAGGCATGATCAATCAGAAGTTCTGCATTCACTCCAAATAAACGATACAATAGTTCTTCATTGTAAAACTCCTGTGCGCTCCCCGCCGAACAGCGGGCAATATCACCCATTGTATACAGACCATTCTCCTCCAGTTTCTTCGCATACCCTCTTCCTACGCGCCAGAAATCTGTCAATGGCCTGTGATTCCAAAGTTGTTCTCGATAACTTCGTTCATTCAGCTTCGCAATTCTCACTCCATCTTCATCAGGTTCGACATGTTTCGCCATAATATCCATTGCAATCTTTGCAAGATACAGATTCGTCCCAATCCCGGCAGTCGCTGTGATTCCAGTCTCATGAAGTACTTGCTGAATCATCTTCCTCGCCAGTTCTTCCGATGTGAGGCCATAAGTTTTCAGATAGGAAGTTACATCAAGAAACACTTCATCTATGGAATAAACATGTATGTCTTCCGGCGCAATATATTTCAGATAGGTTGCATAAATCCTGCGGCTGTACTCCATATAAAGAGCCATCCTTGGTGGCGCTGTCACATAATCCAATGCCAGCTCCGGGTGTTCCCTTAATTCACGTTGATTGGACGAACTTCCCTGAAGTTTTCCACCCGGACTTCGATACCGTCTCGCCTCATTCACTTCCGCTACTTTCTGTACAACTTCAAACAAGCGGGCTCTTCCCGGAATCCCATAAGACTTCAGTGCCGGAGATACCGCCAGACAGATAGTCTTCTCTGTACGGGTCACATCTGCCACGGCAAGATTCACCTCCAACGGATCCAGATCCCGTTCCACACATTCCACAGAAGCATAAAAAGATTTCAGGTCAATTGCAATATAGGTGCGTTCATTCATGACAGATTCCCCATTCCTTTAATTGATGTATTTATTATAAAGAACATACGTTCGTCTTTCAAGTAGAATTTTCAATATATTTCGCAATGCGTATTTGTGCATTTTGTTACGATTAAAATTGCAGAGAACAACCATTTTCTTTCCCTGCCATTCTCTCTCATATCCCATTACAGTTTCCGACATTTCATCAAAGAACTGAATACTGCTCTTTGTTTTTCACATTTGTCTCTGTTTTTACAAAGTTATTCACAGACTCTGTTTCCTGTAGTTTTACACTAAAAGAAGCCTTACGATCAAACCTCCTTTCTGTCTGATCGTAAGACTTCATTTTCCCTTAAAAACTTGTCCGATAAATCGGCAATACATTGATCACCGGTTCCTCATATGGATGCACCGCTTTGATTGCCTGAATTGTTTCATCCACTTTTTCTGTAAATACAGTCACTTCAACTTTTACTTCCGGCTCGCAGCTAATCTCACCTACATTTCCAATGTAAGGAGAAGTTCCATCTAATGGTCTCCAGTAACTGGTGACCTTGGAGCAAGACATACAGGAATCATAATTTCCTATATGACCGGCATCTACTGACTGTAATGCTTTCTGTAGCTCCGAAATATGTGTTTCCGGAATAAAGATTTCCAATTTGCAATACTTGAAATCCATGCGACACACCTCCTCAATGCACAAACAAAATTTATATTAAAATCCCATCGCAATGATCTATTTCATGCTGAATGATCTGAGCCGTCCATCCACTGTATTTTTCTCTTTTCTTTTTGAAATTCATATCCTGATATTCAACTTCTATTTCCTGATAACGTCTGCAGCTTCGCACTCCATCCAATGACAGACAACCTTCTTCCGTCTCATAAGCGCCTGTACGTTTCACGATTTTCGGATTAAACATAGCAATATTAAACAACCCCATATTCACTGCAATGATTCTCTTTTTTACTCCGATCATATTCGCAGCCATTCCTACACAGCCTGCTTCATTTGCTTTCAGTGTATCCAGCAGATCTATTGCCACCTGCTTATCCGCTTCTGTTGCCAATTCTGATTTCTGATTTAAGAAAAATATGTCTCTCATAATAGGCTTAATCATACTATTTTACTTCCTTTCCGTTCCCGCAAACCATTCTGTTTCTATAGAAATTTTTTCTTCCGTCGCTAAGCTTACATAATATTCATCTATACATCTTGTCTCAATAAAATATTCCTTTGCTTTTTCATTTTCCCATTCTTTGCTAAATCCAATGCCTTTTACTTTCAGCTTCGCTTCTAGTTCTGTCCATAATTGAGTAAATATCCGGTCTTTTTCCTCCCCACAAAGTTCAGACATTGCATTTTGTATTTCATTCGAAAATATCTTCTTCGCTGTAGCTTCATGATACGGACGCACACGTTCAATATCAATGCCTACTTCCTGATCAGCAATCGCTAGAACTACATATTTACCGCTATGTGACAGGTTAAAATGTTTTCTCGCATCCACAAGCATCGGCTTCCCATTTTTATTCATTACAAGCTGAGCATCATTTTCTACACCTAAATACTCTTTTAAAAGATATCCCGCTATCAGCTCCTGTTTTTTATCCGTTTCTCTCTTATGCTTCTGATACTTTTCAACATATCTTTGTGCTATCTGTGAGAGAATCCACTCTTCCTTACATGATATTTTTTCTATATCAGCTATTATGATTCTTCCCTTGGTCATTTATTGTCCCATCTTTTCTATATACTTTTTTCAAGAATGCCACCAGCATTTTGCCGTGAGACACACAATCCTCACCTGATATATACATATAGCAAAATCTTTTCTTTGTCAAGAAACTTGATTTTTTTGCAAGAAAAAAACAGCGCTTTCGCACTGCTTCTCATTCCTGTCTATATTCCATGTACCTTCAAAACTACATACAGTCAAAACCAACATCATCATCCAAACCTATCACTGCTTTGGTTATGCCCTCGACCTATTAGTAACAGTCAGCTCCATGTGTTACCACACTTCCACCTCTGCCCTATCTACCTCGTCGTCTTCAAGGGG
>OAUV01000041.1_pt1 | contig 180126 bp, 120 predicted proteins | sample 1516841 | NCBI WGS metagenome assembly OAUV01 (sample SAMEA2580044, study PRJEB22360) | human gut metagenome | biome: human gut; feature: human-associated habitat; material: faeces | place: Denmark | collected 2008/2010 | reverse complement strand
GTGTCATCAGATTGGGACCCCCCGCGGCCCAACGCGATGGCAGCCGTAATAGACCCGCTGATGAACGGTGTAGGCGCTCCCTGGCTGCTTTACGGAATAGGCGCTGTGCTGGCATTGGTGCTGACCTACTTCAAAGTACCCGCACTGGCTTTTGCGCTGGGTATGTTCATTCCACTGGAATTGAACCTGCCGTTGCTGGTAGGTGGAGCGGTGAACTGGTATGTTACTACCCGCAGCAAAGACGAGGCGGTGAACGCCGAACGTGGCGAGAAGGGAACTTTGCTGGCATCCGGATTCATAGCCGGAGGCGCATTGATGGGGGTTGTCAGTGCCGCCATGCGCTTTGGCGGTATCAATCTGATCAACGAAGAATGGCTGAGCAACCCGTTGAGCGAAGTGCTGTCAATGGCCGCCTATATCCTCCTGATCATATGGCTGGTTAAAGCCAGTATGCATATAAAGAAAAAATAACCCTTCTTCAAATACCGTGAAAATAAAAGCTATATGAAACGAATCTTACTAATGAGTTTACTTGCAATCTCTACCTCATTGTCTGCCCAGAAACCTGTAGAGTTGGAATTATGGCCCGATGGCACCCCCAACTCCAACGGCATCACCACCCCCGAGCAGAAATTAGAGAACAACCGGATTTCCAATGTCAGCGAGCCTACCCTTACCATTTATCCGGCAGCCAAACCGAACGGACTGGCTGTCGTGGCTTGTCCCGGAGGGGGATACATACGTCTGGCAATGAATCACGAAGGGCACGATATGGCAGACTGGTTCAACGCACAAGGCATCACATACGCCGTATTGAAATACCGTATGCCAAACGGACACCATGATGTACCATTGAGCGACGCCCATCAGGCTATCCGGCTGATGAGAGAACACGCCAACGAATGGCATATTCAAAAAGTGGGTATCATGGGGGCCTCTGCGGGCGGACATCTGGCCAGTACGGCAGCCACCCACTATACAGCCGGAACGCGTCCGGATTTTCAGATCCTGTTTTATCCCGTCATAAGCATGGATCTGTCCAACTGCCATAAGGGCTCACGTGACAATCTTTTAGGAAAAAGCCCGTCAGAAGAGCTAGTGAGACTTTACTCCAATGAACTGCAAGTAACAGGCGACACTCCTCCCGCCTTCATCATGCATAGCAGCGATGACGGAGCTGTACCCGTCAGCAACAGCGTGAGCTATTACCTGGCGCTGGTAAAGAATAAAGTCCCTGCTTCCCTCCACACCTATCCTATCGGCGGCCACGGCTGGGGCTTCCGCGACAGCTTTACCTATAAGCGCCAATGGACGGGAGAATTAGAAAAATGGCTGAGAGAAATACTGTAAAAAAGCAAGGAGATGAATGTGTCAAAACAAAAATGACTGCTCCGAAAAGTTACAGATAGTAATTATAACACTTATTCATTGGCCATTACCTGTCACAGGTGTGGTATAAACGTATTTGAATACCTATACGACATTATAGACCGTTGTGCCGCATGGCCTCCCAATACCTCTATAGAAAAATATCGTGATTTACTTCCGGGCAAATGGAAGCAGACACAAAAATAGCCGCCCCAAAATCTGGACGGCTATCTTTTTTATAGCTTATACGCTATCGCGGAAGGTTGTACCAATACAGAGTTTGATGCGACCCTTTCTTTAGCCTTTTAGGATGCTCAAATTATAAATTCATATTTCCAAAAACTGGATTTTGACACACCCACTTTCTATTTCCGATAAACACCTGCATCTTTATCTGCAGAAGACAAAAAACAGGCATTCGTTTCTCTTTCGCTTATTTTCTTGCGCCAAGTTGAATATCCAAATGATACAAAGCCACATCACCACCCAGCTTGATCTTGTCCAAAATACCCTGAACGGTAGCTTCCTCTTCTACCTGCTCGCGTACAAATCCCCACAAGAAATCCTGAGAAGCCTTGTCCTTTTCAGCAGAAGCAACATCTACCAGTTTGTCAATCAATTCGGAAACATGGCATTCATGCTTGTATACATGCTCGAACACATCCAGCGGAGAAGCCCATTCCTGAGGAACAGCATCCACAGCCCCCACCTTGGCTTGTCCGCCACGTTTCATCACATATTGCGCCAACACATCAGCATGATCACTCTCCTCATGAGCCTGCGCTTTCATCCATGAAGCAAAACCTTCATAGCCTTTCGCAGCGAAGAAATAAGACATGGAAAGATAAAGATTGGCCGACCACATTTCGGCTACAATCTGAGCATTAATTGCGTCTTGTAATTTTTGTGAAATCATAATTTTTATTTTTTAGTTAAATTGTAACTGTTGCAAATATATAATTTTTCTAGCGATTAACACTATGCCCATTCACCTTTTTATAAAAATTATATTTTATCTCATCCAAGTCTTTGCGATTCAAAAGAAAAGTCTTACCTTTGCACCCGCTAATACGGGTTATTAGCATTAATTCAAATCATTAATTATAAAAACATTATTTAGAAATGGCAACTAAAATCAGATTGCAAAGAAACGGACGCAAAAGCTATGCGTTTTATTCAATCGTTATCGCAGACGTAAGAGCTCCACGTGATGGTAAATTTACTGAAAAAATTGGTACTTACAACCCTAATACCAATCCTGCCACAGTAGATTTGAATTTTGAACGCGCACTTCATTGGGTAATGTGCGGTGCACAGCCTACTGACACAGTACGTAACATATTGTCAAAAGAAGGTGTTTACATGAAAAAGCACTTGCTGGGCGGTGTTGCCAAAGGCGCATTCACAGAAGCAGAAGCTGAAGCTAAATTCGAAGCTTGGAAGAACAACAAACAATCTGGTCTGGCTACTTTGAAGGCTAAACTGGATGAAGCAAAGAAAGCTGAAGCAAAAGCTCGTTTGGAAGCTGAAAAGAAAGTAAATGAAGAAATTGCCAAGAAAGTAGCTGAGAAGAAAGCTGCTGAAGCCGCTGCCAAGGCTGAAGCAGAAGCCGCTAACGCTCCTGCTGAAGAAGCACCTGCTGCTGAAGCTACTGAAGCTCCTGCTGAAGCATAATTCAATTTTACTTCAAAAAGAACAGCTCCTCTGATCTATATCGGAGGAGTTTTTTTATGCTCTTATCCGAGGAATCAAAGGGAGTTTATCTCATCTTCCGAAAGTCCGGTAACTTTTGCGATTTCAGCTATGGAAAACCCGGCATTCTTCAAATTTCCTGCAATAGCTTTGGCTTTCATCCATTCACCTTCTGCAATCCCTTTCTGAATAGCTGTATTAATCACATTGTTCCAATCTCTATATACTTTCAAACTCTCCTCATAGGCATAAAGATTCTCTTTTGAGAACTGAGCAATTTCAGCAGCCTCAAACAGCCGGTTGAACACACGTTCCTGAAGGGCAGTGGGACGTTCCATCAAACGGGCCAGATTCTTGAGCACAAACATCCATTTATCAAACAACGTATCCAACTCCTGCTCGGTTTTATGGAATTTAGGCATTTCCAGATACACAAAAGTCAGTTTGTCAAAAAACACTTCATGAGTAGTTGTATCCATCAGCTTCACTTCATGGCGGAAGCCGGAAGACGAAACATCATCCAAGGCAAAATTCAAGATACCGATCACATACACCGCTTTCAGTTCATAGTTCCAGATTTCCCCTTTAATAGCCTGTTCCCTGATAGGATAGGTAGCATAATAAATACTCCGGTCCTTGAAAAACTGTTGCTCCCCTCTCTGCATTTCTATCAGAATCTTTTCTCCTTTTTCATTTTCACAATAGACATCAAAGACAGCCCGGCGGTCAGTCTCTTTGCTACCCAGATGCTCTGTATTCAAGTAGATGACATCCTCAATGACCTGCTTGCCATCGAACAAGGCATTCAAGAAGCCAATAAGAATCTCTTTGTTCAAGTCGGTTCCAAACAATAATTTGAATGCAAAGTCCGTATAGGGATTTACATATCTTTCACGCAATCCTTCACTACACATAAGCGTTTGATATTTAAAGTTATTTTAATTCTGTTGAAAGCAGTTCAATACAAAGGAACGAAAAAAAGCGGATTTCAAGAAAGTTATCTGCTAATAAATTGTTAATGTTCCAATTGTACTTACAATTCATGTACAATGACAACACATTCTATCCTTATCTCTTCATGAAAAGAATATCTCCATCTTCCCTAAAAGGATGAAAAGCCGATAAATTCATATCTCCAAAAAGAAAAAACTATCGGCCTATGGTGCTTGCTTCTTTTCTCCCAAGAAATTATTCCAAATTAACCCATGTTATAACGGGATTATGATCAGAACTACGATAAGGATCTTCTCTATAATAAGATGTATATTTAAATCCCCAATAAGCAGGCTCACTGGCATTGATATCCCAAGGAGCAGCACCAACTATTTGTGAAGTCAGCGTAGGAGAACTTAAAGAATGATCCAAATAGCCAACCTCCCCACGATAACAATAACTCCAAGCCGCAGGTGAATATTTCTTTAGCAAATTTATATATCCAGCATCCGTAAACACCTTAATGGCATCCTCCATACCGTAGCTGTTCAAATCACCCAAAACCAGCACATCCGTATCTTCATAATAAGCAACAAGCTCATTATATACTTTCAAACACTCACGCGCTTCCATAACCCTACGGTCGGCAGAACCTCCCTGACCGTCATTCTTATCTATACCACTAGTTTTAGCTTTAAAATGATTCATAGCTAAAATCACTTTCGCTTTATCATCCTTCAGTTCAAAACATTGAACTATGTACCGCATCTTCAGATTATCAAAATTATAGCTTTTAAACTCCTTATAAGGCAAAACTTTCACTTTATCATAAATAAAAACATTTGTTTGTACCTTTGATGATTTTTGTCCGGGAGTATTCAACCAAGCATACCGTTCTTCCCCTAACGCATTGTTCAAAGACCTACAAAGATAATCCACAGTAAAATCTCCCTGTTCTACTTCACAAATAGCATAAATATCCGCTTTCGCCTCTTTCAATGCAGCTAAGATTTTAGCATGCTGACGCAAGGTTTCTGCATTTCCCGTATTACCATACATATAAAAATTTTCCGCATTGAAACTCATCACTTTCAAATTATAATCATTTACAGTAGGAGCGACAGACCGAGCATTATAAGAAACTGACGGCTTTTCCGTTAATGTAAAATGATAACCGGAAGTACTATAAGTCACTTTACCTTTAACCCCAGCCATCTCACTTCCTATACGAAGTGTGTTACACGGGTCAATCAAAGGGAACTCTGATGTAATCAGCAATTTATCAACCTCCTGCTTTTCTACCCATTTGGAATATTCAACAACCGACGGGAGGTTTACATCCGCAAATGCACGTTTCACCTTGGAAGAGACAACAATAGTTCCTTGAGGTTTCGAGCCGCTATACGTCTGAGTGACAAAAAGCGGATTGACAATTGTTACTTCTTTACCAGCTACAGACGCAGCCCATTCAGGAGAAAAATCCGAAGGAAAAGTTACCTTCAAATTATCCTTTTCCGGAAATTCCATTTCTTCCTTATCCGCAGAATCGCTACAAGCAAAACAAAAAAGGGACAAAAGGAAGAGAAAACATACTTCACTTTTTTTCATACCTTATCATTCAAATAAGAAAAAGAAAAGGGAGTTCATACTTTTACAGCTAAACTCCCTTTTGCTTATTATTAAGAAAATAATTTATTCAGCCTCATCCAATGATTCTAGAACGAAACGACTTTCCTCTTCGCTCCAAACAATCTTTGCCACATAAGAAGCGGTACCCGTACTAGTATAAATCGAAGAAATAACTTTATAATTAGTCACCTGTCCGTCCACAAAGACTGGTTCCGGATGAACTAATTCGATAAACTTCACAAGTCCCAATTTTACCTGTTCTATACAATAAGCATCCATCTCTTCATCCGTAGTCAAATTGGCCATTGCTCCGGTTACATCATAATACTTTTTACGCGTATATCCTTTTGCATTCCAGTTGCCATAAGCAGAACTTGCGCCATAATAATATTCTCCCTGACCCACTTTCTGAGTATCCAGATAACCTTCATCAAAATTTGCCGCCACATAATCAACCACAAGCTGAAAATCTTCTTTCTGCATGGTGATGGTTTCAAACAACAATCCAGAAGGAACAGTACGTTTAAATACCCATTCATTCTCTTTATAATCGTATTCATCCACTTCTTTGTTTACGATGGTTTCCGATTCATTTCTCATTACCAGCACATTGTCAATCTGCACACTGGTAGTCACCCCATCAGGAGCCCCTTCATAAACGAAAGCAATATAAATATTCTTACCGGCAAATTCATCCAGTTTCATACTTCCTGCCGTCGCCATAGAGCCATAGCCTTTAACCGGTTCCTGAGGAATAGAGAAATTATCTGTTACATCTTCCCATTCCGTATACTTATTGGTAATACTGCCCGAATTACCTTGAAAAGTAGAGGACACATACACCTTTAAAGCATCCCCCTTATAATTTCCGATACAGACGTCAAAAGAGAATACATCTCCCACTTCTGCCTTGAATTTCGGTGAGATAATCCATGACTGTACTTCACCATCTGCCTTATATGCGGAACATTCCGTATAAACATTATTACTATATGCCTTATCATACCAAGGTGCTGTTCCTTTTACAGAATAATTCAACCATCCAGCCACATCCGTAGCTTCCTTATCTACGACATTACGTTCAAAATCTTGCTCCAATACCGGCACTTCTTTGATTTCAGTGGTTTCCTGCATATAACTTACAGAAGCAAACGAACCATTGTCACAGGTATAATATTTCTGGGTGAGCCATGGAATAATAACATCCTTGGCACTTTCTGTTTCTTTGAAAGTTTTCTCTGTATATTCTACAGTATATTTCTGGACATTACTTTGGTCTGTTTCATCAAAACCTTCAAAATATTTTTCATTATAATCACAAGCAGTCATTAACGAAGCGGCTGCCAGCACCATCCATATATTTTTCTTCATATTCTAAAATTCTTTAGGCTTTGAGTTTAAAAATTAAGTTTCAATTTCAAGTTGTATGTACGACCGAATCCATAGAAGATGCCATAAGCAGTTTGCCAGTCATGATTTGAACCATCTGTAGCATCAGAAATATATTCCTGATCGAACAAATTGTTCACAACTCCTGAAAGAATAGCGTTTACCCCACCTATCTTAAATCTATAACTTGCATTTAAATCACATACATACGCTGAAGGAATACGCCATGGGGAATCATACACCAACGTCTTGTTGATATTATATGTCAAATCAGAAGATTCAATAGCCCAGTCAGAATAATTACGTCCATAGAACACACAATCGAAACCTACGCGTAATGCCTTTGATATCTTTGCCGTAGCACCCAGTGAGGCTGTGGTTTGCGCGGAGCCTCCTACTCTGACACCATCCAAATCCAATGCAACAGAAGCATGGTCAGGAGCCATAATACCAGTAGCCTCTACAAATTTTCCATTTTCATAAGCCAAAGGCTGTCCCAATGAATTGTAAAAATATCCTTTCGGCGTGCTGCTCCAGCGCCAATTTCCAATAGAGAACATACCGTTAATATCCAACCATCTGAAAGGTCTTGCCACAAAGTCCAGTTCAATTCCTTGGTGAGTGGCATCGACCCCCTGCATATTGATAGTGGCACGATCCACCTGATTGCCTTTCTCATCTTCAATATTCACAGATGCGGCATTGGTTTTGTCAAACCACTGGGTATGATATACATTCAGATTAGCAGTGAAATAAGGAGAACGGAATCCATAGCCTAATTCAAAAGAAAAAATCTTTTCGTTTACAGCATCCGGATTAGTAGCATTACTAGTTGCACTCTGTAAGAAAGCGCCACCTGAGAAGAAAGGAGCACGACTGATGTAACCTACATTTGCAAATACATTATGATATTCGTTCAGATTATAGTTGGCACCACCTTTCACTGTATAGCCTATAAAATTCACCGTTTCCGATTCGGCATGCTGCTTGTCATAATAAAAGCGGTCATATCTCCAATATCCGGTATTGGAAATTGAACCTGCAAGAAACGCACTCAATTTATCTTTATTGTACTCAGCTTGTGCAAATACTCCTTCTGACATAGCATAGCCATCATAATCACGATATACCACATCTCCCACCTGTAATTTTTTCTTCACATATTCCGGAGTTCCTGCCAAGGCATTGTTCACCGCTTTCACCTTCTCTCGGCTTTCATCCAAGAAATATTTGCCGCCATACAAATCACTCAATTCATTAGTATGCGTACCTTTATAATAACGGAAATCTATACCTCCGTAAAAATCAATGTAATCACCAAATTTTGTCGTATATGTAGACAACAAGCCATACCAGTTGTGTTCGTTGATACTTTTTGACATAGCCATCATAGAACCGTTATCACTGGCTTCATTCATATCATAAATCTGGTCATAAGCAAATGTACCGTCTGAATTTCGGAAATAAGTATTCAAGTTTCCTTTATAAGAGCCATACCACATATTACGATAAGTAGTACCATTGGCATCTTTCTTATATCCTTGTCCCGCATTACCATATCCGCGGCCAATGGAAACATATGCCGCTGTGCTCAATGATGATTTTTCATTAATTTGCCATTGATGGTTCAATGAAAGCTGCGGCTTGTGATATTCATTGTGCGAAGCAGACATACGCTCACCGTTAGGGCCGAATCCATAAGTAGGATTATAGCGATACGGACTCTTGTCACCCATATAATTTTTCACTGCCTGCCATCCTTTGATGCTTAAACCGTCTTTATTACTGCGCTGGTTATGCCATTGGGGTGATCCGAATGCAGTAAATGAAATCTGGTGTGCATCATTGATACGTTTGGCTATGTTTACAAAATAATTATAAGCAGAGAATTCGGTCCCTTGTATATATCCGTCTCCCCAAGTCTTTCCACCAAGTAAAGTCAATGCCCATCCATCTTTGGACATACCTGTAGAAACATGGAACAGAAGCTTGTTATAGCCGTCATTCCCCATTGCATAAGAGATAGAACCACCTTTTTTCTGATCAATGGTACGGGTAACAATATTGATAGAGCCACCTACCGAAGGAGCAGACACCTTCGAAGCGCCCAAACCTCGCTGAGTCTGCATGCTACGTGTCACATCCGACAGTCCTGCCCAGTTACTCCAGTACAAGCCTCCCCATTCCATATCATTCATTGGAATACCGTTTACCATAACAGCGATATTTTCGCTCTTGAAACCACGCATGTTGATTTTTGAATCACCGTATGCACCACCTTGCTTGGTAGCATATACACCCGGAGTTGATTTTAATATCTCAGGGAATTCCTGTGTACCTAATTTTTCTTCTATAAATTCCGGAGCCAAAGTTGTTACAGCCACCGGAGTCTTACGGGCTACAGCAATAGAAGAAGTTATCACAACATCCCCTAAAGTCTTTGCATCCAGTGATAAAGCAATAGTTCCCAAATCAACATTGCCCTTTTGAGTAACCTTCATTGTTTTGTCCTGATACCCCAAGTATTTAAACTCAAGAGTAGCCTTAGAAGAGGTAAGTTTCAACACAAAGTTACCGTCAATATCCGTTACAGTACCCAGTGTCGTACCGCTGACCGATACAGTGGCACCAATCAATGGCTCATTGTTCTCGGCATCTACTACTTTACCTTTTACTGTTCCTTGCGCAACAGCCGTAGCAGTGAAACAGATTGTCAGAACTGCCAACAGGAGGAAATGCTTTAGATGATTTCTCATAATTTTGTCTTTGATTTAAATTAATTAGTTAGTATTTCATTCCCAATAGGAAAGACAAAGATAAAAATTTAATTCATATAAATTGAATTTATATTAGATTATTTAAACGAAAAGGGTACTTTTTAGGCGGAATATGACAATTATGTTAAGAAAAGAACAAAAAGCCGCCTCAAAAGAGGGGAAAACTGTCCGGAAATTCCAGAGCAACTGCCACATATTACTGTAGAAAGAAGGGCAAATGGAAACCGCCGGAACTATTTTCAGCATACCTTATTCCCAAAGCCGTATCCACTGATCCGGACAAATCCGGCCCGCCCCTACGACAAAACGACAGGTCACTTTCATTCAGGCTCTCTCACTTTCAAAATGACAGAGCAAAAAGAAAACGAAAGAATGTGCATACAAAAAGAGGCGCACCTTCATGGGTACGCCTCTCTATCCTGTTCCTGTATTGTCTGATACAGGCTATTTCATTTAGTTAAAGATATAACGGACACTGAACTGTATGGAATACGTAGAATTGAAACTGTTCAGATTGGAATACGTATCAGTCAGTTTCTTTCCTCCGTTCTTCTGGAACTGGTAAGCGCCGCCCTTATAGCTCAACAAGGAAGTATTGTTCACCGTCTTATAAATTCCCCAGTCGCTGTTCAGCAAGTTCAGGAAGTTCTTGATATCCACTCCGAACTGCAAGGTATTGCGCTTGCCCCCTACATTGAGGAAGAAATCCTGATTGAACTTCAAATCCAGCTGATGATGCCAGGGCATGATGGCTCCTCCGCGTTCGGCATACTTGCCTTTACGGCCTTTCAGATAACTGTCCTCATTAATGTAAGCCCAGAAATCATCGCGCTGCTCCTTGGCAGAATAAGTCACCTCACCCGTCTTGCTGTCAGTATAATCGGCAAAGTTCCACTTATCCAGCGCCTCGCGGGATGCCGGAATGTACAGCAAGTTGTTTGAGCCGTAATCGCCTACAATATTTCCGGTGAATGTATAGGAATAACGGGCGGCGGAATATCCTCCGGCATAGCCCATGTTCATACCCTCATAAATCAAAGACAAGGAGGAAGCGAAATTCTTGGCGTATTTAATACGGTAAGCGGCGGAAGCCAGCACACGGTTGGGCGATACATACGTACCATAGCCGGTCTCCGTGTCATTATTTCCGTTGACAGAGTAACGGTTGTTGTAATAAGCCGAGTTCACCTGGTCGCCGATGCCGTCGCCATACGACTTGGCATAAGAACGGGTGTAGGAAGCGGAAAGATGCAGGCCGAAATCAAATGTCTTGGCCAGTGAGGCGGTGAGTGAGTAATAATAAGCGCTGTTTCCCGCATTGGTGATATAATAAGCATCCGTCTTGTTCGCATTGGAGTACTCAAACATTCTGCGGACATCACCCGGAGCTATCTCCTGCTCTCCTTTAAACTTACGTCCCAAATTAGTCACTGTAGCCGGATTGAACTCTTTACTGAAAATACCTTCCAACGTAAAGTCAATGTCTCCGGGAAGTTTTGCATCAAAAGCCAATGATGACTTCCAGGTGGCATTCATCTTCAAGTCGCGGTCAATGATGGTGGCTCCGGAAGGTGCGGCAGGATCGGTAGCCGCCGGAAGGTTCAAGTTAGGATCTTTCAACATATCAGCCACGCTGGTGTGGAAACTCGGTTGTCCGTACTTAGCGTCCTTCTGCTCGTTATAATAATAGGTGCTTTGTCCGCAATTGGCATTACCTACTGCCGAAACCAGCCATACGAACGGCAGACGGCCGATGAAGTAACCGCTACCGCCGCGCAATACATACTTACGCTCGCCTGTAAGGTCCCAGTTGAAGCCGATACGGGGGGAGGCGGTCAGCTGGTAGGATGAAGGCAACTGGTCTGTGGCGTAATGATATCCGTCAAAGTCAATCTGTGCGAAATTCTTGTTATAGTTGTTCTTCAGCTCCGGATAAATGGGCAGTTCGAAACGCACCCCGGCAGTCAGTCTGAAGTTGTCTGTGATATTCATCTGGTCCTGCAGATAGAAAGAAAGCTGCTGGTACTTCATGTTCGCCAGGAACTGGGAACCGTCCCCGGTGTTGGAATAAGTGACACCGAAAGCAGCCGGAGCTCTGTTGTTCACAAAATCATCCCAAGAGGAATAGACATAATAACCGCTACCCGCCTGCATGAATCCGTTCACTGCCTTATTGGACTCAAACTGGATACCGCCCATAAAGTTATGGATACCGCTGGAGAAATTGAATTCATCGGTAATGACAAAGGTCTTCACCTGGCGCAAGTTCCCTTCTGTAAAGGGGTCCGGGCCGAATGAGGCATACAGGGAGCCTTGGTCAAGAATATCCACCGTAGGGAATGTTCCACCTTCGTAAGTACGAGGTTCGTTCTGATAAGAATAAGTAAAACGCAAGGCGTTATTGATTGCGCCCCACTTTGAATTCCATTCGGAAGCTATGGAAGTGAAGTTCTGCTCTTGCATGTAGCGTGAGCTTTCAAAATACATACCGGCATTCGCTGTACGTCCCGAACTGCTCTTGCCCGCACTGCCGTCTACTCCGCCCGGATAAATGATTGAATCCTTAAACGGAGTGGTGGAAGAGGAAGGGTTGGAGGAATACTTGGAATGGGTATGGGTGAAACGGAAATTAATCTTGTTGTTGTTGTTGATGTTCCAGTCCAGACGCCCCATGATCTTATAAGAAGGAGTTTCCAAAGAGTATCCTTGATAACGTCCCGGATTGTAGTTGTATTTTTCCGACAGGTATTGGCTGATGTTGTTCATCCCCACAAAGGTACGGCCGCCTACCGTTGTGGTGTTCTCGAACGGACGGTGCACGATGCCGTTGGTGCTCCATTCGTCATTGGCGCCGCTACGCGCTATGCCCGACGGACCTGCCTGCACATTATCCTGATATTCGCCGTTCACGAAGAAGAATAACTTGTTTTTAATGATCGCACCTCCCAAAGAAGCTCCGTAGGTGGTACTGTGGTCACGGTTGCGGGTCAGCTCATAGTCCTCTACCTTATTACCGGTAAGGTGGGTATTGGAAGTATACATATAGGCTGTACCTTTGAACTCATTCGTACCACTCTTTGTCACGGCGTTGATGGCACCTCCTGTAAACCCGCTCTGACGGACATCAAAGGGAGTGGTGGAAACGGAAATCTGTTCCAACGCATCCAGAGAGATAGGCGAACCGCCTGCCGGCAAGTTCGAGCCGATACCGAAGGCATTATTGAAAGCGGCTCCGTCTACAGTGACATAAGACTGGCGGTAGTTACCTCCACCCACTGAGAAACCGCTACCGATATTGGCTCCCTGAGGGGTCAGACGCATGATATCATTCATGCTGCGGCTCACCGTAGGTACTTCCGACATTCTGGCCGCATCGACATTGGTCACCGCTCCGGCGCGGTCAGACTTCATATTACTGCTCTTGGAAGCGGTTATCACTACTTCATCCAGCAGTTCGGTAGACTCCTTCAAGTTCGCATCCAATACGTAATTCTCTCCCAACTGGAGATTGATGCTCTTGTAAACCACTGATTGATAACCTACATAAGAAACTTCTACTTTGTAAGGGCCGCCGGCACGCATACCCTGGATGGAATAACGGCCGTCCACATTGGTAATAGCCCCATAATGGGTGCCGGACGGCTCATGAATAGCCTGAATCGTCGCGCCGATAATGGCTTCATTGCTTTGATCGACCACCTTTCCACTCATTGACGAGGTAGTGACCTGAGCGTTAACAGTAGCAGCGATTACCAACATAACCACCGCAAAAAAAGATCGCATTCTTTTTACCATAAACTTTTTATTAATTAATATTATAATTAATGTCTTAAAAGACGTTGCAAAGATAGCTAATAGAAACGATATACAAACTACAAATCGGTTACAATTTACAGTGGCAGGTCTATAGAAAGAGAATTTATATTTATAGTGAACCACATTCATCCTGCCGGATGACCCCGGGACACGGACCCGACGGGAATTCCATGCGGTGCGCGCATAATAAGATAGGTGTATAATAAAAAGGCTCTTAACCTCAAAAACGTCTTTATACTGAGGAAGTTGCCATACATTTCTGACGAGCCGTTGTGTGTATATGCAAACTTACCCAAGAATACGTTACTGTTCGTACACTTGGGTAAGATTTTATAGACAGGGCGTCATCAGTCTTCCATCAGCTTGCGGTAGCGCACCCGTTTCGGCTCCTCATTACCCAAACGCTTCATCTTGTTCTCTTCGTATTCCGAATAGGATCCTTCAAAGAAAAAGACCTCACTGTTTCCTTCGAAAGCCAGGATATGGGTACAGATACGGTCCAAGAACCAACGGTCGTGGCTGATCACCACCGCACAGCCCGCAAAATCGTCCAGACCTTCTTCCAATGCGCGCAGCGTGTTCACGTCAATATCATTGGTAGGCTCGTCCAGCAGCAGCACGTTACCTTCTTCCTTCAGTGCCATAGCCAGATGCAGGCGGTTGCGCTCACCACCCGAAAGCATTCCACAAAGTTTCTCCTGATCGGCTCCCGAAAAATTGAAACGGCTGAGGTAGGCACGCGCGTTGATATCCCTGTTTCCCAGACGGATCAGTTCGTTTCCACCGCTGATCACCTGATAAACGGACTTGGCAGGGTCGATATCTTTATGTTGCTGGTCCACGTATGCCAGTTTCACGGTCTCCCCTACCTCGAAAGTACCTTTGTCTACGGTTTCCAGTCCCATAATCAAGCGGAACAAGGTAGTCTTTCCGGCACCGTTAGGACCGATTACACCGACAATGCCGTTAGGGGGCAGCATGAAATTCAGGTTATCGAACAACAGCTTGTCACCATAAGCTTTCGCCACTCCTTTGGCCTCGATCACCTTGTTTCCCAAACGGGGACCGTTCGGGATGAAGATTTCCAGTTTCTCTTCCTTTTCTTTCACATCCTCATTCAGCAGCTTGTCGTAAGAGTTCAGACGGGCCTTTCCTTTTGCCTGACGGGCTTTGGGAGCCATGCGCACCCAATCCAGCTCGCGTTCCAAGGTCTTGCGGCGTTTGCTTGCCACTTTCTCTTCCATCTCCATGCGTTTGGTCTTCTGTTCCAGCCAGCTGGAGTAATTTCCTTTCCAGGGAATTCCTTCGCCACGGTCCAGTTCCAGAATCCATCCGGCTACGTGGTCCAGGAAGTAACGGTCGTGGGTTACGGCAATCACCGTACCTTCATATTGCTGCAAATGCTGTTCCAGCCAGTCGATACTTTCCGCATCCAAATGGTTGGTAGGCTCGTCCAGTAACAGAATATCCGGCTTCTGCAACAGCAGACGGCACAATGCCACACGGCGACGCTCGCCTCCCGAGAGGTTCTTCACCGGCTGGTCTTCGGGCGGACAGCGCAACGCATCCATGGCGCGTTCCAGCTTGCTGTCCAGATTCCATGCGTCCGTAGCGTCAATGATGTCCTGCAACTCTGCCTGACGGGCAAAGAGCGCATCCATCTTTTCAGAATCCTCATAGTATTCGGGAAGCCCGAACTTATTGTTTATTTCTTCGTATTCCGCCAGTGTGTCCACGATGCTCTGCACTCCTTCCATCACCACCTCTTTCACTGTCTTTTCATCATCCAGATGCGGTTCCTGTGCCAGATAGCCTACAGAGTAGCCCGGCGAGAACACCACTTCTCCCTGATAACTTTTCTCCAGTCCGGCAATAATTTTCATCAGTGTTGATTTACCCGAACCGTTCAGACCGATGATACCGATCTTAGCACCGTAAAAAAAGGATAGGTAGATGTCCTTCAATACCTGTTTGTTCGCCTGGAAGGCTTTGCTTACGCCCACCATCGAAAAGATAATCTTTTTGTCGTCTGCCATATTCTTTATATTATTAATTTATGTAAGTTGCCATATTTCACTGTTTTTCCTCCATCTTTCTGTAATACCACGGATGTGTGAAGAACTCATACATCAGCAGCAGAACGACACAGATACCGATACATATCCAATAAATAGTATCGGGATGACCCTCAGTCCACATATTCTCAAACAGGAAACCAATCAGTACTCCTGCCTCCCACATCAGCTGATAGGTATTGTTTCCCGTTCCCCGCTCGCAATGCCTCGGCAGGCTGATCATTTTTATAAAGAAACGTGACACAGTGGTTCCGGTTCCCATCCCCAACAAAATACCAGCTATATAACTGTTCATCAAGCTATTGGAAAAAGCGAGCAATAACAACCCTCCTATCATTGCCGCCTGCCCCAGCTCTACCTCCGAACGACCGGAAGCATGAGAAAGCACGTAACGCAAAAGCAGCAAAGACAGGACAAAGCCTATCAGGATACAAACAAAAAACAATTCATTGTAAATATGTGCCACCAATATCCCAAAGATAATGGCCACCATCATCATATTCATCCCCGGCCACAAAGTGCGCGGCAGCAAAAAACGGTCCAGCGAGAACCATGAAGTGCTGAGCGGAGCACGGAAAGGAACTTTCACCGCCGGAATCAGCACCAGCGCCAACGCTCCCAGAGCCATACTGGTATAAATGATATGGTGAAAATTCCAATAAGGATAAATATAGATCCCCAAGGCAAGACCCACCACCATTCCAAAACGACCCGCCCAGGCAAAAGCGATATTGGCGTCCGTGCGGCGGCGGGAAGCAGTGACATCAATCACCAGTGTACTGCCCGTAGTCATGGTAATGACGCTGAACAGCCCTCCCTGGACAGCCCTGACCAAAGCTACGAACCCTACGGTCGCAACGTACGGATATAGCAGACTGGATGCCACAAACAGGAATATCGCTATAAAGCACACACTTTTACGTTTGAACGTATCAATAAGGTAGCTGTTGAATGTTCCCGGAAGGAACATGGCCAGCCCGAAAACAGCAATGGCTGCTCCTGCTTCCGCATAACTGCAATACCAGTGCCGCACCATCCATAAAGGCAGCACAGGAAGCATCATGTATAGTGATGCATAAAGCAAAAAATTGGAAAGGGATAACAAAAACATATTCCCAGTCCACAGTTTTGCCTTTTCATACGGAAAGAAGAAGTCATCATACATATCAGCAAAAACTTTTAATATTGTTCGTCTTCGTTAGGGAAATCCCCTTTTTTCACATCATCCACATACTGCTGTATGGCTCCCGTCATAACTGTATGCAGATCGGCATAACGACGGAGGAAACGAGGACTGAAACCGTTGGTCATCCCCAGCATATCCGATACGACCAGTACCTGCCCGTCTACCGCGCCACCGGCTCCGATACCGATAACGGGAATGGTCAGTTCCCTGGCCACACGCTCTGCCAGTGACGCAGGGATTTTCTCAAGTACCAGCGCAAAACACCCTGCCTCTTCCAGCAGATGTGCATCGCTCAACAACTTCTCGGCCTCTTCCTCGTCCTTGGCGCGTACAGTATAGGTTCCATATTTATTGATAGATTGCGGCATTAACCCCAAATGTCCCATGATGGGAATGCCGGCAGCAATGATTTTCTTTACCGCATCAATGATCTCCACACCCCCTTCCAGTTTCAAAGCATCAGCGTGCGTAATCTTCATTACTTTGATCGCATTGGTCACCGCTTCGTATTCGGAAGTCTGGTAAGTGCCAAAAGGCAGATCCACCACAACAAGCGCGCGTTTCACCCCACGGACCACAGACTTTCCATGATAAATCATCTGATCAAGGGTGATAGGAAGTGTGGTCACATTTCCTGCCATGACATTCGAAGCGGAGTCGCCTACCAATATAACATCGATGCCTGCGCCATCTACAATCTGCGCTGTCGTGTAATCATAGGAGGTAAGCATAGAAATTTTCTCGCCTCTCTGCTTCATTTCCACCAAACGGTGGGTAGTTACTTTGCGTGTATCGCCCGAAATATATCCTGCCATATTTACTTTAATTTATAAAAAACGGCTGCAAAGGTAGATGTTTTAGTTGACATTACCTCATCATATTCTTCATTTTTTCGAAACTGAATCCATTAAAGTCCTGAATAACAGCATTTGCCTTGTCGCGTATTTGCTCTTCAGAATTGGTGGTAGCCAGTCCTATCACAGTCATTCCGGCACGGTTCCCCGCCTCAAGGCCATGAAACGAGTCCTCGAAAACCACACAGTTCTCCGGCACGGTGTCAAAAACTGTCGCACCTAACAGAAAGCATTCGGGGTCAGGCTTGGAATGAGTAAACATTTCAGCAGTGAGGATACGGTCCACACTTTGCTTCAATTCCGGGTGTGCTTTATATACGTTGCTCATCTTCATCTCATTTGAACTTGTGACTATAGCTATCTTTACCCCGTTTTCCCTCAATTCTTTCAGGAAAGCCTCTACGCCCGGGATATAATTATATAACATATTTTTTTCAAATTTGTTCAAATCTTCTGTAATTTCATGCTGCACCTCTTCCATTCCGGCAAAATAGTTGGCATAAATCTGTGTCAAGGTCTGTCCTTTTATCAACCGGCCGAATTCGGGAAGCTCCGGATGGTATTTCCGTCCTTGTTCATTCCAGAAGATACTATACTGAGTCTCAGTGTCCATTACCACTCCGTCAAAATCGAATAAAGCTGCTATGCTTTTTGTTGAATTCATATTACTTTTAGTTTGATTTAACGCCACAAAGGTCCGAATAATCCTCCATATTCCTAACTTTGCAAAGCTTAAAAATAACAAAAACGCGAATGAAAGAAAACAACCCGCACATACTGGGTACAGAAAAGGTCGGAAAGCTGCTTTTAGAGTACTCTATCCCTGCCATCATAGGGATGACACTGACATCACTGTACAACATTATTGATAGTGTATTTATCGGTCATGGTGTCGGCGCCATGGCCATATCGGGCTTGGCTATTTCTTTTCCGCTGATGAATCTGCTGGTGGCATTCTGTACACTGGTCGGGGTGGGTGGCGCTACCATTTCTTCTATCCGCCTGGGGCAGAAGGATACGGACGGTGCCGAGAAGGTGCTGGGAAACGTAACGGTGCTCTGTGTGATAAATTCTATTTTCTACGGAGGCATCACCCTGCTGTTTCTGGACCGGATTCTGTTCTTCTTCGGGGCAAGCCATGACACGTTGCCATACGCCCGCGACTTTATGCAGATTATATTAATAGGAAGTCCTGTCACCTATGTAATGATCGGACTGAATAATATCATGCGTGCCACCGGTTATCCCCGAAAGGCGATGCTGTCCTCCATGCTGACAGTGGGACGCAACATTATTCTGGCTCCTGTCTTTATTTTCTGGCTCGGTTGGGGAATCCGCGGAGCAGCCACGGCAACCATCCTTTCACAGTTTGCCGGCATGATATGGGTGCTGAGCCATTTCATGCAGGAAAAAAGTTATATCCGCTTCAAGAAAGGGATATTCAAATTAAGGAAACGGATCGTAGAGAATATCTTCAGTATCGGTATGTCGCCGTTCCTGATGAATGTCTGCGCTTCGGCCATTGTCATTATATTCAACAAGAGCCTGCTGCTCTACGGGGGCGATCTGGCTATCGGCGCATACGGCATATTAAACCGTCTGCTGATGCTGTTTGTAATGGTTATCATGGGGCTGACTATGGGAATGCAACCGATTGTGGGCTATAATCATGGCGCACACAAATTCGGCCGGGTGAAGCAGACTTTGAAATATTGCATGATTGCAGGGGGGTGCATCACTTCGTTGGGATTTGCTTTCAGCGAACTTTTCCCTAATTTGGTTGTTAATATGTTTACAGACGATAAAGAACTTACAGCATTGGCACGCACCGGGTTACAAATCGGAGTACTGATGTTTCCTTTCGTGGGAATACAAATTGTAATTTCCAGTTTCTTCCAATCTATCGGGAAAGCGAAAATTTCTATCTTCCTCTCCTTGTCCCGCCAACTGTTGTATTTATTACCCTGCCTGCTGTTACTACCTCATTGGTGGGGACTGAACGGTATCTGGCTCAGTATGCCTGTATCCGATCTGTTAGCGTTTATCACAGCCTGCCTGATGCTGGCACATCATATTAAAAAATTAAACAAGATCACAGAAGTATGATATTTAATGCAGAAAACATTCTCTTGATAGGTTCCATCCTATTGTTCGTAAGTATTGTAGTGAGTAAGACCGGATACCGGTTCGGAATCCCTACGTTACTTGTTTTTTTATTGGTCGGCATGCTGTTCGGAAGCGATGGTCTGGGACTCCAGTTCCATGATGCGGGCGAAGCCCAGTTCATCGGCATGATGGCCCTTAGCATCATTCTGTTCTCAGGGGGTATGGATACCAAATACTCGGATATCAAGCCTGTATTGCCACAAGGCATACTGCTTTCCACCTTCGGTGTGTTGCTTACTACTATTTTCACCGGATTCTTTATTTATTGGATTTCCGGATTCTCGAATGTCAGCATTACCATGTCCCTGATGACGGCCATGCTGCTGGCGGCTACCATGTCCTCTACGGACTCTGCTTCCGTGTTCAACATCCTGCGCTCGCAAAGCATGAATCTGAAACATAACCTCCGACCGATGCTGGAACTGGAAAGCGGAAGTAATGACCCTATGGCGTATATGCTTACTATCGTCCTGATACAGTTCATCACGTCGGCAGGCATGGGGGCAGACGATATTCTGATTTCATTCCTGATTCAGTTTGCTGTGGGTGGCACATCAGGATTCCTGCTGGGAAAACTGGCGGTAGCAATCATCAACAAGATTGACTTGAAGAACCAGTCACTCTATCCTATCTTGCTGCTGAGCTTTATTTTCTTCACATTCACCATGACCGACCTGTGTAAAGGAAACGGCTATCTGGCTGTCTATATAGCAGGGATGATGGTGGGTAACGCACGCATTGTAAACCGTAAGGAGATCGCTACTTTTATGAGCGGCATGACCTGGCTCTTCCAAATTATCATGTTCCTGAGCCTGGGATTGCTGGTGAATCCCCATGAAATGTTGTCCATCGCCATACCGGCAACCTTGATCGGCATTTTCATGATTGTCCTCGCCCGCCCGCTCAGTGTCCTGCTCTGCCTCCTTCCCTTTAAAAAGATGAACATCAACTCACGGCTGTTTATTTCCTGGGTGGGATTGCGCGGAGCAGTACCTATCATATTCGCCACTTATCCAGTAGTAGCTGATGTGCCGGGATCTACTCAGATTTTCAATATCGTATTCTTCATTACCATATTGTCTTTAGTGGTTCAGGGAACGACCATTTCATGGATGGCCAAATTACTCCATCTGGATACCCCACTGGAAAAAACAGGAAATGATTTCGGAGTAGAGATACCGGAGGAAATCAATACAGACCTCCGCGATATCGTACTGACGGAAGAAATGCTGGCAAAAGGAAACAGACTAATGGATATGAACCTACCTAAAGGTATGCTGGTGATGCTGATAAAAAGAGGAAACGAGTTCATGATTCCCAATGGCTCTCTGCAACTGCACGCCGGTGACAAGCTGCTGATTATCTCGGAAAGCAAAACGAAATAAAAAATTTGCCCATGTGCCCACGTGCTGCGCTATGGTCCCGCATGGCAATTGGCACATGGGCAAATTCGCACATTATTCAACTGAGCAACAGCATGATATTCAATGCGGAGACAATCACCGCAATGGTATAAAGCACGAATGAACTCCACCGGGAGTTGGCATATTTGCCCATCACCCGTTTGGAAGAGGTCAGTCCTACTTGCAGGAACACCGTGAAAGGCAGCTGGATACTCAGAATCATCTGAGAAATGATAAGTCCGTAAAAGGGATTCTCAATAAAGAAGATAAGAACCAATGCTATCCCCAAAGAAATCAAAATACCGACCTTAGAGTGGATATCCTTGATATGATAAGACTCACCGAAAATACCCGCAAAGATAGAACCTGCCGCCATACCACTGGTTATGGTGGAGGAAATCCCCGCCATCAGCAATGCCAGGGCAAAGATGATTCCGGCATGGCTGCCCAGCAACGGGTCAAGCAACGACTTCGCCTGCTGCAACTCTTCCACCGGAGTCCGGGTACGGAAGAAAGTAGCGGCTGCCAGTAAGATCATGGCACTATTGATGGCCCATCCTACAATCATGGAGAACAAAGTATCATAGAATTCATATTTCAATACTTTACGAATGGAGCTCTCGTCCTGCTTGTTGTACTCGTGGCTCTGTATCACCTCTGAATGCAAGAAAAGGTTATGCGGCATAACCACTGCCCCAAGTACGCTCATGATAATCAGCATACTGCCCTGGGGTATCTCAGGAACCACCCAGGAACGGATCGCCACAGGCCAGTCAATATCTACCAAAAACAACTCATACAGAAACGAAAGGCCGATTACGGATACAAAAGCAATGATGGCTCTTTCTATCTTTTTATATGAATTGGAAAAAAGCATAATGACGACAAACATCGTAGTAAGGACAGATCCCCAGGCAATGGGAATTTCCAAAAGCATCTGCAAGGCAATGGCTCCTCCCAGTATCTCCGCCAGCGAAGTGGATATGGAGGCCAGCACCGCGCTGCCCAAAATGGGACGGGATATCCACTTGGGACAATACTGCGTGGCTGCTTCACTCAGGCACAATCCCGTCACAATGCCCAGGTGGGCCACATTGTGCTGCAACACAATCAACATAATGGTAGACAAGGTCACCACCCACAACAACGCGTAACCAAATTCGGAACCGGCCGCAAAATTCGAGGCCCAGTTTCCCGGATCAATAAAACCTACAGTAACCAGTAATCCGGGACCAATATATTTAAAGAAATCAAGACCACCCAGATAACGCTTGTGGTCTGTACGTTTTAATTCATCTATAATGCGAGACATGTTTTACTTTTTTTGTTTGCACAAACTTACTAATAAAAAACAAAAATCCATTTGCTTTGTTCAAACTTATAGTTTACTTTCGCTTCAAAATACCGATTTATAATGAAAAGAGAAACAGTTATAATAGCGGCCCTAGGCATCCTTACTTTGGCAGGATGTAATAATAACCACCGTTCACAAGTCCGTAAATTCAAACAGACAGCCGAAAAGACCAACCGGTCCTGCCCCACACGCATGAACGAAACGATTACACTGGACAGCACCTGTTATAATGAGAAAGATAATAGTGTGAGCTATTTCTACAGTGTTACAGGAGAACTGGACAACGCCACTTATATGAACACCCATTATGCCGCCTTTAAACAAGCCCTGCAGGATGCAGTAGACAACTCGGTGGAAATGGAGGAATACCGGAAATTCGGTACTTCCATCCGCTATATCTATTATTCGGGATCAAGTAAAAGGCAACTGGCTGCATTCTCCTTCAATTCCCCCAAATAGATTCCGTTTCAGCCCATCCGGATGCATGATACCACGCTATGGAAGACTTGAAATAATTGTTCCAAAGCAAATATTTGGGAGTGGTGAATGAATTGGGGATATACATACCCATTCCACTGTAGTTATCCCCATCTATTCTGTACAAGGATGAGGTGGGATCATGAGTATAACCTGTATAAACGACCGTCTTCTTTAATTGTTGCGTAAAATCGTCCGGAGCCATTCCTCCACACAATTTTTCAATAAACTGTAACATATCATAGGCATATCCTTTGAAGTTGCTGCTGCCTTTGCCATATTGCTGCAAATCAGCTGTATCCACGTTCTTCAGGCTATCCTGATTGGACAAAATCACACTTCTGACCGCTTCCGCCAGGCCTTCCATCTGATTGCAATCCACTGCCGAAATGGTTCCCCAACCATTATAGTTATAATAATCTATATAATCTTTACAGATTGGCCCCAAATAATCCTTGATCGCATTTTCATACAAATAAGGCATCACACTTGCATAAGGAAATCCGGCTGCCGGTATATCAAGTACAGAAGCGATACAGTATCTGGCAGCATCCTTCAGCTCATAATACACCTCGGCACACCCCATCATACACGCATCAAACAAGACAAAATCAAACTTTTGAGGATTTACCGTACGCAACACTTCCGCCAATTCCGGTATCAACGCTGTGTCACTGGAATACCGCCCGCCATCTTGTCCTATAGAACGGGTGCCGGTAATAGTGGGCAACCATCCCGAACCGTGAGATCCAAAGATTATTCCATAACTTTCCGACGGGTAAGCACTCATCATATCACCTATCACTGTCTGCATGACGGTTTTCTCCGTCGATGTCTGAGGGGGATATTTTTTTCTGATGTTACCAATACCAATCAAATCATAGATAGATGTATTCTTATCAGCCATCATTGCATCTATCGTTCCTTTAGACAGGCTGTTGATACCCCCCTGACCATTGGTTACATATTCTACGATACAAGGCTCCGGCCAACTGATATCCGAAGCCTCACCATCCCAATATACCAATAAAGCAGCCGAATCCTTCATAGCCTGAAGTCCTTGCATCATCGTCTGAATATTATTACGCAAACTGGAATTCAAACTGTTATCCGCCCAAAAGAATGCCAGAACCGTTCTTCCGGCATGTTGCTGAGGAATCACGATTGTTTCCTTCTCACAAGAGAAGAAAAAGCAGGCTGCCAAGAATAGAAATAGAATCTTTTTCATAAGAAAAGGATTACTCTTCCGGTTTCTTGAACTTGAACGCATTGGGGTTCACTTCGCGAATCAGCAAGGTCTTTCCTTTTTGATACTTGGTCTTCATCTTGTTGATGGTCTTCTGCAGTTTCTTTCTGCTGTTCGAGAAATAAACAAAGCAAGTACGGTTCGTCAGCCCTTCCTCGTTTTCCAGATAATTTTTCAGCTGATAACTGTATTGTGAGCGTTCCGGCAACATCTTATTCTTATCCAGCCTCACACTGTCCAGCAACTGGATTTCCGTGAAATAAACCAATGAATCTGTAAACGATGCGGATACGCCTACTATATAAACAGATTTACTTCCTTTCAATGAGAATGCCGAGCATACCGTCAGTACCAATAATAAAGAGCACAGAATCTTTATGGATTTCATAATTCTAATTTTATAATTTTATTAGAGGACAAAAGTAGTTATTTACGGACAAATACGAAAAAGTAATAGATTAATTAACTATAATAATTTGCTGATGTGCCCATTACCATGCGGCACATAGCGCAACCGATAGGCATTATTGGTATATTATGAACAAAAGCACAAGACGGAAACAACCTTCCATCTTGTGCTTTGTTTTCTTTTCGGAAACCGAATCTTTCTTACCCTAAATAAGACTTAAGCAGCTTGCTACGCGAATTTTGTCTCAATCTTCTAATGGCTTTCTCTTTAATCTGGCGTACGCGCTCACGAGTGAGGCCGAATTTATCGCCGATTTCTTCCAACGTCATTTCCTGCGTATTAATACCGAAAAACATCTGGATAATATCCTTCTCCCTTTCGGTCAGCGTAGAGAGTGCTCTATCAATTTCCCTCGCAAGTGACTCATTAACCAAGGAACGGTCTGCCATAGGCGAGTCGTCGTTCACAAGCACATCCAGCAAGCTGTTGTCTTCTCCTTCCACAAAAGGAGCGTCTACAGAAATGTGGCGTCCTGAAACCTTCAACGTGTCCGAGATTTTGTCTACAGGTATTTCCAGTTCATCGGCCAGTTCTTCCGGAGAAGGACGACGTTCGTTTTCCTGTTCGAATTTAGAGAAGGCTTTGCTGATCTTGTTCAACGAGCCTACCTGATTCAACGGCAAACGGACAATACGTGACTGTTCTGCCAATGCCTGGAGAATAGACTGACGAATCCACCATACGGCGTAACTGATAAACTTGAAGCCTCGGGTTTCATCGAACTTTTCGGCTGCTTTAATCAATCCCAGGTTGCCTTCATTAATCAAGTCAGGAAGACTTAACCCCTGATTTTGATACTGCTTGGCTACAGACACGACGAAACGCAAGTTGGCACGTGTCAGTTTTTCCAATGCTACCCGGTCGCCTTTACGGATACGCTGAGCGAGCTCTACCTCTTCCTCTACAGTAATCAGGTCTTCACGGCCTATTTCCTGTAAATACTTATCCAGAGATGCGCTCTCTCGGTTAGTGATACTTTTGGTAATCTTTAATTGTCTCATTCTCTATAAAACAAATTTGGGATGCAAATTTACAACATTAAATGGAATACATCCATTTTTGTTTGAAAAATATTAGCTAATAAATCAAAAAAGACTATCTTTGTCCTTCTTTTCCTAAATATTTTGCGAAAATAAGGTTATCAGTCCTGTTTGACTATAAAATCAGGATGCACGGAAGTAACCCTTACCGTGCATCCTCTAAACTTTACCTATTGAAACTTTCTACCTTAAAAATCTTCTTATTCCTGTGTCAAATCCACTGCATAGTTCGCACGTTTACCTGATGGGAACATACCACTCAGGAACAATACCTGATCCGGTGACTGGGTAGCAGCTTTCAGCACATCTTCCAAATCATTTACTGATTTGACAGGTTGTCCGTTTGCCTTCAGGATGATGAAGCCTTTACGGATACCGGCAGCCTTCATCTTACCGTCTGTCACACCTGTGACTTCCACACCATATCCCAAATTCAATTGTCTCTTCAATTCCTGAGGAACTTCACGGAATGCTGCGCCCAAGATATCCATGCCCGCACTCTTCACCACTTTCGTTGTTCCCTGTGCATTCTTCAAGGTCATCTCGATATCCTTTTCTTTCTTGTCACGCAACACCTTGACGGTTACTTTGTCACCCGGACGGTGTTTAGCCAACCCCTCCTGCAACTCTGCAAAGTTCTTCACACGTTTTCCGTCAATACCGATAATGACATCATCTACTTCCAAGTTGCCGGCCGCAGAACCTCCCTCAATTATCTCAGCAATCAACACACCGTCGGTGGCGCCCAGTTCCTTCACCTTCTTCTTGATTTCTTCCGGCATCATCTGCTGGTCATCATTAATCGGAGTACCCTTGATGCCCAATACCGCACGCTGAACGGTTCCATATTCTTTCAAGTCGGCTATAACTTTCGTCATAATACTGGTTGGAATAGCAAACCCATAACCCGAATAAGCTCCTGTAGGTGAATAAAGTACGGAATTGATACCTACCAGTTCACCCCTTGCATTCACCAATGCACCACCACTGTTGCCTTGGTTGATCGCAGCATCTGTCTGGATGAAAGATTCCACACCATTATTATATACCCCTAAAGAACGGGCTTTGGCACTCACAATACCGGCTGTTACCGTAGAAGTCATATTAAAGGGATTACCCACAGCCAATACCCACTCACCTACTTTCAAAGCCTCCGAATTGCCCACGGGAATCGTAGGAAGCTCATCCGCTTCAATTTTAACCAACGCTAAATCCGTGCTGGGGTCTGTGCCGATTACACGTCCCTTGTATTCACGTCCGTCATTCAGTTTGACACTGATCACATCAGCATTATCGATTACATGGTTATTCGTTACAATATATCCATCTTTCGAGATGATCACTCCGGAACCGAATCCCACTCTTTCAGGAGTCTGCACCTGACGCTGCTGACCGCCGCCTCTGCCATTTCCAAAAATATCACCAAAGAAATCATAGAACGGATCACGAACGGTAACCGTCTGAGTCTTTGATTCTTGAGTTGACTTTATATGAACTACTGCATGCACTGAATTTTCCGCTGCCTGAGTCAAATCCACCGGTTGCATTTGAGTGGCGTCCAACGCGGCGAGTCTTGTATTCGGATTTTGTTGGAACACATCATTAAAAGCCACGCTTTTGTTTGGCTCGGGTTTCAACATAGAATAAGCCGTTACTCCTGCTACACCTGCGCTGACTGCTACAATTGCTGCTGCGCCTAGTACCATTTTAGTTGCTTGTTTCATAACTTAATATCTATTAATTTGTTAATTTCAAGTTTGGTTTAACATTTATGACGCTAATGTAATGACAAATATTGTACGGTTGTACCGTTTGTCAGAGTTTTTTTTCCTCTTTTAACACAGACAGATAAGCACTTAACAGGGGTTAACCGCAGAATCTGCCAAATTTGCATTCATTATCAATAGCTGACAGACAGCAAGATGACACAGGATGCAACTTGCCTCATAGATAGTTATGTCTTGCAGGAAATACTTGCCTCTCGCCGGAATGCATCCATATACCCCCCCTATAAAAGAGCATATCCGTGACCGGTCTTTCCAACTTTACTTTTTCAACTGGTTCAATACCCTTCCCGCACTATCCGAAAGAACGACAACAGCTCCTGCTAGAATAGCAATATCCTTAATGACCAGACGACCGGCGCCCGTCAGCAAAGGGAATCCCTGTTCGCCACTTCCCAAATCGGGGACCCACACCTCGGGCGTTGTTACAAGGAAAGACAAAGTGCCCAATGTCATGACAATAGCCAGTCCGGCCCCCACCAAACCGGTTTTCGGAGAGAAGATGCCTAAAAACGTCAAGATACCGATCCCCATAATCAAAATACCCAATCCATGAGAGAACCCATAAGTATTGTTCTCTTCATGCCACAGGTGCTTCGTTTCATCGAGTTCGCCTTCTTTCAGCTTATATTCTTTATATTCAGGAGCATCCTTAGTATAAAAGAAACTCATAAAGGGACTGTTCGCCACAAAAGGCACAATTCCTTCGGCTTCATAGTTCCAGAATTTCAGACCACCAATCCATACAAAAATTACAAGGATTGCCACACGGATAAGATTGATACCCAGTTTTTGGGCAGATGCTGCTATTGTTAAAAACGCAACAAACAGAGATTTTAATTTTGCCATCATTGCTTTCATTATTAAAAGATTTAACTTCCTGGTGCAAAGGTCGGTGGTTTTCCCCCTCCGGTAAATGGCAATTTCCCCATATAGGTTGGCAATTATTCCCGCTTCTCTCTTTTCCGGTATTCCGAAAGGCTCTCCTTGTTCATTTTCTTAAAGAAACGGCTGAACGTAGCCAAATCCTCAAATCCCAGAATCTCACTGATTTCTTTCGCACTCTTACCCGTATAAAGCAACAAGCGCTTGGCTTCCGCATCCACGCGTTCATGAATGACACGCAAAGGAGAAGAAAGTCCGTAAAGGGAAAAGAGATTAGAAATAGTCTTGGGAGAACGGCACAACATATCAGCATAATCCTGTACTTGCTTCTTCTCCTTAAAATGACTGTCAACCAGTACATAAAACTGACGAATCACATCAAACATGTTCTCACGTCCCGGGTCCACATCAAACTTTTCACGGGCTATGCGGGTACAAGTGATAATGAAACGTTTCAGAATAATACGCAACATTTCTTCCTGCAAGTTGTCTTGTATTCCACACTCCCCCCTGAAAATATCGACAATACTGTCAAGACGGGCCGACTGGGAAGGCGAAAGCTTCAAACGCATGACACGGGAAGAACCGTTAAACAGGAATCCGTTACAAGACACCTCGCTGTCATGCCCGTAAATACAATAAAAGTTACTATTGAATAAAAAAGTGAGGTATTCACCGTCCACTCCCCTTATCTGCACATGATGCAAAGGAGTAAGCGAAATCATTTCCTCTTTTTCCAGATGCATCACCACATGATCCACTTCCACATCCAACGTTCCATGCCGCACCCATATAAATTTATAAAGACTCCTGTCACGCTGCAAAAAGGAGTTTTCATGGAAACAGGAAGTCATTGCTATATTTCCATTCAATTTAGTACGTAAGTGATATTCCATAACTACTTCTGATTAAGTGATGTTCCCCTACTTTTTCAAAAATAAGATGACGGGATAAATATAAGACTATTCCTTTATATAAAAAAGAAATAGAACAAAAGAATGACTTCCCCTCCCACTCCCTTTATCAGCATTCGCGCCCCACTGCCATATCGGCCGGCAGGAATTCCCATCCAATCATCTCCCATTTGCCTATACGAAAACTTTCCATCCCGTCCTGTCTCTTTTAATATTTGTTAAACATTTCCATTTCTTCGTCCACTCATTAATTTAATAGTACATTTGTTGCATCACAAGCATCGTAGCTATATAATAAAAGAAGAGTAGGACATCAATAATGAACAGAAATCTTAAAAGAACGTGTGTAGCCCATATACAACGGTTACTGATATGTACCTGTATATTCACCCTCTTTGCAACCATCGGCAAAGCCTCCCATGTACAGGAAAACACCGAGACGGGGAACTATATTCTGATTCTGAACAGCTACAACGAATCCTCTCCCTGGAGCAACAGCATCACCACCCCCATTGTTCATAAAATAGCTGGAATAGAGAACATGGACGCTTACATAGAGCATCTGAATCTTTTTATGGTAGGCGACTCCACTAAAATCGAGAGATTCCCAGAAATTCTTTCCTCGAAATATGGTTCCACCCCTCCCCGCCTGCTGGTATTCATCGGGAGCATGAGCCTGATTTTCAGAGAAGAGATTCAATCTTTATGGGGTAAAGTACCTGCCATTGTATGCGGAGCCGACCCCTATGTGTACCATGAGAAATTCTACAGGCAGAGAGATACAGTCACCCCCGAAGAAAAGACACACATGAGCGAATTGGCAGAAGAGTTCAATTTCACCTACATGCACACCCCCATCTATCTGGAAGAAAACGTGCAACTGATGTGCAGGATGATTCCCGGTATGAAGAAACTGATTTTCCTGGGAGACGGCATCTACCCCAATCCGGAATATGACAAGCAACTGCGAGAGCTGATTAAAGACAAATACCCGCAAATGGATTACGAATACATCTCCTCGCGTACCAACAGTCTGCATCAGCTATATAATGCCGTACGTAAAACAGACAAGACCACAGGCATTCTGGTATCCACCTGGTTCACCGAATCGTTCACTTCAAGCAATTTTCTGATTAATGCCTACAGAAGTATCGCCAGCATCTCCGCCCCTTTGTTCACCATCCGCTATGCAGGTATGGATGACGGCGGCATGGTAGGAGGATACATGTATAATGACCAAATCTTTACCAGGCAATTACTGAAAACGATAGACGAGATACTACATGGGAAGAAAGCCAGCGACATACCTTTTTATGAACCCAACGAAGCACACCCCGCATTCAACTACACAAGACTGGTAAATAAAGGACTCGATCCCGACCTATGCCCTGGTGACACCGTTTTCTATGACAAACCGGCCAACTTTCTGAACAAATATAAATGGATCATCCTAAGTGTACTCATTGCTTTTATACTGATGGCCGTGGCACAGCAAAAACGCATCCAAATGCTGAAAGCGCTGAGACGCGCCCAGCAAAATGAAATAGACACGAACACACAATATACCAATCTGATAGACAATATGCCTATCCTTTACATGAAAGAACAGGTAATATGGGACAAAGAAGGGAATATCGCAGACAGCATTTATATGGATGTCAACCGCTATTTCGAACGATGTTTCTTGCCCAAATCCGAGGTGATAGGGAAAAGAGCCTCTGAAATTTTCCCGGAGTCCTTGCCGGAATTCACCCATTTCATGGAACTCACCTTAAAAGAAAAGAAATCGATCACCTTCCCATATTATTTTAAGACCGTCAACATCTTCTATGATGTTGTCCTGAATTGCTCTACCGAACCGGACACAGTGGATGTGTTCTGCATGGACAGCACCGAACTGCACAATGCGCAGCAAATGCTGAGCGCCACGAACCATAAACTTTCCATGGCACTGGAAGTAGCCAACATCGTACCTTGGAAATGGAATTTGAAAGACCATACCATTTTATGCGACCTCAACCGCCCCATTGTCATGGCGGCCATGCCGGGAAGCATCAGCGAAGATCAGTTGAGCGTTTCGGACGAGCAATACTTCGCTAAAATCATTAAAGAAGACCGCCCGCGCGTGATACAGGCCTACCGTGACCTGGCAGACGGGAAAATAGAGAAAGTAAAAGAGGAATACCGCGTGCTGGCCAATGACGGAACACAATGGAAAATAGACTGGATAGAGGCGCAGGCAGCAGTGGAAAGCAAAGACGAAAACGGAATGCCGCTCACTTTGGTAGGATCTTCCCTAGTCATAACTGAACGGAAGAAAATGGAAGACGAACTGCTTTCAGCCAAGGACCGCGCGGAAGAATCCAACCGGCTGAAGTCCGCTTTTCTTGCCAATATGAGCCACGAAATACGCACTCCGCTAAATGCTATCATCGGTTTCTCAAACATCCTTGCTGCTGCAGAAGAGGAACAGGAAAAGCAGGAATATATCAATATCATTGAAAGTAACAACACGTTGCTGCTGCAATTAATCAGCGACATACTGGACTTATCGAAAATAGAGGCCGGTACATTAGAGTTCAGCTATTGCAACATAGAACTGAATGACATTATTTCCGAGATAGAAAGTGTCACCCGTTATCGGACAGAGAGCAACGGCATTCAACTGATTGTACAGAAAGGACTTCCCTCCTGCCTCATAAGAACGGAAAAGAACCGTCTGATGCAGGTACTGAACAATTTACTGAACAACGCCAGCAAATTTACCTCACAAGGAAGCATCACCTTCGGCTACAAACTATGCGACAAAGAACTTTATTTCTATGTTAAAGATACCGGTTGCGGCATTCCAGCCGACAAAGTGAACTCCATATTCGGACGTTTCGTCAAACTGAACTCTTTTGTACAGGGTACAGGACTGGGGCTATCCATTTGCCAGACAATTGTAGAGCACATGGGAGGACGCATCGGTGTTGAGTCCGAGGAAGGAAAAGGATCCACTTTCTGGTTCACCATTCCATACCAGCCTGCCGCTGCAGAGAACAAGAAAGAGGAAGAGCATCAACTCATTTCCGTGCAAAAAGACAAGCTGACCATTCTGATCGCCGAAGACAATGAGAGCAATTACCGGCTGTTCCAATCTATCTTGAAACGAGAATATAACCTGGTACATGCCTGGGATGGAAAAGAGGCGGTCAATTTGTATAAGCTCCATACCCCTCAGATAATTCTGATGGATATCAATATGCCGGTGATGGATGGCTATGAGGCCACCCGGGAAATACGAAAACTATCCTTGGATGTACCTATCATTGCTGTTACCGCTTTCGCCTATGCCAGTGATGAACAACGGGCCATGGAAAACGGCTTCGACGGCTATATGGCCAAGCCCATCAGCGCCCCACAACTGAGACAACAGATTGCTGCCATATTACAGAAACGCATTATCTTGTTATAATCTCCGTTTTTTCCATTATACTCAGCCGAAATCCGACGTAGAGACCGATCTGACTCCGCAACTATAAACAAGAAAACGACCGAAAGCGCCACAAGGATGGGAAACTAAAGCTGATTATAACGTAAATGCGAAGTTAATTCATCACTTCAGCTCCATTAAGTCTTTTTTTCAGTACCATTAAAGCATTTCTTACGGTCACCTTTTACAGACTGCGACAGCAGTCCGTATGTTTCACTGCGGCAGACCGTACAGTCCACTGTAACAGACTGTACGGTCCACTGCCGAAGACTATAGTAACAGTCCGCACAAAAAGACTTAACAGTCTGCATGACAAGGCCTGATATACCCGACAAAAAGTATTAATCCCCCATATCTAAAAAAAGTTCCCCCTTGCTCACCTTCACAGGCTATGCAAGAGGGAGATTCCATACTAACTCTTAACCTAATAAATAAACGACAAAATCATTCTTTATATCTCAAGGCTCCGGCAGGCAGTTTCTCACCTTTCTCACCAAAGCTCTTCAATGCGTCTTCCGGTTCAATGGTTACTTTACTTTCATCCAGCATGTTCCGGTCAAGGCCGAACACGTCTATAAAGAAATCATAAACCGCATTGCGCTTGTTCGGACCGAAATCATGGCGTTCTTGCGGCAAATGTACATTGCTCACCTTGTCCGTCGCACCGTAAAAACCGTAGATGCGTTGCAAGTAAGGATATTCCAAACGGGGAACCGTGGCTGTCCAGTCTCCTCCGTCGGAAACCACCAGCATGGGACGCGGGGCAAACAGGGCAGCCAGCTCCGCATTGCAAGTTCCTCCACCTGCCAACTGGATGGGCTTGCCACTTTCACACGGGCAACCGCCATCAAAATGAGAAGCCAGACTGACCACAGGGGCGGCAGCTGTAAAACGGTCGTCCAGGACGGTAAGCAACACCGTCTGCGTTCCTCCGCCGGAACCACCGTTCACGCCGATGCGTGCAGGGTCTATATCTTTACGGTTTGCCAGCATATCATCCAGTATAAGCAATCCGTTCATGGCCTGAATGGTGTGCGCGTCACTGGTATGGTGCGCTTCCGCACCTATCTGCAAGGCGGATTCCCCCCAACCATACAGGTCATAATCCACGCAGACAGCCCCCATACGTGCCAGTGTCGCCATGCGCTGCTGCTGGTCTTTGCGGTAGCGTCCCTGTCCAAAATGACCATTGGGGCAGATAATCAGTGCATGTTTGCCTTTGGTGCGGGGGGCATAGACTGAACCGCAGACATAAAGCCCCGGCAAGGTTTCCAATGCAAAGTTCTGCACGGTATAGCCATCAAATTTGCGTATTTTGGAAAGAACAAGCTTTGCATCCTTCACTGTTTTCCTCAGCATATCATCCAGTCCCAGACGTTGGCGCACCTCTTTGCGGAGAATCTCCCTGCGCTGTTCCCATTGACTTTTATCACTATATAAACCACTAAGGTATGCCAGCATTTTTTCTCCGTCGGCATCCGTGCGGCGGGCGTATTCGTAAGGTTTCAACTTATATACCTTGTCACTTTGCTTTACGAATTTATAATCGAAGGGGGAAAGCACATTGGTCAGCGTTTCCTCCAATGAATAAGGCCGGATACGGAAATCGGCATACGGAAGCACAAGCCCCACCGTATCCACGTCATATTTCAAGCGAACCTGGAAACGGGTGGCAACGTCATTCAGCACATCGGATAACGGACGTGCGAACCGGGTTTCATAAGTTTGTGCAGATGCAGCGGAAAAAGAGAGTACCGCCATGCACCATAATAGTTGTTTCTTCATCGGGAAGTCTATTTTATTTCTTTACCATCCACATACACATCATCCAGCACCAAGTCCTTGCAGTCTTCAAAAACACAGCGTTGCTTGGCATTCTGAATATACACATCACGCATCACAATACCGGTAATAGGTGCTTCGGGCAGGCCTACCACCATAATGGGGGTATTCACATCACGAACCGTCACACCCGACACATAGATATTGCGAAATTCCGGAGTACGGTCACTCTTCGGTTCGGCAGGCATCTTGCTATATTTCAGATTGAGGACGATAGCCTCTTTCTTGATATTACTCATCACAATATTGCTTACACGGATATCTTCTACAATGCCTCCGCGACCACGGGTGGATTTCAGACGAATCCCCCGGTCGGTTCCGTCAAAGACACAATTGCTGATGGTCACTTTCTTCACTCCCCCACTCATCTCGCTGCCGATAACCACACCACCGTGTCCGCTCAACATGGTGCAATTGGTTATTGTGATATTCTCGCAAGGGACGCCCAGTTTACGTGCTTGCAGGTCACGTCCGGATTTGATGGTGATGCAGTCGTCGCCTACCGAAATGTGGCAGTCGCTGATGTGTACGTTCTTACAAGACTCAGGGTTGATGCCGTCCGTATTGGGGGAAGGCACATTGTGGATGGTAATGCCCTTAATGGTCACATTATCGCAAAACTCAGGATTTACGGTCCAAAAGGGAGAGTTGATAATCTTCACGCCCTCTACCCGTACATTCTTGCAACGGATGGGATGTATGAAAGGGGGACGGAAGAAACGACGGTCCAATGTGCCGTGCCAGTCTTCGTTGGTTTCGGCGTAAAGGGCTTTCAGGTCGTTTTCCTTCTCGAACATGGGCTGGTACTTGTTGATGTTTCTCTTGCCGTTGTCCCGGAGATCTACAAGGACGCGGAAAAATTCCGTCCACCATGCTTTGCCCTGTCCGTCCAGTGTCCCTTCACCCTTGATGGTGATGTTCTCTGCATCCACGGCATAAATCAGCGGTTGGAAACTTTTCATCATGATTCCCTCATGACGCACTTCCACATAAGGGAGGAAATCGTCAAAGTTCTCCGAGAATTTCAAGGTGGCTCCTGCTTCCAGTTCCAGAGTGATGTTACTTTTCATGTGGATGGAACCGGTGAGATAAGTTCCTGCGGGGAAAAAGAGGGTTCCTCCACCATGGGCGTTCAGGCGGTCGATGGTGGAATTAATCAATGCTGTGTTCAGCTTCCTGCCTTGCACATCGGCACCTGCCTGCTGCATATCCACACGCTCCGCATGCAGAAAAGACAGACAGCAAACACATAGTAACAGACTTAAAAAGGTACGTTTATTCATATTGTTCATTAGTTGATTTTAGTTTTACCAAATACCCTTAGGGGGCTTTTTCTATGAAAACCGCGTTTATTTCTTAAAAGAATAAGTTCCGCTTTCCACTATCTTCGGCTCTTTTTCATCGGGAAGGAATACGCGTGCCGTACACCCTACAGGTATCGTTACTTTCAATGTAAAGACTCCATTCTCGCGGGTCCAGTCTACCGCAACTTTTCCGTACAAGGTTTGGGTAGAGGCACGGACGTATGTCAAATCGCCTACCGGACGGGGACGTATTTCTATTTCCTTCATTCCCGGTTTTCCCTCAACGGTGCGGATACCCGCCAGCGAGTTGAAGAACCATTCATCAATCTGCCCCATCATAAAGTGATTCCACGAAGAACCTTGCCGCGGGTCCCATTGCTCGGTCAGCGTGGTAGCTCCGAATTTCAGCTGGAAACCATAGCCGGGTGCTTCTTCATGGTTGTGCATGGTGTACATCAGCTCATTCAACCCGTTACGCGCCAAAGTCTGGAACAGATAACGGTTACCCACATCACCGGTGGTCAGCCGGTTGCCGTGGCGTTTTATATCCGCTACCAGATTATCAAGCACCGCCTGTCTGTCATCGGCGGGAACCATTCCCAGGAACAAAGGCAAGGCATTGCTGCACTGGCTTCCCGTACCATACTGACGAGTGTCCTTGTGATAAAACTCCCGATGGAATGCTTTATTAATTTCTTCACCCAAATGAGTGTAATATGCTACATCATACCTATTATCCAGCATACGTGCCGCCTCCACCAGATAGCGAACAACCATATAATAATGGGCGGTAGCTACCAAAGGAACAGGCGTATTACGAGAAAATCCGGCCCGGAAATCTCCATAATCATACCAATCACCCAGTCCGAAAGAAACGATTCCATCATTGGCACGGGTAGTCATATAATCAATGTAACGGCGCATTCCGTTATAGTATTTTCTAATCAATGAATCATCCCCATACGTCTCATAATACATGAAAGGTAATACCACAAAGGTACATCCCCATTCGGGAGATTCGGCAAAAGCATCCATACCGGGGCCCTCGAACACCACATATTCCGGAGCAGTGGTAGGAACCGCGCCGTTGGCATGCTGTGCATCGGCTATGTTCTGAAGAGTCTGAGGAACAAAGCCCGTCAAATCATAATTGTACAGCAAACCGGGACCGCATAAATGATCCTGTTCCAGCCAGCCCAGTTTCTCCCGGTGCGGACAATCCGTAAACACAGACTGCATGTTGCTTCGCACCGCTTTCTCTATCAGCCGGTGGGCATCATTGAAGATGCGGTTGGAGCATTCGAAGGTGGATATTTTAGGAGCCGAGTTATAAACAAAGCACGACTGTATCTTCTGGATCACCGGAAGACGGAAGGGATTCTTCTGCCCTTTCAGCACAGCACCTTCCACCTGAATATACCGGAAGCCATAGTAGGAGAAACGAGGATGCCAAGTTTCCACTCCCTCCCCTTTCAAAGTATATTCATAATAATGTTGTCTGCCGGTCTGACGCTGATTGCAAGCTCCCTCGTCCGTCAGGGATTCGGATACAAGCAAGGTTATTTTCTGCCCTTTCTTTCCACGGACGGTAATTTCGGGGAACCCGGCCAGGTTCTGTCCCATATCCAGCACAAAGGCAGACGGGTCCACCGTCCGTTTGGTTGACTTGCAGGCGGCTGTTATCTGTTCAGCGGTGAGCTTGGTCACTTTCCGGATATCATAACGCTCCATGATCTTTACCGGTTGCGCTATCTGCGGACGAAGCACCCCTTTGGGGGCTTCCTGAATCACGACAGGATGCCAATCCTGCTCTTTAAAACCGAACATGTTCCAGCCTTTCTGCTCACGGCGGGCGTCATAATCTTCTCCGCCATAGATGCAATTGAACAGTACGGGACTGAAATCGTACTTCCAGTCCTTTCCGGAAACAATCGTTTCACTGGTTCCGTCTTCATAATTCACCACCATCCGAAAACGAAGCGTGGGAGCGCCGAAACTGATTTGCAGTTTACGATAGCGGCCGCCTTGCACATTGTAAAATCCATTTCCCAGCAGGACTCCGATGGCGTTACCGCCTTTCTTCACTTGCGAGGTGACATCATAAGTATTATAATAGACACTTTTGTCATAGTCGCTCCAAAGAGGGGCAAATTCGCTGTCTCCCACTTTTTCTCCATTCAGCGAAAATTCATAAAAGCCCAAGCCACATACATACGCCGTGGCGTCTTTCACTTTCTTTGCCACATGGAACTCACGGCGCAGATAAATACTTTTCTTTGCCAAAGTATCCACAGCATCCCAGGCGGCCTTTGCCTCAGGCTTTTTCAGTTCACTGCCATGATATTTCCGACCTTCGGGTATGCGGGCATCCTTACGGGTAATGGCCCCAATCCATTCACTGCCGGCGAAAGCCGCTTCGGAAGTCAGGATACTGAAATCAGAGGGGGCACTCCATGCCGAAGGCGTATCAGCCTCATCCCAGACACGGACACGCCAAGTATAATGCCTGTCCTTCTCCAAGACCGCATCCGCACAGGAAACCAACTGGCTTTGAGCGGATTTTACTTTGCCGCTGTTCCAGACTACTTTTCCTGCCCATACATCCCGAATCTCTATCTCATAAGCGGTCTGCCGCGTGCCATTTTCCGGCGAACTCATCTGCCATCCCAAACGAGGGGTATCAGAGGTGGTCACTCTTCCGTCGCGCATCTCACACGTCAGGCGGGTAACAGTTATGTCTTTCGCCTGCACGGCGAAAGACATAACTAACAAAGCGGCTATTAAGAATTTTCTGTAATTCATTTTTCTTTCAACAGTCTGTTTATTATCTTAAGACATCCCCTTTATTCAAATTTATAGCACATTCTCACAAAGGACACGGGTCAATGTATCGGCGTGTCCCACTTCCTTTCCATCCACATAGATATGCAGACCTTTTCCACGCTGGTAACGGCTGCCGTCCTTATCCCACAAAATAGTGAGGTTACGGCCATGATACAACACATTATCCAAACAGAAATAATCCCACTTTCCTTCGGGAATCAACGGATTCACCTCCACTGTGTTATCCATGCGCGGACGGAGCCCTATCAAACCGGTAATCATCAAATCATTAAAAGTAGAATGATTGTAATAACGGCTGCGTTCCTGATCTCCTTTCAACCAATAACCGGTCACTTCATCCAGATACTCGCCTATGTAGGGGCGGCCACGGTGATGCTGCGACTCCACATAGCGTTCCATTTGATGGAAATACACGCTATCTGTCAATACAGTCTGAGGATAATTATTCATGAAATTGGCCATTGCGGTCAAAGTCTGTGCAGATGCAAACGGCCAGATAGCCCCATCCCATTCACACTTACCTACGCCATGCGTGCGGAACTCAGGATGACGGCGCTCGGCAGTGGTAAGTCCGTAAGGTGCGGAAAAACCTTTCTCGTCCATCACTTCCTTCCATGCCACAGTGTATTTGGAAGAAGCATCCGGCAAATTGAAATACCAAGGGATATAGCCGATAGCCTCGCGTACCTCGGCGGACGCATCTCCACGCATCGTTTCAAAGAAATGATGGTCTGTGTTCCACAACTTATCCTGTACCAATGTTTTAATGGAATCGGCTTTCAATCCATATTTCATGGCCATGCCCTCATCTCCTGTCATGATGCCGATAAGAGAGAGTGCTTTGGCATTGCCATACATATAACTGTTGATAGTGGGACGGGCATATTGCTTACGACGGCCTCCGCTGATGGATTCTTCCATACCATCCTGCACATCTCCCTGCCAATAAAGTCCATTGGGCAGGCGGTTTGTCTTTTCCCAACGGGCATATTCCGCTTCCAAATCCTTTACCATATCCAACAAAAACTCCTTGTTTCCATCGACCATGTAACGTCCCAGTACCGCATCCGCATTCCACGAGCTAAACTTGGTCATTTTGGCCATCGGGCCTCCTTCGTTACCCCGATACCAAGTATGGATAATCTGATTCAAGTATTCCGGATTACGCAACCAGCGGCTCTCATAAATATGATGACCGATGGCACAAGCTATCAGATTGTATTTATCGGCATACGAACGGTTTACCAGAAATTCGGTCATACCATAGCCCACCGGAGTTTCCTTGATGTGCTTGCGCAGCGTCCACCAACGATAATAATACATTTCCTCGAAGTTCTTTTGAGAGCACTCGAAAAGAGGAATGTTTTCTTCCATCCATTGAGATGCACGGGCATTGGGAATAGCCTGGGCTATATTCTCATCCTCCATGCTGTTGAAATAATCCACATAGGGCTTGAAATCCTTATATTTCAAGAAAGCCGCACCGGCATCCTTATCAGCAGAAGCCGTCTTAAAGTTGGCTATACGATAGGTGCACAAGGGTTCCTGCTCACCCGCATCCGGCAGAATGCCATACCAGTCCGCCGGGGTATCCACCGTAGGATAAGTCCGTTGCGCTCCGGTCCGGAACATCACTCTCTCGATGGCCGGAACGGGCGCAAAGAACATACGTTGCCCCACTTTCTTTCCATCCACATAGACAATTACCATGCGGTTGGCAACAGAAAGCTCCACTTCTACCTTATACGTCTTGCCCGGTTCATACTTCAACAAATTACCAAACCGCGCACCTCCTTTGGCACGGAAAAGTCCATCGGGAGTCAGTTCCAGACGGGAACAGGCAATGCCGTTTTCATCCAGAAATTCTATCTGCAAAAGTCCTTTATCGTTCTGTTCCGCCATCAGTTCGAAAGATACTTTCAGTTCTTTTGTAGCAGGTATCTTACGCTCCACACGGGCATAATCGAATAAGTCCTTGTCTTGCAGCACCAGCCATTTTCCATCCAGTGATACGGGAGCCCACTGCAAGGAATACAAATTCCAGTCGGTCAGTTCGCTCAAATCTTTGTAGCCGGCAAAATCGTCGTCAGCATGCTCGCTGGCATGTGCGCGGACAGGCACAGGAATATGAGACACCCACATATCCTCTTTATTCATACTGTAAGTCACCCATAAATCACCATCGGGAGGAGTCCCGTTACCTTCCTGAATACCCCGTACATACTGAGGACCGAATGATTTATAATTACCTCCGTAACGCATCGGCGTAATCTCGCCGTGCACCAGGTTCAAAGTGGTATATTCCAGGCCGTCCTTACTCAGCGAAATAGCCAGTGGCCAGCGGAACTCGGAAGGATTATACACCGTGGCGTATGTACCGTCACTCAAACGTTGCCCCCATATCTTCGCATTACTGTTTACGAAACCTTTCGCACGTTCCACCGGTTGCGCCCATGTATTTCCGCCATCCTCGCTGATGGAAGTCAGGGCGTGTTTCCACAGGCTTACCAAACGGCCGTCGGGCAAGGTATAGTCACAATACGCTTTGTATTCTTTGTGTAAAGGAATCAACGGGTCATTGCGGTCGGCTTCCTCCACCCACTGCATACGGTAGCGGGGATTATCCAGAATCTCCTGACAGGCTTTTACAAACTCCTTGTCTTTACTCCGTTTAAAATAAGGATAAGAGGTATTCTTTTCATTGAACGCATGGTTATAATAAATGAAATAAATGGGGCCGAAGGAACCGTCCTTTTTAATTTCGCGAACTACACGGCCTATTCCGTTCCCGTCATTCGGATCATCTTTCTTGTCCAGCGCCACGCCATAGTTTCCCATGGCTATCAGTCGGCCGCTCTTTGACACATAAAAGCCTACACGCTGATGCATGATGGCATCCAGATCTTTTGCCTTGTCTGTGCGTCCGGGCTTGGTATAGCCATCGGGAACCCGGTAGATAGGGAAAAGGGTCACCGGGTTTGTCCAGTGATAACCGTCTTTCGAGGTCATCAGGAAAGTTTGTGAGGGAGGAATATGCTCGTCCGAAGGATCGGAAAGATAATGCATATAGAATTGTCCGTTCCAATAAGCCAACATGGACTGATGATTGTATGTCCATCCATTGCCGTTATCGGGTGCAGGATGTTCCCGGTTGGCACGCATCACCTGAATATTGTGTACCCCTACCACGGGTGACAATTGCCCGTCATGACAGGTAGGGTTAGACAGCTCCGTGCCTGTATAGTGTACTCTATCTTGCGCCGATACCGAAAGTGCCAGCGAACAGGCTGCTGCAAAGGTAAAAAGTTGTTTCAGTTCCATTTATTTACTTCTATGTTGTTTTTCCATTTATTAAAATGAGGTTTCTCTTCAGCTTGATTGACCTGCAAACAAGCAAAGCTCTACAAAACTACGAATTTCTTCGTTTCCCGATAAAAGCTCCGGGCTTTAAAAAAAGACGAAAGCACAAAGCAAATGTACTCTATAAAATAATGCTATTTATAAAAAGAGTCTTTTTGTTAATGAATTTGCATAAAAGAAGCTTTTTTACTATATTAGCAGCATGAAGTTAACAGTTTGATAACTTTTCTACGAGAAATATGTTATTTATAGTATTCACTTTCTTAACAACCGTTTGCTTATGAAACAAAAGAATAAGATGTTATCCACCCATGGCATTAAAACACTATTCGAAACCCGATTAACCCAACTCACTTCATTGGCTTCAGAAAGCCAGGATGAAACAGCTTTCAAAAACAAGCTGAACGATTATCTATTATCCGGTCCTATTTACAATCCTGCTGCCGCAAGGCAAATTAAAAGACTGATAGATAACGATGGAAAAACCATTTACGAAGCCTCTACAGAACAGGAGATTAAAATAGAAACCATCTCACTGCTTTGGAAGTTTTTAACGAATCGTATCATCAATGAAGAGATTTCCGTTGATTTATGGATTGACCTGTATCACCAGTTCGACCGGCTTTATCACGAAGAAGAGGAGCTACCTGATGAAAAACAAGTGCAACAGTGGATGAAACGCTGGCCCAGCGGACTGAATGAGGATGTCCGGGCTATCCGCCGACAAAACAAAGAACGTATCATCTCCCTTCTTATCCAGAAAATAGAAAACAGACACGCACCCTCCAGCCGCTACCTTTTTCCCGAAGGAAGCACGGAAGAGGACAAACGCCGGCTGGTCTGCCAATGGTGGAACGAAGCCCGTTTTCATCTGGCAATGGCCGTAAAAAACCCTACCGAACTGAACCGGATGCTAGGCAACTCCCTGTCCGAAGAAACCTTGCAGCTTTATCACAAAGCACGCAAGAAAGGAATGCCTGTCTTCATCACCCCTTATTATTTGTCATTATTGAATCCTACCGGAAAAGGATATGATGACGAAGCCATACGCAGCTATATCTTGTACTCTTCCCAATTGGTAGAAACTTACGGTAACATCCACGCATGGGAAAAAGAAGATGCAGTAGAGGACGGAAAGCCCAACGCTGCCGGATGGCTGCTGCCGGACGGACACAACATTCACCGCCGTTATCCCGATGTGGCCATTCTTATCCCCGACTCGATGGGACGTGCCTGCGGCGGCCTATGTGCATCCTGCCAGCGCATGTACGACTTTCAAAGTGAACGTCTGAACTTCAACTTCGAGGAATTGAAGCCGAAAGAGAGCTGGGACAAGAGGTTGAGAAAACTGATGGAATATTTCGAGAACGACACTCAGCTCAGGGATATCCTGATTACAGGAGGCGATGCATTGATGAGCCAGAACAAGACCCTGCGCAATATACTGAAAGCCGTCTACAAAATGGCTGTCCGCAAACGGAACGCAAACCTGCACCGCGCCGAAGGAGAGAAATATGCGGAACTGCAACGAGTACGCTTGGGCAGCCGGCTCCCGGTATATCTGCCCATGCGAATCAATGACGAGCTATTGGAAATCTTACGCGAGTTCAAAGAAAAGGCATCTGCCGTAGGAGTCAGCCAATTTCTGATTCAAACGCATTTCCAGACTCCGCTGGAAGTAACACCCGAAGCGCGTAAAGCTATCCGCAAGATACTGGCAGCCGGGTGGACTATCACCAACCAGTTAGTATATAATGTGGCTGCTTCCCGTCGCGGACACACCGCCAAACTGCGCAAAGTATTGAATGGGCTGGGTGTACTATGCTATTACACCTTCTCGGTAAAAGGATTTGAGGAGAATTATGCCGTATTCACACCGAACAGCCGCTCCTTGCAGGAGAAAGAAGAGGAAAAGGTATGGGGAAAACTCTCCGCAGAGCAAGAAAAGGAGTTTTTGAACCTGTTGAGAAACAGTAAAGACCGTGCGGCAGCCGTACAGCGTTTCTGCACCTTCCATCAGATTCCTTTCGTAGCAACAGACCGCAACGTACTGAACCTGCCGGGTATAGGCAAGAGCATGACTTTCGTAACTATCGGTATGACAAAAGAGGGAAAACGGATACTGGAATTTGACCATGACCCAACCCGCCAGCATAGTCCGATTATTCATCAGATGAAAAAAATATACATCAAGGAAAACAAGTCTATCTGGCAATATATGCTGCAATTGCAGGAAATGGGCGAGAAGAAAGAAGAATATGCCAGTCTGTGGAAATATATGGAAGGAGAAACAGAACACCGCTTCCCCTTATATAATTATCCCGATCCGGGATTCCGGATTACAGAAAAGTATAGTCACTTGTCAGTAGTTGATAATAAATCAATCTGCTAATTTGTCAATGTGACAATGTGCTAATGTGCCATGTGGAACAAAGCGTAACCCATTGACATATTAGCACATTGACCAATCAGCAGATTATTCAATTCGTAATCTTGATCCCCACAAAATACGTTCTAGGCTGTGTAGGCCCATAGAAATAACCCGAGTCACGATAACCACCTTTGTCCAAATCCTTTTGGAAAGCATTAAAGATATTCTGCACTCCACCGTTCAATTGCAACTTGATATGGTCATTCAATACAAACGTATAATTCAGTTTCACATTCAAATCAAAGAAATCAGGAGTATGCACCATTTCATCTTTAGCGATATATTGTCCTATATATTCCTCGGGCAACTCTGTCGGTGCGAAATGCGGCACATGCATCCGGCCTGTGTACACACCGGACAAGGAGCAGTCGAAATTCTTGAACGGAGCAGATGTCAATGTGAAATAACCGTAATAGTCAGGAGTACGGGGCATCCGCTTCACCGGCGCTACCTCAGGATTCTCACTCCATGCCTCCAGCTCAGTATATTCGCTGCGCTGCACCGTGAAGCCCACCTGTAAAGCCGCATCACGTCCATGTGCAATCTTTCCGTCCAGATTCACGCCATACACACGTGCCCCGTTACCGTTACGACGCTCCTTCACCTTGTTACCATTCTGGTCATGGCCCATATCCTCCAGTACAAACACGTCATCCAATCCGGTATAGAATCCTTCCAATAACAAATTGGTCTGGAAATGACCGATATTCGCCGTCCAGTCAATGGAGCCGCTGATGCTGTTAGAATGCTCAGGCTTCAGCCCTTCCGCCAACTTGATAAGCACGCCCTCACCTCCTACTGCCGTAACGTGCAAGTCTTCATCATAAGCCTGCGGCGCACGGAAACCGGTGGACCAAGTGATGCGCGCCTGTAGTTTGTCACTGGGCTTATAGAGCAGGTTCAGACGGGGGCTGAAGATGGGATTGTCAATCAGGTTATGGTCATCCAGACGGAAGCCGGCCAGGAATACAAACTGATTCATTTTCCATTCGTTCTGCACAAAAGCGCTGGCAATGCGCACATCCTGTTTCATATCACGGTGATAACCGGTCATAACATCGTGCAGGGAGTTGTTCTGATACTCCAGCCCGGCGGTAAAAGTAGCAGGAGAGAATAAAACTTTCTCAAAATTACCCACATACATGCCGCCTGCCACCCAAGTCAGATCTTTTGTCTTTCCGTATGCATTCGCATCCTGTTGCGCACCATAATAACTGTTACGGTCGGTATGCTGGATGGAAGAATAGAAAGAAAGCTTATGCTTGTATTCTTTCCAAAACAGATCATAACTCAATCCGCCACTATTGATAACGTGCTTGGTCTGTTCGGTGATATCCGTTTCGTGCGGCTGCAAATCAAATTTATTCCCTCCGCGGCGGAACTCATTCGTGGTATGATATTCCAGACTGATACGGCTGAACTGCGTAGGACGGTAATAGGTGCGCAGCCCGAATGTATTCATATTCAGCTTTCCCAACTCCGAGAAACCGTCCCCGTCCGCATCATACGGATTACGGTTCCGATAAGACTGATACAAAGCGATGCCATACGTATTGTCTTTTGACACCAAAGAGGCATTGGCTCCCATATACTGTTCCCACACCTTGCCGTTCATATTGGACATTGTTGAAGAAACCTGAAATGAATTGTTGATGGGGTCTTTCGTGATGATATTGATGGTTCCGCCCACTGCATTAGCACCAAACAAGGCCGACCCTCCTCCGCGGACAACCTCTACACGCTCTATCATATTCACCGGAATCTGCTCCAAGCCATACACACCGGACAGAGCACTGACTACCGGACGGCTATTGATAAGAATCTGAGAATAAGGTCCTTCCAGCCCATTGATACGCACTTGAGGGAAGCCGCAGTTCTGGCAGTTGTTCTCCACACGCAACCCCGACTGGTAATTCAAGGATTTAGCCAAATCGGTAGAATTCACCGATTCGAAAAGCCTGGCATTCATCACATTGACTACCACCGGAGCCACCTTGCGACTTGTTTCATTGCGATTGGCCGATACGACTACCTCGTCCGTCATAATACTTTCGTCACTCATCAAAAAATGAACATCTACCGTGAAGTCGTTACTGACGGTCACTTTCTTTTCCTGTGTCTCATAGCCCAGTAGCTGAACTCTCAATGTGTACTTTCCTGCCGGAACCTTCTTGAAACGGAACTCCCCGTCCTCGTTACTCACCGTACCTTGCCCGGTTTCCACAATCAATATGGTAGCATACGGAAGGCTGTTCTCCGTGCCTTTTTCCACTACATGACCTGAAATCACATTTCCTTCCTTCACAGGATTTACATCTTCTGCATACGCATGGATACCCGCACCCATCACCATGAGCACGAGTAACAGAATATATTGTTTCATCTATTTTTTCTATTACTAAAATGTTTCGGTTTATTCAATTAAAGAATGTGTGCAGCTCTACGGCAAAAGCACATCCGCATCTGTTGAACGGATTATCCGAATGTATCCCGTCAACAGATATACCTTATGTTTCAGCAATAAAAAGGAGGAGCGCGCAAATGGATACATTGCGCACAAAGCACTTTCGCGCGGAAAGTATTTGTCTTGTATTCCAAAACATACAACACAGGACGGAATACAGTCATCTCTGTCTGCCCCCCGGGCTCCAGAGTCTGGATAGTGCTCAGATGAGCAATTGAGATTACCTGTCCTGTGGTATGCGTATGGTGTTTTTCGGACGAAGGATGAGAGTGCACAATCATCACCCCGTTCACAATATGAACGTGGGTAAACAAAGTGATGCTTACCTGATACGTTAAAAACAGCGCCAGCAGTAATAACGGGGCTACTATGTACCTTCTCTTGCTCAACTATTTATTTCTTTTCCTCGCCAAACAACAATTGATAGTCTTTTTTCGCGGCAGGCACAGTCCATTCCTCCGGAATAAACTTCCACTGGTGCATAGCATGAGGATGCAGCACTTTTTCCTGCTCAATATATTGCATCAGATAATAACGCAAATCCTTATCGGTTGCAAAAATAATACGTTTTGCCAAATCTTCCTTGGAAATTCCAGCTCCAAGAGTCAGTAAATCTCCGCCACCGTTCCCACGGTAAGAATTCAAAGCCACTTTATAAACCTTATCCATACTGAAAGGAGTCCCGTCCGACATGCTCTGAATCGTGATTTTCTCTCCTGCCGGCTTGGTCACGTCCACCGTATAATTAATGCCTGCGGCAGAGTCAAAGTTAAAGCTGAAATTCTTGAAATTAGCACGCTTCCCCTTCTCTACCGGCTCCTTGAAAAGCATCAGGTGGTCCTCGGAACTCTTCATCTGATTAGTCCAGATGGCGTATGCCATTTCCAGAAAATCTTTAATTTCCTTGCCCGAAAGTTCCATCACATACAGCATGTTCTCGTACTTGTACAAATTGAACATATCACTCACATAGATGTCTCCTTCTTTAATCTCTGCCCGGAAGGACAACGGAGCACAGAAAGACACTTCAGCACCCGAAATTTCCAATTGCAACTGATGAATCAGGTCTATGAAAGGAGAAGAACCGAAATAAGCATCCTTCGCTGTGATGGTACGTGAAATTGTACCGATTTTACGGGATACAAAGTCATTTACAGCCTTGTATTGAGGGGCAAACTTATCCATAAACTCCCGGCTGACAGGATACTTGTTCATATCCGCCAATCTACCTTCCACCGACTTCTCCACTACTTTCCCGTCTTTCTTTGTTACGGTCAGGGTCACATCCGAAACTACATTGGCATTGTTTGCCGGGTCAATGACCAGCACACTGTCTCCTGCCACATTCTGCACCTTTACACATTCCCTAGTATGGTCGTGCCCCATCAGCACCACATCAAAGCCCGGAACCCGTTTGGCTACATCCATAGAGGCATCTTCCACCACCTGTCCCAACACGTTGCCCGACTTTCCGGCATGAAACAATCCCACAATGACATCAGGATTCTCTTTTTCCTTTATAATCTTCACCCATTTGCGTGCGCAGGGCTCCATTTCCTCAAAATGCAGACCACTCCATAATTTCTCCGGCAACCATGAAGGAATGGCCGGAGTAATCATACCCAGAACCGCTATCCTCACTCCGTCGCGCTCCAACACCTCGTAGGGTTTCAGATAAGGTTTTCCAGTGGCATTGTCTATTATATTAGCCCCCAGTACCGGAAAATCGCACTGTCTTATCCAACGGTCGTACACCGCATGCCCCGTCTCTACATCATGGTTACCCATATTACCTACCACATATCCCATATAATTCATCATATCCGCCGCAACATGAGTAGACACGGTATCCATAAAATTATAATAGTAAGCTGTAGGCTGACCTTGCAGGATATCCCCATTATCCATCAACAGGCAATTATCCCCATATTTCTCACGCTGTTCTTTCACAAAGGAATGAACACGGGCAAGACTTCCACTCCATTCTTTCCGTTCGATAAAGTTATACGGAAAGAAATTCCCGTGCACATCACTGGTTTCTATAATCTTGATAACCACTTCTTCCTGATTATTGGATGCAGACAACTGCATACCTGCCCACAACAGCAGGGCACTGATACATATTCTATATTTCATTTCTCTATTCTTTATTCTTTTTTAGTCAAAGGATGCGTGAATACAAACCGGGCGCCTTCGGTATAATCCTTGTCCACCCATATCTTACCTCCCAGATTCTCGATTATCAGCCTGCTAATGGCCAATCCCAGCCCCGTACCTTGGGAATATTCATTCAATTTCTCGAAACGTTCAAATACCTTTTCACTCTTATCGGGCGGAATACCGCAACCGGTATCCGACACTGACAATTCCAACTGCTGATGCTGTTTGTCTATGGCAACCGTCAGTTTGATAGAACCGGACGGAGTAAATTTTGCGGCATTGGACAGCAAATTAATCAACACCTGCTTCAGACGCTGGGCATCCGTCTTGACAACCAGCGAAGGCACAGGAGTTTCAAACAGAAACAAAGCACTGGTCTTGCGTCCATACTCCACTGTAGACAAAGCCGTCTGACACAACTCTACCACATCACATTCTTCCCATACGAATTTTATCCTTCCGGATTCCATGCGCGAGATGTCCAGAATATCATTTATGAGGTGCAACAACAAATCGGAATTCTTCTGAATGATATCACAATACTGCTCTTTCTCGGCAGGAGAGGAATCATCACTGACCAACACGCTGGAAAATCCCACAATGGCATTCAAGGGAGTGCGTATTTCGTGACTCATATTGGCCAGAAAAGCCGTCTTCAACCTGTTGGATTCCTCCGCTTTCTCCTTGGCTACCAGCAGTTCCTCGCCGGATACTTCCAGATTATGTTTCAAGTGGTTGATACGGATAATATAATATATGGCTATCAAGAAACAGGCTATCAGGAACATGAACGCCGAAACAACCCCTATGACCCAATATTTATACTGCTCATAAAACGAAGGAGTCTTGTTCACCAACACCGCTCCCTGAGGAAGATTCAATGAATCCAATTTGAATTCATGCAAACGCTTTATATCAAAAGTATAGTTTCCGGGAATAGTCAACAAGTCCACCCCTTCTCTATCCCCTTTATCCAAAAAATCATAAGTAACCGCGCCTATATTCTTTCCTACCGCATGGTACTCGGGAGTATATCCTCCCAATGCCCAATGTCCCAGCCCCACAGATGCAATAGTAAACACAGGCAGGGTGGGATTCGCATCGCGCAGCATATAAGTCGTATTACCAATAACATAACTCTCCGTACAGTCTACACGCCATGTTCCCAATAACACACACGTATTTTGAGGCAACCTGCGCATCCTTTCACTCACTTCCATAAAGGTTTCTGTACGGCCGTCCAGCCAAATTGTTTCTAAATCGGGGTACTTCTTCATCTCCTTTTTAACCAAGGCTTGCATAGACAACCCGCCATAGGTATTATCCGATATAAATGCCACACGGCGCATATCAGGATAAAAACGACGCATCAGCTTTATGTTTTTATCGACATCATATTCATATACATAACCGGCAACAATATTATAATCACTGAAATCCGTATAAATATTCTTACTTTCAGGTTCCCATACCCGCGTGTCGATACTATCATCGGGCAATACCAGTCCGTTGACACTGACCATGCCACAGATAGACGGAGTCTTTTTAGCTATCTCTGTGTCTTGTGAGATATAAGCCGACCATGCCTCCTGCCCCAACAATATAACCAGTGACGGACGGTTTTTCCCCTTATACTTACCAAGGATGGAGGCCATACGCGATTTCCACAGATAGGCCTCGGACAAATTCTTGCAGTTCATACTCTCTATGATCGGAGTATACTTGCCGCCACGCTGTCTGTATTCATCCATAAAAGCAGACAGGTTGTCAGAAATACTACGCGTTTCGGGATTATAAGAAGTGACAATAAGGATAGGCCCTTCCGAGGTCGTTTCCGCCTTCACAGGACACAGAGCAACCACAGGAAGCAGCAGGACTAATAGCATAAAAAACCTGAATATGATTGCCAATCCCCTCATTTCCTTTAGAATAATTTCTAAAAATTCGCTGCAAAGATAATAAAATAAAAACAGAACACAACCAATTGGCATGTATTTTGTTTCTCTTAAAGCAGATGAAATTTAACAAATATATAATATGGCTTACATAGACTATTACAAAGTATTGGGAGTGGACAAAAGCGCCACCCAAGATGATATCAAGAAGGCTTTCCGTAAGCTGGCCCGCAAATACCATCCTGACTTGAATCCGAATGATCCTGGAGCCAAAGATAAGTTTCAGGAGATAAATGAAGCCAACGAAGTACTGAGTGACCCGGAAAAACGTAAGAAATACGACGAATACGGGGAACACTGGAAACATGCCGACGAATTTGAAAAACAAAAGCAACAATATGGAGGTGCTGGTGGATTCGGAGGGTTTGGCGGAGCCGGAAGCGGATTCGGTACGGACGGTAACGGCAGTTACTGGTATTCCGGCAATGGAGGAGAAGAATTCACCGGTGCACATTTCGGTGGCAGCGCAGGTGGTTTCTCTGATTTCTTTGAAGAACTGTTCGGGCATCGTGGCGGTGCAAACGGCGGACGAAGCGCCGGATTCCGTGGACAGGACTATAATGCTGAATTACAACTTTCATTGCGTGAAGCCGCCGAAACACACAAACAAGTGCTTAATGTAAACGGAAAGAACATACGTATCACTGTTCCGGCAGGTATAGCCAACGGACAGACTATCAAATTGCGTGGTCATGGTGCACCGGGGGTAAACGGTGGTCCTGCAGGCGATCTGTACATCACCTTTGTCATTCCAGACGATCCTGTATTCAAACGTTTGGGAAATGATTTATATATCCATGCTCCGCTTAGCCTCTACACCGCCGTACTGGGTGGTGAAGAAACCGTGGACACACTGAACGGCAAGGTAAAACTGAAAGTAAAACCTGAAACCCAGAACGGAACCAAAGTCCGTTTGAAAGGCAAAGGCTTTCCTGTTTACAAGGAAGAAGGCAAATTTGGCGATCTGATAGTAACTTATAATGTCACCATTCCTAGCAACCTGACCGAACATCAGAAAGAGCTGTTCCGCCAATTAAAAGATAGTAGCAATTAAAAAAAGAGAAGGATTATGCAGACCGATTTAATTATTATCAACGATTTTTGCGACCGTTGCCATGTGGACCCGTCGTTCATTATGGAACTGGAAGAAGACGGACTGATCGAAGTCCGGGTGATTGACGAGGAACGCTACCTCCCCACATCCCAACTAGCGGAACTGGAGCGTTACACGCATTTATATTATGACTTGTCCATCAATATTGCAGGAATCGACGCCATCCACCACATGCTGGAACGTATAGAACTTCTGCAACAGGAAGTGCGTTCATTGAGAAACGAACTGGAATTCTACCGCTAAAATCCGTGTCCGGAGAGGGAAAGCGAAAACTGCACCCACTTCTCTTTCCGGCACTGTTCATTTACTTTTATATTTCTGTTTTTACCGTTGTTTCTATACGATAAGCAGGAGTGCCGAACCGATCATCACCGATTCTCTTCTCATTATTATATATACCAAGAAAAAGTAATGGGCTGTTCCGCTCTTTCTTCGTTTTTCCATTTATTTTCTTACTTTTTTCCGCTTTATTATCCTACGTTTAACCTAAAATCACTATCTTTGTAGACTTAAAAGCAGCCGGCCGGTCTGCCGCTGACGCCGTAAGGCGAAAGAGGAAAGTCCGGGCAACGCAGAGCATCCTACTTCCTAACAGAAAGCTATCTGCAAAGGTGGAGTAACGTAGAAGAAAACAACCGCCACAATTCCTACGGGAAACGGGGTAAGGGTGAGAAGGTGGGGTAAGAGCCCACCAGCCGCATGGTGACATGACGGGCTGTACGTCTTAGGAGTTGTAAGGTCATGTAAACCGACATTATGAGGGTTGCTCGCCCCACGTCGGAGGGTAGACCGCTAGAGCCTGTTGGTGACAACAGGCGTAGATAAATGGCAGGCACTTCGCCGCAAGGCGAGGAACAGAACCCGGCTTACAGGCCGGCTGCTTTTTTTTCATATATCCTAATGAAGAGCTTATGAGTACCATGAACAAGGAAAAACTGAAAGGTCTGCAATCGTTTCTCAAAGATGATATATGGCGGGTGACAGAAGACGAGGTTAGCAAATCCCGAGGAATACTCTATAATGCAATAAAAATCGCTACTCTTTCTGTTCGTGAATTCACTCAGGGACGTATTTTGAATAAAGCATCCGCACTGACATACAGCACCCTGCTTTCTATCATTCCCATTCTGGCCATTTTATTCGCCATCGCACGCGGTTTCGGCTTCTCCAACCTGCTGGAAACCCAGTTCCGTAGCGGTCTTGAAGGACAGAGTGCGGCTGCCGAAACCATTCTTGGCCTGATTGACTCCTATCTGGTGCACGCCAAAAGCGGAATTTTTATCGGAGTGGGTCTGGTGATGTTGTTCTGGACCATTCTGAGCCTGACCTATAACATAGAACGTACCTTCAATTATATATGGCAAGTGAAGAAGCCCCGTACACTGTATCGCAAAATGACGGATTATTTCTCCATCCTGCTCTTACTGCCCCTACTTATCGTACTTTCCAGCGGTCTTACCATCTTTATGTCCACCATGGTGAAAAACATGGAGGACTTCGTATTACTGGCACCCCTGATGAAATTTCTGGTACGCCTGATCCCTTTCATCCTGACTTGGGCCATGTTTACGGGACTGTTCGTCTTTATGCCCAATACTAAAGTGAAACTGAAGTATGCCATCATTCCGGGTATCATCGCAGGCACAGCCTTTCAGGCTTTTCAATACTTGTATATCGGCAGTCAGATATGGGTATCAAGGTACAATGCAATCTATGGTAGCTTCGCCGCCATTCCTATGTTCTTGTTATGGGCGCAGATTTCATGGGGAATCTGCCTGTATGGCGCAGAACTTTGCTATGTGGCACAGAATCTTCGCAACTACAGTTTCAGCAAAGAAACGGCAAATATCAGCCGCCGTTATCACGACTTTCTGTGTATCCTCATCATGTCTCTGATATGCAAGCGCTTTGAGACGGAAGAGGCTCCTTATACCGCCGAGACACTCAGCGACGAACATAAAATCCCGATAAGGCTCACCAAGAAAATCCTGTATGAACTACAGGACATGCACATGATTTATGAAACTGCTATGGACGGTGACGATGAAAGCATAGGCTATTTGCCGTCAGTAGATATCAACCGGATGAACGTGGCTATGCTGCTGAACAGACTGGACATAGCCGGAACGGAAGCCTTCAAAATAGACAAAAAGCGATACAGCAGTTCTTGGGAGGCGCTGGCAAATGCCCGTGAAGAATATTATAAAAGCACCAGCAAGATATTGCTGAAAGATTTATAATTCTGATATTCGATTTTACCACAGATTGCACAGATTCTTTTTTGCTCAAAAGCCGATGCGGATAATTCGGATTTCCACAAAGAAGTTTCTTTCATCTTCAACAATCATCTGTGCAACCTGCGGTAAAAGAATCAGGAGAACTGCATCATGCGGCTTAAATATTTGCCGATGATATCAAACTCTATATTCACAATGCTTCCCACTTTAAAAGTATGGAAATTGGTATGTTCGTAAGTATAAGGAATGATGGCAACCTGAAAAGTATCCTCCGTAGGGTTACAAACGGTCAGACTCACACCATTCACCGTAACCGAGCCTTTGTCCACCGTGATGTAGCCGCGCTTTGCCATTTCCTTGTCAAACGCATATCTGAAAGTAAAATACCAGCTCCCTTCAGCATCCTTTATATCCATACATTCGGCAGTCTGATCCACATGTCCTTGCACAATATGACCGTCCAGCCGCCCGTTCATCATCATGCTGCGTTCCACATTCACTTTATCTCCCACTTTCAGCAAGCCGATGTTGGAACGCTCTATCGTTTCTTTCATGGCGGTAACCGTGTACGTTCCATCCTGTAAACTGACTACAGTCAGGCACACACCGTTATGAGAGATACTCTGGTCTATTTTCAGTTCGTCCACAAACGAACATTTCAAGGTGAGGTGCAGATTTTCCTGCTCCTTTACAATACGCACCACCTCCGCATATTCTTCTACAATCCCTGAGAACATAAGTTTTAGTCTTTAATTAAGTTTCGAGAACAAAGATAGAACAAAAAACACAAATATTCGAAACTTACCGACGGTTAATGACAAATGACCGGCAATTCGTCGCTAACCTGCCTTTTTTACATATTCAGAACAAAAACAGAGTGCCCAATTCTTTTTTATTATATATTTGCACTTTATACTTTGCAAACTTATTAAAAACAAACCATGGACAGCACAAAGATTGTTGGTGAAAAAATAAAATCACTACGTGAAACAAAAGAAATCAGTGTGGCCGAACTGGCCGTACGCTCTGGCCTTGCCGAAGAACAAATAGAACGAATAGAGAATAATGTAGATCTTCCTTCATTGGCTCCCCTCATCAAGATAGCCCGCGCGTTAGGGGTACGTCTGGGCACTTTTCTGGACGACCAGGAAGAACAAGGAGCAGTAATCTGCCGGAAACAAGAGAGTGAGGATACTATCAGTTTCTCGAACAATGCAATGGACCTGCGTACACATATGCGCTACCACTCACTGTCAAAATCAAAAGCGGACAGGCATATGGAACCATTCATCGTAGACGTGGAACCGACGGAGGAAAGCCACTTCTCACTCTCCTCGCATGAAGGTGAAGAGTTTATCTATGTCATGGAAGGCGCCGTCGAAGTATGCCACGGTAAAAAATGCCATCTGATTAAAGCCGGAGACAGTATTTATTATGATTCTATCGTTCCGCACCACGTACACGGATATCAAGGACAAGCCGCCAAAATATTGGCTGTTATCTATACTCCTATTTGATTTATGATGGAATTAAGCACGAGAACCTTGGGTGACTGGCTTGAACATTGGGCCCTCACCACTCCCGATAAAGAATATATCGTATATTCCGACCGCAATCTGCGCTTCACCTGGAAACAATTTAACGAGCGTGTAGACCACATGGCCAAAGGACTGCTCGCCATCGGCGTGAAACGGGGAACCCATGTAGGAATCTGGGCGGGTAATGTGCCCGACTGGCTGACCTTTCTGTACGCTTGCGCCAAAATCGGCGCCGTGGCCGTAACAGTAAATACCAACTACAAACAGGCAGAACTGGAATACCTCTGCCAGAACTCGGACATGCACACGCTGTGTATCGTAAACGGAGACCGTGGCAATGACGACTATGTAAATATGGTCTACGCCATGCTGCCCGAACTAAAGACCAGCCAGCGCGGATATCTGAAGAGCAAACGTTTCCCCTGCATGAAGAACGTGATTTACATCGGCCCCGAAAAATACCGGGGTATGTACAACACCGCCGAAATTCTGCTTCTGGGATGCAACATAGACGATGACGAGCTGCTGGAAGCAAAAGCGAAGGTGAACTGCCACGACACGGTGAACATGCAGTACACTTCGGGCACAACCGGTTTCCCCAAAGGAGTCATGCTCACCCATTACAACATCAGCAACAACGGTTTCCTGACGGGTGAGCACATGAAATTCACTTCCGATGACAAACTATGTGTCTGTGTACCCCTGTTCCATTGCTTCGGAGTGGTATTAGCCACCATGAACTGCCTTACACACGGATGCACGCAGGTGATGGTGGAACGTTTTGACCCGCTGCTGGTACTTGCCTCCGTCCACAAGGAACGCTGCACGGCCTTGTACGGGGTTCCTACCATGTTCATTGCCGAGCTGAACCATCCCATGTTTGATATGTTCGATATGTCCAGTCTGCGCACCGGCATTATGGCAGGCTCACTCTGTCCGGTGGAACTGATGAAACGTGTGGAAGAGAAAATGTTTATGAAGGTCACCAGTGTATACGGGCTTACAGAAGCTTCTCCCGGCATGACAGCCTCCCGCATCGACGATTCGTTTGATGTACGCTGCAACACGGTGGGCCGTGATTTCGAGTTTACGGAAGTAAAAGTGATCGATCCGGAAACTGGCGAGGAATGTCCCATAGGCGTACAAGGCGAGATGTGCAACAAAGGGTATAACACCATGAAGGGGTATTACAAAAACCCCGAAGCAACCGCCGAAGTGATAGACCGGAACGGCTTTCTCCACTCAGGAGATCTGGGAGTGAAAGACGAAGAAGGTAATTATCGTATCACAGGACGGATAAAAGACATGATTATCCGTGGCGGAGAGAATATCTATCCACGGGAAATAGAAGAGTTCCTGTATCAGATGGAAGGAATAAAAGATGTACAGGTAGCCGGTATCCCCTCCAAGAAATACGGAGAAGCGGTAGGCGCATTCATTATCTTGCACGAAGGGGTGGAAATGAACGAATTCGATATACGTGACTTTTGCGACGGCAAGATAGCCCGTTACAAAATTCCTAAATATATCTTCTTTGTTGATGAGTTCCCCATGACGGGCAGCGGAAAGATACAGAAATTCAAGTTAAAGGATGTGGGATTGGAGTTATGCCGGAAGCAAGGCATCGAGATTATTTAATTCAGCCTGCCTCTTGCATTAAAAATGCAGAATTAAGTTACACAGTCACGGAGAGGAATACATTGCACGGATTCTTCTCTGTGGTTCTGTATCGGATATCGGAACCGGACAGCAGATGTACTCCTCACGTTACTCCATAAAAAAAGGAGCAACGCCTTGCTCCAACCTTTTGTTAACCTTAAATCTAATACTATGAAAAACACACATGCAAATATACACACTTTCCTGCTATCTGCAAATTTAAAGAAGCGTTAAGAAGAAATTATAGTATTGTTTAATAAAAGCAACAACTCCTTTAACATTTCAAGTTAAAGTGAATGGTTTCTTTTAACAAAACAAAAAGGCTGTCCCGTAAGGAACAACCTTTCTATATTTTTTATAGTAGACGCTTCTACTTCAGATGCAACTACTTCTCTCAAGCCGATTGCAATCTTCAACCTTTAATCTAATACTATGAAAAACACATTTATATAACACGGCGGCAACAAGAATTGTTCAACCGCAAGTCATTAATAAATGTTTAAATCCCTAACTATACCTTTTCTTCCTTTGGCAAGACCGAATGCCAAGGAATTCCGTCTACAGTAGAAAGGTCCTTGCCAGACTCTATCAAACCACTGATTACATAATCTCTGGCAGTAGGATTCTGGAACGGATACAATCCAAACTCGGGAAGAACAGAAACAAAATGTTCCATGATTTCCGCTTGGATAGATTCATAACTAGGCCAGTTCTTATTGGACGAGAAACAATAAATTTGTACGGGCAGGCCATTCTCCGTAGGAGCCAATGTGCGCACCATCAGCAACAGGTCCTTACTGATAAAAGGATGGCGCTTCAGATAGAGAGTCATATAAGCACGAAGCAGCCCTACATTCGTATCGATGGTTCCATTTACCAATCCGGCCGGATTGTCAGTATTCGCTACTTTTCCTTCAGCCGCCTGTTTCTGCTTTTCTGTGATAAAGTCGGCCAAATCAGCATCAAACTTCTTCATTTTCTCCAAAAATTCAGGAGTACAGGGTTGTATGTAATCCAGTTTCAATGCATACTCGCGCATAATACGCCGCCCGCCCGATTCAGTCATTCCACGCCAATTGATAAATGAACCGGAGACTAATGAATAAGGAGGTATAGTGACAATCGTATTATCGAAATTCTGAACCTTCACAATGTTCAGAGTGATATCCATCACCACCCCATTCACATTATTCTGCGGCATCTCAATCCAATCGCCGATATGCACCATATCATTCTCGGAAAGCAGTACCCCCGCCACAAAGCCAAGGATGGTATCTTTGAAAATCAACATCAGTACGGCAGCAAAAGCACCCAGTCCGGTAATCAGGTTGAGAGGCGACTTATTAATCAATATGGAAATGATGACAATGATGGCAACACACGAAAAAATCACTTGAAAGATCTGTATGAAACCTTTCATCGGACGATTCTGTAACTGCTCCTTGTTCATCAGCACATTACCTACTGAGTTTAACACGGCATTGACCGAAAACAACAAAGCGATAAAGAAATAAATCCAAGTGATTTTTTCACTGACAGTAAACCAAGTAGAACGATAGTCGAACGCAAACGGCAACAAAGCGGATATAATAAGCGGCGGAATGACCGCAGACATTTTCCGCAAGGCATTGTATTCTATCAACGAACTTAAAAAACTGATATTTTTATATTTCAACACCTTCCGTGTGAAACGCACAGATAAATAATGAAAAACAGCTCCTACAGCAAAAGCAATAACCACAATCAGGATCAAGAAAATAATCTCATCCAGTTCATTCAACCTATCGCGCGGGATGCCTATCCATGATAGAAAACTCTTAATCCAAGTCAATAAAATTCGGGCAAATTCGTTTGTACTCATAATTATCGTCTTTTTACTTATAGAACCATCTATAAAAACATTTGTTTAGCTGAGGGATGAAAAATCCTCCCCCAGCCTGTCCGGAAACGGTTTCCTGCTTTCCTTTTACTCTGTCATTCCAGCGTAACAAGACTCTTTCAAGGAATCGGCGAAGTAAACCAAGAAGTCAAACAAATCTATTTATCGAATATACCATCTTTCGCACTGGCTGTAGACGGCACCCCAACATAACCTCCCAAATTACAATTAGAAACCCCAATTGTCTTCGTATTCGAGAAACCAAGACCTATCCCTGCTTTATCCACATCCACGTTATCAAAAGTCACGTTATAAATAGGCTTCTCCTCTGTACCTTGAAGCACCAATGCAGCTACATTCACCTTTTTGCATTTCAAATCCTTTACATAAATATCATGCACCTCAGTAAAATGATGGTTATCCATCCCCTCGCCTGCATACATGGAAGTTACGCGTACAAAAAGGGTTAACATGACTTTTTAACCGGTTCAATCTTTCCGCTGCCATGAAGCCCAAAGGGCGGAGAAACTGAGAAAAAGTAATAGCCCGCCAGCGGAATTAAACAACAATGTATTGCATCTGTTCCTGTTGCATAAGCCTTTTCTCTTTCCAGGTTAAACCTTTTTATACGGATGTATTCTATCTCCATAGCCTTTGGAGTTATCTCCATAAGCTTTGGAGTTATCTCCCAAGGCTATGGAGTTAACTCCAAAGGCTTGCGGAGATAGAACAAACAGGAAGAAAACCCTTAACTATCCAACGGGAAAGGTTTATAGATATGGACAAGATCTTTTCCATAGCCCCGCTTATAGATAAATCCTTTTTAAATATTTCCATAAAAAAAGCTGTACCCTCAGAAGATACAGCTTTTTTTATGTGATTCCGTTGCGATTCGAACGCAAGACCCACGCCTTAGAAGGGCGTTGCTCTATCCAGCTGAGCTACGGAACCATCCTTAATTGCGAGTGCAAAGGTACGGTTTTTATTGAAATTACCAAAAGAATCCGCAACTTTTTTGCATTAACAATCTATTTTTTTTCTATTCAGCATCCAAGCAAAAGGTAAATAGCAACAAATATGGAAAGCGTAAGACACTATATATGACTCTATTCCAACCCATTCCACCAAATTCGTATACATCAATGAAGAAAAGAACTGAACTATAAAAAAAAGCGCCACAAAGTAATCGGCAAAACGAGAAAAGAGACAGGACATACCTTTTATTATATCCTTATCATCCCGAAAACGTCCCGATGCATAACCGAAAGCCATACCCGACAATCCCACACCAAACGAAATGAGATAATAAATCCCTTTTTGAAACGGAGAGTTCGTGAGAGATCCCGTCACGCTACGCAACATAGTCCATGGAGCAAAAGTGGTGCAAATAATCATTATGATATAAACAAGCAGTATACAACCTGCCAATATCAACGCACGTTTTTCCTTACGGGAAATGGGCTTTCCTCTTTTCACTATCCTCCCCAACGTACCCCATACCCCGGAATGAACCGTAATGCCGAACCCTAAAAAAAGCATCATTACTATGCCCAATGCCGGTGTCTGGACAAAATTCCCCATAGCATGCCTCAATTCCCACCGGATTCCTTCGGGACTGAGCAGGCTTTGCACCTTCCCCAGCCCATAAATACTTCCTATCCATGAGAACAAGGCTACAGCTACCGTCAGCAGAAAAAACACAGTAGCGGTATGAGGAAAATAATATTTACTCTTCATCCGGTTCCAAATTATCAATGTCAAGAATCCGCAACTCGAAAGCACGGGTCACCAATCGACAGGCATTGACACCACTTCTTTCATCCAATGTGAACAAACGGTTTATCAATTCATTCTGACGCTTCTCTATGGATTTGACCCCGAAAGGCATCCCTTTCAGATTAGTAATCATTTCTTTGGTATACCCCAAGGCCAGATGGCGAAGCAAACGCTCATCATATTCATCAATATCATAATTAATGACAGCTTCCTGCCTGCGCTGTTCCTGAGCCACCGACTGCTTGAAACGTGCCACTATTTTCTCCAGAATGGGATAATTGAAAACCAGTTTCTTGCCATCCATCACCGCCTGTACATCTGTGGCAGTCAGCAACTCTCCCGTCTTCAGGATTATACCATCCGCACCCGCATTCAGCGCATCCACCCATAACTTTTCGTTCAATACCTCACCAGTAAAAATCAGCACCTTCATATCCGGATAGTTCTTCCGTAAAGAAGAACAGATTTCCACACCGATGGTAGTCGATCCCCCCAAGCCCAAGTCCAATAAAACCATATCGGGCAACTGCACTTTCAGCAATTCCCAAAACTCATTCTCAGTCATAGCCGTTCCGATGACTTCCGCATTCGGAATTTCGTGTCTGAATATCTCTTCCGTTCCTTTTAATTCCAGTTTGACATCCTCTACAATGATGACTTTAAATCTATTATTCTCCATAATATGCATTGTTTTTTTACATTCTACATTCAACGGGCAGGCAGGGTGAACCATACGGTGAACCCTCCTTCAGCGGCAGGCTGCGCATTGATACGGCAACCGCGTCTTCCGGCAAATTCATCATGGTCACGAATCACCTGCTTACAAATAAGGTATTCCGTACCGGTCAGAACTCCTTCCTGCCCCTGCTTCATACGAGACAGATGCGGGTAGAACAACAAGTTCAACTCCTCCTGCGACTTTTCGCGACGCGTATCGCGGAAATCAAACCGCACAAAATCCTTATCCTTATAAATACACAATTCCAAAATACCATCCACCTCGTATGATAGCGCTTCATCTATTAAATTCTCCAACATAAACTTCAGCTGAATGACATCTCCCAATACGGAAACATGTTCCACCTCCGTCCTCAGTTCTACCCGATGCGGCATACGTTTTCCAGCACGTTTTATATACCGTACCGCATAATCGGCCAGTTCGCCGGCTTTCACAACACCTCTGCGGAAAGTAATTTCTTCCAACTGACGTGCGGCGCATGAACTCAGCAAAGTAAATATATCCTTATAATAACTGATCAACTCACCAATCGTTTCTACTTGCACAGCTTCGTTTTCTCCAGCCTGACGGGTGTTCAACCTGTCGATAATCTGTTTTATCCGGTTAGGATAATAGATTGTCTCATGCTTAATGGTTGACAAGCAATTGTCCAATACCAGATTTTGCACATGCAACTGGTTTTCCTCCCGTATGGCTCGGCGCGCATCATCCTGCGCACTTTCTATATCCCGATATTTCTGCGCCATCAGTACCACTGCATTATATACAATGATGGCTACATATCCGGCCACAAGCTCCAGCATCAAGCGGTCGTCCTCACGCTCCACAGGCAAAGCGATTTTCAATGCCAGCACACCCGTGCAACGATTCTCGTTACCTGCTTCCACCCACAAGGGCAAACATTTTACCCTATCTTTCTCACGCCAATAAGGTGTCTTCGCGTCAAAACTACGAGCCATCATCTCACGCATTTCTTCATTCTCATCCTCCACCGGTGAAAAAGCATAATTCAAGCTGTGGTTGTCTTCACTATAAACCGCTACGCCCAACACATCAACGGGCAGCAACTCATTTACCGTTTCAAACATATCCTTGACCAGACTTGCAGCAATATCCCGGTCGGCTCTTCCGTCAAGCAAAGAGGCCGAAAACACCTGCTTGTTGATTTCCAACACCTGTTCCAAGTTATAACGATAAATCAAACGGTGGCGGAAATACAGAATATAATATCCCACCAGCAATACCAACAAAATAACCACACAAAGAATGATAGCCACCGTCTTATTATTGGCAGAAAGCTGCATCTGGCGGCAATATTGCTCCAATGAGGTGTCCTCACTGATCTGTTTGTACAGCGCCGTATAAGCATTATTGTTATAACGATAAGCCTCCAGATTACCTAAAGCCAAAAAGGCGACTGCTGCCTCGTTGCGAACATCCAGCAAGGCATAGTAATCGGTATCAAAATGCCGGTTGAACCAATCTAAATCCGCTGCTACCCCCTCTCCTTCCAATTCCAACAAAGGCCCTTTGCTGCCCGAATACATAATATAATGCTTATTCAAACAATATAGAGCACTGTCCGCATAACACAATGCCTGTTGATATAATCCATCAATGTTACAATTGTAAACATCGTATGCATATTCATTCGCAACAGCCAATAATTTATCATATCGCTGAATGGAATCATTGACAGTGAGCTGTTCAGCTTTCCCATCTTTCTCCCTCCCCTCATTACATCCTGCCAGGACAGGAAGAAAAGCGACCAACACCAACATCAACGTTTTGCGCACTCCTTTGGGCAAACGGAAATAGAAACGGCTGCCTTTCCCCAATTCACTTTCTATCCGGAACAGGCAGACCCGGAATATCTCATTGGTCTTCTTATATTTATCAATAATGCCTTTGCAATTCATCAAACCGAAACCGTGACCTTTATTCTTCTGCAATTCGCTGACATTTTCGCTGGTCTGCAATCCGATTTTACCCGAATCATAAACTTTCTCACTCAGAATACGCTCCACATCTTCCTGTGAAAGTCCCGGACCGTCATCTTTCACCGAAATCTCCACGTAAGATTCCGTTTCCTGCGCATAAACAGAAACATTTCCTCCCGGCTGCGTATATTTACGGGCGTTTTCCGTCAATGTATTTATCATGAAAAGCGTCAGAGCCTTATCCGCTTTCACAATGGCGGCAGTCGGCTCTATGGTCAGAGTCTGTTGTTTCATCTCGAAAGTCTTACGCCCTTTTACCAGTACATCAAAAAGGGAATTCAACTCAAAATTCTCTATATTCAAACTCAGTGTCCCCTGCCGCATCTTAATCCATAAGGCCAAAATATCATTATACTCATTGATACGGGTAATCAGTTCGTCGATATAACGGTATTTGCTTTCTTTTATTTCTTCGTTCTGAATGTAGTTGTGTGCGGTTAGTTTATGCACTTCATTCATGATTCGGTCTATATAAGGCATAATGCCTGTGACAATAAACAGACAGGCTTTCTTCACCAGATTCTGCCGTTTATTCTCCGCCAAATGCTGTTCATGGACATATTGCTCCTTTTCCAGCCGTTTCCGTTCATCGCCCAACGAAATAAAAGCCAGTCCATTCTCCAGTGTCCACGAAATGTAAGGTGTAATGACCCTCATCAGTGCTTTATCATCTTTCTTCATTTTGTGCTCCGAATACAGGTGCACCTCGCCCAAAGGTTGTTCCCTGCCCGGAATATTCAAGATAAAACTTGTACAAATCCCTTGCCCCGGCACCTCATTCCCCTCTCCATTTTCAGCCACAATACGGAAGTCCGTCGCTCCCACCAACGAAAGGATATCCTCTTTCACCGAGGCAACTACCGCTTTTGTCACATCCTCTATCTCCCCCGCATCAATGGGTACGGAAGCCGTTATCTTACGGCATATTTCCAAAGTACGTTTCAACTTATCAATATAAAGAGCATTCCGCACACGCCATCTTTTATTCAATATCCAAAATAGAATGATAAGGACAACGATACCAATCACCACTACCACCAGAAGTCCGTTCAAGGCTTCCGATTCCTTCTCCAACGCATTATAACGACTCTCCAATTCTTTGTCCTGGCGGGTGTAGTCCAAAATATCCAGATAAATATTACGATTATAATCCGACTGGGGTTTCATTCCTAACGCTGCATATGTTACACTCAATTGTTCACGGAAACGGGCAATCCATTCGGGAACACTTTTTATACCATCGTCATTAATCCATTCCAGTTCAATGGAAGTGGTAGCCATGGGAACATACGGACGTAGCCTGTCCATGGTATCCGTACAATGGTAATATTTCTCGTGATGCCGATTGACGTACCCCAATGCTTCCGACAAGTAATGCAGCGCGTCTTCATACCTGCCTTGCTCGTTGCTGCACGACGCCAAAGTGCGGTATGTACCCGAAATCTGATACAAATCTCCATATTTTTTGAACAAATCCAAAGCCTGCCAGGCAAAACGCATGGTCAATTCCTCCCACGACAAGTCCTCGCTATTGATGGCACGCATCACATTGGGACGCCTTTCCATTATCAAATCGAAATTTTTCCTCTCTTTCAGCAATTCTGCCATTGCCTGAGATGCATTCGCCTCGAAATAGACATACCCGTATTCCCTGCTGATACCCAGACATTCTATCAGATAGTTAAACTCACCCAATACCACATCCTGCGGTGTATCCGCTTCATACATACCGCCAGACCCTTTCATATAATAATAATAGAGCAATTGGGCAGTATCACTTTCCAGCGCCTCGTCTACTTTTATTTCATTAATCGCCTCCAAAGACTGCTGTTCCTGCTGCAAATAATAGTAATAGATGGCAGAAGCAATGAAAAACTCGGAACGGGCATAATTAAGCCGCTCCAGCTCTCCGGGATCGGTTATAGCAGAACGGTCATCACTGATACGCTTCATACGCCGTAACGCACTGTTACGATAATCATAGAACTCCTTGTTCATGGCGGTACGCTGACAAATTTTCATCATACCGATATCTGCTATCAAACATTCCAATTCATTGTTTGATTCCTCATATACGCGAAGAAAAAGATCTTCGGCTTTTTCAAAGTCCATGTGGATAAAGGCGCAGAAACCCTGATTATTCAATGCCCCGGCACGCAGGGAGGGGAATCCATCCGCCAGTTTGTAGGCGTCATGCGCCGCTTTACACGCTGTGTCCAAATTTTTATAGCGCATACGATAAGAAAGCAAGTTCAAAGAATCCGCCTGACGGTATATAGCCATATCCTTCTTCTTTTCACAAGAAAAGAAAGTCCCTGCTATAATCAATAAAACCGCCCATACAGGCAATAGACACATATTCTTCATAAACATCCCTTCTCCTTTAGGTTAACCACCCACCAATAAAAATACAAAAATATCAATTATCCCCCGAAATAAAAGCAAAACCTGGTAGAAAATAAGAAAGCCACCCCGAAGGATGGCTTATAAAAATCTTTAAAAGACGAATGAAGGATTATTTAGAAGCTTCCAAAGATGCTTTTCTAAATTCTTTCATCAGTTTTTCCAATTCCAATGATGCTTTACGTGCGCGTGTTCCTGCAGCTTTGTTACCTTTTTCAATCTGCAATGCTGCATCAGACATAAAAGCTTCGTTCAATTCTTTGATTTTAGCAATTAATTCGTTCATGTTCTTTTTTTTATAAATTATAAAACGGTTCAAATTAAATTCTTTTTTGGCAATAAATCTCCTATCCATCTCTTTTTTTACGATTTTTCAACAGTTGATCCTCGTTTACAGGGTATTTCAATCCATAACAGGCAATATTAAAACGCCCTCTTGAATTTACAAACGATTATCAGCTGAAAATATAAACAATCACTCCGGTTATCAACACATACGCCAATGCATATGGAATGGCGGATTTTAGGATTTCTCCTTCTTTTCCCTGTTGGTTTCCGGCAGAAGTGGCAATAGCGATACTTTGCGGAGAAATTATTTTTCCACCTGTCGCCCCCACCGTATTGGCTGCCGACAACCAGTCGGGACTTACTTGAATATGCCCGGCCACATTAGCCTGTAATTTGCCGAACAAAATATTTGAAGAAGTGTCACTGCCCGTAATAAAGGTACCCAGGCAACCTATAACAGGGGCAAACAACGGATAAAGACTTCCTGTAGCAACTGCCAAAGCAGTGGCTATAACTGAAATCATACCTGCCGTATCCATGATAGTGGACAAACTCACCAGACAAATTACCGTGATAAAAGTTTTCTTTAACTGCTTTACCGTATTCCAGAGTACAGCAAACAGCTCCCATATCTTGGCTCCCTGTATCAGCCCGCCGACAAACGTGCCTACAAAAAGTAAAACTCCCGCATGGGTCAGCCAAGAAACCGTATAATTCATAGTTGAATCATTAATCGGAAGACTGATACGGGTCACCCAATTATTTTCAAGTGTTGTACGTAAACCGGGAAACAACGGACTAGTCAGAACAATCAAGAACAAGATAAGAAGATAGATACTCCACGCGTTCAGTACCTCTAGCCCTTTCAATGTGCTTTTCCTTGCTTTTTCCTCTTTAGAAGCAGTCAGTTTGCCATAGGCTACAATAACAATGATAGATAAAATACTTCCAATAATAGCCGGAGACTCCGCCCCCATATAGCGGGCGGCAATATACTGGCTGCCTAATGAGACACCACCGACCAACAAAGACAGGAAAATATTTTTAGGTAAGGATTTTAATTTCGAATCGGTCAGGAACAGCAATACGAAAGGAATGAGAAACATCAGTACCGAAAGCTGCAACACGACATTGGCGCTTAGCACCAATACATCCAGATTCGTTTCTTTCGCCAATACCAAGACCGGTGTACCAATAGCCCCAAAAGCAGTAGCCACACTATTGGCAATCAAACTGACTGTTGCCGAAAAGACCGGTTTGAATCCGAGACTGACAAGAATCGCCGCCGGTATAGCCACTGCCGTACCAAATCCTGCCATAGCTTCAAGCAAGCCGCCAAATCCCCATGTCAACAGCAATACCTGAATACTTTTATCGGTAGAAATAGAAGAAAACTGTTGCTTGATAATCTCCATTTTTTCAGTCTTCAATAAAACATTATAGCTGAATATCGCCATCAAAATAATAATCAGAATAGGAGAAACAGCTTTCAATGCACCATACAGAAAAGAAGACAGCAAATCGTTTACCGGAAAATGAAAGCCGAAAAAAGCAATCAGCATAGTAACGACAAGGGAAATCACACTACTTTTGTCACCGGACATTTTAAAAAACGCCATCAGGATAATTAATAGCAATACCGGAATAATAGCAAGGACTAGATTCATAACCATTGTATTTAAGTTAAAGAAACGGTATCCATAAACTCTTAAATTAAGCCTTTGAAACCCCACTTCCGCAAAAATTCTTTTTTTAATAACAAAAAAGAATCCTATTTGGATTAATGATCTATCCTTTTTTATCAGTAAAAATAAAGTAATGCCAGAAGCATGTATAATGTATCTTTACACAAACCTCCGGCATACACTTCTTATCCATATATTGATTTTATATTGTAGTAATATTCCTTATTCTATTAATATATCTTATTAAATTCCAGCTAATGCCTGATCCAAATCGGCCAGCAAATCATCTATATGTTCCGTACCTATTGATAAACGCACTGTCCCCGGATAAATACCCTGTTCCGCCAATTCTTCCGCATTCAACTGGGAGTGAGTGGTACTGGCAGGATGGATAACCAATGACTTCACATCGGCGACATTGGCCAATAAAGAAAAGATTTCCAAACTATCGATGAAACGATGTGCTTCTTCCTGACCACCTTTCACTTCGATAGTGAAAATAGAACTAGCTCCATTGGGGAAATAACGCTGATACAGAGCATGGTCAGGATGTTCCGGCAAGGAAGGGTGATTTACTTTCTTGATCTTCGGATGATTTTTCAAATGCTCCACCACTTTCAACGCATTCTCTACATGACGTTCCACACGCAATGAAAGTGTCTCCAATCCCTGCAACAGAATAAAAGCATTAAACGGACTGATAGTTGCACCGGTATCACGCAATAAAATAGCACGAATACGGACAGCATAAGCAGCCGGACCTGCCGCCTCTACAAAACGCACCCCATGATAGCAAGGATCCGATTCTGTCAGTTGAGGGAATTTACCTGATGCCACCCAGTCAAATTTACCTGAATCAACAATCACGCCACCCAGTGAAGTTCCATGGCCACCAATAAATTTTGTAGCGGAATGTACCACAATATCTGCTCCGTGCTCGATGGGACGAATCAGATAAGGAGTACCAAAAGTGTTATCAATAATCAAAGGTATGTGATGGCGATGTGCTATTTCCGCCACAGCCTCTATATCTATAATATTCGAATTAGGATTCCCCAAAGTCTCGATAAACACCGCCTTTGTATTCTCCTGAATAGCTTTCTCAAAATTAGAAAGATCACCAGGGTCCACAAATGTAGCAGTCACACCATAAGTCGGCAACGTATGCGCCAGCAGGTTATAAGTACCTCCGTAAATAGTCTTTGCAGCTACAACATGATCACCTGCACGAGTAATGTTCTGAAACGCATAAGTAATGGCAGCAGCCCCGGAAGCTACCGCAAGTCCTGCCACTCCCCCTTCCAATGCAGCCACACGTTGTTCAAAAACACCTTGTGTGGAATTAGTCAGACGCCCATAAATATTACCCGGATCTTGTAAACCAAAACGTGCGGCTGCATGTGCCGAGTTATGAAATACATAAGATGTAGTCTGATAAATAGGAACTGCACGAGCATCCGTAGCCGGGTCTGGCTGTTCCTGTCCTACGTGAAGTTGTAATGTTTCGAAATGTAATTTTTTTGTAGCCATAATCTTTATCTTTTTAAAGTTATATATTTCTGTTTTTACCTGTTGCAAAGGTATTAAAGGCAGTTATATCAAACAAGATATACTAAAAATAAAGAAAATAGAGCTACAATTATCACTATTTATAGAACAAATATTCTATTTACAAACGGATTATTACCTCCTGGAAGAAAATTATTCTTTGGCGACATCTAACAAAATAAAGTGACGGCCGATTCACATCGACCGCCACCAGACAATTAATACACACAATACGATTAATACAAAAAATCACTCATGATCATGTTCCGTTTCAGTACCTCCATCCGCACTCAAGACAATATTACGAGCCACTTCTGTCTGATTGCCCGCCGCATCGGTACACCATACCATCAGATGATAATCTCCGGGAGCAGCATCGGCCGGAATAACAATATCATGATGATGTACTTTTGTATTCTTCAAACCGGAAACATCATATACCTTGTCAAAAGTAAAAGCTGTGTTTTTCTCTCCGGCTGCCCGGGAATCATGTCCGTGGTGGTCAAAATTATTATGAATATTGATTTTATACGATCTCAACATCACATCATCTGACAGATTCATTTCAAAATGTACCCCTTTCCCATTACCAATTTTCAACACCGCTCCCTCTTCGGGTTCTATCAAATCGATCACGGGCTTTGTTACATCCCCTTTTTCATCATTATCACACGCAGGCAGACAAACAGAGCATATAGCCAAAAAGCTGATTACAAGAAAATAAAATTTTGTTTTCATTTTAATAATTGTTTAAATGGTACTTTAATCGAAATCTGAAAGCTTCTTCCCGGTTCAGGGATTTCCACTTTCCTATAAAAACTCAAATGATTGTAATATTTCACATCCGACAAATTACGAATGCCCAAAGATATTTCAATATCCGCCTTGGCCATAGGTATATGAATACTTCCACCCAGATGAATCAAACAAGCTCCGGGTGTGCGGTCTTCATTCCTCGCTATACGGTTCTGCGAAGCTATACTTTGAAGTTCAGCATACAACTGAAAATCCTTTTTATTCCATGTCAGAATATTACGCATGGATACAGGAGGTGAAAAACTTAAAGCCGTATGTTCGTCACGATTATAAGTATAGACATACTCACCGACTAAACGATAATTAAAATGGCGTAGAAAATCCATATTGAAATTTATCTCACCACCCATGAACAAAGCACGTGCGCCACTATATTGATAAATCTGTCCAGCATGGGGCAATACAGACCATTCTCCCATAGGGCGCAAATAAATATAATTATCAAACCAACTGGCAAAAGATGAAACAACCAGTTCCATTTTTTTATAAGCCAAGGTATAGGAAGCATCAATCTGCCATCCTTGTTCCGAAGAAAGAGTGGCATCCCCTTTTTCATGACGGAAAGTTCCGTGATGCACTCCGTTGGATGCTAATTCATTGACTCCCGGCAAACGGAAGCTACGTCCCACATTCATCTTCAGAAGATGACCGGCAGCGGGTGTCCACACTACTCCCGCCGAACAGGAATAATTACCATAAGCCCTGTCCACCGGATAACTTCGCCAACGATATGCCTGTATTACCTCTTCTTCATATCCCTGTCTGTGCAGATACTCCACCAAATAAGGATCTTCGAATGCCGCTATATCAATCCTTCCCCGATCATAACGTATCCCACCAGTTACAGACAACTGATTATCCAATCGGAAAGTCGTCAGCCAAAAAGCTCCGGTAGTAAAACGCTTGTATTCCGGTAGCAGAAAAGAATATCCGCCAATCGCATTTTTCTGTATCTGCATATTCCACCCTGCCATATGCTCCCAGGAAGAAGAGCTGGACAACCGCAGCTTCAGAGAGGAGCTGAATGTATGCAGTTTGAACACCAGTTCCCTATCCGGATCCTTTGCAGGCATCATCTGAGTGTCATAATGGGTATGGAAAGCACTCCATTCCTCCCGATGATTGAACTGATAGCCGAAATCACCTGAAAGTTGTATCCCATTCCAAAGATACTGTTGATGCGTGGTTACTTTAAGATGGTTCACTTTGCTATAAGGCAATTCAATATTACGGCTGTTCTCATCATCCTCCAAACGGGAAATATCAGGAATGCCATGAGCACCGAGAAAGAAGCCCATCTTCTGATAAACATTGCTCACAGCAATATTCATCTGATAAAACTTCTTTCTATAATCTCCCATGACAGAAACATTGCGCTCGAACCCAGCGGTGTTTTTCAGCTTACGACCGTAAACAGGCACCAACTGGGTAAGATATACAATGGTATCGACCGGTACATGATAATCTCCATAGTGCTGTTCTGAAAAACGTACTCTGACCAGCCATGCATTCTTCTCAATACCTAGCATCAGTGAACCGCCCACAGTGCCGTTCACTGATTTTCCCAATAAGGCAGCCTCACCAAAAAATCGGTTCTCTTTTTGTGGAAGCAAAGGAAGGATTTCGATGACACCTCCCATCGCATCACTGCCGTAGAGCAGTGAAGACGGACCTTTCAGAATCCGTACCTCGTCTACATTAAAAGCATCAATTTCCAGTCCATGGTCGGCCCCCCATTGTTGCCCCTCTTGTTTTATTCCATTTTCGGATACGGCAATACGGTTGAATCCCAAACCACGAATCATAGGTTTGGAGAATCCCGCACCAATATCCATCGAGTGTACACCGGGAACATTTTTCAAAGTCTGTACCAAATTACCGGTAAAATGCCGGTTCAAATAATCTTTCTGAAACAACTCGAGTGTCAGGGTAGTCTTTTTCTCCTGAGCATGTCGGTAAGATCCAGTCACCACCACTTCGGATAAATCCACACTTTTAATCGTATCAGAAACTACCTGTGCATTTGAAAACAAGGTAAAAAACATTCCCAGCGTACCCGAAACATATCTGATACGCATAAATTACAATCATTTGATGTTGTGAATAAATAAAAGATACTATGTGAATCAGCAAACGGGAGGTGCACGCAGATAATAAGGATAAGATTTAACCTGGCAAACCTTATCCACTGTTATTTTCGGCTGATAATCAAAAACCGGAAGAACAATATGAAGTTGTAATGTTTCAACTTGTGTAAAAGGTGAAAGTGTGAAATTGCACACGGGACACTGATGAGAGGAATCATGAGAATTCCCACTATCAGAATGGCAAACGGCATCTTCTTCATGGTGGTGAAAAGTCTTCACCATGAAAAATGGCATAAGCGTCATTAACAACAGCCATGCTATAAAAATCCTGCCTTTTGCGTTTTCTCTCATTTTTGTGTTCAGTAAGACCACTACAAAAATAGAAACAAATAACAAACTCACAATAACATTTTATATTTATTATTAGTTTCATCCACTTTTTACCTACAAATGGGTATGTATACAAAACCGAGGTAACTTCCCAGTCACCTCGGTCACGACAGATCTTTATTTTCTAGAACAGCCTACAATCCGGTCATTCTAAAAAAGAGTAACCACTCCGTAAATAACAGCGGCCAATATTCCACTGACAGGAATAGTCAACACCCAAGCCGTCATCAGGCTTCTTGTTATTCCCCATCGGACGGCTGAAAGACGCTTAGTAGCACCCACTCCGATAATAGCTCCTGTAATGGTGTGGGTTGTACTTACAGGTATTTTCAAATATTCTGTCAGATACAATGTAAATGCGCCAGCAGTTTCCGCAACAACTCCCTCCAAAGGAGTTACTTTGGTAATCTTAGTTCCCATGGTTTTCACAATCTTCCATCCGCCTGACATCGTTCCTAAAGAAATGGCAGTAAAACAAGAAAATGCCACCCAATCCGGCAAATCATTGATACTATTTATTCCCATTCTTAACCCTTCCGAATGAGCAGCGATCAGGGCAGCAGCAATAATACCCATTACCTTCTGGGAATCATTCAGTCCATGCCCTATACTGAACAAAGCCGAAGAAACAAGCTGCAATTTCTTAAACCACATCTCAGCCGTATTCGGATGTGCACGACGACAAATGTGAAGGACAAGCAACGTAAATCCAAAAGCAACAACCATCCCTATAAATGGTGCCAAAAAGATAAAAACAGCAATCTTCAAAATAATATTGAGCTGAATGGCATCAAAACCATGAGCCATAATAGCAGCACCGGCAAAACCTCCGATCAGCGTATGCGAAGAAGAAGAAGGAATCCCCTTCCACCATGTAAACAGATTCCAGACAATAGCTGCAATAACCCCCGAAAGAATAATCGGCAAGGAAATATACTGTTCCACTACTGTCTTGGATACAGTATTGGCTATTCCGAACCCTCCGATTATACATTTAGCAATAAAGAATGCAACAAAATTAAAAAATGCCGCCCATATCACCGCTTGGAACGGAGTAAGAACCTTGGTTGACACAATGGTGGCTATTGAATTGGCTGCATCATGAAATCCGTTAATATAGTCAAAAATCAAAGCCAAAGTAATAATAATCACTAATAATTCCATATTGTACCTTCTGCTTTTATGCGTATTTCACAATCAGGTTTCTCAAGATTTTTCCTACCCGTTCTGCCGCATCGGTCGTTTTCTCCAATTCATGCATTATCTCCTTGATCTTAATCAGTTCTATGCAATCCTTTTCTTCCTCAAATAGTTTCTTAACAAAGAGTTCATATACATCATCCGCCTGATTCTCTATGTCATGCAATTTTGTACAACATACTCTTAATTCAGTAGGCTTTTTACGGAAAATTTCCAATTCGTCCATTGCCTTACTTATATAAACAGCCGCTTGCTGTATCAACAAACTCAACTCTTTTCCACTATTAGCAATGGGATGGGGATTATAGATCGTGATACGTTTGGCGCAACTGTTAATCCCATCTATTACATCATCCATAGTTGATGCCAAATCGTGAATATCCTCACGATCAAAAGGGGTTATGAAAGTTTTTCCCAATTCGTCAAAAATTAAATGAGTCTGCTTGTCACCTTCACGTTCCATATCTTTGATGCGTTTGTAATAGTCTTCTCTCTCTTCCGGCTTATCATGCTGCATGCTTTCTACCAATAAATCCGATGATGAGGTCAGGATTTCAGACAAACGTTTCAACATAGGGAAAAACTTAGGTTCTTGAGGTGTAAATCGACTAAAAAAAGAATTTTTCATAAATGTAATTTGAATAAATTGTTTTTGATATGTTTGATTTTAGTAATGGCGAGTTTTCCACTTATTCCTGCCTACTTCTATAACGGCAGGCAATATAGAAACGACAATAATAGCCACAATCAGCAATTTCAGATTTTTCTGTACAAATGGAAGATCACCGAAAAAATAACCGGCATAACAGAAAATACCAACCCACAAAGCTCCCCCTATCAGATTATACACCATAAAATAATAATAATGCATTTTGCCCATACCTGCTACAAAAGGAGCAAATGTACGGACTATAGGTACAAAACGGGCAATAATGATGGTCTTTCCTCCGTATTTTTTATAAAATTCATGTGTTTTTTCCAAATGACTTTGCTTAAATATACGGGAATCGGGATTATTGAAAAGTTTATTTCCAAAAAAGTGTCCTATCATATAATTACAGGAATCGCCCAGCACAGCTGAAAGAAATAAAACCAAAGCGAGAATATTAACTTCCAAAGGCATATCGGGCAAAGCCGAAATAGCTCCCGCGACAAAAAGCAAAGAATCTCCGGGGAGGAATGGAGTGACAACCAATCCCGTTTCGCAAAAAATGATTATAAACAGTATGACATAAGCCCAAGTATGATATTCTTGAACAATATCTATCATATATTGGTCAATGTGAAGTATAAAGTCCAATAAAAATTCCATTATATATTAGTTATTAACATATAACACCGTTCATAAAAGGAACAAGCATCCACCCCAGTTCCCATTATGAAAATATAAAAACAAAAAAATGTAAGATATAAAAAACAGACCTTGCCGAGAAGAAAAAATAAACTAAATAAGAATACGCCTCAACTGATAAATATAGTATTCACAGGAATATTGAGTAAAATAAAGAATAGGTGAAAAAGAAATTTGCTTTTCTTCAGGAAGAAGTACTTTCAAGAATCTGGCCAACTTGGCTATGACGGAAGCAGAGGAATGAGTTCGCAGAATTTTAGAAGAGCACAAGGTGCGAAAAGAAAAAGAGGTAGCTGTACCGCCGATACCGACTTTATAAAAATGGTAGCTTTCATTATTTATCTCTTTTTTTTCCTGCCCGTTATTGCTTTCAGATATGTTGCACAGCGCCACCGCACTGTTTTCCAAACCAACTGTACGAACTACATCGTGCTCCTGTCCGCTATCAAATGCGGAACCAAAGCCCGCCAACAGGCATACACCTAACAAGATATAAAAAAGATATATATACTTTGTCATAGCAACTGCAAAGATAAAAAGTATTTTTGAGAGATAAAATCATTCTGCCCTTTTCTTGCATTCTCCGGCAAAAAAAGAATATAACCCTGTACTACATTTCCCGAAAATTCTCCGGAATCTAAAATAAATGCAATATATTTGTATTAACAGATATGAACCTCTTGAAAAAATATTATTCTATGAGTACTTTAGAGAAACTTGACAAAGTAGATTTGCAGATACTACGTACCTTGCAAGAAAATGCCCGACTGACCACCAAAGAACTGGCTGCACGGGTAAGCCTTTCCTCCACTCCGGTGTTCGAACGCCTCAAACGATTGGAAAATGGAGGATATATAAAAAAATATATCGCTGTATTGGACGCTGAGAAACTAAACCAAGGCTTCGTGGTATTTTGCAGTGTCAAGCTAAGAAGACTGAACCGGGACATTGCTGCGGAATTTACACGGATAATTCAGGATATCCCTGAAGTAACAGAGTGCTACAACATATCAGGCAGTTATGACTATTTGCTTAAAATACACTCCCCTAATATGAAGTATTATCAGGAATTTATCCTCAATGTCTTGGGCACGATTGACAGTTTGGGTTCACTGGAAAGCACCTTTGTAATGAATGAAGTAAAACATGAATATGGGATTCACATTTAAGTAAATCCCATCCATCCTCTCTCATCAATACCATTTTTTACGCTTAAAATAGAAGTAGATAACTGCTACTAGTATCAACATCAATGTCCATGCAAATACATAGCCATACCGCCATCCCAGTTCAGGCATCCATTGGAAATTCATTCCCCAGATTCCTGCCAGAAAAGTCAACGGAATAAATATAGTAGAAACAACAGTCAGCTGTTTCATGATGCTGTTCATCCGTCGGTCATTATTGGAAAGGTAAATATCTACCAAAGCTGAAATCATGTCACGGCAACCATCTAAAGTTTGCAATACAAACTGCAAATGATCATTGACATCATTAAAGAAAGGACGGCTTGCTTTGTGCAACAAATCATTATCGATCGGATGCAACAACTTGCTGATTTCCTCCTTTAATGGTAAAATACATTTCTTTATTACACGAAAATTACGGCGGTATTGCTGTATATTTTCAATACCGAGCATATCAGCCTGTTCCGGCGAAAGCAATTGCTCTTCTAAATCCTCTAATCCGTCTTCCAATTCCGAAATAATGGATATAAAGCTGGCCATCACACTGTTTAGAATAACACTGAGCAGGAAATCAGACTGCCGGCTACGTATTTTCAACACATTCTTTTCCAATGCCGTATTTATATCATTCAGAAAGTCTGTTTCCTTTTCCATAAAAGTCAACAGATAATTTCCACCTTGCACAATGGCTATTTGTTGTGGTACATAGCCATCATCATTAGAAAAAAGTAACTTCAAAATCACTACATTATATGTATCATGCTGTTCTATCTTGGTCTGATGGTCGGAGTTCAAAATATCTTGTATCGTCAAAAAGTCGACATTAAAATTCTGACAGACATGCTGTATGACCTCCGTATTCTGAAAGCCATGAATTTGTATCCAGTTTATAGCATTCTTATTCAAATAAGGGATTAAACTATCTATATCTTTCCCATCCTTCATACAAATACTTTCAGCATTATAACTGCACAAATGCAGATGCGTAGGGGTACAACTGACACCAATATAAGCAAGTTGCTCACTTAGTAAATTATTCTTCGCCATAGTTTCAGTAATGAATAATACAAATATAATTCTTTTTTAAAAGTTCAACTGTGTTCTCTACAAAAAAGAAAAGATTCCCCCAAGTTTTCAAACTGATCCCCGTTTAACTCTCGGTTTAACTGAACCATGTAAACCAGCACAATTTGGGCATAAAAAAAGAGAGCTACTTTAGTGTAACTCTCTGATTTTCAAGTGATCCGCTTGGGGCTCGAACCCAAGACCCCAACATTAAAAGTGTTGTGCTCTACCTGCTGAGCTAGCGAATCAATCCTTTATTATTGCTATTCTTCCGAATTGCGAGTGCAAAGGTACAGTTTATTTTTGTATCTGCAAACATTTCTAGAACTTTTTTCTAAAAAAATGCATTTTATCCATTATTCATTCATTGCAATTAAAACTTCCATGTACTTCCGCCAACAGTTTCCAAGCCCTTACACTATTTCACAATAATCTCTTCTACAGGCTGTTTCAACTCCTTATCCAATGGATACGACTGATACTTCACTTTATCAAAATCAATCTTCTTCATACTAATACAACGAATATTGTTATTGTATGCTGTTTTATAATACACTTTCCTGTTTGTCAAATCAATAGCCGAAGTCCATTGTGTGGCACTAGGAATATCAGGTGCTTTCCCTAACGCATATTCTATACCAATAGGAATATCAAAATTATTCAGGATATGAAAGCTTTGTAATATAGCGTCATACGCTGTAGGACACACCGGAGCTGTTGCCTTATAAAACGCTACACGAACAAAACGGGATGGAGGAGTTACATCCCCCGGAATACCATGAAATCCGGCACCTGCGCCAAAAGGGAAAATAGTCACCCCACCCCATTGCTGTGGAGTGACAGCTCCCGGATATAGATTTACATAATTATTCAAGTTAATCACCTGCCATGGAAAATCGGGAGAATTGGTGAGTACTCCTACTTTATTTTCATAAAAATAAGGAACACCACCTACAAATTCCAACACCATTTGATTTCCTTTAGCATCGCCAATGCGCCAATGTACCGTAGAACTTTTACCAGGTTTATCAAGAGACACCACCTTCACCCCTTCTATAGCTTCTCTCACTTCGTCTATAGTAGCAAATTGGGAAAGCATCCAGTTCACCACCTGCAAATCCGACAAAGTAATTGCATTTTGAGCCTCATCATATTCTTCATACTTCCCATAATGGGGAAAATAAAACAATCCAGCCGAAAGCCCTACTTCATTCAGTCCTTCAGCCACAAACTCTTTCTGAATGATAGCCAGTCCTACCAGACCATATTTAGCCCGAAATCTCAAGCCATTTACACCCGTTGGAGTATAAGATACCAAATCCTGTCCTCTGGGAACAATAACATATTCACTCGGAAGATAACTGTTCCCCCACTCTATAGTACGTGCCTGCACATATCCGCCATCTTCAGCGAGGAATGAAATACCGGTACATGCCGATCCGCTTGCAATGCCTGTCAGCAATAAGGCCAAAGCTATCAAAATCTTTTTCATAACCATTTTAAATCTATTTATGATAGTAAGAACAAAGCATCGGACATTTTAGTTCTTGTTTACTCAACAAAGATAACCAAAGCCATCAAACAATGTTCCGGCACTGATTGCCATACAAATAGATAAGAATAGAAAAACAAAAGGAGTGACAAGTTCCCAATCGAGTATATACAAAGAAGTAGGAGGTGAATTTACAAAACACACCTCCTTACCCTTAAATTATTTATTCAGCAAACAATTTACTACATCTTTCTCCCGTTCTTTAGGTAATACGGTCAAGCCAACCACCGTCCCCCCTTTTAGAACAGCCTCTACAGTAGTCTGTCCTGTAGCATGCAATTTGAAATGCACATCCCAATCTTTGGGCCAAGCAGGAAACAATAAAATCTTTCCATCGGCTTCCTGCAACAGCATTTCCTGCATACCTATCATACCGCTGCCTCCCCAGTTATGATCAGGCGTCCAGTCATAGCCCGGTCCCCAAAAAGCAGGGAAACGATGAGGCCCGTTTGCCATTTTCTCTAAGGTAAGTTGTGCAGCCTCCTCGGTCATACCCAGACAGGCAGCCCAGATATTATCTTGTTTCCATCCGATATGTGAACGGAATTTCTGTGCATCGGGATCATATAGATAGGTATTACGGGCTATTTCCAGACCTTCCTTCCCCACTCCATACATACGCCAGGGAAATACAGCATAAAGCTGGGGAGTTTCTATATTGTTCACCCGTTCCCAAGCCTGTGCCGGAGCAATCATTTCCTTCCCATCCACTATGCGCAAAGGGATCTCAGGAATACGTGCCAGCATGTCCGGTTTACGTCCGTAGGTTTGTAAAACAGAGCGCAGCGCGGCAATGGTTGAGGATGGATTATAAGCCATCTTATAAGTTTCACAAGCCGATCCCGGATAAATCACCAGTTTGCCGTTACCATCTAAATCCTTACGTCCACGCTGTAATGCCAGTTGACGATAATGCTCATCAAAGAAATTAAGTGAGCTTTCTATCAAAGGGATATAACGGCTGATATCAGCCTCATTATAACGTGCCGTTTCCAGTATCATCTGACAAAATTCAAGAACCGTATCCCATTCGTATTCCAGCCATGCATTATATTCCAACCCCCTGTCATAGCTTTCAGGACGTTTAAAGCCATACTCGGCAGGATTGGGCAGACCGAAGTTCTCCATTTGTTCGGTGAAACAGGCACCGGCATGTCCCCAATAGGTACGGGTACGTGCTTCGGCTGTCGGCAACAAACGCAGATAAAAGTCAAATTGTGATTTCATCAAGTCAAAGTCACCGCTTTTCAGCATGGGCCAATAAACCAGACGCTGATTCTGTGCAGTCATGGTTCCTCCTCCCCATTTCCGGAAATCAGGGGTAAATTCCATTTTCTGATCTACATACATAGGATCAAAAGTAAACAGTCCCCCGTTAAACTTGGTAGGCCACTGACTATAGGCGTTACATCCCAACATATAGCGGAACAGTGTATAGTTACGGATAGCATCTCCCGCTTCACCTTCCCCCTCAATAAAGCTACGTTTCCAAAAATCATTCCACCAACGGCGGGTAGCCTGTTTGTCTTTGGATACATTTATTTCCTTCTCAGTGCGGGCCAAGGATGCTTCCCATGCAGGAACCGTACTTTGTTCCGTATTCAGAACAATCCGTGCAGACTGCTTATAAGTAGGTTTCTTGCTTTTGTACATCCATGCCAGATACTCAGTACCTGCATAATGTCCACGGCGTGTACCGTTATAAACCAGATTATCACCTGATAAACGCCCCCCAAAAATCAAATTCTTCAAAGGATTATACAGTTGTTCCTTCACTTCATTCATTCCCTGCTGGTCCACTACCACATCAAAAATAGTACGTTCAGGATTGCGATGGAAAAAAGTAAAATTATCTTCTTCCACACAGACAGAGTCACGCCTAGTCATCAATCCATCAGGAATGACCCATTTGTAAGAGCATTGCTGCCCTTCCCCTTTACGCACCGGACGATCTTCATAACGCCAGCTTTCAAAGTTCACACGCATGGAAGTCAGTTCCTTCGTTTTCACCTCAACATGTACCACAGGATGAAACACATCCACCCAAATAATTAGAGTGGCATTATCACTACTTACGCTGACATAGCCATCATTAAGATGCAGAGTCTGCCGAAAAGAAGCCGTTCCGGCAAAAGGGTTCGGAGTGAGCCTCACACGAAACCGACCCTGCTTCAACAGACAATTATTCTCGTCAAAAGAACCGCTACGACTAAGGTAGAACAGAACATCGTCATTCTCTACCCATACATTCATGCCGATATCACCACCTCCGCAAGGCATGGACTCCGAAGCATTCCGGCTTTGAGTATTCCAAACCAGATTGGCAGGCTGTCCCCACAGAAACTGCCCGCCAATAAATACTAATAATAAAAACGTAAAGATATTCTTCATTTTTTTCTGTTTTTACCAGTCATCGGAACGGAAAGACGATACAGGTAAATCTTCACCAAACAAATCTCCCTCCACATAATTCTCGAAGCCATAACGAACTGCCACCGGATGAGGTACTCTCTCGCTCTTTACAAGCATTTTACTTCTCTGTATCCACGCTTTAGCAGGATAAAAAACCCGATCTTTACCTGCAACCTGAAAGTTATATGATTCAAAACGGTCTTTACAATTTATCCACATCGGTGCCCGATCAAAACTGACTATTACCGTATCATTCTTTACTTCCATTCCTGTATAGTAAGGACTTTCGGCCGTAACACCTTTCATTCCGTAAGTTTTTACCAATGCCAAACGCGCCAGACGTTCTCCTGCCACCTTCTTTTTACCCGGATGAATCCCCGTTTTCATTCCTGCGTCCAACAATACAGCCATACCACTATTACCCACCCGGTGTTCTACCATAGCTTGTTGTTCGCGAAGATAAGCAGAATTTATCACATTCTTGCCAGGCTCAGTAATAATTCCATAATCATAAGGTGCAATTTGACAATAATAGAAAGGAAATTCCCCTTGCTGCCATTCTTCGCGCCACCCGCGTATCAGTGCACTGAACATATCGGCATAAGTAGAAGCCCGGTTATAGTTATCTTCCCCCTGATACCAGATAACTCCACGCATGGCTAATCCGATGAGCGGATGAAGCATACCGTTATAGAGTACAGTCGGAGTACGGTTCTTTGACTTGATATCGGCTTCCGATTGAGGAATCTTTGCTTCGGGGAATGCCTTCAACCAATCCGGATGCATCCAGGCTTCACAGGCAGAACCTCCCCATGAAGCTACAATCAAGCCCACGGGTATATTCAACTGCTGTTGTATCATCCGACCGAAGTAATAAGCAGTAGCACTAAACTCACGCACAGTTGCTGGAACAGCTTCCTGCCAGGTTCCCACCACATCTGTTTTCGGAGTAAAAGAGGAAGTGCGCTTTACGGTGAACAGGCGGAGTTGCGGATTACGGCTGTTCATCACATCTGTATTGCTATTCTCCACCGGCTGGTTTTTAAAACCTTTCATGGGCATTTCCATATTACTCTGACCGGAGCATAACCATAATTCCCCCATCAGGATATCACGTATTTCGGTCAGCTTTCCATCATCAAAAGTGATCGTGTAAGGGCCTCCGGCAGAGGGGGTGGATAAAGCAAGTTTCCACGCGCCTTTTGCATCGGCAGTAGTTTTATAGGTTTGTTTATCCCAACTTGTTGTAATCTTTACCGGTGCATTGGGAGTAGCTGTTCCCCATAAATTGGCACGGGTCTGCTGTTGCATCACCATGCCGTCTGAAAAGAAAGCGGGCAATTTCACTTCCGCATTTGCCGACATGCAAGTCAACCATGCCCAAGCAATGCCCAGTAGTAGTTTCTTATTTTTCATGTTATGTGTGATTACCATTATTCTTTAGTTTTAAAAAACTCGCAAGGTCCCATCCATCCGGCAGGCAATAAATCATCTCCGGGCAGACGGAATTTTGCATTCGTCCATATCCCCTCAAAAGGCGCTTTATCCTGATCTGCTCCACGGAGCGCATTCGCCCAGGTATTCACTACCTCCACTTCCAAAACATTGGTTCCGTTACGAAGCGCATCGGTAATGTCCACTTCGTATGGAGCTGTCCAAGCCGTACCGCATGCAATGCTGTTGACACGTACAGTCGCTACATTGGCTACTTTACCCAACCGAAGAATAATTCTTCCGTCCTGTTCATTCTTCCATCTGAATAGCCCTCTGTAAGTGGCATGTCCGGAATAATATCTTATTTTTTCATCCTCTTCCTTACTCCAGTCAAATAATACCGGACGAGTGACAGTTTTGCGCACGGAAGGGAATGTTACTGTCCATTCCTTGATCGATATGGATACAGGTTCCCTTTCGGTCCGTTCCGGAGAAACTTCTGAAGATTCTTTGGGGAATACGACAAATACAGAGCCATTGGCAGGCAAAGACAAAGCGACTTCGGTACGGCCGTCCAATTCTTTCCATTGTGCCGGACGGGTAATGGTTCCTGTTACCGCATTCCACAATTCAGGAGTGCGTCCTGCAATGCGGAAAGAAGCGTTGAATGTACGCAAACTGTCCACCTGATTAGCCACAAAATAAATCTCATATTCTTCCCCGCTCCGATGAGTATATGCCACATCAGCAGGAAGAAGTACATCCCGTTCCACACCGAAAGAAGAAAAATCATCTTCCCGATAAGGCAATTGCGGAATAATGACACCTGCCGCGCGGAGTTCCTCTACTTTTGCCTGTGCCTCAGGAGACAACGGCAGGTTATCAGGATTCATAGGACGGGCTGTAGGAAGCACCAATACTTTATAAGAAGCTCCTCCCGGAAGTACCATTCTTCCATTCTCCGCTTTTGCCAAACGTAACAGAGCGTCTTTGTTAAAAGAATCGTAGGCATAACCACGCATCGGGTTCACCCAGTCTTCGGGATCGGCCATGTTTGCCGAATGGGTAACACCGACAGGACGCACACGGGTGGGTTGACCTTCATTAGCCAGCCGAATCCGTTCGCTTTCCACCCGTTCGGCTCCATAGATACCGGGAAGCATCGAAACTAACCGTTCGGGCAAAATGGAACGTCGCGGCATCTCTTCACCGGTAAAGACGGCGATATCAACCACCGGATGACCGTATTGCAACAAAGTCTGGCAACGGGTGATGTAATCTACAAAAGATTTCCCTTCCTCCCACCAGGTCTGGTCGCGCTGGAAGAAGAGTCCGATGCCGTCCAAGGTCATACCGGGACGGCGGTTCATCCAAGGATTATGGGTATAGACATGAAAGAAGAGTTTATTGATACCCAGTGCATAGTTACGGTCCAGCAAAGGTTTCAGCATGGCAGGGTCTTCATCCCATACGCCACGAATTTCAGTAAAGCCTTCGGCCTGGATAATATTCTTTCCATAAATATGCGCGCCACTGATGGCATCCAGCATATCATTGGGTTTATCGTGCGTAGGACTGTTCAGCCAAAATTCCCCCATAGGCAGATCCACTTTCTGATAATGCATCAATCCGTCACTGACCATAGTAGGAGCTACGCACTCGGCAGAGAACCGGCAATCGTATTGACGGGCACAGTCTGCCAATACAGTGTAGAACACATCAGTCACCAGTTCTCCGATGGTGGTACGGACATCCCGCAATATCTGCTCACTGCGGGCGGCACTTTCCATCGGAATACCTGCCAGCAAAGGAAGATAAGGCATCAAATCATATCCACGGCGTTTCTTAAATTCCGCCGCGAAGTTATCACTCCAGTTCTGACTGCCACACTCCCAACTGTCTACGTGCATATATTTCAATACACGGCGTGCCACGGCTTCATCCGTCTTTTTGAACATTTCCGCAAACCAGTTCGAGAACTGTTTCTGAACAGCCTTGGTGCTGAACTTGTCGCATTCCAATCCTTTACCTCCTCCGGCAGTAGCATTCACATGTCCGGTTGCCGTATGTCCCATGCGGAGAATACGCCATTTACCTTCGGGTAAACGGGCGGTCAGCCTGCCCTGATACAAAGGGAGATTGATCAATTCATCCGGTTGCACACAAGCCGCATCGGGTATTTCCGTCGAAGTAGTAGCAGTAGCCACACGCCACACCAGTCCTGCTTTTCCCTCCCACTGATGAATACGCGGAGCCGTATGAAGGACTATATCATTGATTTTCAAATTCGGTTTCCATTTAGCTGCATCCAGATCCTCACTACCCGGTTCGCTTCCCACGGGAGTCCACTCAAAACGGAAGTAACGGGCGGTAACAGGGGGGATGGCATGAGTGGACTGGAAATCCGTATTCTGCCATCCCTGCCGGGCAGGGACCAGTTGCTTCACTGTTTTGAACGTCCGTCCGTCCTCACTGGCCAATACTTTCAGGCGATGTGCCTGGTAGTTATTTCCTCCCAAAATAATTTCCACGTTGCTGCAAGTCACAGGTTCTGCATATTCATACTGAATCCAACAAGGATAAGAGGAACGGAAGACTCCTTTCTCATCCCTGTTCACAGCCTTGGATTCATCTTTGATAACGGCCTGTTTCAAATTGCCGAAAGTTACCTTCGGCTTCAATGAAGTATCCTCAGGCTGACGCTCCAATGGAATGGCGTAGGTAACGATATCTTCATAATAGCCATCCAGTGCTTCGGGCATGGGCAAAGTGAGATTCCGGATATTTCCACCGTTCACAATGGTGTCACTCCATACCACTTTTTGCATGGATTCTTCGGGAGTCATCCAAGGACCTCCCGCCAAGGCAAAGCCGTCACAGATGTGCATGCCCAGTTGCATTCCCAGCCTGTCGGCCTCTTTCATACTATGAGTGACCATACGCCACCATTCGGGGGTAAGCTGCTGGGCTTTCCCTTCGTATTGAGGTCCCTGCTCCACTCCCTTGATAGGCATCAGATAGGCTCCACCCAAACCTACACGGTGCATGGCTTCCAGATCGGCGGTAATCCCTTCGGGAGTTACAGCGCCAAACATCCAATACCAGAAAGTCCAGGGACGAGCTTCCTGTACGGATGAATTTACAAACTGTTGCCGTAAAGCGGATTGTGCTATCATCGGTTGGAATCCGGTTGCCAGCAATATGGATACAAACAGATGTTTTATCTTCATAAGCTATTTATTCTATATTTAATGATAAACGAATAAAGTTGTAATTTGTACTCAATTTTTCAAATATAGAGAGTTCGAGCCAAATAAAAAAAGAAAAGGGAAGAATAAACAAAGTTCCTCTTCCCTTTACAATCTATTTTTTCACTGTTATTCAAATTTTAACGTGATACCTCCCCCATATGCTCCATCAGCCCAAAATGCTTGTGAAGACGGACCTATCAAATCTGTCGTATTCACTTTATTACGAACCGGAGGAATTACTTTCATCAGACTGATGCCGGTAGCCGGGAAAGTATAAAGCAAGCCGTCACGACCGTCGCGAGGCTGATAAACCCCTACATAATTCTGAGGAGTACGGTTACAGATACTTATCGTTCCTTCCTGTGTTTTCAAAGTCATCCATTGCACATTAGCAAAGTACCCTTTAAATTCGGGATAAGTAAAGCTTTCGGCAGGAATGGGATCATTATACTCATTTTCCCATACGCCCAACTGCGGACCATGCAGACGGTTCTGCCATACACGGTAAGGACCGTCACCTACCCAACGCTTGCTCAACACTTTATCTTCCGGATAATCAAACATCACCCCCATCAAATCCACTACACCGCTGAAGTTGTATGTAAAGTCTATAGCAGCGGTACCGTCAGGAGCGATAGTCCATACAGCCTGATCAAAACATCCCAGTTTGTAGTTAGCGGTAACCACTACGTTATTGCCTTCTTCACGCACGGTAAAGCCTGTAAAACGACCGGCATCATCAAATGTAGTGTATTGGGTTTTCTTCTTTTCAGCCTCTTTGTCATCATGGTTATAAAACTGATCCATAGAACGGTCCGAACGCTTGGCGGCAATGAAACGGGGACCATTTGCCAGACTGATGATACGGCTTCCAACCTTTACCCCCTTCAGCTGTCCGTCTTTCTGAGAAAAAGTAAATGTACGTCCTTCGGCATCAACCGTCAATGCATCGGCAGTTTCTTTATAAGAAGGCTTGTTTCCGGCAGAAACCTGTTGCAATCCGGCAACGTCGTCCAGTTTATAACTCCACGTAAAGAGATCATTCCCCTGCTTATCCGTTACTGTCAGCATCAAAGCATTAGCCCCCTTGACAGCCGCAGGAATAGTCAGTGTACCCGCACCGTGAGCAGGAATGTCGGGACAGTTCACCTCTCCCTGTTTCATCACTTTCATTCCCCCCTTATCGGTTACAGAAGGCAATTGCACATATTTATAAGTGAAACGGCATGTATTCGCATTCAGGAAATCGTAACGGTTCTCTATTTTCAGTTTGCCGTCAAACTGACTGTCAAGGCTATCGGTCATGATTTGAATAGGACACCACACCTGCTTGATGGTAAAATAACTGCCCTCTTTTTCGTGATGCGGACCTACAATGCCATCGGCTCCATAATTGCCGCAGTTGTCAATGAATCCATTCATATCCACACGCTTCACGCCCTCATCGGCCAGTACCCAAAGGAAACCTCCGGCACAACGGGGATGCTTACGCATCATTTCCCAATAATCATACAGTCCGGCTCCGTGTCCTCCATCGTACAATCCATGCAGAAACTCGGTCGGCATAAATATTTCCGGCAGACGCATATAGTTCTGGCTTTCTCCGTAAGAACGATAGTGCATGGTTTCATATCCACTGAAGTTGCCTTGCGGATGAAGCACCGGACGTTTCTGAGGATCATATTTATGGAATTCACCATCCAGTTCAGTATTCCAGCCTTTTTCATTACCATTGCTCCACCAGATAATACACGGATGGTTCACATCACGGGTAATCATTTCTTTTACCAGCTTCTGCCCGTTGATGGTTTCGTGCTTGCCATGCCAGCCGCTTAACTCATCCATTACATAAAGCCCCAGCGAGTCACAAGCTTCAAAAAATTCGGGATCGGCAGGATAATGACTCAGGCGGACGGCATTCATGTTCATGCTTTTGATAAGCAATACATCTTCAATATTCTTTGCCTTGCTCAGTGTACGTCCGCTTTCAGGACGGAAACTATGACGGTTCACCCCTTTAATCATCACACGCCGACCGTTGATATACAATCCGTCACTTTCACGTGTTTCAATGGTACGGAAACCAAATTTCTGATTTTCAACATGCAGTGTTTTGCCTGCTTTATCAAGCAGGGTAAAGGTAGCCTGATACATGGCCGGAGTTTCAGCCGTCCATAATTCAGGAGATTTTACAGCGAAATTAATCGAAGCATGGTCGCTGCCCGTACGGACATCCGAAGTGTTTTCGGCCACTTTTTTCCCTTTAGCATCTGTTATGACAGTATGTACCCTAGCACCTTCTACTGCCATATTCAGAAAACAATCGGCATAGAAATTCCCATCCGCCTTCGCATCTATTGCCAGACGATCTATATTTTGAGCCGGTTTCGCCACGATGAACACAGGACGGAAAATACCTCCGAAATTCCAATAATCAGCACGGCGTTCTGCCAAATTAACCCCTGCATTCGCACTTTCCTTGCTTACAGTTACTTCAAGTACATTCTTTTTTTTCGATCCGAAAAATACCCGGTCACTCACATTATAAATAAAGCGGTAAAAAGCTCCCTGATGCATGGAACCGGCTTTACGACCGTTTATCTTTACCTGCGTATCAGTCATAGAGCCTTCAAATACCAGCTCTATCTGTTTACCATTCCATTCGGCAGGCAACTCAAATTCATATTTATACAAACCTTGTTCGTCAGCTACTCCTTCAGGAAAAGCCTTACCATAGAATTTCATGCCATATTGATAAGTACCGAATCCTTGCAGTTCCCAACAGGAAGGTACTCCGATTTTCGTCCATTTTCCGGAATTATTACCACCGGTACACATGAAATCCCATTGTACCATATCATCACAGCCACGTCCTGACAAGTATTGGCGTTCTGTTTTTACGGAAGATTGCGCCAACAAACCTGCCGATAAAGCAAGGAGTGATAAAAAAGTTGTTGCTCTTTTCATTTTGATATTTGATTTTTAATTTAATTCTATATTTCTGTCTGCCACCGGAAAGATATGTCGCCTATTCAAACCTTTTGCCATACATCATTTTATAAGACTGAAGCGTACCCGCAAAGTATGAGATTTCTGCTTATCAATGGCGTATTTCTTCAGCACTCCCGGACCACAACTACTGTTTCCTAAACCTAAGACCGCTGCATCCAGGCTGAGAATAACCTCCTTTCGTGGTTTCAAGTCACAATCATGAGTTGTTTTATAAATATCATCCACGGTATAATGTAAGGCAGAAAATGAAAATGGCCTGTCTATGGCTGTCACACGGACGCCTTTACCCTGTTTATTGGTTAGAATCACCTCGGTAACATCCTCGTGATTGCCACTGTCCTGCGGACGGGGGTAATGTGTGTACTGTTCACTCACCTTGCTGTTCCATCTACCTATCAGACAGGACGTCTTACGGTCGGGATAGTTTTCCCACGGGCCACGACCGTACCAGGAAAGGTTCTCGTATTCTTCTCCCAGTACAAATGCACTGCCCAGACGAGGCAATTCCGGCAATTCTCCTTGTGGCAGATAAGTCTGTTCCAAATCCACCGTTCCATCCACATATATTTTATAATGGGAAGAAACACGGATGCTACCCTTGGCATAACGATATTCCACAACCGATTTCTTCGATACGGTTCCATCTGTTTCCTGAGTTTCCGTTTCGGGAGTAATTACCTCTACTTGAGGAGCATCCAATCCCTGATTCTTCCAATCCTTGGCCAACCAGTTACCGAAACTTTTATCATTATCCGTCGGAGCACGGAAAGCTTGAAAATAACTATCTTCCCATAAATCCAAAACAGAAAACTTACTTTTACGTCTACCCGGTTGTACACCGTCAGCCACCGCCATCAAATGATCATTCAAGGCAAACTGTTCCTTTAAAATCTCATGCCCGGCCTTCGCCCATAAAGCATCTTCTTTCAATACTATACTTACATTCAATCGAACATCAGCCTGTTTATTAATCTTAACATCGGGCAAAGCCATCGTTCCTGTTTCACCGGGTGCCACCGATGGAAGCGCCAGTTCCCCTTGTTTCATCTTCTTCCCGTTCTCTATCAAAGTCCACAGACAGCGATATCCTTCCAGACCAATGTGATGATTACGGTTCGTAACTCTTAATCCTTTGGGCAAAACATCTTGTTCTTTTAAAAAAACATCTTGTTCTTTTGGAAAAACCTGAAGATCTTTTTCCATTTCCAATTTAACCGGGGCATATACTTTCTTCACCTCCCAATATTTGGGCGTAGTTTCGCGGTCACTCATCACCACACCATTAAAACAGAAAGCCTTTAAATTAGGCCGATCACCAAAGTCACCGCCATACGCCACCATCCGGCGGCCATCCGGCAATATCTTATAAATACCTTGATCCACCCAGTCCCATATAAAGCCGCCCAGCATACGTGGGTTACTATAAATCTCATCCCAATATTCCTTGAAATTACCTAAAGCATTCCCCATGCAATGTGCATATTCGCTGGTCATCACAGGACGGTTATCATTCGTGCGTTCCGCTATTTCCAACAAGCGTTCCCAACGTGCGTTCTCCGCCCGTTCCTTGTCCTCCCCTTCGGGAATGCCGGGATTCAGGTACTCCTGTTTCACACGGGTATAAAAACGGCTGATTACATCCACTGTTTTCGGGTCGGGTTCTCCGTTTACTCCCTGAGCTCCTTCATAGTGTACGGGACGTGTAGGATCAAAATCATGCAGCCAAGCCGAAATAGCAGCAAAATTAGGTCCGTAACCACTTTCATTTCCCATGCTCCACATCACTACCGAAGGATGATTTTTATCGCGTTCCGCCATACGTACCGCACGATCCAGAAAAGCAGCGTGCCAATCGGATGTACTAGCCAATGTTCCACGTAATCCGTGCTCTTCTATATCCGCCTCATCCATCACATACAGTCCCAAGCTGTCGCACAGTTCATACCAACGGCTCACATTGGGATAGTGACTGGTACGGACTGCATTCACATTGGCTTGTTTCATCAGCAATATATCCTGCAACATCCTCTCCTCACTCATCACGCGTGCCGTATACGGATCGTGTTCATGACGGTTTACCCCACGAAAACGGACCGAATTACCGTTAACCAACATTTGTCCGTCCTTTATTTCAATACAACGAAAACCTACCGGCTGTTCCACTTGCTCTATGGTCTGTCCGTTTACATTCTGTAAACGAAGTTCCAACTTATATAAATAAGGAGTTTCGGCTGTCCAACGTTGCGGAGATTTTATAACGGCGGACATACGTCCCATCTTACGTGGACCACGTTGCGGATACCATTCATTCATCCGTGCCGCCTTATGCTCCAAATCCAAGATATCTTCCACATTGCCAACCATATTCACTACTTCTCTTCCATCCGCATCCTTCAGCACCGCCTGCAACGTATAACCTTTACCGTCCATTCCCCGGTAAACGCTGAGCTGCGGATCAATCAGCAGTCGGAAATCTTGATAATTCCCCTGAACAGCAGGCAGAGTGCGCACTACATAGTCACGGATACGGATATCCGGAGTATGCACCAAATGAATACTGCGATGAACACCTCCAAAACGCCAAAAATCCTGATCTTCCAGATAAGATCCGTCACTATACCGATAAACTTCCAGAGCGATTTGGTTCTCTCCCGGTTTCAACCAGCGGGTGATATTGAACTCACTAGGTTCCATACTTCCCTGGCTATAACCTATGCGTTCACCGTTTATCCACACATAAAAAGCACTCATCACTCCTTCAAAGCGAAGAAAAGTCTGCCCATTTGCCTTCCACCCGGCGGGCAGCGTGAAAGTACGCCGGTATTGTCCCACCGGATTACGTTCCTTGTAGGTGGTATACGAAGCTTTAGGCTCCCCCATCACCCGTGGAGGATCTATTTTAAACGGATATCCTGCCGATACATAAATAGGCGTTCCGTATCCGTTGATTTCCCAATTGGCAGGAACCGGAAAATCTTTCCAATCCTTGTCATTAAAGTCCGTGCGGTAAAAATCCGTTATCCGTTCGGAAGGCACAGGAGTCCACCGGAATTTCCACATCCCGTCCAGACTCATCGAACAATCCCCCTTCTGCTTGGCAAAAGGCACAAAAGCAGCCCTTGCCGGTTCCCTATTAATCTGTAATACATGATGATTCTCCCAATCATGTATCTGTTGGGCCTGTAAGGATACCGTCATCCATCCGCACAGTAACAATCCATATAATCTCATATTTTTGGTCTTTCTTTTCAAATGAAGACGGACGAAATATGATTTTGTACCATATAAATTGTAAAAAGAAAACCCTTCTCTCCGATATCATCATCGAAAAGAAGGGCAAACTTAACATGGACAAAACAATTATCTAGGATTTTGAACTATATTCGGATTAGCATCAATTTCAGTTTGTGGAATAGGAAGTGCCACCCTGGGGTCTGAAGGAGCAATGACACGGGCATCTTCAGGCATAGTCAGATGCCAGCCTCCCGAACGGTCCACCGACTTGCCATTACGCATATAATCAAAGAAAGCATGACCTTCACCTACCAGTTCTTTACGTCTTTCTTTCAGAATGCGCTCCAGGCTGAGATCAGCAGATGTTACGGATTTCGCCGGATTGGCACGGGTAACTATCGCATTCAGATATGTCAATGCTTTTTCCGTATTGCCGATTTTAAAAGCAGCTTCCGCAGCATTCAAATAGACCTCGGATAAACGGAGAATACAAAGATCATTATCCTGTGGATTGACTGTAGAAACAGCATCGGTCACACTGCCCGATTTCCCCGGATATTTAATCAGATATTTCGGTTGACCTTTGGCAGCTACAGGCAATGTATCCGCAACGGCATTTTCCGGCAAATGAGGAAATACATGGCGCACATCTTCAGGGTCTTCATTCAGCAAATCCAAATAAGCCTTTGTCAGAATCAGGTTATTCCAATCTTTCACATTATCGGCATACACCATCGGCGCCCCTTCTCCTCCCGAACCGCCTGAAGGTTCAGACATCGTAAAATAGAATTCAAACAAAGACTCAGAGTTAAAGTCTTTTCCCCATACAGAAGGATATTCGTCATGAGTAAAAAGCCGGTAAATTCCCCCATTGTCATTGATTACTTCTTCTGCACATTTCAATGCATTTTCATTGTCATTCATATACAGATACACTCGGGAAAGCAAAGCTTTCACACTCCAATAATTCATATAGGCATCGTGTTTTTCCTTTGTCAGTCCTCCCAATGCATCGTTCAAGTCCTTTAGCACCTGTTCGTAACATTGTGCCACTGTGTTACGTTCCGGAACATGATCCTCCAAGGTGGTCTGAATCTCAATAGGAACTCCTAAAGAAGCCCCATTATCCAAAGTATAAGGCATACCGAACAAACGGGTCAGATCAAATAAAGCCAATCCTCTCATTGCCAGTGCCTCCGATTTGATCCGTGCCACTTCTTCCGGCTTGGCATTTCCCGCATTTCCGGCATCCAACTTTTCTATCAGACTGTTAGCCTGATGGATCACTTTATAGGGTTGGTTCCAGACAAGGGTTATATTAAAATTATCATCCGCCGTAACATCAAAGAAATAGTAAGGAGAAACCCTGCGGCCTGCTCCTTTATTAATACGTGCCTGCACATCTTCTCCACGACAATCAGCATAATAAAGATAATTATCACCATAATAACTATGTGCGGATGCTAATCGGTATATACCATTCAATGCCACCTGTGCATCATCTATATTTTTAATGGCATCATCACTGGGAACTGCCGTAGAAGGATCTGTATTCAGCCAATCAGCAGTACACGAAACAAACATCAATGATACAGCCGCAACAATCGATAAATATATTTTTTTCATTTCGTTCTAATTTAAAGGAGATTCATTAAAATGAGACTTCTATTCCAAAACTGTAAGTACGCATAGGAGGTGTTTCACAAAATACTTCACCGGAAACAGGTACTTCCGGATCATACTGGTCCCACTTTGCCCACGTCAACAGGTTACTGCCTGAGAAGTACAATCTTGCTTTACTGACACCCAGTTTGGTCAGCCACTGATCCGGCAATGTAAAGCCCAAAGTCAAGTTCTTTACACGTAAATGATCCGTGCTATGTACATAACGGGATGAATTCTGCGGTCCTGCCGCCTGGCCAAGTACAAATCGGGGTACATCCGTCACATCACCCGGCTTTTGCCAACGATCCAATTCATAAATGGGCAAGTTATAGTTCTGCTCTTTTGCACCGTCGGTTTCATTATAAGTTCCGGTTTTGTCAAAAGAATATCCTCCTAAAGAATAAGTCAATGTCAATGCCAGATCAAACCATTTGTAATTCACGATATTGGTAAAACCTCCTGAAATCTTCGGATCCACAGACTTATAAGGAATTGCCTGTGCTGCAGAAGCGTCAGTAGTCACTGTTCTGTCATAATTGCCATTTGCATCCTGTGTATTCATATAGTACAAAGCTTTTCCTGTCTGAGGATCAACCCCCGCATATTCTTTCACATAGAAGGTAGAATACGGCAACCCCACTTTATGAATAAACCAGCTTCCCTCGATAGACTGGTCCAATTTACCATCCAATGATACAATCTTATTTTTATTGTGGGTCATATTCAAAACAGAAGTCCAATTAAAGTTGTTACCGGCAAAGTTTATGGTACGCAGTTCCAGTTCCCAACCTCTATTATTCAGTTGTCCCAAGTTCCCCAAATAATTTTGGAAACCGGTAGTGCTACTGATAGGACGATTGTAAAGCAAATCTTTCGTATCGCGATTATAATATTCCAAGCTGACAAAAATACGATTGATAAATGCCAGGTCGAGTCCCAAATTCAAGTTATAGTTCTTTTCCCACTTAAGGTTCGGGTTCGGTAATGCCGATTCATAAGATCCACCACCTCCCATATAATTCTGCCCGTAGGAATAAAGTCCCATATATCCGTAAAGAGCACCCGGCTGATTACCATTCACACCATACGAGGCACGTATCTTTAAATCACTCAGCACACTCTTTATAGATTGCATAAATTTTTCCGCACCTACATTCCACATACCGGATACAGACCAAAAATTTCCCCAACGGTTCTCGGGTGACAGGCGTGAACTGCCGTCACGACGGAAGCTACCGGCAATATAGTAACGGTCATCATAATCATAGTTGATACGGGATACATAAGAAATCATTCTTGAATCCTGAGTAGAAGACACAAAGCTGTTCAATGATGCTGCATTATCCGGTTCCACCAAATAATCTGAAGGAAGTTTGGATTTATCCCCCATTGCTTTGTCAGTCTGATAATTTTCAATTTCATAAGCTACCAACGCATCCACATGGTGTAATTGTGCTATAGTCGTATTATATCCCAATGAAGTGGAAGAAATCAATTTACTATATTCTATAAATCCCTTTGCCGTCTGTGCATCACTACCACTTTTAGCTCCGGCTCCACTCAACGGATTCCAATAACGGGAATCTTTCTGAATATTATAATCATAGCTAAGCGTTTCTTTCAATTTCAACCCTTTGATAATATCTATCGAAGCATAGCCTGTAGAAAACATACGTGTCATGCGGGTACGGTTATAATCTGTACGGATATCACGCAACGGATTCACATTGCTACTGGGATATGATCCTACATAATTCCCTTCAGCGTCACGTACCGGAAAAGACGGAGTGGTATTCAAAGCCACACAAAGGAAAGGATTAATAGATGATCCACGCTCCTCATTCATTTCCTGATTTAATTGAGAGAACATCACATTGGCGCCCACTTCCCCACGGGAACCTACCTTCTGGGTTACATTCAAACGAGCTGTATATCTGTCCAGATTAGAATTTTCCACCAAACCCTCCTGACGGTTAAAACCCAATGAAGAATAGAACGTAGTCTTGTCATTGCCTCCCGATACGGACGCTTCATAACTTTGATGATGTGCCGTACGCATCAATTCTTTTCTCCAGTCAGTATATCCCAGTTCCGGAATGGAGGCATAATCATTGATATGTAAATCGGCATATTCGGTGGGCGATGCCAATCCCGCCTCCGGATTCTTGGCTATTTCATCTTGTTGAAAGTTCATCAAACCTTCATAAATTAACTCTCTACGCTGCTCCCCATTCAACGTCGGGCGGAATTCCACAGCAGCATTAGAAAAGCCTCCATCCATTTTTAATGTAGCCTTAGCACGTCCTTTTGTACCTTTTTTAGTGGTTATCAGAATCACACCGTTTGCCGCACGTGAACCATATAAAGAAGCCGCTGCCGCATCTTTTATGACTGTTATATTTTCAATATCCGAAGGGTTCAGCGTACTCATTATATTCGTTTTAGAATTATTCATGTAAGCGGCATCTGCCGAGCCACCACTCAAGCTTCCGGAAGTCACCGGTACTCCGTCAATGACAAACAAAGGTTCTTTCGATGCATTGAATGACCCCATACCGCGGATACGTATACTTTGATTAGCACCCGGCTGACCGGAATTTCCCGAAATGGATACGCCCGGAGTCATACCCTGCAACTTCTGTTCTACCGATACAACCGGAACGTTCTTCAACAAGTCCCCCCGTAATGTATTTGCCGAACCGGTAAATGAAGATTTGGAAAAATTACCATAGCCTGTCACCACAACCTCATCCAATCGTTGTGTATTCGGATGCAAAGATACATTCAGCACCCCATTGGCAGGTATCTTCGCCGTTAGTGTACTCATACCTAAAAACTCAATCACTAATGTTTTGTCTTTGTCGGGAACTTCCAGAGAGAAATTGCCATCTATATCTGTCACCACACCGATAGATGTACCGGGTATTTTGACAGTAGCTCCAATTAATGGTTCTTTATCCTCCGCTGAGAGAACGCGTCCTTTCACTGTTCTATTTTGAGCTTGCACGTACAAACCGAATAAACAAGCCAAAATAAAAAAAACATACCTAGATTTATTCATGATTTATATTTATATAATTATATAATAATTTATCATGTTCCGGTCAAAAGATATGCCAACAACAAGAAGCATCCGTCAAATCACTGTATATTAGCCAAATAAACAAACGGAACGTCTGTAAAATTGTAGAATAAATCCACATGAATGTAGAATTTGTCCACACAAAAAAAGGGTGTGATACCACACCCTCTCATTTAATAATTATTTAAAATTAATTTTTAGTATATCCCGGATTCTGCTCCATATCAGGACTAAATGTAAACTGGTCTGTTGGAATCGGTAAAACACATTTATAATAATCCCAGTCTATTTCCTCCACGATACCCGGTAAATGATATCCTCCCTTACGAACAATGGTCTTTCCATTTCTCAACATATCAAAGAAACGATGCCCCTCACCTATCAATTCTTTACTTCTTTCTTCCAACACCCTATCCAATGTATATTCAGCCGCCGTTACTTCCTTTGCAGGATTAGCACGCTGCACAATTGCATTCAGATAATTCAAGCCCTTTACGGCAGATGCCCCACCTATTTTCACTCCGGCTTCCGCCGCATTCAAATAGACTTCAGACAAACGGAAAATAACATAATTATTTTCAAAAGATGGAGTCGTAGCATCTGTTCCCGGCCATTTCTTCAACCACCATACATCATTTTTATTATAAACATTCTTTTCCAGCAACAGACAGCGAATATCATCCGGGTCACTCAATAACTCATCCACAAATTTCTGAGTGGCAAAAATCTCACGATACCCATTCCAATGCATCAGATATGCCAATGAACTTCGTCCTCCATTATCATCTGTACTATTAGCAATTTCAAATAATGATTCCGTACCAAACGTATTTTTCAAATCCCATGCCGGAACATATTCATCACGTGTATAAAGACGGTACATTCCATTTCCTTCCACTTCTTCAATCAAGTTGCTTGCCATTTGAAACGCTTTCTCGTTATCATCATGATACAGATAAATACGAGACAGCAATGCTCTTGCAGCATACGCATTCATCCGGCTGTTATTTTTAGAAGTACTCATTAAAGGTATAGCCTCCTCCAATGTACTGATTATGAACTCATAATCCTTTGCAACAGTGCTGCGTGGCGGATTTTCATCTAATGTAATTGCATGATCTACAATTGGAGCTCCCCAACCGGCCCCTTTATCCTTAGTATAAGGATAACCGAAACAACGGGTCAAGTCAAACTGGCAAAGTGCCATGATAGTCATCGCCTCACCTTTCAATTCCTTTAATCTTTGCTCTGAACCTTGCACTTTTCCATCATCAATCGCATTGATCACATTCCATGCATTACGGATAATATAAAAAGGACGTCCCCATAAATATCCGGCATTTAAGCTTGTAGAGCGATGATCATATAAGTAACACCGGTTACAAGTTCTCCCGCTATTATAAGAACTCTGCATATCATCCCCTTTCATATCCCCATAAAAAAACATGGTTCCGCCATAATAGCCATAGCTGGACATCAAATCATACAATCCATTCACAGCATTATCTATATCCTGCTCTGTACTCAGTGCCAAATCCGTAGAAACGCTATCACCAGGATGAGTAGTTAAAAAATCATCCCCGCACGATACGGCCAATAAAGAAATCAAGCCTAATATAATTATATTTTTTTTCATAAACAGTTCGGTGTTAATTGATTAGAATTTAAGTTCAAGTCCAAATGCGAATGTTTTAAGAGGAGGAGTAAAATAACTTACAATTCCATTCAACTCCGGATCATATTGATCGTATGCAGCCCACGTCAACAAGTTGGTACCCGAAAAATAAATACGGGCAGAATTAATACCTATGGTTCTCAACCAAGACTGAGGAGCAGAAACGCCAACAATCAAACTTTTCAAGCGCAAATGATCTGTGCTATGAACACCACGTGACGAGTTCCACCAGCCACCATACTCTTGTCCATACACATATCGGGGAACATCTGTTATATCTCCCGGCTGTTTCCAACGGCGGCGTAACTCTGTACTCTTATTGTATTGTGCCGTATAACCGTCATCCTGCAAAGCATACATGGCACCATCGTAAGAATATCCACCTAAATGAAACGACAAATTAAAAGATAAATCAATAAACTTATAATTAAACGTATTCATCAATCCACCGGTCAATTTAGGATATATATCTTTCAACTCCACACGGTCGGCATCATTGGGGTCATACACAATATTCCTGCTTCTATTGCCATTTTCGTCTTCTTTATTGTCATAATACATCGGGCGTCCGTCATTAGGATCCACTCCGGCATACTCTCTCAAATAAATTGTCGCATACGAACAACCTTCCTTTCTGATATAATTTCCATCTATAAATTCCGGAAGATCCGCCAGTTTTACAATCTTATTTTTATTATGTGACAAGTTTAAAGAAGTTGTCCAACTAAAATCTTTGGTTTGAATATTACTTGAACGTACCTCTATTTCAAAACCGGTATTCTTCATTTCGCCCACATTCGTAAGAATACTGCCAAAACCACTGATAGAATTCAATTGCTTACTCATCAATAAATCCTTAGTCGTTCTGGTATACCAATCGAAAGTCAAATTAACCCGTCTGAACAGACTTAAATCAACCCCCAGATTCAATGCATAGTTCTTTTCCCAAGTCAAATCAGGATTAGCAATAGCATCTTCCCACGGAGCAGGTTTTCCATTATAAAATGCTCCGGTAGTATAAGTTCCATGATAACCATAATAACCGGTCGGCAGATTACCGTTCACACCATACGATGCTCTTAATTTCATATCCGACACCACATTCTCCCACGGTTTCATGAAGTTTTCCTGAGAGAGTCTCCATGAAGCGGAAACAGCCCAAAAGTTCCCCCAACGGGTATCAGGCGCCAATCGGGAAGAGCCATCACGACGGAAACTGAAACCTGCATAATATTTATCATTATATCCATAATTCAAGCTTCCTACATACGACACCATAGCATCTTCCTGCCTCGTATTAGTAAGATCAGCAGGTTTGGCGCCATTATCCAACGACGGATTAAGTGTTTGCCCGTAAACCTGTTTCTCACCATACATATCCTCATAATCGTATTTCATAACCTCATACGCTAAGACCGCATTAATGTTATGTTTGCCAAACGTTTTATTATATGCCAGATTCGTTTGTGAAGTATAACTCATTCTCTCAATCATCATCATCTGTCCGGATCCCTGTGTAGCTTCCCCATCCTTACCGTCAGGCGAGTAAAAGAAAAAGTCTTTATTTAAAGAATAGTCTACTGTAAAGATAGTAGATAACTTCAACCCGTCCAAGATATGATAAGCAGCCTTGGCGGATGCCATTGTACGTGCCAGACGTGCATAATTTGAATCTACAGAATTCTCATACAGCGGGTTAATACCTCCATTATTCTGGAAACCCGTATGATAACTGCCATCCTCATTATAAATAGGTATGGAAGGGGTCAATTGATATTTTGAAGAATAAAGCGCACTGGCATAATACTGTCCCTCCGGCGTATGTTTATTACGAGTCCATGAAAAGGTAGCATTCATTCCATACTCAAATTTATTCCATTTACTGTTTGCATCAATACGACCGGTAAAACGTTCCATTCCTGAATTTATGCTTATACCTGTCTGATTGGTGTATCCTAACGTACCAATAAAATTCGATTTTTCATTACCTCCGCTTACAGACAAACTATAGTCCTGCTGATGTCCTTTTTTCAATAAAGCATCTTCCCAATCAGCATATCCGTTGGCCGGGCGTGCAGCATAATTGTCAATTTGTCCATCCGCATAAGCCTTTGCCTCGGCTTCCGAATCCCCCTGATTCAAACGATAATTAACAAATCCTTCATAAATCAACTCCCTACGCTCTTCACCCCCCATTATCGGACGATAATTGTAAGCGATATCCGTAATACCGTAAGTAGCCTGCATACTCACCCTCATTTTACCTTCCTTCCCTTTTTTAGTAGTAATAAGGATTACACCGTTAGATCCTTTTGCTCCATATAATGAAGCAGAAGCGGCATCTTTCAATACGGTTATACTTTCAATATCCGCAGGATTTAATGTCTCGATCAAACCAAGTCCTCCCGCACTGGCATTGGCACTTAGACCACTCATATCCCTAGACGCTACCGGCACGCCGTCCAATACATAAAGAGGTTCTGTAGAAGCATTCATAGAAGCAATTCCACGCACCCGCACTGTAGCTTTAGAACCCGGCTGGGAAGAACTGGCTACTGAACTTAACCCCGGAATATTAGCCTCCATCATCTGTGCTACAGACACAACAGGCAATGACTCCAATTTATCCGTATTCAAAACAGAAGCAGACCCCGTATAAGTAGCCTTCTTAAAATCACCATAACCGGTCACTACCACTTCATCCATCAACTGCGAATCCTCTTTCAGCATCACTCTTATTTGCCCGTTAGCAGGCACTTTCACCTCCGCCGATTTCATACCGATGTAACTGATTACGATAATATCACCCTGTTTAGCATCAAGAGCGAAATTACCTTCAATATCGGTAATCATACCGGTATTGGTTCCCTTGATGATTACGGACGCCCCGATTAAAGGCATTCCGTTAGCATCCTGCACATTACCTGAAACATGTTTTTTCTGCTGTACGCTTTCCACACGATCTGAAACCGGAGAAGATAGTGCATGGTTTTCCACTGCGAGCACGGAGCTCAATCCTGTAATAGACATTGCCGAATAGGCAACTACAAACAAACATCTGCATTTGTCTGTAATTCGAGAGTGTGTGTCTTTATTCCTCATAAAATTGAGTATATTTATAAATACCATATATGAGTTCAGCTTATTCATACCATATTCCAATCGTCATTCTGTCACTGAATAAGCCTAATCTTTCTCCGTATTATATTAAGGTTGTGACAAATATATAAATTAAAATCTATAAAAGAAACAAAATGAATATTTTTTTTCTCCTCATATCGATAAATAAAAATACAATATTCATCCAAATAAAAAATGTGCCAAAAGTATTTACTACCTTTGGCACATACCCACCCGGCTGTTTGATATATCAATAAACCGCCGAAGCGATCACTTGTATAAACAAAATAAGGAACACCATTGCAATCGGATACACCGTAGCATATGCAACACTCGGAATATTACTATCTACCATGGAATCGGCTGCCGCAAGACCGGGCGTACTGGTCATACCACCGGTGATGGTGCCCAGCAAATCCAACAAACTGATTTTAAAGACCAACCTGCCAACCACAACGGCAACCAGCATAGGCACGACAGTAATGGCCGCCCCCACTCCGAACAATAACAATCCGCTCTCCTGAAAAGTAGCCACCAGATTCTTACCGGCAGAAGTACCGACCTCAGCCAAAAACAGCAATAAGCCCAACTGACGTAACAACTGATTGGCAGGACCGGACATAGACCACAATATAGGTCCTGTCTTTCCCACGGCACTCAGCAGCAATGCCACCATCAGCACTCCTCCGGTCAATCCGGGTGAAAAGGAAACGCTGTCTGAAAATGAAATATTTATTTTGCCGAACAATACACCTAATACAATCCCCATAGCTATCGGGAAGAAATCAGTATCAGACAACTGTTTGGCATTATTCCCCAACAAACGGGCAACGCCTCTGAGTCCTTCCCGTTCACCGACCACCATCAGCTTATCACCGAATTTCAAGGCCAAATCCGGAGAAGGTGACAAGTCTATGCCGCTTCGACGGATACGGGTTACCGTACAACCAAAGTTACGTTGTAAATTCAGATCCCCCAATTGCTTGTTTATCATATCTTTCTTTGTCAGCAATAAAGATTCAATCTCCTGTGTCTGATCCAGAGGCAATTCACCTTCCTCCCGTTCTCCAACCAATACGGCAAACTGATTCAGCGCTTCCTCACTTCCCACCGCCTGCACATAGTCCCCTTCCAGCAACATGGTATTCGCTTTAGGCATCAATATAGAATCCTCATGCTTTACCCGTGAAATGACGGCCCCCGTCATGGCACGTGCATTTATTTGCGCCAAAGTACGTCCGAATACCGCTTGATTGGTCACTCTGAAAATGCAAGTTGTCAGTTCCGGAAAACCGCTGCGCCGTTCCAGTTCCAACCTGCGCGCTTCTTTATCCAGATCCACCCGCATAATCTTGGGTAACAGCTTCACAAACAAAATCACCCCTATCACTCCAAACGGGTAAGCAATACCGTATGCAATGGAAGCCAACGGTGAATTTGTACTGTCTATAGCTACCGCCAGACCGGGCGTACTGGTCAATGCCCCTGCTATCAATCCCACCACACTGGGCGTATCAATGTCAAAAGCATACTTCAGTCCTACCGCCGTCAGACAGGCAGAGCAAATAATAAGCATAGTGATAAGAATCAGTGTCTTTCCTTTACTTCTGAAAGAATCGAAAAATCCGGGACCGGCCTGAATACCGATGGTAAAGATAAAAAGCACCAGACCGAAGTTCCCCAATTCTTTAGGAATGATCACACCGAAATGTCCGAAAAGCAAGGCAATGAAGATAACGGCCGACACATCCAGCGACAAACCCTTTATCTTAATCCTCCCTAGCATAAAACCCAACGCTACAATAAGGAAGAGCGAGAAATAAGAAGAATGCAGTAAATCAATTAACATATTTTTAAGAGGTTAGTTTCAGAGCACAAAGATATGTAAAAATGCCAAATGCTGAAACTTTCCCCTTACTATTTGCAGAAACCATTCCTCCTATTGCACATCCAGCGCATCCAGTGCCAGCCCCTCCATATCCGGAGCGGAAAGCACCACCTTATAATAGCCGGCATTGATATACGTACCCGTCGTTGTACTCAGCATACGCCACTTTCCGGGAGTTTCGGCAAAAGTCAGATGATCCTCCTTCAGTACCACCCCTTTGGAGTCGATGAACTGCATACGCACCTTCATAGGCTTCCCCGTAGCGTTCATGTATTTAAAACGAAGGGCATAGACCTGTGCCAGACCGGTAGAGATATTCCAGGTAATACTGCTTTTCTCACCTTTACCAAAGAAGACACCGGTTTGTTTCTTGACCTCTTTCTTTATAAACTTGCCTTTCAACATAGCGTCCTCGGCTTGATAAGTCACATTGGCACGGGCATTTTTATCTTCAGGCAATAATTCTTTGGGAGTCTTTTCCATCACATCCTTGTCTTGGGCAGCCCAGCTGAAACTTACATTCCGGTCATCAGCCCCTTGATTAGCAACAGGCTCCACAGAAGCGGCCGAAGCTATCGCAATGCCACAAATCAGAGCTTGCCCCGCTTTCACCTCCGGAAAATCAATCTTCAAGACCCCACCTTTCACAACTGCATTCACCACCTTTTTGCAAGCGCCGTCATGCCCCGCTTCAGCCCATACATCCAAGTCATCCAGAAGCACTTTATCATTTACCGCTACATCAAAAATACGCAAGCCTTCACAATCCGTCTGTACACCGCCTCCCGTACCATGCCAGGGCTCTGTAAAATAAAGTTCCACACGATATTCGCCATCCGGAACGGGAAAGCGGAAATTCAGTTTATGGCGTCCGAAACGGAAAGTCTGGAACAGCTCCCAATCCCTAGTGCCATGAATGGGATCATTCGTGGTACGCTGGCTCGCCTGATAAGGGCTCAATAACTGCACACTGTCCGACGGATGGATAAACGATTCCGCCCACGAATGAGAATAACGGCTGTTATCCTGCGCCCAGACCTGACCATACGTATCCGTATAAGCATCTCCCCCGCAATTCAAACGATAAAGATACGTATATCCCTCAGCTCCTTTCAACAAATCAGTTCCGTTCAACCGGTCGGCAGCAACAGGCACTATAACAGAACCACGGTAAAGAGCCTCAAAATGAGGCGCTTTTTCCAAACCGTCCAGCACCAATACATCTTCCGCTGCCGGTTTTCCTTTAAAGTATCCCACGGCACGAAGCACATTATAACGGATATCACGGTTCTCCCACATAAAATGAGTACCTACCCCATGATTCAGTTTCCGTCCCAAGTATTCAGCATCCACCGCATCATTGTACAGCAACACACTGTCACAATTGCTGTACGCCTCAATGGTAGCCCGTCTGCGGCCTGTTGCAAAACGGTCTTCCCACGTGTGGGATGCCAGATAGACCATCGGATCTTCGGAAGCCGGCACATAGTTGGCCCGATACATATAATATACATCCAGCGGTTCTTCCCACGGAGTAACCAGTCCTTTATAATTAAACGGTCCCACCTTATCTATCCGGCGATACGCTTCATCCGGCTGGCGGCGTCCCGGATTATCATGACTGCTGAATATCCATTGGAATTGTCCGCACACACTGTCCTTTGCCTGTTCCGCCAATCGGATCTTGGTTTCCATCAGCCGGCACATACGTTCCTCGCTCCATACGCCGTTCGCATCAAAAGCTGCCGGTTCCGTATGCAGTCCGATACTGCGCCATGCCCCATATTCACCATTCAACAACTGATTCTTCTGTGACAATTCACGGCCATACTTATTCACATCACCACCATAGGTTCCACTCCAGTTCTGAATAACATTCCAATCTGTTCCATCACCACCGTTACACGTGGTAATCACACGCATGGTACGCGCCGTAGGATCCATTTCACGGATAATCTCACTACACTCCTCGGCAAACTCCTTAGGCAGCGTGCTTTCGTTCTGCAATCCCCACATCACCACACTGGGCGAGTTGCGGCGTTCCTTCACCCACTGGCGGAGCAGTTTCTTGAAATTCTCACGAAATTCCGGAGTATCATACCATACATGGGCCGAGAACTGAGTCCACCACAAGACCCCTTCCTTGTCCCAATACTTCTGATAATCCAGGTGATGGGGCTGGTGAGCGTCACGGAAAGCGTTGAAGCCCGCCGCACGGATCTGTTTCACACGGGCTGCCACCTGCTCACGGCTGAAAGCATGGCTTTGTCCGAACTGGTGTTCATATTCACATACCCCATTGATAAAGACAGGCTGTCCGTTCAGATAGAACCGTCCGTCACCGTCCTTCCGTTTCACCGGCCAACTGACGGTACGGATACCAAAGGGCGTACTAATCTCATCCGTCGTACTCTTGCCACGCTTTATCATACTGGCCAGTTTATACAAATAAGGATTCTCCGTACTCCATAAGACAGGATTCTGCACCGGCGATTGTTGCTTCACCACTTTCCTTTCACCCGGCTGCAAAGTCACCTTCTCCGTCAGGCGGAACACCTGCTTGCCATCCGCATTACTGAATTTATTAACCACTTCCACCGTTTCGGCAGTCTTCCCGTAATTTTTCACCTCCGTTTCTACAAAGACAGTTCCCGCCTTATCATCATTCCAGATATGCACTCCGAAAGGTTCGATGCGTATTTCATCCGTAGCCTCCAGCACCACGGGACGGAAAATGCCCAAAGGCTGGGAACCTTCACTGAATCCCCATTCCGAAGAACAACCACCGCATACCCAAGGCATATCGGCTATCATTTCAGGATGCTCCGCTTTCACCACCAGTCTGTTCTCTCCCGGCTTCAACGCCTCCGTCACATCCAGTGTCAACGTAGTACGCCCTACGGGATGACGGCCGAAATCCTTTCCATTCAATGTAACAGTGGCATACGTTCCCACTCCCTCAAAACGAAGGAAATAACGTTTTCCGAATGAAGAATCGGAAATTGGAAATTGAGAATTATCCAGCGTGAAGGTTTTTTCGTACATGGCAGTACCGTGCAAGTTACCATGCGTCAGTTGGCGGTAACCATAGTAATCGTCCCAGTTATGAGGGATATCTACCACTGTAGGGGCATTGTCCGTATGCCCGTATGCACTTTTATCACAAAGCCATGTTTTCCATCCTTTATCCAGTTCCATCACCATCCGGCGGTTCTTCACCTCCCGTTCCGGGAAATGCACTTGCGAACGTCCCATCGGCTTGCTGGTAGCAATGGCTATACCACGTTGTTCCGCGTCATTCACGGCACAATAAAAATGATACACCACCCCATTGTGTTTCACCACATAACTTTTATGAGCGAACAATTCATCATAGTCTTTGGAAGGGATAATCAAATCCGCTCCTTTCCAATCGGTCCAGTGCACCAGGTCATAACTGGCAGCAAATGTATTGAATGCCTTGTATTTGCGGCTCGGTTCAAAAGCCGAGAAGTAGAACATGACATACACGTCGCCCATTTTCTGGATATGCGCATCCCCCGTGATGGTTCCGTCCGCTTCGTGTGCAAAGACCGGATTGCCCGGATATCGTTTCCACTTCTTCATATCCTTTGACAAGGCGATACCCACCCGTTCCGCTTTCAAATCCGTTTCCGGATGCCGTCCTGCCGCGTTATAGAACATGACGAAAGGAGCGCCCAGTGTTTTCTCCTTATCCCAATAGACCACACTTTTGTACTGGGTCAGCTTTTCCCACCATTGCGCGTCTTTATCATGGATACTCATCACAGGCTTGTCCTGTGCCTGCCACTCATGAGCGGAACCCAAAGGCCGGTCTGTCCAGGCCAAACCGATATACAGCGGCTTGTTCACCGATTCATATCCGGTCCCTTCCCCACCCAGATAAGTCATCCAATGCTTGCCTTTATACGTCTGCAGGGCATAGCTTCCTCCCCACTCCATATCCGGCAATGCAGGGAAACCACCACGCTGGTTGCAATCCCAGAATCCGTCACGATAAGACAAGACACGTCCCAATGTACGCCATTCCAACAGATTATCACTTTCGGCTATCCATGTCTCGTATCCACGCCCGTCCAGTCCGCTCTTACCATTATAAACCACGTAGGTCATATACCACTTATCCCCTTCGCGGAACACGGTAGGGCAGTCTATTTTATGCTTGTTGTCGGCAGGAGCTACAGCCAGCCCATATTTATAAGGAGTCTTGGCTTCCTCATAAATCTGCTCCATGCGCGATTGCGGAACTTCACGTTGGGCGTATGTTCCCAACGTGAACAAAGAAAATGCTAATATTAAGATCTTTTTCATAATCACCTTTTATATACAAGCAAGACGGATAAGAAAGTAAAATGTACTAGGATTGAGCATACAAAATTAAGCCGTAATATTTGATATTCCGAAGCAAAACAGCTATTTTTGTCAAAAAGAAATTGGTTATGAAATATTAGAGCAAGAAACCAACAAAAAATTAAAGTTATTATGAATGTAATGTCACAAAAAGAATATATTTCTCTATTATCCCGACATTTATTTTGGGATATGGACGTAAATAAAGTTAATTTAGATACCTGCCCGGCACAAATTATCCAACGTGTACTGGAATATGGCAATTTAAAAGACTGGCAACTTATATTATCATATTATGGATTGGATAGAATCGTTTCTATTTGCCAATCATTACGCACATTGGACAAAAAAGCATTGTCTTATATTTGCTGTATTTCAAACACCTCTAAAGAACAATACAGATGTTATCATATCAAACAGTCAACTCCCACACTTTGGAATTGCTAAAAAAGCTGACCAATGAAGAATTTCTTTCAAAAGCCAGATTAGTAGGTGGAACAGCTTTAGCACTTCAATACGGCCATCGTATTTCAATTGATTTAGATTTTTTCGGGAATATAGAGGAAGATAATGAAACTATAAAAGAAGTACTGATCAACATAGGGAAATTATCTGTTATCAAAGAGTCTAAAAACATCAAGATATACATACTTGATGATATTAAAATAGATTTTGTCAATTACAGATATAATTGGCTGGATCCTGCTATTGAAGAAAATGGTATAAGACTAGCCTCCCCCAGAGATATTGCAGCAATGAAAATAAATGCAATAGAGGGACGGGGAACCAAAAAAGACTTTATAGATATTTATTTCCTACTGCAACACTATTCACTGGAAAACATTCTAAAATTCTATGCTGATAAATATCCCGATAATTCCCAATTCCGCGCTTTGATGAGTTTAACTTATTTTGAAGATGCTGAAGAACAATTCATGCCCGAAATGCTTGTTGCAATAGATTGGGATAGGATAAAAAGCTTTATCATAGACAAAGTGGCTACCCTATCCCTATAATCTTTTTAATAGAACATCCAGTCCATCGTTTCCTCCGCACCGGCCAGTCCCGCATTACGCGGAGTCACCTGCGCGTCCGTAAATCCCAGCACCATCGTATATCCTTTCGGCAGCAACAAGGTATGCTTTCCGGCCTCAAAATGATAAGCATGTACATTCGCCAGCGGCATACCCGCTATGCGTATGGCATTGGTCAGTTTCGGTTCCGCCTGACCGTAATCATTGGCAGAAGCGTCCGTTTCCAGTTTCGGGGCTTTCGCATACTTCTTCTGGTCATCACGGAAATAACCTACCAACAAACTCACCGGAGCAGCCGCTTCAAACTCTATTGTCGTACCTTCCTTGCGCTGCACATCCCCGTTCATTCTATAAGCAGTCAGCCCTTCCAGCTCGGCGGCCAGCGCATCCACCTTGCCCGGTACATTGGAGAACAGGCTTGCCCCCGTCGCCAGCTTCACCGGAGCCAGTCCGTTCAGGATCTTCACATTTGCGGCGGACAAAGGTTTTATCTCAGCTGCACTTTCCGTCACCTTACCTGCCGCCCTATCTTTCAGCAACTGCAAGTTCGCCTTGAAATTAGCCAGCTCATTTTCATAATGCACCAGCATCTCTTTCCAGGTCTTGTTCTTGCCACCGTCACCACCTATAGGAATACGGCGTTGCGCGGTCTGCATACTGTTGGCATAATAATAAGTACTATCCGTCAATGCCACCAGCTTGCGGTAATGATCCAGACTTTGTTCCATCAATGGAATAGCGGCATCCAGTTCATTCAGATCCTTTCCCCACTGATAGTTCAAGACACGCTGAGCAGCTTTCACTTTCAGGTTAAAGGCATAAGCAAATTCACGATAGCAATGCATGTCATTCCGCAAACGTCCGAACTCCTCTTTATTACGAGTCACCGCTGCGGCAGCCTTGTCAATGGCCGCCACCGCCTTGTCACCGTGTTCCACCACCTGCGCCACAATATCCAGCGGCAATTCGCCCACATGCGGCTGTTTCTTCCATTCCTTCTCCACATATTCTATCAGCTTCTCGCCCTCCGGCCCGCAACTCTCATAAAATCCCGGATAAATGGTATATTTATAAGGATTCACCAACTGGCTCATAAACATCCCCAGCAACAAAGTCTGCCGGTTCCCTTCCGTGATGCCGAAACGGCGGAGCAACTTCGGAGCAATCTCTCCACTCTGCTCGTATGCCTCCAGAATATCTCCGGCTTCGGCAGGAGTCGTACCATAAAAATCGCCCAACTGCTTGTCCCAATATTCCACTTCGGATGAACGGTCCCGATGACAGTTCCATGCATAGCGTCCCCACGTCTTGTACCATATCCAGTCACGGTCCAGCTGATACTCCCGTTTGCCATCCGCCAGTTTGTCCGCCGTGTACGGCCAGTCCCAATAAGAAGCCTGCGGATACAGATGCAGAGCATTGGCTCCATGTACATTGTGCATGGCATTCACCGCCTTCTGTACAAAGTCGGGAGATCCCCAACGCCACGGTTCCAAGTTTGCCAGAATATGCACATTACTGATATGAATACTTCCCAAGGCACTCAAGTCCGAGTGTATCTTGGACCAAGGTCCGCGCGGTTCGTAAGTAGTCAGTGACTCACCATTGTATTTATGCATGGTATAGAGGTTCTTGTATAACGGCAGTGCCGCATCCATCACCATCTTGCAGTCCGTATCATGCGCACGCAGCAAAATGGGCGGTTCGTCCGTACGTCCCAGTGCCTTCAGTCCGTCCTTCACTCCCGGAATAATGGTTTTGGTGAACCACTCCACATCATCCTCGTAGGTATCCATAGCCTCGCCCAAACAAACCAGCAGACCTACATTGGGATATTTTTCTATAAACGCGGCCACCGACTTACGTGTATAATCACTGATCAGCGGAGTAATGGGACGGTTACGATCCTGTGTTTTCAATCCGTAATGCTCGGCAAAAGGCTTGCTTAACAATATATTATAAAACATCTGGATCACAAAGATACCACGTTTGTCCGCTTCAGCAGTCAGGAACGAGAACATTTCCTCATTTTTCTTGAAAGTTTCCTCATCCACCTCTACGGCAAAAGGATACTCTTCCAGCTTCACCAAGGAAGCAAACGGATGCCCGTTCCACAGATACAAGGAATTCATGCGGTTCTCCACCAGCATATCCAGATACTTTATCCATTGCTCCTTGTCATAAAACCAAGGGAAGCTCTCCGGCGTATAAGGATACTCATACACCCCTCTTCCGGGCAGGTATTCCATTTTCTGAATCCCTACACAACCTCCGCGAAGCACCATTTCCGGAGCATCCGTCAGTTGTGCCGGAAACTTCAAATCCTTGTATTGCCCTACATGATCTATCAATTCCCGACAGCCGTAAATCACACCGCTTCCGTCGTTTCCTGTCACCGTAGTCATGTTTCCACGGGTAGAAATGGTAAACCCCTCCTTTTTCAGTCCGGCTGTATCAGCAGCCTGTTCCAGACGGATGCATACCTCATCTTTATCCACACCGGCAGTATCCGACAACATAACAGACGAATACCCCGCATCTTCCAGCGCTTTCTTCAAATGTTCTCCTGCAAACAGCACCCGGTTCGACGCCTCCTGCGGCATCACAATATTCACATTGGGTTTCTCGCACCCCCATAGCACGCACATACATGCGACAAGTGTTCCTAGCCTGATATTTTTCATTCTTTTCATATAAATTATTTACAGTTAGACGAAAAAAACGACAAGACGTACTCACAAGACCTCCGCCAATCGTCAAAAAGCGAAGAAAAAGCACAAGCTATCACAAAAAGAAAAAAAGCTGATGAACAAACGGGGGCAAACCCAACTTTTAAAAGGAAATGTATTGTGGAACAGAATTACCTAACATTAAAAACGAAAAAAACAATGAAAAAGAAATCTAACCTGACCCTATTTATGAAACAACTTATCCGGTCGCTAAAAGAAGAAGAGCGTTTCAGTACCGCCCACATCTACCAAAGCACCCTGAACGCCTTCATGCTCTTCTGCAAGACCGATGCCATCCGGTTCAACCAGATGGAACGTTCACGCCTGAAACAATTTGAGAACCACCTGCGCAACAAGGGATGTACCTGGAACACCGTTTCCACTTATATGCGTACCTTGCGAAGCATCTACAACAAAGCCGTGGACGATGGTCTGGCGGAAGAAAAGCCCCGTCTTTTCCGTCACGTATATACCGGCGTAAAAGCCAATACCAAACGTGCCCTCGATGCCAAAGACATGAGCAAATTATTAAGTGCCTCCCTTCCACGCCCCCTGCCGCAAAGCATGAAAGAGAGCCGGGCATGGATTACCCTGATGTTCCTGTTGCGCGGGATGCCCTTTGTGGATCTGGCACACCTGCGCAAAACAGACCTGCAAGATTCCGTTATCTCCTACCGCCGCCACAAAACAGGAGCCCTGCTCACCGTCGAGATTCCTCCCGCTGCCATGAACCTTATCAAACGGTATCAAAATACAGACTCCGCCTCCCCCTACCTGCTTCCCATTCTCAGTGGAAACCGGAAAAGCGAAGAAGAGTATGCAGAATACCAACATGCCTTGCGGAAACTGAACTATGACCTGAAACAACTGGCGGTATACTGCGGAATCAAACTCAACGTCAGTTCCTACACCAGCCGCCACACTTGGGCCACTTTGGCTAAATACTGTCACTTTTCGGAACAATTGATTTGTGATGCCCTGGGGCACTCCTCCACAAAGGTGACCGAAACCTACTTGAAAAGCTTTAAAAACGATGAATTAGACAGAGCAAACAAAGTAATAATTAATCACATTAATATTTCTATATAATCAATTTTAAAACTTCACATTACATTATAAAACAACAAATTACAAGACTGTTACTTTAGAAGTAACGGAGCAGATTTTGGAAGCAAAAGTATACAAACTTTAAATACAATGCAAGATTTCTACACTTTTTTTTTGTTTTTATTTTAAAAATTTTTTTATTCCGTATATACCTCTCCCTACCCATACTCCGATTGTCAATATGAGTGAAGCCACATTTCCGGTCTTTTATCTTCTCTAACAGCCACTAAATCTTTATCTTACTGCTGTTTTCATGTTTTTTCGCCTCCCTCCTCCCCTTCCGTTACTTCTAAAGTAACAGAAAAAAAACAAAATAAAAATATTGACAATGCGACATTCTTACTTATTTATAATAGCAATCATGCTGGCAGTTATGACTCCGCGTATAGCCCCGGCTCAAAGTATCGCTGTAAAAAGCAATGTTCTTTATGACCTTACCGGCACTCTCAACCTGGGAGGAGAAATAAGGTGTGACGACACCCATTCATTCAATCTGAGTGTCAACTATAATCCCTGGAATCTGGGAGAAAACAAAAAAATGAAGCACATTCTGATCCAGTCCGAATACCGTTGGTGGCTCAATGAAACATTCATAGGAAGTTTTTTCGGGGTGCAAGCCCATTTCGCCCAATACAATTTCGGTGGAACCACTCCTTTCACCACGGTCAAGAACAACCGTTATCAGGGTAATCTGATAGGTTGCGGCATTACCTATGGACACCAATGGCTGCTCAGCACATTCTGGAGTCTTGAAGCAAGCATATCTGTCGGATACGCCCATCTCACCTATGATAAATACGGTCCCGCCAAAGGAGACGCACTCATTGAGAAATCCCACTCCAACTATGTCGGACCTACCCAGCTAGGCATATCATTCATTTATTTCATTCAATAAATATAAAAGCAAATATACCCTATCAGTCATGAAACTCAAGACAAACATACTATTCAGTCTTTTATTATGCGGCACCTTTGCCACTGCACAAAACCTGAAACTCGATATCCTGCCTCCTTCCGTTACTCTCGGACAGGACTCTGCCACAGTGTCCATGAAAATGACCTTCAATGTTCCCCAGATGGACACCAAAAGCCATATCCGCCTCACTCCTGTCCTCACAGACGGAACCCACACGGCAGAACTCCCTCAAATCCTGCTGAACGGAGAACGTGCACACCGGCTATACCGCCGTACCCTAGCGCTCAACAAACGAAGAGGCAAGGCAGATGTAACTCCCGTATTTACCGCTATTCCCCTGACAGACAGCGATCAGACTATCCACTACCGTGCTTCCCTTCCGGCAGCCGACTGGATACAGTTCGCCACTCTGAACCTCAAGAAGGAAGTCATCAACGGCAGCGGAGAGAAAGTACAAAGCGAAAATATCCCCATTCCGGACACAGCACCCCATATAGCAACAGCAACAGATCATTTCGTTCCCCAACAGGACAGGAACCGGGAAGCTCCTATGGCAGCAGCCTCACCCTCTGCCCCCGTTGTTCCGGAACACCGTCCTGTTTCCCCTGCTCCGTCCGCACCCTCTGCCAAACCGTATTTCAAGGGAAGCTACGTATCTCCCGAAAGCGATGCCACCGATGAGCGCAACCAGAAAGAGCTGAACTTCAGTCTGGACGAAGCGCGTGTCATAGCCGAAATCAACCCGCAGATGCTTTCGTTACGCGAGCTTTACACCGTAGCCATCAGCTACAAGAACACTCCGGAACAGTTCTACAAAATCATAGACATCAGTGTCAAGATATATCCGGCAAGCCCCGTTGCCAACCTCAACGCCGCTGCCGCCGCCATCGAACGGGGCAACACACAGGCAGCCGGCCGCTATCTGCAAATGGCTTCCCATGAAACGCTTGCCTACAAGAACTGCCGTGGAGCCTACGAACTGTTGTGCAACAACACCTACGAAGGCATCCGCCTGCTGAAAGCCGCCAAAGCCGAAGGCTCGGAAGAAGCCACCTATAACCTGAAAATATTCTTTGAATCCAACCAAACCAATATACAATAAAACATGAAAACCCGGTATGTCCTTTCTTGTCTTCTGCTCGGCGGCGCCCTTTCCGTTTCCGCACAGAAAACGGCTGTCAAAAGCAACCTGCTTTCCGCCGCCAACGGTGCGCTGAATGCCGGTGTGGAATATGCCTTCGGCCCCAAATCCACATTCGATTTGTCCGGCAGCATACGCCCGTGGAAACGCACGGAAGGATATGTCAACAAATATTGGCTCATACAACCTGAATACCGCTACTGGACTTGCCAGAAATTCAACGGCAGTTTTTGGGGAGCCTATCTCAACGGAGCGCAGTTCAACGTAGGAGGGAAAAAGATGCCTTTCGGACTCTTCCCCTGGCTGAAAGAGCACCGGTATGCAGGCTGGCTGGCAGGTGGAGGCATAAGCTACGGATATCACATCATGCTCAACCGCCACTGGAATATAGAAGTTTCCGTCGGTGTAGGGTATGAATATATCGACTATAAGAAATATAAATGCCCCGACGTGTGCGCCGAGCTACTGGAAAAAGGCCATTATCACTATTTCGGCCCCTCCAGAGCATCCCTGAGTATAGTTTACATATTTAACTAAAGAGCCATGAAATACTTATTCTATCTTATATCATTTATTTTTCCTACGCTTTGCTCATCAGCGCAGCCGGCAGAACGGGACAGTTCGATTTACATCGCCTCCTCCCGGCTCTACCGGATGGGAGAAAGTCTGGTAGTGTCCATGCAAGTAGACATTACCAGACAGATTCCCTCTAACGAATCAGTCATACTGGTTCCCCGGCTCAGCGACAGCCTGGACAACTTCATCCAGCTTCCCGCCATCTATGTGAACGGTCGTAAACAACATATTTTCTTCCAACGTGAAACCGGCCGGCAGGAAAAAGACTATGAAGAGTTACGCCGCCGCAATGACCGCAAGCAAAGCGTACACTACTTGCGCAGCATCCCCTTCACCCACTGGATGAAGCATGCCTCCTTGCATCTCATCGAAAAAGAATGCGGATGCGGAGTCCCCCGCCATACAGACTCCACCTATCTGACCCGCCTGAACATTCTTCCCGATATCCATCCGCACGTAGCGTTCATCACTCCGCAGATGGAAGAAAGGAAAGTGCGCGAAGAAAGCGGACGTGCCTATCTGGACTTCCCGCTCAACGAAACAACCATCTATCCCGAATACAGAAACAATCCGGCCGAACTGGCAAAGATAAAGCGCAGTATCGACCTGATAAAAAACGATACCAATGTAGTCATTTCGCATATTGACATTCATGGATACGCCTCTCCCGAAGGCCCCTACTCCAACAACGAACGTCTGGCGCGGGAACGGACCCGTACCTTGAAAGACTATGTATGCAGCCAATATGCTTTCAATGATACATTGTTCACCACCCATTACACCCCCGAAGACTGGGACGGATTTGTCAAGTTGCTGACCGACACCGTTATTACCCATCGCGAGGAACTGCTACATATTGCAGAAAGCAAAAGCAGCCCCGACGGGAAAGAACGGAAAATACGGAAACGTTATCCCGAAGAGTTCCGTTTCATCCTGCAACATTGGTTCCCCGGCCTCCGCCATTCAGACTACACCATCCACTATGTGGTACGTCCGTTTACGGTAGAGCAGGCCAAGCAGGTATTCCAAAGCAACCCCAAGAATCTGAGTATTGAAGAGATGTTCCGCATAGCCCGGACCTACCCTGCCGGCAGTCCGGAATACAATAAGATTTTCATGACGGCGGTTCTGCTTAATCCGGAACACCCCGTTGCCAATCTCAATGCAGCCTGCATCCTGCTCTCGCAGGGAGATACCAAAGGCGCCTCACTCTATTTGGACAAAGCCGGTGAAACTCCCGAAAAGACCCTTTTGCAAGGTATCATGCAAATGCTGAGCGGGAACTATACCGAAGCGGAGAACCTGCTGCACAAAGCGGAAGAGGCAGGACTGCCCCAAGCAGGTGAAAACCTGAAGATATTACATGAGATTTACTAATCACATTTTTAACTAAAACTATTTTACATTATGAACAAAAAATTATTATTATCCTTCGTTCTTGCAGCCGCAATGACAGGATGTATCAATGATTCAGATGTTCCCTCAGGAAACGGAGACAATCCGGCTACCGGAGCCAGAGGAGGAAACATGGAGATTTCATTTCTAGTTCCCAACTCTTCCAACGGCAGCCGTGCCGCTTCCGCCGAAGACTCCGGAGTTTACGAAGACGGAACCGCCGAAGAATACAAGGTGAGCAATGTGACCCTCTATCTGTTTGACTCTTCCAGCAAGAATCTGGTTACTACCATCAATGTAACTCAAAGCGATCTGGGTGCAGGCACTTCCAGCGGAGAGAGCAGCAAAGAAGGACAAACCATTGTCTATCCTTGCAACAAGGAAATCACAGTAAAACCGGGCAACTATGACATCCTTGCCGTAGCCAACGGTTCACAGACCTTCGAAATAGGTCAGGAATCCACATTATTGGGACAGATTGACGCCTCCACCTATGGAAACGGCATGATAACCAGCGTACCCGGAAGCGGTTTCATCATGTCCAACCGCGGCTCGGCCAATATGAACATCACCGTGGAGTCTCCCGAAGAAAGCGACACCAAAGCACAGGTCAGAATCAATCTGGAACGTGCCGTTGCCAAACTGATGGTCAGAAATGACAGCAAGGAAATCTACACGCTGAAGAACCCTGCCGGAGTGACTTACGCCACAGTCCGTCTGAACAACTACAAATTCATCAACCTGGCAAACAAGTTCTACACCTTCCGCCATGTCGCTAAACTGGATAACGCCCCTGAGACTCCGTCTGCTCCGTCATCTTACAGCGTGGAAGCAGGAAACTTCGGCAACATCGCCGACAACAACGGTTACCTTATCGACCCCTATTTCTTCGACAAGACCGTAGCTGGAGCCACTACCAATTTCACAGGCGGTTCATTCTACACCAACCACCTGTCAAAACAGACAGACAGCAACTGGTCGGGCCTGGCCGATGCAGGAAAGTACGTTTCCATGTACTGCCTTGAAAACTGTATGTTCCGTCCGGCACAGAACACGGTGTACACCACCGGCATCATGCTGAAAGGTACATTCACTCCCGAAGCTTCACAGACCATCGGCAACAACGGTAATCCGGTAGAAGACCCGCTTGTATTCAACACACTGTATTATTTCAACTATAAGTTCTACACCACACTGGCAGCTGTAGGCAAATATGGCGATGCCAATATTGATGGTTTGACAGAAGAATCCAGTGATGCAGAACTGGCTGCCAAGCAGATTACCCGTTTCACCAAGAACGGAGGTAATTTCTCCACTTTCTACAATTACTGGATCAAACATCTTGACAACAACAACCCCACCGTCATGGGCGTCATGGAGTTCGGTATTGTACGTAACAACATCTACTCTGTCAACATCACCAGCATCAAGAACCTGGGTCCCGGCACTCCGGACACCAAACCCGATCCGGATGAATACAAAGCATACCTGGACGTAGAATTCGGAGTATATCCGTGGATTGTCCGTGACCAAGATGCCGACCTTGAATAAAACAGTCTCAAAATAGAAAAACAATGAGTAAAACTGCTACTATCCTCTTCGCCCTATGTACTCTTTTCTGTGGTGCATGTTCCTGGGTAGACGATGACCGATCCGATTGTCCCACAGGCTGTTGGCTAAAGTTATCCTATACCTATAATATGCTGAATGTAGATGCCGTGACCACCCAGGTAAAAGATGTCACGCTATTTATTCTCGATCAGGAAGGCAACTATATAGTCCGGGAGGAAGTAGACAGTCTTACATTCCATCAAAATGAATGTACAATCCAAGTCCCCTCCCTGCCTCAGGGAGATTACACCTTTCTGGTCTGGGCAGGATTGGCGGATTCACTTTACCGGCACACTCCCACCTCACTGACACTGTTACGCAATGAGGTGGGAGAACAATCCGAAAAACTTTCATCTCTATTCCACGGGCGGCTGGACAACGTGCATATCAGCGGCGAATATCAGGTTTTGGCTCTCTCTCTTACTAAAAACACGAATATTCTGAGCTGCATATTGCAAAGCCAGTCGGCCGCCCCTCTGGATACAGATGATTTCCGTCTGGAGCTGACAGCCCGCAACGGATGCATGGATCACCGGAACACTCCGACAGACTCCGTTTTCACCTGCTATCTTCCCTTCATGCAGGAAAGCGCCAATCTGGAAGACATACAGGTAGTACATGCCGGAATGAATACATTGAGATTGATGGAGAATGACGACACCCGCCTACGGTTAATCTATCAACCTAGTGGAAAAGAGATTTTCGATATTCCGCTGACACCCTATCTGCTTCTGTCGCGTAATGTCGAAACAACCTACATGCCTCCACAAGAATATCTTGACAGGCAAGACCGCTATAACCTGATATTTTTCCTGAGCCCGACAGAGGATCCGCAGAAACCTTACATATGTTTACAAATGCAAGTAAACGGCTGGATAATACGTATAAATGATGCAGAATTAGATAAATAATCTTTCTGTTTTGAACATTTCAATCTATATTCGATTCCGTTATGAAAATTACTTATTATGTAAAATCTATAATACGGAACCTTATGAGAAATAAAAAAAAATTCAACGAGTTTATGAACAAAACGATTGAAGAACTGAAAGACGAGAAACGATATGGCACGGCACATGTCTATCAAAGTACCTTGAACGCTTTCTGCGAATTCTGCGGATGCAAGATTGTTTACTTCCACCAGCTCAACAGAGCCACACTGAAAGAATTTGAGACCCACCTGCGCGACAAGCAGCTGAGCTGGAACACCGTTTCCACCTATATGCGGACACTGCGCGGCGCCTACAACAAAGCGGTGGACCAGAAAATAACCACCGGCAACTCCCGCCTGTTCAATCACGTCTATACCGGAGTGAAAAACGATGTCAAGCGTGCGCTGGAAGTGGAGGAGATAAACAAGCTGCTGAACGAAGTTCCTCTGAAAAGACTACCGGAAGACCTGGTACGATGCAGGGTTTGGGCAAACCTGATGTTCCAACTGCGCGGGATGCCTTTTGTTGATCTGGCCTTTCTTCACAAAAGTGACTTGAAAGGTAACACACTTTCTTACCGCCGGCATAAAACGGGCGGCCAAATGATAGTGGATATTCCGCCAACAGCAATGGAACTGATCAGACAATATCAGAATACCGACTGCAACTCTCCCTATCTTTTCCCTATCCTGAGCGGCACCAAAACCGGAGAGGAGCTGTACATAGAGTATCAGCAGGCGCTACGGATCATGAACTATAACCTGGGCAGACTGGCAAGACGATGTGGAGTGATAACCAAGGTCAGTTCATACACCACCCGCCATACCTGGGCCACCCTTGCCAAATATTGTAATTTCTCTGAACAACTAATCTGTGAGGCTTTTGGACATTCGTCAGTGAAAGTTACAGAAACATATTTGAAAAACTTCAAATATGAAGAGATAAAGAAAGCTAATGATGCAATAATTCTATACGTTTCAAAAAATGGAAAGAAAAGAGCATAAATAGATAAAACGTTGAATATCATGGCATTTTAATTCTGTTACTTTGTAAGTAACAGAATTTATTCGGCAGCAAAAATAGACAATAAATCGATAGCAAACAAGAAACAACCCGCTTCTTTTTTTTAAAATTAATAAAAAAGACGGTCTAATAGATAAAAAGTAATAATAAAAAGAACATTTTTAATTATATAAAAAAGAGAAAATATAGTAACACACATCACGTTTTACACAGTCAACGCAATGCATTAAAATATTATATTTCAGAATATTATATCTTATCCGCTATAAAATAGTGAGATATAAATTATACAATATGTTTATTGATAAATTTTCTGTTACTTACAAAGTAACAGAAGAGCAGAAAAAAGAAAAAAAGCGACATAGTTGAAACATAGTTAAAAAAAACATCATATAGATCTGACATATAAAAAGTTTTACCTATGATACAAGTCCAGAGATTTAACAAAGTACTTAAATTAGCAGTCATTCTAGGAGATTTAGTCATTCTGAATGTACTTTTCATCTCATTTAATTCAATATGGAACGAGTTGTTTGGGGAAAGAGCCTGTAGCGGCACTTTACCCCAAATTCTAACTCTGTTCAGCGTATGTTATTTTGCATGCACTATTTCAGGAGGTGTCATACTGCATCGTCGGGGAGCCCGTGCCGACCAAATTGTATTCCGGGTACTCCGCAACGTGTTCTATTTCTCTTTTTTATCGACCGGACTGATGGTATTATCCGAACTTGAGATATATTCCAAACGCTTTTTTATCTATTATTTCATTCTGCTCATCCTCTGTATCACTGTCTATCGCCTGCTTTTCCGTTTCTGCATACAGCTATACAGAAGCCATGGAGGGAATTTCCGTACGGTCCTCTATTTGGGAAGCACCGAAAATATAGCCGAGCTGTACCATGAAATGACCTCCGATGCCACTACCGGCTACCGGGTACTGGGCTACTTCGACACCACCCCCAATGCCAAGTTCCCCGCCAGCTGTACCTATCTGGGAAAACCGGAGCAAGCCATTGACTACCTGGCACAGCACAAGGTGAACCAGCTTTACTGCTGCCTGCCCTCGGCATTGAGCGAACAGATCGTGCCGGTCATCAACTATTGCGAGAACAACCTGATACATTTCTACAGCGTGCCCAATGTGCGCAACTACCTGCGTCACCGCATGCACTTTGAAATGATAGGCAGCGTACCCATCCTCAGCATCCGCAAGGAACCCTTGGGAAAAATAGAGAACAGGCTGATAAAACGCATATTCGATGTAATCTTCTCGCTGCTCTTTTTATGCACATTATTCCCCATTATATTCCTTATTGTAGGAGTGACCATCAAAATCACTTCTTCGGGTCCCATATTCTTCCGTCAGAAACGTAACGGATTGAACAACAAGGAATTCTGGTGTTATAAATTCCGTTCCATGAAAGTAAACAAGGAATCGGACACCTTACAGGCCACCCTCAACGATCCCAGGAAAACCAAATTCGGCGATTTCATGCGCCGGACCAATATTGACGAACTTCCGCAATTCATCAATGTATTGCTGGGAGATATGTCCATTGTAGGGCCACGCCCCCACATGTTGAAACACACGGAAGAATATTCCAAGATAATCAATAAATACATGGTCCGCCATTTCATCAAGCCCGGTATCACGGGATGGGCGCAGGTGACCGGTTTCCGTGGCGAAACCCGCGAACTGGAAGACATGGAAGGACGTGTGAAAGCCGATATATGGTATATGGAACACTGGTCTTTCCTGCTCGACCTTTATATTATGTACAAAACCGTGGCAAACGTGCTGCACAAAGACAAGCAAGCTTATTAGAACAAGACCTGAAAACTGAAATTTTTTAAATAACAGAGAGCCAAAAAATGAGAAGATTGAAATTTACCCTATTCGCGCTGGCTTCCCTGCTGCTATGCAGTTGCAGCGCCTACAAAAAGGTACCCTACCTGCAAGGGTCCGAGTACCTGAACATGGCAAATGTCCAAACACCCCTGTATGATGCACACATCATGCCCAAAGATTTGCTGACCATCACGGTGAACACCAGTGATCCCGATGCCGCCATTCCTTTTAACCTGACGGTAGCCACCCCCATCACGGCAAACAGCAAAAGCCTTACCAGCCAACCATCCCTGCAACAATATCTGGTAGACAATAACGGGAACATTGATTTCCCGGTCTTGGGCACACTGCACATCGGCGGTCTCACCAAAAGCCAGGCGGAAAACATGATAAAGGAAAAACTGAAAACCTATATCAAGGAAAACCCCATTGTGAATGTACGCATGGCAAACTACAAAATCTCCGTGATGGGAGAAGTAGCACACCCCGGCACATTCACCATCACCAATGAAAAAGTAAACATCATGGAAGCGCTCGCCATGGCGGGAGACATGACCGTATACGGACAACGCGATAAAGTGAAACTGATCCGTGAAGACGCGCAAGGCAACCGCCAGGTGATTCCGCTGAACCTGAACGATGCCGACATCATCGTATCTCCTTACTACTACCTCCAGCAGAACGATGTGGTCTATGTCACCCCCAATAAAACCAAGGCCAAAAATGCAGGCATCAGTAACAGTACTACCATTTGGTTCTCCATAATAGGTACCCTTGTTTCACTTGCCAGCCTAATAGTAACCATTGCCAAATAAACAGGACCATGAAAGAAAACTTATATGACGACCTATATCAGGAAGAAAAAGAAAAAAAAACTGATCTGAAAACAGTTTTTTTTAAATATATCATTCATTGGCCTTGGTTCATAGCATGCATTTTATTATGGGTGGCAGGAGCTTGGCTTTATTTACGTTATACAGCACCAGTATATAATATTTCAGCATCCGTTATAATCAAAGACAATGACAAAAACAGCAAAGCAAGTAACGGTATGGCTGATTTAGAAGATTTAGGGTTCTACTCTTCCATCAGCAATTTTGATAACGAAGTGGAAATTCTAAAATCGCGCACACTGATAAAAAAAGTAATAGAAGAACTGGATCTTTACATCAACTATACAGCAAAAAGCAGTTTCCATGACATTGAACTTTACAAAAGTTCCCCTGTAAAAGTATGGATTACCCCCGAAGAAGCTCAGAAACTGCCCACCCCCGCACGTCTTTACCTGACCTTGCAGCCGGGCAACAAGCTGAATGTGAAACTCCGGATAGGAGAAGAGGAATACAACAAGCAGTTCGACAAGCTGCCCGCCTTGCTGACTACCCCGTCGGGCACGTTCAGCTTTACCCCTAAAGACTCCACAACCGCCCAAAGCACACAGGAAATCATGGCTACGGTTTCTTCCCCCCACAGTGTGGCAAACGCTTACCGGGGAGCATTGAGCATAGAACCCACTTCCAAATCCACCACTATCGCACAGATCTCTGTCAAGAGCACGCATACGCAGCGTGGCATGGATTTCATCAACAAGCTGGTGGAAGTCTACAACCGGGATGCCAACGATGACAAAAACGAAGTGGCTACCAAAACCGCGGAATTTATTGATGAACGTATCAAAATCATCAACGGCGAACTGGGAACCACGGAACAGGAACTGGAAACCTTCAAGCGCGATGCCGGGCTCACCGACTTGAAAAGCGACGCCCAACTGGCATTGAGTGAAAACTCGGAATACGAAAAGAAACGTGCCGAAAACAGCACCCAGCTCCGGCTGGTACAATTCCTGGCCGGCTATGCCAACAATCCGGATCATGCCTACGAAGTACTTCCTGTCAATGTGGGCCTGACAGATACCGGACTGACCGAACTGATCAACCGCTACAACGAGATGCTGCTGGAACGCAAGCGCCTGCTCCGCTCCTCTCAGGAAAACAACCCGGTGGTAGTCAATCTGGATGCCAGCATCCGCGCCATGCGCAGCAATGTGCTGACCACCATCAACAGCGTACAAAGAGGCTTGGCCATCACCCAGGCGGATCTGGAACGCCAGGCAGGCAAATATGCCGGACGCATCACCAATGCTCCGGGACAGGAACGCCAGCTGGTCAGCATCTCGCGCCAGCAGGAAATCAAAGCCGGCCTTTACCTGATGTTGCTGCAAAAGCGTGAAGAAAACGCCATCACTCTGGCATCCACCGCCAACAATGCCCGCATGGTGGACGAAGCACTGGCAGACGCCATCCCCGTATCTCCCAAAGGGAAGATGATTTATCTGGTAGCACTGATTTTGGGAATCGCCCTGCCGGTAGTTGTCATCTATATCATCGAACTCTTTAAATACAAGATAGAGGGCCGTGCCGATGTGGAAAAAATCACCTCCCTTCCCATTGTGGGCGATGTACCCCTGTCGGAAGATAAAGGAAAAGAAGAAAGCATTGTAGTACACGAAAACCAAAACGACCTGATGGCCGAAACCTTCCGTAATGTACGTACCAATGTACTTTATATGATGAGGAGTAACGAGCAAGTTATATTGGTTACCTCCACCACCACAGGAGAAGGCAAAACCTTTATCGCTTCCAATCTGGCTGTCAGTCTGGCTCTATTGGGAAAGAAAATTGTGATTGTGGGGCTTGACATCCGCAAGCCGGGCTTGAACAAAGCCTTCCAGTTATCACACAAGGAACAAGGTATCAGCCAGTTCCTCGCCAATCCGGAACATACCGACCTGATGTCGCTGGTACAAGTTTCACGCATCAATTCCAACTTGTCCATTCTGCCCGGAGGTCCTATCCCTCCCAACCCGACCGAACTGGTGGCACGTGAATCTTTGCCTCAGGCTATCGACATACTGAAAAAGCATTTTGACTATATCATTCTGGATACCGCCCCCATCGGCATGGTGACCGATACCCTGCTGATTTCGCGCGTAGCCAACGCCAGCATCTATGTGTGCCGGGCAGACTACACCCACAAGGCAGATTATACTTTAATCAACGAACTGAGCGAACAGAAAAAACTGCCCAACCTATGTACCCTTATCAACGGACTGGACATGAAGAAAAAGAAGTACGGATATTACTATGGATACGGCAAGTATGGCAAGTATTACGGATACGGTAAAAAATACGGTTACGGCTATGGATATGGCACTGAAAATGTAAATAAAAAGTAATTTCAAAAGTAATTACATAATAACATAAGACTAATTCTCTTTCCAATGTGTTAATATTTTAACAAATTCAGAAGAGAATTAGTCTTATTACGTTTCAATATATAAATATTATTTACTATATTTTTCTTTCGAAACATCAAAACAGGGACACTGTTTCACCCATTCCTCAGGCTCTATCTCGCCATTTCCGTTCAAATCCGGACTTAAATCCCGATGACCGCAAACCTTGCAACCGGGATAATCCACCAGCAACGTCCTGACCAGTACACGCAACGAATGTTTCTGCCACACCGTCCGCGTATCCTCCGGCCTGCCCCGCTCACTGATTCCCCCCTCATAGCATATCCCGATACTCTGTGCATTATACCCACGCGCATGCGCCCCGATTTTCTCTATGGGACGGGTTGTTTTTATATCCCCGTTCTTGCGGATATAAAAATGATATCCGGGCCCGTTCATTCCACGCCTGCGGTGGCACACCTCCAAATCCTGTTCGGTAAAGTCCCTGTCCGCCTTTGTGGCGGAACAGTGGACAACAATCAGATTAATCACTCTCATCCCCCTATGCACGAGCTGATTCCTACTACACCCGCAATAGCCGTAGCTACTGCAATCACCACTTTCAAAATAGTGCTCCAGACAGATTTACCTTTCATTCTACAGTTTTTTTAATTAAACACTTGTCCGCCATCTACTTAAGCAGGCTTTTGCTCCCCTTTCGTTTTCACCGGCAATTTATCCACCTTCGTATATTTCAGTGCTGCCAGAATACCGCTTAGCGCAATACCCGGACGGAAATTGATACGCGCTTTTCTAATCATCGACACATCATACGTATCCTCCGTTTCCGCACCTCTTCCGCTCAGCCCTATCTGGAAAGTGCCCAGATCGGCAAGCCTTACGATCTCACCCCCTTCCAGAGCCTCCATAATCACATCCTCCAAGGCAACAAGCACAGCCATTACATCCGCACGCGTCACCGTACAGGTTTTCTGAATACGATCCGCCATTTCGCGAATCTCTACATGGCCATTGGCCTGAGCTTGTGCATAAAACTTAGGCACTGCATCCTGATCAAGCGGATTATTACGCTTTACCACCGAATAAGAAACTGTTCTTCCCATACTTTTTCAAATTAAAAATTAAAACTTGCAAATTAAGAAACACACTGGCAATCAACCGTTAACCACTAAGCCGGCTATGATTGGCTTTTGATTACACTACAAAGATACGATGAACCGGAAGCCCCGTGTAGACATTTGTAGAGAAGCGTAGGAGATTGTCGGGAAATGTCGAGAATAACTTACAGAGAGAGTAGGAAAACAAGGACATTTTGCGTATCTTTACTCTATAATCAAAACGATAAAAGAACATGAACCAAGAAGAAAAAGCATTCATTATCAGAGCGTATGACAAAGCGGAACTGGCAGAACTATACAGCCCGGGGCGAACTGCCGCGGCAGCCCTGCAAACCCTGTATCGCTGGATGCGGAGAAACATGCTGCTACAGGAAGAATTGAACGAAGCGGGCTACAACAAATTCCGCCACAGCTTTCTGAAGCATGAAGTGGCAATCATAGTGAGGCATCTGGGAGAACCTTAGGACATACGCTTCCCAAAGAACCTGTTGTCTACATTGAAAGACCTTGTTGTTTTTTTAAAATCCCCTGTTGTTTTACCGGAAAGATCCTGTTGTTTTTTGAAAACAACAGGATCTTTTTCACCTGCATTTAAGGCTCACAAGGCTCAGGGCTCACTTAGGCGGTTTTCTGAGCCAAGACTTGCCGGTCTTTCTATACTTACCATCCTCTTTCTCAACGATTTGATAATACACCAAACGCAACAAATAACGTTTCACGGATGCTGTAGGCAACCCGGCTTCATTGGCAGCCGCCATCAGCTCCGAATAGGTGAACTCGCGCGGCATTTTTTTCAAGACGGGACGCAGTTTGAAAAAAGCCTTTACCGGCCTGATTCTTCCGGCAGTATCATCCATGGAAGTGGAAAGCAGCAAACTGTGTTCCAGCAACACATCCACTATCTGCATCGCCGTATGGAAATCCTCATCCGAACACTTCCACTCCGATGTATTCCATTGCGGCTCACACTTACGCAATGCAGTCAGCACCATGGCAATACGAGACATCATCAGTCCGTGGCGCAGCACAATGGCACCCGGAGAATCATCATCTTCCGCCACTACCTCACGCAGATACGTTCTGAAACGCTCCGTATGCTCTTTCCATTGTTCCTCGGTGAAAACCACCTCGGTAGGCGATCCGGAGAGAAAGATAAACATACGCAGCAGCTCCTCGCCCATCCCTTTGAAATAAGCGCGCATATCCAGCCGGGCCTTGCCGGGGTTTGCCGACTTATACTCCCAGTGGGCCTGTCCCACATAGAAAGCCACACGGCTGTACATTCCATTCTCCAGCGAAGAAATAAATTTATGCAACTGGGCGGGAGTACCCGAAGCGCATAATGCCAGATGAGGGTCACTCACAACAACAAGCCGGTGATCCGTCTTGAAATAAGAAGACACCTCCTCGTGCTGGGAGGCGGCACGCATCACATCATCATGTTTTCCATACTCCTGGTGCATGGCAGAACTTATCATGTCCAGCTCGGAGGCATTCATCACCAAGCCGACCGCTCCACCCGCCTCCAAAGCCAGTATCAACTGGCTTTTCGAAATATTGGGAGCCACCTTCAGGATGCGTTCCACCGGCATCTCCGGGCATTGGTCCAAATCGGGAACCCTCTTTTCCTGAGCGGCAAGCCGTTCCTCCAGATTCCACTTCAGCAGCTTCTGCCGGTACTCACGCTCATCCTTCCTGTTCAATTCATCGTAATACTCCTGAATGGCTGCGGGCAGAATTGCCGCCAGTTGCATCACCCCCTTTCCTCTGCCCGAACCGGCCAAAGCCACCAGATAGAGATCGGCGGAATAAACCATTCCTCCATAATTCATCCTCACCCCCGGCAGGCAACCGCTGATGTTGGTAATCATGGAGAGCAACAGAATATCCCTCTCGCGCTTGTTGCGGACGTGCGTCAAACCACGCTTCAAAAAGTCGGGCAAACGGTCGAACAGTTCATCCGGAAGACACGGAACTTCACGACGCAACTTGTCAGCCTCAAGTTTCTCTAACTCAGCCTCTTCCTCCCCCTCATTGGGCTCAGAATACCGCATAGGTGAGCCCTGAGCCTTGTGAGCCCTGGAAGCAGGTGTTCCGGACCCCTTGTTCATGTCGGCATACCGGTATCCGGAGTCTATGCGCGGAGGTATATCCCCGGCGGCACACCCCATACCCGCCAGCCTTTCCACCGCCAGCGTTTTCAGCCGTGCCAACTCTTCCTCGCCCACTCCTTTATAGCGGGCGATACGTCCCAGTTTCAACAAAAACTCATTCTTTTTGCCATCCACAAAGGGATTCTGCTCCAGGAACTCGTTGAAGAATGTGTGCAGCATGCCCGAAGCCGCAACGGGAGGCCCGGACGCACCTGCCGGGGTCTTCACTTTCAGTTCCGCCAGAATCTCCCCCACCCTGTCGGGATGCTCCGTCACAAAGCGCCGCCAGGGAAAAACTTCGGTATCCGGACGAAAAAAAGCCTCCGGATCATACGATGCAAAGCAAGGACGGGTGGGATTCTTGCAACTCATGTCACAGGGAAAGGCAAGAAGCTGCGCCACGTGCCATGCCACCAACGCGTATGCCAGACGATATTCGTCCACACTCTCCGCTTCCACACGCACCACCAGTTTCAGCCCGTCGTACGAAACGCTGCGCCATGCCGCCTTCACCCAAGGAGTGTCCTTCAATACCTGCAAGAACTCAGACACACGGCCGTTACATTTATCCACATCCAGCATGGCGTCCCCGCTCCACTGCTTCAGATTGGTTTCGGCATGGCTCCCATCGCAACGCCCGGCTATCACCAGCGCGGCCAGTTTTCTCTTTAACTTCTTGGCCTCTGTCTCCCTGCCCGAAGCCTTCAGGCGCTGATACTCTTCTACTTGCACCTTCCAGCGTTCGCCACGCAGAAGCTTCACAAACTCTTCCAATGTCATATCCACGGCATGTTCATCGAACACCGAGAAATAGAAAGAGCATAAATCGGTATAAACCATTCATGTATGAATTTAAATTATCAAAAGGAGGGCATTTCCCTCCACCATGAAAGCAAAAGTATATTGCAAACCCATACAATCAAAAGTTAAAATTGTACACTTGTCCAATGTAAAGCACTGATTTACAACACCCATTTATGATTCAAGTGTACAAATAACCGGGAGACTTCCTTTTAATGTTTTTTCACATTTTGCTCCTTATTTCCTTTCTTTCCTCTTTTTCTTCTCTTTCCGTTCTTTCTTCTTCTTTTCCTCCTTTTTCCGCAGAAACTCGTCTATATCAGCCAACATACTTTTGCACATGCGCTTCAGAACTCTCATTTCCTCATCAGTGTAGCCTTCACCGGACAGGCGATATCCGGCCATGATTTTTTCCAACTCTTGAAGGAAGCTCAATCTGCCACTATTTTTCTTATAAATCTTGATTTTTCCACAATGTTAATATCATTTAAAATATAAAAAGCACAAAAGTATAAATAAATACGTCATTCTTGTTAATTTTTTCATTTTTTGCGAACAAATAGCTTGTTATCGTAAAAAAATGTCTATATTTGCATCAGAATTTAACGACAAGCTTACCTGGGAATGACACAGGTAACAGCGTAGCGTGCTCAAGAGGCATCATTTCTTTCATTTTTTAGAACATCTAACATTACTTTTCCTTCCTCCGAATATGAAAAAATGGCTAGTGGCGTATGTCCGCCTTCACCACGAAAAGAAGACGGCCGAACGGCTGACCGCAATGAACATAGAGAACTTCCTGCCTGTACAAGAAGAAATCCGCCAATGGACTTACCGGAAAAAGAAAATAAAACGGGTGGTTATCCCCATGATGATTTTTGTCCATGTAGATGCAGCGGAACGTTCACAGGTGCTCACGTTGTCGGCCATCAGCCGGTATATGGTGCTGCATGGCGAACATACTCCGGCGGTGATTCCGGACGAACAGATGGAACGGTTCAAATTTATGCTGGATTATTCGGACGAGGCGGTGGAGATGTGTACCGCTCCATTGGCTCCGGGAGAATTGATACGGGTGGTCAAAGGTCCGCTAAAGGGTCTGGAAGGAGAACTGGTGGAAGTGGATGGAAAAGCGAAAGTGGTGGTAAGACTGGATTTGCTGGGATGTGCTGGGGTTGATATGCCGGTGGGGTTTGTGGAGAAGATGAAATAAGGATGGCGGACGCTAGGAAATGTGGAGGGGAATTTGTAGCTTTGCGGTAAGAAAGGAGAATAAAGGCATGCGTTTGCAATCTAAAGAAATACAGACCATCATCCAAATAGCTAAAGATATTTATGGTGAAACAGTGCAGGTATATCTCTTCGGTTCCCGTCTGAATGACGAAAAGCGTGGAGGAGATATTGATTTATTAGTCCGCAGCACGGGAGAAAAGAAGGGTGTATTGGCACGCATCCGCATGACCGCACGCTTGAAACTGCATTTGGGCGACCAAAAGATTGACGTCATCGGTGACCATGAGGATTCACCGGTAGTACAGGAAGCCTTGAAAAACGGAATACAACTGATATGACAGAAAAGAAAATTCACAGAATTATTCTTTGCTTGAAACGGATGTTACCGTCATTTTGAATGAACTGTTTTCCAAAAGTGCCTTCAAAGGCAACAGACACGCTTGAGGTGTGATACAGGCTATTCTTTCCCGATACTTTTTTCTATAACATAAACTTCGTAACAAAGTTATCGAGAGGAAACAAACGCTCAGGAAATACAATGAGTCGGACACAAGGAGTTTACTCAGTAAAAATCTAACTCTTTCATTTTAGAAAAGATTAAAAAGAAATAAAAATGATTGGTCCATTTCAAAATTAATATAGTCAACTTTAGAATTTTGTTACAATATTCATTTAAGTTTCCGATCACTCAGAAACTTTTATTCAAAGTTTCAAATAGTCTGTCTTTTGAAAATCTTATCAAGTCCCAAACATATGCAAAATACCATTTTTTTTTAATCTAAACTAATGCCACTTCATAAAACAAACACCAATTCTGTTTTTCATATTCACCATAAATAAATACCCAAAATGGGAGAGACAGTAGACAACAATAAAAGAATAGCACGAAACACATTATTTTTATATATCAGGATGTTTATAATGATGGGAGTGTCATTATTTACATCTAGAATAACTTTATCTGCTTTAGGAGAAGAAGATTTTGGTATTTACAATATTGTAGGAGGAATAGTAGTTCTCTTTTCTTTTTTAAATTCAGCCTTAACTACAGCTACTCAGCGTTTTTTAAATTATGAGATAGGAAAAGAAAACGAAAAAGCTGTCAACCAAATCTTTTGCATGAGCATGAATATATATATTGGACTATCTATCATTATTATAGTATTATCAGAAACAATAGGATTGTGGTTTCTTAACACTCAAATGAATATACCTGAAAATAGAATGCAAGCAGCTTATTGGGTATATCAGTTTTCCATTCTGAGTTTCATAATTAATTTAATTAGAGTTCCCTATAATGCAACTATTATTGCTTATGAAAAGATGAGTTTTTTTGCCTATTTAAGTATGATTGAAGTTATGTTCAAACTGATTTCTGTATATTACCTATATATCACATCATCAGATAAATTAATTATCATAGCTATTCTATATACAATTATTCCATTTTTAATCAATATCGTATATAAAAAATACTGTAACACACACTTTACTACATCTCAATTTCACCTTTTTTGGAACAAAATATTATTTAAAAAATTAACAAGTTTTTCTATTTGGAATTTCTTTGGCAGTTTAGCCAATATTGGTGCCACCCAAGGTATTAATATTATATTAAATATCTTTTGGGGAGTTACAGTTAATGCAGCGGCTGGAATAGCCAACCAACTAGCCAACGCTGTCAACCAGTTTGTTACCAATTTCCAAACAGCCTTTAACCCACAACTAGTTAAACTTTATGCTTCTGGAAATAAAGAAGCATTTATTCAATTCATTTTTCAATCATCCAAATTTTCTTATTATTTACTATTCATTATTGCACTCCCAGTTATGATCAACAGTGAATTTTTATTGGGGATTTGGTTAGGCAATATTCCACAATATACTGCTGATTTTTGTAAATGGATTTTAATTTTCATGTTAATTGATGCCATTTCATCTTCCTTGTGGATGTCTGTTCAAGCTACAGGGAATATTCGTAACTATCAAATTTTAGTCAGTCTTTTTATTAGTATGAATATCCCTATTGCTTATATATTATCATATTTGGGTTTTCCTCCTATATCGGTATGGATAGGCAAAGCTATTATTAATTTTATCGTTTACATTTTTCGTATATTTTATTTAAAAAGAGTTTTTGGTCTTCCTACATGGAAATACATTTATCAAGTACTAAGCATATGTACATTAATAACTTTACTTTCCATTCCACTTCCTCTGTATATCCAAACGATTTTTTCTGGGTGGACAGGTTTAATTCTGACAACACTTTGCTCTATAGTCGTTACAGTCAGCATAATTTTGCTTTTGGGCTTAAATAAAGTAGAAAAACAAATAGCATTTCAAGCTGTTAACAAATTCATTCATAAAATCACCCCTCATTCATGAAAAGCAAAACAATTTGTCCTGAAGAACAGTGCACTGGATGTGCTACATGTATGAATAAATGCCCCAAACAATGTATAACAATGCAAGAAGGCACATTAGGACATTTATTTCCACAAATAGACGCTATCCAATGTATTCATTGCGATTTATGCGTAAAAGTATGCCCAGCTAATCACCCAATTATTGGGACTTATCCTTTGAAAGTTTATGCAGGACGCATAAAAAATATAGACGAATATAAAAGTAGCACATCAGGAGGTATTGCAACGGCTTTATCACAATATGTAATAGAACAAGGAGGAATTGTATATGGAGCAGCTTGTATGGAAGAAATAGATATCCGCCACATACGAATAGAAAAAAAAGAAGATTTACAGCTCTTAAAAGGCTCTAAATACGTCCAAAGTGGCATCCACAACACATATAAAAACGTATTAATAGATTTAAAGAACAATTTGTTAGTATTATTCATTGGTACTCCTTGCCAGATAGCAGGATTAAAAGCTTTTTTAGGAAAAGAATATCAATCATTGTTGTTGGTAGACCTAATATGCCACGGAGTTCCATCATTAAGTTTTTTAAAACAACATATTCAAACAATCATTGGAAACAAAAAGGTAAAAAGGGTCGTTTTCAGAGAAGACAATGAATACATTTTATCTTTAATCGCTCCTGATCAATCCATATTATACCGTAGCGATCTATGGAAAAATAGATTTGAAGATCTTTATTATAATACTTTTATCGACGGTTTTACCACTAGAAGTAGTTGTCATACATGCCCATATGCCACCCCCAAAAGAATATCAGACATTACCATTGGTGATTTTTGGGGAATAGATGAAGACTTTAGAAAAGAACACAATCATGGGGTTTCTTGTATATTCCCTATTACCCTAAAAGGAGAACAATTTATACAACACATATCTAATAAATTATATTTACACGAAGAATCAATAGAAAAAGCTATAAATGGAAATGATCAATTGCGTTTACCTCAAAAAGCAAACTTGAGAATAAAAATATTCTTAGCAATTCATAAAGTTCTAGGCATTAAACTATCATATCAACTATGTGTATTAGACAGAATCATAAGACAGCAATTTCATAAATTAAAAAACAAATGATAAAAAGAATAGGAATATTAACATTTCATGCTTCACATAATTATGGCTCCATGCTACAAGCTTATGCCATGCAAACCTACCTTAAGAAACGAGGTATTGAAGCTGAAAACATTAATCTACGAACAAATATTCAAAAAAACATGTATGCTTATCCATGGAATCCTACCAGCATACGTTCAATTATAAAATTTCTTTTTTATCCCAAATGGATGATAGAAAATATAAAAAAGTGGAATCTATTTGAGAAATTTTTAAAACAAGATTTACACATAACCTCTAATGAATATCATTCATGGGAAGAAATAGAGAAAGATTTAAGTAAATTAAATTATGACGCTATATTATGCGGAGGTGACCAAATATGGAATCTAAATTGCCCTGATTTTGACAAATCATATTTACTTCCAAGCGAATTAAAAGGAATCAATAAGATAGCCTATTCTCCTTCTCCAGGAGGGGCGCTAAATGAGTTTTCCAACTCACAGAAAGAAATATTTAAATCATATATTTCTAAATTTAATTTCATTTCTGTAAGAGATGCTGAAGCTAGTAGTTTTATGACTGATCTATTACAGCAACATGTTCCATCTGTAGCAGATCCCACATTATTACTACAAGCATCCGATTACGATAAAATCATACCCCAAGCCCCTATTATCAAAGGAGATTATATGCTTTATTACACACCATATTATAGTGAATATTCTTTAAAAATAGCCAAGCAGTTAGCTTCGCAATACAAACTAAAATTAATCACAACAAATGGAAATATCCAATCAGGAAAAGGACTAACTAAATATCAAGCAGTAGGTCCAAAAGAATTTCTCAATATTCTAAAATATGCTAAGTTTGTATGTGGACAATCTTTTCATCTCATTATTTTTTCTATCATGTACCATAAGGAATTTATAGCAATGGATGGAAATAAAGATGCCCGAATGAAAGGTTTTTTAAAGCTATGTGGCTTATCAGAACGAGGTATCGATTTAAAAAAACCACAAATAGGAAATTACCCAGCTATTGACTATGCAAGTGTAGAAAAAAAGCTTTCTACATTTAGACAACAATCAATTCAATATATCGACTCATTTATTGAAAATTAAATATGCCATTAATTTCAATTATTATCCCCGTATACAATGCTGAATTTTTTCTACATCGATGCTTAGACAGCTTATTAATGCAAAAATTCACAAACTTTGAAATTATACTTATAAACGATGGCAGCAAAGACAATAGTGGAAAAATATGTGATGAATATGCTAACAATAACCCTAAAATACGAGTTTTTCATACTCTTAATGGTGGTCCAGGGAAAGCACGGAATAAAGGGCTAAAAGAAGCCCAAGGAACTTACATATGTTTTGTAGACTCTGATGATTATGTAGACTCTGAATATTTGCAGACATTTATAAATGAAATACAATATCATCAGTCAGTAGACTGTTGTATTCAAGGCTATCTATTTCAAGACCAGTCATATTCATTACCACATACACTATATACGGCTAAATCAAAAACTAAGGGTATATATGAAACCGAAATAAATTCTTTATTTGGAATACTTTGGAATAAAATATACCGAAAAGACATTATAAAGCAATATCAAATACAATTTGATATAAACATATATTTAGGAGAAGATATGCTTTTTATTCTAACTTATTTTCAGCATATAAATAATTTTATTGTAACTGATCATTGCTTTTATCACTATACAGACAATGCCAATTCTTTAACATCACGTAAATACCCATTAGTACATTTAGAAAAACGTATTAAAGCAGTAGAAAAAGCTATAAAAGACTTATCAGAGAATAAAAACGATCCTTTCCTTTTACAATTATTAGCTAAAGATTTTTTATTTTCATTACGAACTGTGCACAATATGTACCATTTCGGACTAAGTACTCGCCAAGAAAGAATATCCTTTCTCAAATATTGTAAAAAGCAACTACAGACTAATCATTATATAAAATATTATATTCGTTATTCAAAAAAAGAAAAACTAATCTGTGCATTAATTCAACATTCACCAATAAAATTTAGTGATAAAATATTATACACTCTATTTAAATTAAAAAAATGATTCCTCAAATTATACATTACTGCTGGTTTGGTAAAGGTCCAAAAGATACAAAGACACTCCATTGCATACAAACTTGGAAAAAAATATTACCTGACTATCAAATCATTGAATGGAATGAAAGCAATTTTCCAATTGAAGAGTCAGGAATATATGTACGTGAAGCCTACCGATTACATAAATATGCTTTTGTTTCAGATGTAGCTCGTATGTATGCCCTATACACCCAAGGAGGAATTTATCTAGATACTGATATTGAAGTTTTAAAATCTTTTACTCCCTATTTACATCATCGGTCATTCATTGGATACGAAATACAAAACAGACCAGGAACAGGAGTTATTGGAAGCGAAAAAGGTGTATCATGGATAAAAGAAATGCTGACATATTATCAAAAACATCATTTCATACAAAACAATGGGAAACAAAGTTGTACTAATGTTGACATACTACTAAACTTACTAACACAAAAAGGAATTATACTTGATGGTCAAAAACAAGAATGCTTCAATGAATTGATTCTCTATCCATATGACTTCTTTTGTGCAAAAGACTGTAGCACAGGACTTAAGCAAGTAACTCAAAGAACCGTATGCATACATGATTATGCAGCTACTTGGAAAGATAACAGAAAAAAAGACTTATCATTTCCATCAAAACTTTTATTTGAGATTAAATATAGGATACACAACTATTTTATTCGATTTACTACCAAAAAGTAAAATGGAATCACTTTATCTTTTTTTCATAGCTTTCATTGGAATAATGGGAAGTTACATAACATGGCAACAATACCGTCCTCCCCAAAAGATTACTTGGCATAACATTCCACTTTCCATTACTATTATACTAATATCCATCATGTTAGCGATACGTTGTTACGCTTCAGACTGGTGCCAATATTACTCTTTATTCCTCCAATACCAAACTGGTTATGATCCATTAAGAGAACCTGAATTTTTATGGCAAGGTATCACCCGGTGTTTAGCAGCTACAGGTATGTCTGTGCAACTCTATTTTGTAATCATGTTTGCACTGCAACTTTATCTGTTTTTTCGAGTAATAAGGAAAAATTTTCCCTTTCTACTTCCTTTTGCAGCAGCTGTTTATCTGATTACAGATATGATGAACGGCAGCAACATCATGCGTCATTGGACAGCCATATTGATTTTCCTCAATGCTATTCCTTATATTGAAAAAAGAAAATTGCTACCATATACATTGCTCTTTTTCATAGCCAGTGGATTTCATAAAAGTATTTGGCTTTTTTTTCCATTATATTGGATCTTAAATTATTCTATCACATCAAATATAAAAATTCAATTAAGTATCATTTTTATCAGCCTTATTTTTGGACAAACATTAATCCTTCAATTTCTTAGAATAATAACTTCTTGGATGCCAACAGGATACTATGATTTCTATGCAAACCAAGGAGAGGAACTGCAACTAAATAAAGGACATGTTTCCAGCGGTTTAGGAATTCTACTATATTATTTATGCAACCTAAGTGTAGTTATTTATTCAAATGTGCTAAAACGTTACTATAGAAAATATCATTTTTACATATTCTACAAAGCATTTTTCTATGGTCAAATACTATACTCCGCCTTATATAAAGCAGGAGATAGTGCAAGACTTTCAGCATATTTATATTATACACATCCGTTCTTAATTGCATTTTTACTCCACTATTTATGGAAACATAGACAAAACACGATGTATCTCATTTGGTTCGTAGCATTATGTTTCATGCTATTAGCACCTTATCTACTAGGATTATTCAACAAAGAAGAACTTATTTTTTTCTGGAATATGCAAAACCATTTACGATTTATGTATGAACTTAATAATCACCGATATTAAAACGAACCACTTTACTATATGAAACTATCCATTATCATTCCAACCTACAATGTACAAGATTATTTAGAAAGATGCATAAGTAGCTGTCTTAATCAAAACATTGACATAAACTCATATGAAATTATTGTTGTGAACGATGGTAGTCAAGACAAAAGTCTTTCTATCGCACAAAAACTAGCAGCAGTATACAACAACATATCTATCATATCCCAATCTAATGCAGGTCTTAGTGCTGCTCGCAATAAAGGATTATCACTGGCACAAGGCGAATATGTATGGTTTATTGATGCCGATGATGCTATAAAAACAAATAGTTTAAAAAAAATCACTTCATTTTTCAACGAACAATATGATGTTATTGCTATAGGTTGGGGATTCTATTATGAATCAAACAAAATTAAGCCACAACTTCATGACATATCAATAAGTACTGGATTAGAAATTTTAGAAAAAGCTCCATACCCAATGGGAGCTCAATTTTATATATACAAAAAGAAATTCCTAGAAAAACACAGCCTACAGTTTAAAAAAGGAATTTTTCACGAAGATAATGAATTTACACCTAGAATGTTATTCTTCGCTCAAAAAGCTATATATATCAAAGAAATGATTTACTATTATACTGTCAGAGAATCAGGTTCTATTCTATCCACTCCTAATCCTAAAAAAGCTTATGATTTACTCTCTATAGCACAAAGTACTATTGATTTTGCCGAACAACATGTTCCAAAAGACAAACGATTCATTTATTACAATTTAGCTGGAATAGCCTTTAACAACAGTATCCGCAATATAAAACAACATTCAAATTTAGAACAACAAAATTTTTATCAAGAATTAAAAAAAGTTCCGGTTATATTTAAGTCTATGCAAAAAAGCACTCATTTAAAATATAAAATAGAAGGCTTTTTTTGTAAGATATCTCTACCACTATTTTATAAATTAATCATTGCTTTATGAAATACTATCTAATAAACTTAATAATCTTTTTTCTACCTCATTCTAGATGTTTTTCCTTTAAAAGAAAACTATTAAGATGGGCTGGATGTAGTATAGAAGAAAATGTAAGAGTCATGAGAATCAGAGTAGCAGGTATCAATTTAAAGATTGGTAAAAATACTTTTATTGGAGATGAAACTATCTTATTTGGTACTGTAGGTACAAATATAAAAATCGGAAAAAACTGTGACATATCTGGACGAGTAAACATTATTACTGGAACCCATCAAATAGGCACAATAGAAGAAGCAGCAGGCGAAGGGTATGGAAAAGATATTACCATTGAAGATGGAGTATGGATAGGATTTGGAAGTACTATTTTGCCGGGAGTAACAATAGGCAAAGCAGCTATAATAGCTGCGGGTTCTGTGGTTACCCATAATGTGGCTCCCGGAACAATGGTAGCCGGAGTTCCAGCCAAATTTAAAAAACAAATTTTTCCTCAATCAAACTTTAAATAATAAAAAATGCAACAACGGATACCGTATATTGATGTTATAAAAGGAATCGCCATTTCATTAGTAGTGGGTGGACATGTTTTAGAACGAGGTTTTCTCTTTCAATCTGGATTTTGTTACGTTTTATACAATTTTATATATTCCTTCCATGTACCTCTATTTTTTTTAGGAAGTGGACTTTTAATAACCCAAAAGCTGACTTACAAAAAAATAATCTCAAAAACTATAAGCTTGTTAGTACCATTTTTTATAGTAGGCAGCATTTATACTTTGCTTGCTCCACAGGCTGAATTTAAACATTTATTCTTTTCACAAGGGAAGAATGGATATTGGTTTGTCTTTACTTTATTTGAAATTTTCCTACTCTTTTTCTTTCACCAAAAAATCATTTCATTTTGTCAACGTATCTTTGGTGAAAAATATAGTATACTATATGAAATATGTACATTATCTATTATTATAACTATTTCTGGAGGATTATACATCATATTTTCATCATATCATATAGGAGATTTTTTTGCGATAAAAAGAGTTTTAGCAGGTTACCATTTCTTCATTTTTGGATATTGGATTTCAAATTACGATAATATAAAATACTTCTTCAATAAAGAAAGAGTATTTACTTGTAATCTAATTCTATTCTTAATCCTATTTTACATAAGTATTAACTTATATTCCAATGAGTTATTTAGAATAATATATAGGATTCCTATAACTTTATCTATATACTACATCATAAAAAATGCCAATCTATCAAGATTCACAAAGCCTTTTGAGTATTTAGGAAAAAACTCATTAAGTATCTATCTTTTTCACTATTTTTTTATTATATATATATCTGATTTTACGCAGCTACTATTACCTTTCTCTGGGAATAATGATATTCCATTGATTTTTCTGATTTTAATCGGTTATGCAACAATTACAATAATCTGTTCTTTATTTTGTAACAAAATAATATCTCAAAGTTGCTTTTTATCATTTCTGCTTCTTGGTAAAAAAATGCATAAATAAGAAACAAAAAAGAATATACTAGCCAATGAAACAAATATTATTCATAACTAACCTTCCAACTCCTTATCGTATGGATTTTTATAACGAATTAGGAAAAAAATGTAAACTAACCGTATTATTTGAAGGAAGGCGCTGGCATTCCCAACAGTTTAACTGGAATGAGGAAAACAAACTAAATTTTAAAGCCATTTATTTGGCAGAGTTTTTGCATGAAAACAAAATATATCCACAGGTTTTCTCTTATTTAAATGCAAAAAAATTCAACAAGATCGTTATAGGTTGTTATCATACTCGCACCCAATCATTAGCCATTTTGTACATGAAAATGCGTGGTATTCCCTATATTTTTGAAACTGATGGAGGAATCATTACCCCACATGAAAATTTTCTAAAACGTTATATTAAACGCCTACTTATAAGAGGAGCAAGTTGTTATCTTAGTCCTAGTAAGGAAACAGATAGCTATTTAACTTATTACGGTGCTTTTTCAAAATACATACACCGATATCCATTTTCTTCTATTGCACAAAAAGATATCATAAAACAATCTTTAACGCCAGCAGAAAAGAAAAAAATCAAAAAAGAATTAGGAATATCAGAAGATTTTCTAATTATTGGAATAGGACAATTTATCCCACGCAAAGGTTTTGATATACTGATTAAAGCTTGCCAAGGATTGCCAGAGCGTGTAGGAACCATACTAATAGGTGGAAGCCCCAATAGTACTTATTTAGAATTGGCCCAATATTATCGTCCTAAACATCTTTATTTTGAAGGATTTAAAGGAAAAAAAGAATTAGCAAAATATTTTCAAGCAGCTGATCTTTTCGTGTTGCCTACCCGTGAGGATATTTGGGGGTTAGTAATCAATGAAGCCATGGCTTACGGTTTACCAATAATCACAACAAATAAATGTATAGCCGGATTAGCATTATTAAAAGGAGATTATAGCATTATCCCTATTAATGATGCCACAACATTGCATAACAATATTGTCCATTTGATAAACTCTCCTGAAGAGCAAAAAGAAATGTCAACTCAAAACTTGCAAACCATCCACCAATATACTATTGAGAAGATGGCACATACTATTTTCCAAATACTCAACCAATAACAGCCGTTTTATATGAATGTAGAAATTTTCACCCTATCTATTTCTAGAAAAGCCGGAGGAGTCAAAGACGCTGTGAAAGATTTATTTTTACATCATGAATTCTCACAACAAGGCGTAAAATTACATATTTCTTCTTACCATGACATAGCCTCCGACATAGATAAAGAAGAATGGACTCCCCTACCATTATCTTTATACAAAAGTAAAACATTTTTCGGCTACTCTAAAGCTATCAAACAAGCTTTACTGCAATCAAATGCTGATTTATTACATGTACACGGACTATGGAGATACCCACATGCTTTTATGCATAAATGGAAACAAGAAAAAAACAAACCTATAATCTGCACACCACACGGAATGTTAGATCCTTATATCATACAAAATCAAGGAAAGATAAAACGTTTTTTGGGTAACCTTTTATTCGCAGAAAAAGGATTTCAAGCAGTAGATGTTTTCCATGCACTTTGCCATAAAGAAATGTATGACATACGTTCATATGGGTTAAAACAACCTATAGCAATTATTCCTAATGGGATAAATCTTCCTAATAAGAAAAACTCCTACACACGAACTGACACATATAAACATCTACTCTATTTAGGAAGATTACACAAGAAAAAAGGAGTAGATATGCTATTACAAGCTATAGCTATATTATATAAAGAAGCCCCCGAAACAATAAAAAATTGGCATATAGATATTGTAGGATGGAATCATGAAAATTGCCAAACAGAACTAGAAAAGATTGTAACTACACATAATCTTCAAAACATTGTAACTTTTCATGGCAGTCTGTTCAATGAACATAAAGCACGCATGTATGCTACCGCTGACGCTTGCATTCTCCCCTCTCATGGAGAAGGACTACCGATGACTATATTAGAGGCTTGGTCTTGGCATCTTCCTGTTATAATGACTCCACAATGCAATATACCGGAAGGTTTTGAAACAAATGCAGCCATCAGAATAGAAGACAATGTATCATCTATTAAACAAGGACTTCAAACTCTTTTTAATATGAGTGACGAAGAACGTATTAGCATGGGAAATAGAGGATATAAATTAGTAAGTGAAAACTTTACATGGGATGCATCAGCCCAAAAAATGATAATGCTATATAAATGGTTAACTAATCAAGGAGAAAAACCCGATTTTGTATATGAATAGTAAAACAGAGCTGAATATAGCAGAAAACCGTAACCACCTAAACTACTCCAAATGGATTTATGTAAAACGTATACTGTGGACATTCGGAAAATTCTTTTTCCGTAATTCTCCCCGTATAGCTTTCGGATACAGAAATACGATACTACGCCTATTCGGAGCTAAAATAGGAAAACATGTCCATATCTACTCCTCCACCGTTATCTGGTTCCCGTGGAATCTGGAAATAGGCGATTGGAGTGCCATTGGAGAAGAAACCCTGATCTATAATTTAGGTAAAGTAACAATAGGAGAAAAAGCTACTGTCAGCCATCGGGTCCATGTATGTGCAGGCACACATGACTATACCGATCCGGCTCTTCCCCTACTACGTCCCGAAATCCGTATCGGCAATCAAACATGGATTTGCGCTAATACATTCATCGGTCCTGATATAGAGATTGGGGAAGGTGCTGTGATAGGCGCAGGTACAGTAATGGTAAAAGACGCAGAGCCGTGGGGAGTTTATGCAGGAAATCCGGCTAAATATATAAAAAAAAGAATATTAAAGAAATGAATATAGTCAAAAATAATTACATGGGGGGGGGTAAAAACAAAGGTATTATTCTCTTAAAGTTCATTGCTGCCTTTTTAATAACTTATTCACACATGGGAATATTATTTCCTAAATACGGTAGCTTAGTTACCGGTGGGGCAATAGGTGACGGTTTATTCTTTTTCTGTTCCGGTTTTACTCTATTTATGGGAAGACAAGACGGTTTTCCGAATTGGTATAAAAGACGAATTAACAGAATTTATCCCACTATCATAATGTGGGCACTGGTATCGGCGGTAATTTTCAATTGGAATTGGCAAATCACAGACTTAATAACAACCCCTAAATATTGGTTTATACCATGTATTATGGCATATTATGTCATCTTCTATTTCATCCGTACTTATCTATTGAAGTATTTAAATCAAGTCTTTGGCATAGCTTTCCTGCTTGTGGCAATCAGTAGTTTCTGGGTATTAGATTTTAACCATTCGGTAATGTATGCTGCGGTTCCATTTATGAGAATATATTATTTTCTTTTTATGATGCTAGGCGCTATGGTAGCCATCAGAAAATACAAGGTTGTATCTCCTCTCAAGTCCGGAGGTTATGCCTTGGTAAGTCTTATTACATATTATGTACTTATGGGAATTTATAAAATAGATCCGTTCTTCTGTAAATTCCAGTTAATATCACTTATTCCGTTATTGAGTAGTATTTATTGGATATATAGATTTTGTGACACACCTCAGATTTATAAAATATTGGAATACAAATCAGGAGGAAAGTTTATTTATTTTATCTCAACTTTAACTTTGGAAATATATATGGTTCAATATGCCATCTTTACAGATAAACTCAATAACATATTTCCACTGAATATCATCATTATATATATCATCATATTTATTGCTGCATATCTGCTAAAATGCACAGCCCATCTTTTTTCACAGGTATTCAGCAATGAGCCTTTCAATAACAAAAGTATATATCAAGTATAACGAAAGCTATTATGAATAATTCCATAGCTGCCATCATTCTTACATACAACGAAGAGAAACATATATCCCGTTGTATCAACTCGCTTAAAAACATCTGTGAGGAAATATTCGTCATCGATTCTTTCAGCAAGGACCGAACTGTAGAAATTGCGAAAGAAGCAGGAGCGCAAGTTTACCAAAATCCTTGGAAAAACTATGCGACACAGTTCAACTGGGGCCTGAAGAATTGTCCCATTACAACAGAATGGATATGGCGCATTGACGCTGATGAGTTTTTGGAGGGTAACTTGGGACCTGCCATGAAAAAAGCATTGGCGGAATGTAACAATGAGGTAAATGGAGTATACGTCCGCAAGCGTATAGATTTTATGGGAAAGCCTCTGCTACACGGGGGATGGTATCCTTCTTACCACCTGAAAGTATGGCGAAGAGGACATGGGGAGTGTGAGAACCGATGGATGGATGAACATATCCGCATCTTCAGTGGAACAACAATTACAGTGGAAGAGGGGAATCAAGTGGACGCCAATTTGAATGACCTGACCTGGTGGACAGAAAAGCACAATGGATATGCTACACGGGAAATGGCGGATATGCTGATGATGGAATACGGACTGGACGACAGAGGCAAAGAAGTACAGGCCAAGTTTTGGGGTACAGAGGAACAGCGTAAACGGTGGCTGAAAGTGAAATATATAAAAGCACCGCTATTCTTACGGCCATTTATCAATTTCAATATACGCTACATTCTGAAAGGGGGATTTCTGGATGGAAAAGAGGGCTTTATATGGCACTTTTTACAAGGTTTCTGGTATCGTTTCCTGGTAGATGCCAAAATTTATGAAATTAAAAAACGCTTTGGATGGAATGACAAGAGAATCAAGGCATTCATAAAAGAAACGTATTTAGATAAATAACCACTTACATTATAAAAGCATCAACATTATGAAAGTTTCAATTATCACTTCCTGCTACAACCGGGAAGCCACCATTCGTGGAGCAATAGAAAGTGTGCTGGAACAGGATTATCCCGACATAGAATACATTGTGGTGGACGGAGCGTCGAAAGATAACTCGCTGGCTGTCATCAATGAATATAAAAACGGGATAGATACAATTATCTCCGAGCCGGATAAAGGTATGTATGAAGCGATCAACAAAGGAATACGTGCAGCAACAGGAGATATTATCGGTCTGATTCACTCCGATGATTTCCTGTTCTCATCTCACACCATCTCCGACATAGTGAAAACATTCGAGGAACAAGATGCGGATATGATATACGGCAACGGGGTCTTTGTAGATTATGACGACACCAACCAGATGATACGAAACTGGATAAGCGGACGATACAGTAAAGAGAATGTGAAAAACGGATGGCTCCCACTCCACCCCACTGTCTATATAAAAAAGGAGTGTATGGATAAATGGGGGCTTTACAACGAAAGTTATAAGATAGCCGCCGACTCGGATTTGCTGGTGCGCTATCTGTACGAAGCCGACCTGAAAGTATATTACCTGAACAAATACATCGTGAAAATGAGAATGGGGGGGCTTTCTACCGATGCGGGAAAAAGCAAACTGAAATGGGCGGAGGACTTGAGAATGTATAAAAGTCACGGCATAAAACCCATCTCGGCACTGAAAGGTAAAATTCTTTCAAAGATTCCACAGTTCATTGAAGCCAGACTGCCGTGGAGTGAAATACCGGAAGCAGAGGAAGAGAGCCTGATACAACCTGACGCCGCAAATAAAAAAGAATGAGAATACGTTTACTGATTCTAACCTTGCTGATTATCGGAGTTCATCAGCATATACAAGCACAATATATGCTAGGAACTACCGGTATGATGAATATTCCTACCGCCGACAGGCAGAAGCCGGGAACAGTGATGCTGGGAGGAAATTATCTGCCCAAACAGATGATGCCTGCACGATTCGACTACAACACGGGAAATTACTTTGTGAGCATCAGTTTCTTTTCCTTTCTGGAACTTGCCTATCGGGAAACTTTAATAAAGGGGGACTATGTATCATCCAAGCCTAAATACAATCAGCAGGATCGTTCCTACTCCATCCGGCTGTGTGTGTGGAAAGAAGGAAAGTTTCTGCCGGGAATAGCACTGGGAGCCAATGACCCGATAGCGGATAAAGGAGCCAATACTTTTCAATCTTACTATGGGGTGATAACGAAAGGATTCCATCTGGGAGGAGAGCATTATCTCTCGGCTTCTTTGGGATATTATCTGGAAGGCGGAAAGAACAGTAATACCAAATGGTTCGGCAATAAATACAAAGGTGTATTCGGAGGGATAAGCTATATACCCGCTTTCTGCAAAGAGTTGAAAATGATGGCCGAATATGACTCGGACGGGGTGAATGTGGGAGCAGCTGTCAGGCTGTGGAAACATTTGTCCATGCATGCTTTTACCCACGATTTTACTTGCGTATCGGGTGGTATACGCTATGAGTGTACCCTAATACATTGACACAATGAGCAGATATTTAATAGTAATCCTCCTTTCGGCATGGAGCATCTCCCTCCGGGCACAAGTGGCCGAGAAACTACAGCAACTGGGAATGGAGAACATACAAACGGTAACGGAGGTGAACGGCAACACGACGATTGCTTTTGAGGACAATGTATATAGAGGCACTTACCGGGGAATAGGCAAAGCCATCGAAGCTGCCATGGAAGGAATGCACAGGGGAAATCTGCAAATGGTGGTGCTGGAACACAGTATCCCCCAGCTATGCATTACGCTGACCGAGAAGGTGATAACCGAATATAAGGAGAAACAGATTACCATAGGGGAAGTGTACCGGCAGATGGGAATCAGCTATGATACCGATGAAGCGATGGAGGTACTGAAAAAGAGACACCGGACACTCAATTCATCGGCAGGGAAAGTAGACATTGTGGTCTATCCGGAAGTAAAACTGGAGAACTCCAGTTTTGACCGACTTTATACTTACTATGTCAACCTGGCTCCTGTCGTAGAGATGGCTTTATGGAAAGGGGCGGAACTGACGGCGCAAGTGGTATTCCCGGTAGCGACCAACCTAAAAGGACAGTATAAGAAGATACGCCCCGGAGTGATTGCACTGTCGCAAGAGTTTTGCTTCGGCAAAGGATTTTTAGGGCGAGTAACAGCAGGAAACTTTACCAACAACCGCATGGGGGCACAAGCGGAAATGAAATACCGCACAGCGAATGGCAGACTGGAACTGGGAGCTGTGGCAGGAGGTACCGTGCAATCTGTGCTGACCGACGATGAAGGATGGTATATCAGCCGGAAACTGCGGATGAATGCCGCACTGAAAGCATCTGTGTATGAACCTCGCTTCAATTTGCAATTTGATTTGCAAGCTGCACGTTATCTATATGGAGATTATGGAGTAAGAGGCGACTGCACCCGCCATTTCGGAGAATATGCCATCGGCGTGTATGGAATGTATACCGACGGGGAAATAAACGGTGGATTCCATTTTGCCATCCCGCTGCCGGGCAAGAAGTGGAGCCGTAACCGGGGAGTACGTGTCAGGCAAGCGGATTATTTTGCCATGGAATACAGTATGGAATCCTGGGGCAGATATGCGGATGAAAAAATGGGGAAAACTTACCGTACCCGACCTGATGAGAACCGGAGCAACCGGTTTTTCCAACCGGAATATATACGCTATTTCCTGATAAAGGAAGCAAATAAATAGATTACTAATTTTTAAAAACGAAGAAAAATGAGAACAAACAAGTTTTTTAAAACAGGTTTGCTGCTGTTTGTAGCAAGTTTGGGATTAATAAGCTGCGGGGATGACGACAAAGAACCGGAAATTGTAGTTGACCCTGTAAGCGAAAATGTGGAATATTACATTGAAGGTAAAGTAGTAGCGGATAATGCCGCACTGGAAGGAGTCAGCGTTACAGCAGGAGAGGCTACCGCAACCACAGACGAAAACGGTCAATATTCACTGACGGTAAAAGATAAGAAAACTTATACGGTGAGCTTTGCCAAGAAGGGATATAAAACTGTTTCTGACGCATCAGTGGAAATAGCTAAGAACGCTACCAACAAGAGTCTGATAGCATTGAACGTAACCATGAGCAAGGAAGGCGTGGCTGTGACTGTAAATCCTGAAGAAGAAACAGTGATTACAGATAAAGGAGAAGGAGAGATAAAAGGTGCCACTTCCGCATTGATTGTACCTGCCGGTGCTGTTTCAGCCACTACTGATATAGCTCTTACCCCATATTGGGAAGTTTCTGCTATCAATGAAACTCCGGGAGTAAAAAAGGAAGCGGTTGCTATTCTTAACATCGCCATCACTTCCAGCCAAGATGTGGCTTTGAATGAGAATGTAGATCTTTTCGTTGCCAATACTGACCTATCAGGTACTTATTATTTTGACGAAGTAGAGGTGTACGAAAAGGCTAATGCACGTGCTATCGGTGACTGGAAGAAATATGCCGACGCTGCCTTTCGATAAAGAGACTAACAGCTATCATGCCGTTATCGAAAAAGGAAGTTCACTGAATCAGGATTATTCTGTCCGTGTAAAGAGTGAAAAGAATGTCAGTGCCGTCAAAGAAGATGAAATACTGAAGGAAGGAAGTTACAGTAACGCAGGAAATATGAGCGCTACTACTTATGATATTCCTTATACTGCCAAATTAGGATGGGAAATCTCTGCATCCGGACTGGATGAAGGTGCTCTTTCATTGGTGAAAGCTGCCATAGCCGCACAAGAAGGTGGATCGGAAGGTGTATACACCGTAAACAAAACCTTTACAGCCCACGTAAGCGGTGACTATATTCTGTATTTCTCTTGCAAAGCCAAATATGTAGAAAAAGAATACACTTTCTCTATTGCCGGTAAAAAAGCAGTTGCCAAAGTGAAACACTACTTGGGAACAGACTTTATTTATACCAACCAAAGCGCAAGTATGCACGGCGGCGGTTCTATGGAATAAAACATTTTTTCTAGAATAATACAAAATATGAGTAAAAAAGTAGCATTGATTTCAGGTATCACAGGACAGGACGGTTCGTTCCTGGCCGAGTTCCTGATAGAAAAAGGATACGAGGTACATGGTATCCTGAGACGTTCTTCTTCATTTAACACTGCACGTATAGAACATCTGTATCTGGACGAATGGGTACGGGATATGAAGCAGAACCGATTGGTGAACCTGCATTGGGGGGATATGACGGACAGTAGCTCACTGATACGTATCATACAGTCCGTACAACCTGACGAGATTTATAATCTGGCCGCACAAAGCCATGTAAAAGTAAGCTTCGACGTGCCCGAATACACAGCGGAAGCGGATGCGGTAGGTACGCTGCGTATGCTGGAGGCGGTACGTATATTGGGGCTGGAAAAGAAAACCAAGATTTATCAGGCATCTACTTCGGAACTTTTCGGACTGGTGCAGGAAGTTCCTCAGAAAGAGACTACTCCTTTCTATCCCCGTTCTCCATACGGAGTAGCCAAGCAATATGGTTTCTGGATAACCAAGAATTACCGCGAAAGCTATGGCATGTTTGCCGTAAACGGTATTTTGTTCAATCACGAAAGTGAACGCCGGGGCGAAACTTTTGTTACCCGGAAAATTACCCTGGCGGCGGCACGCATCGCACAAGGACTCCAAGATAAACTGTACTTGGGGAATCTGAACTCCCTGCGCGACTGGGGATATGCCAAAGACTATGTGGAATGTATGTGGCTGATTCTGCAACACGATACGCCCGAAGACTTTGTTATAGCCACCGGAGAATATCACACTGTACGCGAATTTGCTACCCTTGCTTTCAAGGAAGCGGGCATCGACTTGCGCTGGGAAGGTGAAGGTGTGAACGAGAAAGGTATTGACACAGCTACAGGCAAGGTGCTGGTAGAGGTGGATCCCAAATATTTCCGCCCGGCAGAGGTGGAACAGTTACTGGGAGATCCTACCAAAGCCAAAACGTTACTGGGATGGAATCCCCGCAAGACTTCATTCGAGGAACTGGTGAAAATCATGGTGAAACACGATATGAAATTCGTGAAGAAACTTCATCTCAAAGCAAGCTGTTAAATCATTAGTCAAGAATTTCAATGGAGAAATCAGCCAAAATTTATATAGCAGGGCACCACGGACTCGTGGGCTCCGCTATTTGGCGTAACCTGCAAGAAAAGGGCTACACCAACCTGACCGGCAGAAGCCACAAGGAACTGGACTTGCTGGACGGAGTTGCCGTAAAGGACTTCTTTGACCAAGAAAGACCGGAATATGTAATCCTTGCCGCCGCCCACGTGGGAGGTATCATGGCAAACAGCACATACAGGGCGGACTTTATCTACAAGAACCTGCAAATACAACAGAACGTGATAGGGGAAAGCTTCCGTCACGGAGTGAAGAAATTATTGTTTCTGGGAAGTACCTGCATTTATCCCAGAGATGCACAGCAGCCGATGAAGGAGGATGCTCTCCTCACCTCCCCGCTGGAATATACGAATGAGCCATACGCCATCGCCAAAATAGCGGGGCTGAAAATGTGCGAGAGTTTCAACCTGCAATATGGTACCAACTATATCGCTGTAATGCCTACGAACCTGTATGGCCCCAATGATAACTTTGACCTGGAACGCAGCCATGTACTGCCTGCCATGATCAGGAAAATACATCTTGCCAAATGCCTGAACGAGGGTGACTGGGAGAACATACGCTATGATCTGGATATGCGCCCGGTGGAAGGTATAAACGGGGAGAGCAGAACAGAGGAGATACTGGCTGTCCTGAAAAGCTACGGCATCAGCAAGGATGGGGTGGAACTGTGGGGAACAGGCACGCCGCTGCGCGAATTCTTATGGAGTGAGGAGATGGCGGATGCCAGTGTTTTCATCATGGAGCATGTGGACTTTAAAGATACTTACCGTCCCGGCACAAAAGAGATACGCAACTGCCACATCAACATCGGCACGGGAAAAGAAATCTCCATCGCCGGTCTGGCGCATCTGATAGTAAAGGAAACGGGATATAAAGGCAGCATTACATTCAATCCGGAGAAACCGGACGGAACCATGCGCAAACTGACTGATGTGACCAAATTGCATGAACTGGGATGGCATCACAAAATAGACATAGAGGAAGGGGTGCACAAGATGTACCAATGGTATCTGGAATATAAAAAGAAATAAAAAGCATACGTGTTATGGAAACTCATATCGTTATCATGGCAGGCGGCATAGGAAGCCGCTTCTGGCCCATGAGTACGCCGGAATGTCCCAAACAGTTCATTGATGTGACGGGATGTGGCAAAAGCCTGATACAACTGACAGTGGAACGCTTTAAAGGGTTGTGCATTCCGGATAATATATGGATAGTGACTTCGGATAAGTATAAGGAGACGGTAAGGAAACAATTGCCATCCGTGCCGCCTCATCATATACTGACGGAGCCGGTTGCACGTAACACGGCACCCTGCATCACATACGCTTGCTGGAAAATCAAGAAACACCACCCGCACGCCAATATCGTAGTGACTCCTGCGGATGCATTGGTTATCAATACGGATGAATTCCGCCGGGTGATAGCCAAGGCACTGCTGATGACAGATCAAAGCAAGGCTATTGTAACCATAGGTATCAGACCTTGCCGCCCGGAAACGGGATACGGATATATAGCCGCGGGAGAAGAGGTGGATCAGGATATACGGAAAGTGGATGAATTCAAAGAGAAACCGGACTTGAAAACGGCACGGCACTATGTGGACGCCGGGAATTATTTCTGGAATGCAGGGATCTTTGTATGGAATGTAAAGACCATAGAGGAGGCTATACGCCGTTATGCACCGGGCATTGCCGAGGTGTTCGACAGGATTTATCCGGAGTTCTATACCGAAAGAGAGAAAGAAACCATAGAAGAGCTGTTCCCTGCTTGTGAAAGTATATCCATAGATTATGCCGTAATGGAAAAAGCGGAACGGATTTATGTATTGCCGGCAGAGTTCGGATGGTCTGATCTGGGTAGCTGGGGCTCATTGCATTCCTTGCTGCCCAAAGATGAACGGAACAATGCCGTTGTAGGCGAGAATGTCCGAATGTATGAATGCAATAACTGCATTGTACACACACCGCATTTGAAACAGGCGGTAATACAAGGACTGGACGGGTATATCATAGCCGAGAAAGAGGGAACCCTGCTGATATGCAGACTGGCAGAGGAGCAGCGTATTAAAGAATTTTCGAAAATATAAGGAATGATTATAGCAGTTGACTTTGACGGCACAATAGTGGAGCATAAATATCCCGAAATAGGCAGGGAACTACCCTTTGCCATAGAAACGCTGAAAAAACTACAACAGGAACGGCATCGCCTTATTCTGTGGAGTGTGCGGGAAGGTGAATTATTACAGGAGGCCGTGGATTTCTGCCGGGAGCGTGGACTGGAGTTTTATGCCGTAAACAGCAATTATGCGGAAGAAACCCTGGAAAGTAATCATTACTCCAGAAAACTGAAGGCGGATTTGTTTATTGATGACCGTAATCTGGGAGGACTGCCCGAATGGGGGATGATTTACAGAATGATCCATGACAAATGGGGATACGAAGATATTTATCAAAGTTCAGGTAATAAAGAAGAGACTAAAAAGCGAAGCTTTTGGAAGATACTTTTTTCCAAGATGTAGAATCTCCGCTTCCGAATGTAGTGATACAGGCGGAAGCCCATAAGAAAACTAATGTTAGATCAGAGGTAAGTACTGTTATCAGCGGATAACGGGAACTTACGAAACAGTGTTGGTGATACCCGCCTGGGAAGGTAGGTATCACCTTTTTTTTGATCTATTCCATTAGTATTTGAAGACTTGTTCTTCTCCGGGTTCTATGGTCATGGCTTTCATTCCTTTCCGGGTTGGAATGTTCAGCACTCCCTTTCCGCCGTCGGACTTGATACGGATCTCTTTCTTATCCATATAGATATGGATATTGCCGTATGGAGTGGGCACGGTTCCTTCCATCCATTTCAAGCCGCCCAGACAAGGGGTGACGGAGTATTCCTCGTAACCGGGTTTGGTGGGTTTTACTCCCAGATAGTATTTGCCCAGCAAATAGATGGGGCTGGCTCCCCATGCATGGCAGAGGCTCTTGCCGTATGGACGTCCGTACATGGCCAGATGCCGGGTACCTGTTTCTTCGGGATTGTATTTCTCCCAGAAACTGGTAGCTCCTTCTTTCAACATACCGCCCCAATAGGCTTTCATTTCTTTCATCACCGATTCTTGTTCGCCCAAGGCGCACAGTGCTTCCAGTTCATAGAAACGCATATAAGGAGTGGTGATTTTCAAAATACTGTCATTCTGCAATACGGTGTGTTTGATGGTCTGCTGTTTATCGGCATTCAGATAATTGAAGAAGACAGAGAACATATTGGCGTAGCGGGTAACGGACTCACTCTGCTTGCCCTGAACGCGGTTGTGTACCATCGCCTGTTTCTGCTCATTCCAGAAAGCGGGTTCCAGCTTGGAACGTAAAGCGGAAGCCAGTTTCTCATACTTGGTTTTGTCTGCCGTATTGCCGGCCAGACCGGCACAAAGCGCCATGGTTTCCAAACTCTTGCAGAACAAGACTTGCTCAAAGGATAGTTCTCCTTTCTTGTCCAGATAACCGTCTGCCCAGTCTACGAATACCCAGTCACCGGTCATGCCTTCCACCATACCGTTGGCATTGGTGCGTCCCAATACATAGTCCATCATGCTTTGCATACGCGGATAGAGTTGGGTTACAAAGTCTTTGTCACCGGAATACATATAGTAATCGTAAATACTGAGGAACCAATAGAAGGTGTAGTCCATAATGGTATTGCTGTGGCTGGTCACAGGGTCTTTTCCACGAAGCAGCCAGATGGTACGCTTCACGGTTTCATTATCGAAGAACAGATAGTAGTTCATCAGGTAACTCTGGATGGCATCGCCACTCCATACCCAACGGTCGCGCTTGATGCCGTCGATAAAGAATTCACGGGTAGTAAGGTGCATGGTATATGCTCCTACTTCCCAGATGCGGTTCAGTTCTTCGTCATTGCATTTGAATGAGCCCCGGTACTCTTCGGGCAGGTATTCGTATTGCATGGAAACGTCCTGTATCGTTACTCCCGGATCGCAAGTGACATAGACATAACGGAAGGCCTTGCTGTTGTCCAACGTGTATTCATCGTATAGTTTCCGTGTATTCCGGATGGCCAGATCGGTTATCTGCCCCGGCTCTGCCAGCAATTTGTCCAATGTTTCGCAATATTCCGTATCCAAGGCTTCTTCAGGACTTTCACCGTAATAGATATGGATCGTTCCTTTTCCCTTTACCTCTTTCAGAGTGATATAACCAAAGGTTTCTTTTCCGAAGTCGTACAATACCCCTTCTTTCCGGGGAGTGGAGGAAACTGCTTTCATCGGTTTTCTGGCCAATGAAAACTTGGAAGGCAGTTGGGTGGCTCCGTCAAAGTTCCAACACCCTGCATCCATATAAACGGTGGCAGAAGTATCACTGGCTTTTCCGCTTTCGTCTATCCATTCCTTGTCTTCGTAGGTTACTTTCCAGGTCTTGTCCGTATTTACGGTTTTTCCTTTCACATAAATAGTGGGGGGAGTGGACTGATTCCACACTTTGATGTTCAGGCTGTGTTTTCCTGCGGGGAGTTTCAAGGTGGAGGGCATACCGAATTGCAGTTTGCCGTCCAATTTCACATTGTATTTTCCTTCGGCGGCAATGAATATTTCTTCCGGTTCCGCCAGATCCAATTTCTTGCTGAATTCCACTACCACATAATGGCTGTCCGTTTTCCAGAAGGGAGGGAAAAAAGCACCGCGTTCCGTACGGCGGTTGTTCATCCGATTGCCCAGCCATATCTCATAATCACCCGGATACCAGATCCAGGTCTGGGCGGAGGCGGCAGCACTCAATGCAAGTGCTCCGACTAAAGTGGCAAGTTTGTTTTTCATAATGGTATCACGTTTTATTTTTCCTTCAAATAGCTATATTCTTTGGGCAGTCCGGCATTTGCCTTGATGCTGTCGTTCACCATCGGACCATTGTTTTCCCATGTATTGCCCGGACCGTTGGCGTTCTTCAAGAACTTCTCTCCTTCCGTCCAGTTGTCCTTGACGGTGATAAATGAAGATCCTTCATCGGTGTAAAGATAGAACCAATGATTGGGATCGTGTGCATAACCGGGTGAAAATATATCGGAAACGCAATTTTCCGTAATCCAGCTATGGGGTTGTGAACCTAATGTATAAATACCGGCTACATCATACATGTGCTTGGCATAGTGATGAATCAGGTTGGCGTGCACGCGGTTATTGCGCATACAGTTTACTGTACGTGTCCACCCCCATCCCAGACTGATGCCCGAATAGGATACATCACTGATTTCATTGTGCTCGATATTGATATCACTGACATAACCGGCGCAAATGCCCAAAGTGCCCCAGTCTTCATTGGTCACATCGTTGATGTAGTTGTTGGAAATGGTCAGTCCGGTACAGACCTCACGACGGTCGGCGGGATCGTATGGAAGATGAGTTTCGTGAGCGGCAGGGCTGAAACTGCCCGCTACAATACCGTTCCCGGCAATATCACGGAACAGACAGCCGTTTATATGTCCTCCATCGGTGGCCCATTCATAATCAATGCCTGTAGAGCCCAAATGCTGGAAACGGCACTTCTCGAAATCAATATTCCAGGCAGCCTTGACTACGACTGCCGATGCCGGACGGCCCAACCAACCTTGATTATCCAGCTTATGATTGTTCTTACGAATCATGGAAGGACGGATTTTATATCCGTCTGTCATGTACATACCTGCCTGAAGAGGAACATGACCTTGCAAAGAGGGACGCATCCAGGTGGTATATTGGAAAGCAATATTGTCAAAACGGATGTGCTTTACCGGACGGTCTATCGTTCCTTCCACCCATACCAACGTTTCGATGCCGGGAACTACGGCTTTGCTTATCTTCTCTCCTTTCCGAGGATAATAATATATTTTACGGCTTTCAATGTCGTGATACCACTCGCCGGGTTCATCCAGCAATTCCATGGCATTGGTCAGATAGAAAGCCGAGTTGTGACCATCCTTGGTCACCATAGGACGCGGCCACGGGTGTTCGAACTGGATGCGGCTTTCAGGATGATGGAAACGCACGGCGGCACTGTCTCCCTGTATTTCGACCGACTTGATACGGAGATTTGCCACACACCACATTTCATGAAGGACCATTTCGGCATATCGGGCCTTCTGTATTTTCTTTACGGCAGCGGCAGGTACCCACAGTATTTCGTTTTGGGGGTCGTTGTTGATGATGCGGTACATCTTTTCAAAGTCTGCCACATCCCTTGCACGAACAGCCTTTTGCCCATTGATCCACAGTTGCCGGAAATCCAGCGGACGCCCGTTAAACATAGGGACATCGGCTACCCACAACTTTCCTTGCTTCTTCCAGTTCCTGATTTCCACCCCACCATTCAGAACGGCATTTCCATCCGAAGTGATGACGGTAGGTGAAGCTTCCGTCCCGCTGTCCTCCGGACGGATAAAGACGGGTTCGTACAGATGGTAGTCACCTGCCTCCAGATGGATGGTGATGCCACCTTTTACACTTTCATCATTAAGACGACGAAGTTCCCTTGCCTGACGCAATGCAGCTGTAAGGGTGGCTTTCGGAGAGTCTTTGGTACCCGGATTCCGGTCATTGCCTTCCGGAGATACGAACAAATCGGCTGCTGACAGTGTACAAGCTATCAGCAGCGCGGCAGTGGTTATGAATATTTTTTTCATTTGTAACTAATTAGGGGTAAGTGGTTAGTGATTAGTCCGTGCCAAAGGCATCCATACCGTCATTTCAGCCTTTCCGCGGTTTCCCCATGCATAATAAGGAATCAGACGGATATGGACCGGTTTGTCGGCCTTTCCTACCTCGCGGTACAAGGTATCTTTCCATGATACTTCATCGACCAGACGGGCAGTACCATCCAATGCGACAATCGGACTGCCTTCGATGGTTATTTTTTTCGGAGTCAACCGGATATCGGCAGGTATCAGCACATTGTCTATCTTATGCCCGCCTTCTATATCCATACTTTCCAGACAGTAGACCAACGGGCCACGTTTCACCACTACCTGGTTACGGATTTCTTCGGCCAACGGATTTGCTTCCAGCAATTTTACAGGCATATCCATCACCCATTCCACACAGTCCCCTTTCTTCCAGATGCGGTTTACCTCGGCGTATGTATTCGCTTTCCAGGTTCCTTGCACCGGTTCGCCATTTACCTTCAAAGTTGCTTTCTCGCACCAGTCAGGAACACGGAGGAACAAAGAAAACGCTTTCTTCTTTGACGGTTTCGGAGCTTCGGTAACAGTCAGCTTCACAGCGCCTTCCCACGGATACTCCGTTTCTTGCACCAGCCCGATCTTTCCCGTTTCCTTCAAAGTTGTAGCCAGTGTATTCGCTCCATACAAATTGCAATATACCGCATTCGGAGTCACCGTATAAGCATAGTTCTGGGCTTGGCAAACGGTGCGCAGCGTATTAGGCGGACAACAGAAACAGCTGATATACTCGGTACGTTCTTTAGGCCAGCGAAGTGTGTATGGCAAATCCGCACTGATGCGCAACGGGTTGGTATAGAAATATTTCTTTCCATCCAGACTGACACCACTCAACACACTGTTGTAAAGGGCGGTTTCCACAATATCCGCATATTTGGCATCGCCCGTCACTTCCAGCATACGCCAGTTGAAAAGCATATTGCCGATATTGGCACAGGTCTCGTTATGCGCCGTACTATTAGGCAACTGATAAGGACGTCCATAGCTTTGGTGTACTTTCTGAATGCTGTCCGGCTCATAGCAGGTTCCATCCGGCGAAGTGCCGTCATACAGCGCACCGCACGCTCCTGTAACATACATCTTGCGGGTCACAATGTCTTTCCAGATGCTGGTCAGGTTTTTCATCAGTTGGTCTTCTCCTGTTTCGGCATACACATCGGTCACACCGGCATACAGGTAATTGGAACGCACGGCATGTCCCATCGCATTGTATTGCTGACGGAACGGAATACGGTCCTGATTATCATCGGTGCCATTTTCCACCATACCACGGATATCAATCAGATTCTTGGAAAGTTCCAGATAACGGGGATTCCCTGTAGCACGGTACATTTCCACCACACCCATATAATGGGAGGGACAAATGGCATTTCTTGCCAGTTCCGCAGAAGCGGTTTCATAGAAATGACAGAGGAAGTCCGTCGCTTTTACGGCAGCATCGAATAAAGTAGTCTTTCCGGTGGCACGGCGATGAATGATACCTGCCATCATCAGATGCCCCAAATTGTAGGTTTCAAAATTCAGACGATTGGCAAATGCACCTTTCTCGTCCTCACCGCCTACTTTGGTGCCAATTACCGTCTGTTGCTGTTTGTCCGAATGAGTGTCAATCCCCTTATTCTTTTCCTCGATGATGACAGGGGTATGGATGTAACCGTCCGCACGCTGGGCTTTCACCACATGTTCAATGAAGTGATCCATCAGTTTATCCAATTCGGGATCTTTCGTGACGGCATACACGGAAGCCACCCCTTCCATCCATTTATACATATCACCGTCATGAAAGGGAGGTCCCCAATGTTCGCCCTCGCAAACACCGGCAGCTATTTCAAAGTTACGGAAGCCATGCGAAACATCGGGATTGTTCCATGTATCCCACATACTTTGCAAGGAGGTATGGCTATATACATTGAAACGGTCGCCCCAAAAGCCATCTGTCCAATGCACGGCACCTAATTCCGTATTGGCCATCTTGGCAAAACGACTTTGGCTCATATCCGTCAGCCCGCCCGACTGGGCAAATGCTCCCGTAGTTACTCCGGAAGCCAGTAAAAGTAGTAGTCTAATGCTTTTCATAATAATCTGTCACTTATTCTTTTCTTTATAAAGGGAGGACGATAATAAGAAACGTTTGTACTCTATTTATAATTATTTCATATTCTGTATCTTTAGAAAGAGCTTTCATTGGCGGATAATGGGAGTCTGTTTTCAAAAAAACGGGTATCTGATTTTCATTTCAGACACCCGTTTTTTTCAAATTCTCCAATACTCTCTATCAAAGAATTCCTTTATCCACAATTGTATTATTTCAGTTTGCTCAAATCCAACTCTTTATAAGCCACACGCTGACGGCGCCAGGTATATACGGCATGCAGTTTGCCATCCTTGCCCTGAATGATGGACGGATAAGAATACTGGCTGATGGGACTGTCTTCCAATGTCATTACATTCTTCCAGTGAATGCCATCATCCGAAACCGCCACACACAACGGTGTACGCGGCCCTTTCGGAGTACCCGGCAATGTGCTGAAATCATTATAAATCAATACATGGCGGCCATCCTTCATGGTTACGGCATCCGTGCCCGAATTATTATTGGGAACATCAAGCAAAGTGACTTTGCTCCATGTTTCACCGTTGTCACTGCTCCATGAAGTGGCAATCTGTGCGTTACGTGTACGGCAAAGTACCTGCAAACGCCCATCCTTATGACGCAAAATGCTGGGCTGGATAGCATAAATAGGCTTCTCGCCTTCTCCTTTTATGGCTTCACCGCCTTCCTGATCGTCTACATTGGCTGCATTTTCCTTACGCAAAGCTGTAGGCACACTCATTTCCGCCTCTACAGGACCTACCATCTTCCAAGTCTTTCCTTTATCATCCGAAATTTCAAAATGGATACGCCATCCTCCATCGCCTTCCGTACTGGAAGGACAGATAATACGGCCATCCACATACTCCGGCTTATTTTTAATAGGACCTAAGAAACCTTTTGGCAACGGTTCACGTTGGCTCCAAGTTTTTCCACCATCTTTAGAACGTACCAGCCAACCACTCCAATCGGCTACTTTCAATCCTATTTTATAGAACAGGATCAGATCTCCGCCGGGGATCTGGAAAAGCACAGGATTCCAACAAGCCTTGCGGCGTGCCCGGAACTTGTCCCCTTTAAACGTAGAAGCCACGGGGCCGGCATCCGCCGGAGTGGATTCTGCCGTAATGCCTGCCAAGACAGCCTGCGGATCATCCAGACTAAACACCCCGTCGGCAGCCAGATAAGGTGCGCTCCATTCCGTCGCGCCCTTCGGCTTGCGACATACCCAGATACAACAATCCGGATTACGCTCTTTAGTGCCTCCAAAGAAAGAGGCTACCAGGTCTCCGTTCTTCAATTCCACAATAGTAGCGCCGTGGCATTCGGGAAAAGAAGCTTGTTCGTATAGGAACTGATCTTCCACGATACCTGCACGGTTTTTACCTGAAGAAGGGTCCATGCTAACCGAAAAATGATAGTTCCCCGAAGGAACACTCCATACGGTAGAGTTGCCTTCCCGACGTACAAAGGTAACGTCCTTGTCTTTTACCGCCTTCTCGTCCAACGTTGGAAGATAAACCAATGCAGTGGTATTGCAGGGAACCGTGATATCCCATTCCAAATGCGTAAGGGTCTTCTTCCAGTTACTAATCATCTTGCCATATAAAGTGTTGTGCGAAGCCTTGACATGACTCAACTCCTGGATGGAAAAATCAGGTTTAAGGATGATTTGTTTGTAAGCGGGCTGTGCCGGATTAAATCCGGCTAAATCACGGAAATACCAAGTCAATAGATCACCCAATATCATCACATGGTTACAACTGTTCATCCAACGATTGGCGGTATCACCGTTCCACAATTCCCAAATGGCAGTAGCTCCCTTTTCTATCATATAGCCATAACTGGGATAAGTCTTGTTGCTTGCCAACAGGAAAGCAACATCGCCACGCCCCATACGGGTAAGCTCACGCATCATCCAGTTCATACCTATCACCCCACTGCTGATATGACCTTTATTCCGGGTGATAATGCCTGTTATTACATTTTTCTCCACTTCTTCCCTATAGGCCTCAGGAACCATATCGAAAGCCAGCGGCAGGATATTGGCCGTCACCGTATTGTTACCATAGAATATGCTGTCGGGATAAAGAACATGCGGCGTTTGTACCGGAGAAGTTCCCTTCTTAACCGTAAGGAAACGGGCGTTGAAGCAGTCTTTGATTTTTGCTGCATCCTTCTCGAATCCTTTCGCCTCATCTTCCAGACCTTGCAAACGGGCGAACTTGGCCAGCATTTGCGATACCTTATAATAGTAGGCTGTAGCAATCAGTGCTCCATCCGTCTTGCGGGCAGGGTCCTGACTGTGAATCAATTCCGGTGATTCGGGAGGCATACACCAGTCACCGTATTTATCGGCGTTAATCACTCCATCCTCTGTGGTGAACTCACTGCGTATATGGTGCATCCATTTCTTGATAGCGGCATAATTCTTACGAATAGGTTCGATGTTGCCGAACTGTTCATAAACCATATCACAGATTACCGGGAATGTGGACGACCATGTCATTTCCGATGTATAATAATTGTAATAAGCCGGACAAATATCAGGAATACAACCGTCTTCACGCTGCGCTTCACGGATATCATCCGCCCATTTGGCATAGGTGTTTCCATTGTTGAACATGAAACTTTCCCCCCACGTTCCCATAGCATGGTCGCCAAGCCAGGGCTGGCGCTCGTCACGCTGCGGACAATCCAAAGGCACTCCTTTATAATTACTGGAAATTCCCCACCAGGCATTCCGATAAACCCGGTTCATGATATCATTGGAACACTCGAAAGTACCGTTATCTTCCAAGTCATCATATACTACTTCAGCAACCAAATCTTCCGCCTTCAGATTTTTATAACCTGTCACTTCTACATATTGGAATCCATGATAAGAAAAACGAGAACTCCAGGAGGTGTTGTTTTCTTTACCGTTGCAGATATAATAATCCGTACTCTGGCTATGGCGGAGATTTTCCACATCCAGTTCCGTACCATCATTCTTTACCCGTTCGGCATAACGTATGCAAATCGTATCTCCCGCAGCGGCTTTCGCTATGTTAATACGCACCCATCCTGCCATATTCTGACCGAAATCAATCATATAACGGTCACCATATTGCTTGAAGACAAGCGGCTTCAGCGTTTTCATCACTTTCATGTTGGGAGCGGTATTGCCGCGGAGTGTACCGTACGGCAATGAAACACGTTGCGCCTTCAGCCATTTGGAATCATCATAACCGGGCTGTGTCCAGTTTCCCAATTCCATACGGGCATCGTAAATCTCACCATCGTATTCATTATTGCTACGTATAGGCCCTTGAGCCGTCAAACGCCATTTCTCATCACTGTTGATGCGCTGGATACTGCCGTCGGTATATTCTATAATCAGATTCAGACGCAACTTGGGGTAACCAAAAGTAGGAATCTTATAAGGTTTGTAATTTTGACGCATAGTGTAGAAACGTCCGTTGCCCAGGGTCACTCCGATGGCATTGTCGGCATTTCCTCCGGCAACCTGTTTGGTGACATCAAAAGAATTGTAAAGCACAGTACGACGATAATCACTTGGAGCCGGCGCCAATACCTGATCACCTATCCGCTGGCCGTTAATGAACAGTTCGTACATACCCAAACCGCACAAATGAAGGGTAGCATACTTTATCTCCTTGGCTTGCGTTTTAAATTCCGTGCGTAAATAACGAGAGCTCAAACGGCTGTGTGAATCTTCCCGGTCCCATGCAAACGCAGCGTCCCAACCTATCCATCGTCCTTTCCAATGAATCTCACCTAAAGGTCCCATCCCCCATCGGGCAGGCTCGCTCCATTCTGTCTCACCGCGATTGGTATAGCTTCTCACTTTCCAGTAAACACGCTGATTGCTTTTCAAACGCTTCCCTTGATAGGGAATCCATACGGACGCATCGGATTCCACTTTTCCGGAATCCCACAAATCTCCTTTATCCTGTGCTAAAAGTTCAGGAGAAGACGCAACCAAGATCCGGTAGGCGGTCTGCATCACATTTCTTTGAGAAGATTCCAACCGCCAGCTCATACGGGGAGCAGCAGTATCCAACCCCATGGGATCTACCATCTGCTCGGTACGCAGGCCGGTAACCGAAACATCCGCTGCCTTCAACCACAACGGAAGTGCCAGAAGAATGATTAATAATACTTGTTTTTTCATGATATGCATATTTCTTACTTATTCCATTTCTGTATGGCATCCGGCAAGGCTGTCCAAGCTTTCTGCACATAATCCTTCGCAGAATCCACAACAATCAGAACCTGGTCATTACCGCTCAGATAACCGCTATCATGCTGGAAAGAAGTGACTTTACTGTCAAACTCACCGATATATTCCAACTTACCGTCCTTCGCGCTATACCACCATGCATTCTTTTTCGCACCGCTGATTTTGCTCAAATCGATCTGCATAGGACGTCCTGAGTAATTGTAAACCAGCAAATAGTCATTTCCACGGGTAGCGATGGCACGGTCATAGCGTTCGCCGTTAGTTCCTGCAATGACACTCTGATCGGGCACACGTTCAAAGAAAGGAAAAGTCAGCATCAAGTTCTTCAGATATTTCATCTGATTGAAACCGGGGTCTTCCAAAGCATCCCACCATGCTTTCTTACGTCCGTCGGCACCGAAAGAGGCTCCATATCCGGGACGGATAAATTGCATGATATCATTATGACCGTATGAGTGCCCGAATGATCCGGCAAATACCGACCAATAGGCATAACGACGCACATCGTGCTGATTCCAACGGGTTTCATTGGGATCATGCAGCCCCTGTGGAATGTCTTCATAAATAGGTTCGTCATCAATCACCGGTTTCAACGGAGTCTTTGCCTGACTGGCTTCCACAAAACGCCAGTTATCTTCTTCCGTATTCTCTTCGATAGGATAATCACCATCACCGTTACGCTGCCCGTAACGACGGTGTCCGCTTTGGAACATATTGAAATCCAGCCATTCGCGGTCATTAAACCAAGTAGCCGACGTGGTACGTCCACGCGGATGGAAAGTCATCAGATGACCTTTGTCTATGCTGCGGATACTGTTTGCCAACGCATCCCATACCTCCGTCTTATTATCACCGCGGATATCCCCTCCTATCATCCAAATAATATTCGGCTCATCCTTGTAACGTTCTGCAAGAAACTTACCGTATGCCACGGCTTCTTTTTCATTCATCAGCCCTTGTTCCACGGGAGTTCCCCAAATACATACCATCCCTATATAGATGCCCCGTGAAGCGGCACTTTTAATAATATAGTCCATGTGGTCCCAATATCCATAAATCCCTTTGCGGTTGATATCTTTGAAATTAAAACCGTCTGTCATGGAATACTGGCCGTAAATATTCATAGAAGGCACACCGTTCAATACCTGCACCTGCACCATGTTATATCCGGCATCCTTGCACTTATTCAGATAGTAAGAAACCTCGTCACGATTCAAACGTTGCGGCATCAGCCATCCGGTTTCACCCAACCAGAAGAAAGGTACTCCATTTTCATGCTTCAGGTAGCGTCCCTCCTCGGACACCACCAGTTTGCCGTTCTTCCAGGGAATATACGTTTTCGCTTTCTGCGCCGGCAACGAAGTAGAGCAACATAGCAATAAAGCCAATAAGGAAAGTAATGCGTGTCTGTTCATCATTGTATTTTCAAATTCGTTTATTAATTAATTGACAATCTCCAAACAAGAGCTTTTATCAAAACAACAAGGTGTTTAAAAAAGGTCCTGATGTTTACGGAAAAGATGAAGACCTTTTTGACAAATGTCCTCATCTTTTTCAGATTATTCCTACTGCTTCATTTTCTCATATTCAATAGCTGCCAAAATAAAGGAACCTACTGATTTCGGATCGTTCTCTATCACCGGCTCACCTATGTAATAAGCAAAACTTCCATCCCGGTTTCCTTTACCACCTAATCCTGCAACAGCACAACAGTTGGTAATAGTGTATGAACCATCAGGCTCTTCTTTAATGAATTGTTTGATCAGGCCATTAAAACCACGCTCTGCGGCCGCTTTATACTCCACAGGAATATATCCTTTGTTTACAGCCTTACACAGAAAATAGACAAAAAGCGATGAAGCGGAAGATTCCAGATAATTTCCTTTACGGTTATTCTGGTCAGTCACCTGCCACCATACCCCTGTTTCAGGCTCCTGGTATTTTACAATGCCTTCGGCCAACGTATTTATAATCGTCATAATGCTGTCGCGTCCTTCGAACTGCGCCGGCATATAGTCCAATACATCCACCACGGCAGCGGCATACCAGCCTATACTGCGGCTCCAGAAGTTGGGTGAGCACCCGGTTTCCTTATTTGCCCAATTTTGTGTCTTGCTCTCATCCCAGCCATGATAGAACAAACCGGTTTTAGGATCATACGTTTTACGGGCAATCAGCTTTATTTGATTCACAATATCGGCATTGACCGTAGTATCCTTGAATACGTTACCATATTGAGCCAGATAAGGAGAAGCCATGAATATACCATCCAGCCACATCTGGTGCGGATATACCAGTTTGTGCCAGAAACCGCCTTCACTGGTACGGGGCTGTTCGGCCAGTTGTTTGCGAAGAGTATCCATCGCCACCTTATAACGCCCGTCTCCCGTCTTTTCATAAAAATCGAATAAAATCTTTCCGGCATTGATATTATCAATATTAAAAGAAAGATATTTCATGGTCTTTATCTTACCGTCGGTGTCTATCAGACTGTCTGCATATATTTTTGCATAATTATAATAGGCAGTGTCACCGGTATGTTTCCATTCCTCCAACATGGATTTCACCACCAGTCCGTGCGTATAGCCCCAACGAGGCTTTTTCGCTTTTTCTATCATCCAAGGCTCAGGGAAACGTTGCATTTCCGACTGAGCCATACGTTCGCTCCATTTGATTTCTTCGGTCTGTTTAGGAGTGGCAGTACATGCACACATTCCACCTGCCAGCAACAATGAGCAAATAATGTTTAATCCTGTTCTTTTCATATTTCTTCTTTTTACTATTTTTCATCCTTACAATCAATGCAAGAATCATCACTTACCTAAGAATATATACTCTTCACCTGCTTTGGTTTCCAGATCATAAAGATAAGTTTTTTTCAACTCAACTTTATTCAATTTCGCTTCTTTATTTATAATCGGCTGTAAGATTTCGGGTATGGCATACAATTTATTCGGATTCTCTCCTTTCGCCTTTCTCAGCCCTTTGCCTGCCAGCGGATTTAAAGAACGCAAACGACAGTTTCCCCCATGACGGGATTTCACCACCAACCGGCTCACTTTACCATTCTTCCAACTCAAATCCAATTCAAAACCTCCACGAGCTATAATCCCGTTCACGCTTCCCTCTTTCCATTGCGCCGGCAATGCGGGAAGTAAATAAATAAAACCATCGTGGCTCTGCATCAGCATTTCTACGATACCCGCCGTACAACCAAAATTACCGTCAATCTGAAAAGGTGGATGGGCATCAAACAAATTAGGATAAGTTCCTCCTTTTTTCTTCTCGTTACGTACGAGAGTCAACTGATCGGTTATCAGTTTATAAGCATGGTCACCATCCAACAGACGGGCCCACAAACATACCTTCCATCCCATACTCCATCCGGTAGACGGATCGCCACGATGAATCAGCGAAGTACGTGCCGCATCAAACAATTCGGGAGTACGGTAAGGAGAAATCTGATTACTGGGGAACAAACCATAAAGGTGTGACACATGACGGTGCACATCCTGCGGATTGTCCCAATCCATCATCCATTCCTGCAATTGCCCCCAACGTCCTATCTGCATGGGCGCCATTTCCTTTAAACGCTGTTCCAAACGGGTGGCAAATTCAGCATCCGTACCCAACAGACGGGCGGTCGTGATTATCTGATTCCACAAATCGAATATCAGCTGGTTATCCAAAGTACACCCGGCAGCCGTAGTCGCTTTCCCGTTACTGCCTGCATGAGTATTCTCCGGAGAATTGCTCGGACATACCACCAACCAGTTATGCAACGGTTCCTTCACCATGATTTCATCAAAAAACTTACCGGCTTCTTTCATGATAGGGTAAGCCGAGCGGAGAAATTCCATATCGCCTGTATAAAGATAACGTTCCCACAAATGACGGCACAGCCAGGCTCCACCCGTAGGCCATAATCCCGACGGAGCCTTGTCTATAGCTCCGGTAACACGCCATATATCCGTATTGTGATGCAATACCCAGCCATCCGCCCCATACATAATCTTGGCCGACTCACGCCCTGTTTCACTCACTTCACGGATCAGTTGTATCAAAGGCTCGTGCAATTCGCTGAGATTCGTCACTTCGGCCGGCCAATAGTTCATTTCAACATTGATATTACACGTGTATTTACTATCCCAGGAAGGAAATAATTTATCATTCCAAATGCCTTGCAAATTAGCAGGCTGCCCACCCGGCTGTGAAGAACAAATCAACAGATAGCGGCCGAAACGGAAATAAGTGGCCACCAGAAAATCATCCTTCGTTTCCTTGAAATTCTGTACACGCATATCAGTGGTTACCCCTGCATATTTGTCTATGCCTAAATCCAAAGAGACACGGTCCATATATTGCTTGAAAAAATCGACGTGTGCCTTACGTGATGTCATATAATCTTTACTTACAGCCCGGCGCAGATAGTTCTTCGCACGCTCCACTTGGTTACCTGTTATATCCTTGTAATTAGTAAAGTTGGTAGCAATGGAAATATAAATCACAGCCTCGTCCGCCCCTTCTATACTCAAGACTCCGTCACGACAAGACCGGGTTCCTCCCTGAGTACGTGTAGTCATACGTCCCTGAAATTCAACCTTCCCTTTGAGTCCTTCATGCCAGGAAGATACGCCCGAAAGGGTAACCTCCTCCCCTTCCGTCGCAACCATCACATCCTGATGCGGAGTAGTAAGATTGGCGTTACAAGTAATCTTTCCGGGTTGGCTGGCAGTAAGACGCACCATAACTACCTGATCGGCAAACGACGTCAGTGTTTCACGCTGATAAGTCACCCCGTCCACCTTATAACGCACGATGGTACGAGCTGAATCCAGGCTCAGTTCCCTATAGTAATCGGAATAACGTGTATGCCCCGGAAAAGAAATATGCAGATCGCCAAACGATTGATAGGGCATACCGCTATTGGTCTTCGCCATTACTTTCTCGGTAGCCAACGTTTGTGCTTCAAGATATTTTCCCTCGAACACCAACCGGCGCACTTTGGGAATATATTCCAACGCATCGGGATTAGCATTATTATTGGGACGTCCTGCCCAAATAGTTTCTTCGTTCAACTGGATATGCTCCACACCGGGATTGCCGAATACCATCGCTCCCAACCGCCCGTTACCCAGCGGAAGCGCTTCAGTCCAAACCTGAGCGGGTTCGTCATACCACAGTTTATATTCCTGTGCGGCAGCCTGCAAGTAAGAACTTGCCCATAACAGCCCCCCCACTATCCATTTTATTTTCATATTGATCTCTAGCTTTTATTAAAGGGAGACGAAAAAAGAAGACGGATGTACTCTGTGGAAAGAAATAAAAAAGTAAATATCATGAAAAAACTTTCCCTGGCACCTCAACAAATCCGGCTTCTCTATTGTTATTAAAATAAAACCATCTTATAAAATTAGAATTATATGAAAATAGCAGAGATTAAAGGAAGAGAGATTTTGGATTCACGTGGTAACCCCACTGTGGAAGTGGATGTGATATTGGAATCAGGGATTATGGGCCGTGCCTCTGTCCCATCGGGTGCGTCAACCGGTGAACATGAGGCATTGGAGCTACGTGACGGTGACAAGACCCGTTACGGGGGCAAAGGCGTATTAAAAGCTGTAGAAAATATAAATACCCTTATCGCTCCGGCATTGAAAGGAATGGACTCTATGGACCAACGTGGCATTGACAAAGCCATGCTTGATCTGGATGGAACCCCAACTAAATCAAAACTGGGCGCAAATGCTATTTTGGGCGTATCCCTGGCTGTGGCAAAAGCTGCCGCCAACTATCTGGATATCCCTCTTTACAGATACATCGGCGGAACAAATACCTATGTCATGCCCGTCCCGATGATGAACATCATTAACGGAGGCTCGCATAGCGACGCTCCTATCGCTTTTCAAGAATTCATGATTCGTCCTGTCGGCGCAAAGACATTCCGTGAGGCCTTACGGATGGGCGCAGAAGTATTCCATGCTTTGAAAGAGGTGCTGAAAAAACGCGGACTAAACACAGCCGTAGGAGATGAAGGCGGTTTTGCCCCTGCACTGGATGGCACCGAAGATGCTTTGAATTGTATCCTTGCCGCTATTGAAGCTGCCGGATATGAACCGTTCAAACATATCACCATCGGTCTGGATTGTGCTTCTTCCGAATTTTATCATGACGGCATCTATGACTATACCAAGTTTGAAGGCCCCAAAGGGGAAAAGCGCAGTGCCGCCGAACAGGTTGCCTATCTGGAAAAATTGAGTTGGGACTACCCCATTGATTCGATAGAGGATGGTATGGCAGAAAACGACTGGGAAGGATGGCGCATGCTGACCGAGCGTCTGGGCAACCGTTGCCAGCTGGTAGGTGATGACTTGTTCGTTACCAATGTGAAGTTCCTGGAAAAAGGAATCAGTGAAGGTTGTGCAAACTCTATCCTGATAAAAGTAAACCAGATCGGTTCGCTGACTGAAACTCTGGATGCTATCGAAATGGCCCAACGTAACGGCTACACCACTGTGACCAGCCACCGCTCCGGTGAAACGGAAGATGCTACCATTGCAGATATCGCCGTAGCCACCAATAGCGGACAGATTAAAACCGGTTCACTGAGCCGTAGCGACCGTATGGCAAAATACAACCAGTTGCTCCGCATTGAAGAAGAATTGGGTAACCGTGCCGTATATGGATATAAAAAAATAGCACGCAATTTTAAAGCGTAAGCGGTTTATATCCCCAATTCCATAAATGAAGACTGCCTCAAGAGGGATCGTGATGATTCCGGCTTGAGGCATTACTTTTGCACTATTATTTAATCTCAACTGGGCTACAACGTTTTTTCCTCCCATTCCTCCACCGTCATGGTTTCCGATGAAAAACTGACACCAATAGCCGTGACTTTGCGCGTGTCTGTCTGATAAGGTGTAGCATATCCTTTGTCCTCTATCTGCTGCAAGGCTTCAGCAGCCGTACCATCCAGTTTAAACTCAAATATATATACATAATCCTTTGTTTCCAATACACAGTCCACTCTTCCTCTTGACTGAGTTTTCTCCACATGCAACTGGCAATATACCCCAAGCAAACGGAGAATCAGATAGAAAGTATATTGAAAATGTTTTTCTGTCGCTTCAACCGTCTTTATCGAGCCATGAGAATCATAAGGTATATCCGCAAGGAAAGAAGTTAAAGCTGAACAAAAAGCCGTAGTTTCCCCTTCCTCAAGTAAAATGACGGCATCTACAATCCAGTTGGAAACTTCAAACTCTTGGGGTTTGAAATAATTGGCTGCCACCATGGTCAGAAATCCCTTTTTCACCTCATTATTTGGAAAGTCCAACAGGTAACGGTTTCTCCGGGAGTCGTATTCCTTGATCGTCAGATAGCCGCTTTGATAAATCATAGGCAGCGGTTTTTCCACATCGGCCTTATAATCGACAAACATCGAAGGATCATAGTAACGCCCGGTCAATTCATCCATCTGCTCGTGGTTATGCCGCAGAAGTTTGATCAAATAAGTAGGAGTACCTGATGCAAACCAATAGTCGCGGATATCGTTCATATCAAAAGCATTGAGCAGGCTGAAAGGATTATAGACACCAAGCAAGCCGCTGCCAAAATGATAGCCATCGTATTGCATTTTGAGTACGTCTTTCATTTCCTCCACTGTATAATTGAACTTTTCAGCCAAATTTGCAATAGGTTCTGCAAAATAATGTTCCAATTCCACCTGAGTCACACCACACAATGCTTCATAATGATTATCCATACTTATATCTTTAGGCTGGTTGAACCCGCTGAACACACTGACTTGCGAAAATTTTGTCACTCCCGTAAGCAACACAAACCTCAAGTATTCATCAGCCCCTTTGAAGGTGGAATAGAAAGCTTTCAAGATTTCGCGGTTGGCATCTTCCAGAGGAGTATCCAATGCATCGAGAATAGGCTTGTCATATTCATCTACCAGCACCACGGCACGACGCCCCGTTTGCTGATAGGCTAGAGAAAGTATTTGTTCGAACCGCTTCCCCATAGGAACCTCACGGGGAGTTTCTCCGTAGATTTTCTCCCAGTTGGCAAGATAATATTCTATGGTAGCTTCCAAGTTTCCTTTTTCCGTAAAGTTAACACCGTTGAAATCTATCTTGAACACAGGATACTGATGCCAGTCTTTCTCCAACTTCGCTATCATCAAGCCGTCAAAAAGTTCCTTGCGCCCCTTGAAATAGGCATCCAACGTGCTTACCAACAAGCTCTTCCCAAAACGACGGGGACGGCTAAGAAAACAAGTTTTGGTCGTCGTTACCAAACGATAAACCAAATTGGTCTTATCCACATAGACCCAATTACCTTCTATTATTTGATCAAAACTCTGTATGCCAATGGGATATTTCATCATTCTCTTTTTCTTAAATGGATTGTTAATGCGAAGATAACGACTTCTCTTCGCATTAACAATAAAAGTGGGAAAACAAATTCATTTCAAGTGAATTTTAAAGACAAGTCCTCCTGAAAAATATTTTCCGTTATTCAGTTCCACCGATTCTTACAAGGCAGGGACAGTGGGGACAGCACGGACAGCCCCTTTTTTTCTCACACACGTGCGCGCGATACAATAAGGTGGAAAATGAGTTTCCCAATGACACCAAAGAGGAAGAACAACTCACCGAAGGCTCCGAACCTTATTTCCCCCTGCCTGCCTTTCCACAGGATGACATATGGCCGGAGCTGCTAGAGAAAATCATCTCTTACAGTAAAAAAACCAAATAACACAACACACTGCTCCTGGGAGGCCCCCTGCATGCAGACCTTCGTATACGCACCGAGGTGAAAAAGGCGATGAAAACCTACCACCAGGAAAAGGCGGCCCAAACGGTTCACCAAGCAAGGGGTCCGATGAGTGTGGACGGTAGGGGGAACGTATCACAAGAGCTGACCCCGGCTTTATACGCGCGCACGTGTGTGTGAGAAAAAAAGGGGCTGTCCCCACTGTCCCCGTGTCCCCGCTGCCAGTTGCAACTAGTCTGCCTCCACTTGGAGAGCCATGATTCCCCCCGCAATCCGCCAAGGGGTCAAAAGGGGTCGGAAGGGGTCACGCCGCACGGACGTGAAGTTATCTTTGCAGTGTCAGAAGGAACCAGCCGCACCCCGGCACAAGATTACAAAAATCCTGGTACAAGATTCCGCGGATCTTGTACCAAGTTTCACCGGACGCCGCAGCAGTGTGCGCCTTGTTCCTTCCTGACACTTTTCTGATAATAACAACCCTTTAAAAACAAAAACGATGATCAATTATCACAACATTGTCTTCCCGTTCCTCCACCGTCATGGTTGCCGACAAGAGGCTGATTCCAACTTCCGTGACTTTGCGCGTACCAGCCAAATAAAGAGTAGCATTCGTCAAAGTCGTTCTCTTCGCATTAACAATAAAAGTTGGAAAACAAATTCATTTCAAGTGAATTTAATGCCCATACTGTCGGCTATCAAGTAGAGGTTGTGTCAAAACGTTGGCACAACCTCATATACTAACGTGAAATCATACAAGGCAAAATTAATTTCGCCAACGAGTTATATTATACAGCCCTTACAGCTGTCATTCCACAACACAAGAATATTTTTCTTTCAATCCCTCCAAACTCATCCCCGTAAAATAATCCTCTATAAACTCCCATCGCTGCTCATCGCTCAGTTTTGTATTGCCAAAGAACAGCCGGAACAACTCTATCTGTTCCTGGAATATTTTCTCATTATTCTCCAGCACATGGTTCTGATAGTCCCCCGAAGCAGCTTCCTTTTTCAATATCTCTGCATCACGGACACGTACTCCAACAGAAGGAACACCCCCCTCTACGGTAAAGTCCACCACATTGAGCATAGACAACAAGTTGAGCAACATATTGAGATCGGAGAACGGAGTGACATAGAACAACAGCCGGTCTCCTTTCTTTCCTGTGATACGCTGGGCACACAACTTCTGGTAACGGGAAAGCAACAAATCAAAACCACGGGTAACGGTAAACATCAGTTTGTCTTCATCTTTCTTCTTGGCACTGGTGATGTAACTCACACTTCTGCCCTCCTCTACCCTGGACTCCAGTAACGAAGTGATAAAACGCTTGGCAGAAGGAACATCCATATCATACGCCGCAAAAATACTACGCAAATCGTCCTCCTCGAACTTTCCTTTATTACCATACAGACTCACCGTCAACAAATCTTTCAAACTCTTCAAGAGACTTGCCAGCTTGGAGCAGATATCCGCCGCACTCTCTTTTAACAAGACATCATGCTTACCCACAGCTGCCGCACGAACTCCCTCAAAGAGATTTCCATTGTATAAATCGCGCTTAAACTCACGGTATCCCATCTCCGAGAAACAATTCTCCCACAAAGATTCAAAAGCCACCTTATAGACTCCTTCAACCCCTTTCACGGGAACCATGTACTGCTTGTATTTTTTACGGAAAGCGGCATCACCCGTCTTTTCCTGCACATAGCCATCGGAAAACAACGTCTGTGAATTGATTTCAACAGGAGAACCGCCATGCCGGAAACTCAAATCCTCTTCTATCCATAACAAAGCCGTTTTGACGACTTGCTCCAAATCCGATTCATATTCCAGCTTGTTCTTTTTACGAGGCAACTTCACTGCAAATTCAAAATCGGATAAAGACATCTGCATTTCATCACTACAGCCTTTCATCAGATATATTTCCCAAACTTTCTTCAGAATCATCCCCAACTGTTCCTGGGAGATGGCACCCGCAGAATGCAGGCGTTTCATATAATAAAAGTCGCGCTCATTAAAATCCGTCACCGCCACACCCGTAATGTTCTTATCACGGGCAGCACGGCCAATCTCCTGAATATAATCGACAAAGGTGCTGGATGGAGCCACATGATACACACGGTCAATATCACTGATATCCACCCCCATACCGAAAGCTTTCGTAGCAACGATTATCTTTTTCTCACCCTCCTTAAAAGCTTGTATAATTTCGGCTTTTTGCTCTTTATCCTTTTTACCATAATAAGATGCCACCCAATGCCAGTTAGCCGGATACACCCAGGTCTTCAGTTTCATATCTATACCTCCGGCAAAAGGATAATAAATGATAGTCTTATGCCCGTCCAGAAAATCCTCCACCCGGGCGGCAACAGTACGTTGCTTGGCCTTATCGTAGGTTTCCCCCTCCTCTATGGTCATGGCGGTAATGTCAAAGCCGATATTTTCACGCTTCACCGTGCCCACATACAAGGCACACGGAGCAAGATGCAACGACCGGATGGTATCAAAAATCATATCGTTCCCGCCTTCGGGATTCCACACAGCAGTGGCCGTCAATGCAAAAACAGGGAATACATACCCCAACGCATTCTTTAAAGCTTCCAAATGACGCCCTAGAAACCAATAATCCACCCGGAACTCTTTACCCCAAGTGGTCACGGTATGAGCCTCGTCAACCACTACCAGTCCGATGCGGCGTTCACCTACAAAATAACTGATATCATACGCCAACAATAATTCAGGGGAAAGATAAAAAAGATCAACCTCCCCTTCACGGACACGACGATATACTTCGTTCTTTTGTTCAGGTGAAAGATCGGACGAAGCATACGCCACACGTTCATAGCCTAACTCCTGCAACGCCTCAACCTGGTCCACTATCAATGCTTTCAGCGGAGAAACCACAAGAGTAAGAAGCTTATATTCATTACCCAGATAAATGGCAGGGAGCTGAAACAACAATGATTTTCCGGCTCCGGTCGGAGCTGTCAGGAGCAAATTATGAGCAGACGAGTCACCCTTGATCCCTTTTTCGGCTTCCATGATGACCTCCTCAATTAATTGCCCTTGAGACAATTGCAATTTTTCCTTACCTTTGAACAAGTCATCATAAACTTCTAAATTACGGAAATCTTCATATCCGTACACTTCCTGCAAAAGGACCTTTACCGCTTCACGGCATTTAGACGGCAATACTCTTGCCACAATCTGTGACTCTATCATAAAAAAGAACTCTTAAATAACGGTTGTACCAACCTTAAAACTAATATCAGCGCAAATATAATAAAAAAAGCGAGAAGAATGAAGATTTCTTCGTCCTTCTCGCTTTTCCGAGCCTCTTGTCGGATTCGAACCAACGACCCCGAGATTACAAATCACGTGCTCTGGCCAACTGAGCTAAAGAGGCGGGTGGGTAAGCTTACTATATCGCGCCGCTACAACCAACTACCTTTGCTGCGATCAAGCCCTGGAGGATTCATCAGGAGCTGGCCGTATAGGACTTACCCATTTTTGTTTTGCGAGTGCAAAGGTAGACATTATTTTCAAAACTACAATACTTTCGAATACTTTTTTTTGATTTTAGCAGAAAAAATACATTTTTCACCCATAACTATAGGACGGATTCCCGTAAAAGAAGTACTTTTGTGCACTTATTAATAAAGAATGACGAATTATAAACCGACTTTGCAGGAATGCGCCATGCGCTATGGTACGGGCATGGGTCTTTTATGGGCCTTCAAATTCATGCTCTTCCCGTTAGGATTGAGAATACCTTTCCTACAATTACTTTTTATAGTCCTGACTATAGGAGTACCCTTTTTAGGATACATATTTGCCAAAAAGTTCAGAGAACGGCATTGTGACGGAAGCATCACTTTTTCACGTGCGTTTCTATTCACTACCTTTATGTATATGTTCGCCTCTCTATTTGTAGCGGTAGTGCATTACATCTACTTCCGCTATATAGATGGCGGATTCGTATTCGAGGCATACCGTTCCATTTTAAACCAGTTCAAAGAAACTGCCGGAGCCGAACTGACAACCTCACTGAACCAATTCGAAGAAGCGATAGATTTACTGTCGGGACTTACCCCGCTGGAAATGACATTTCAACTGATATCACAAAATATGTTTTACGGGATGCTAATGGCCATCCCTACGGCATTGATCGTGATGCGTAAAAAGAAAAATGAATAAAAGATGGATATATCTGTAGTTATTCCTTTGTATAACGAAGAAGAATCTTTGCCGGAACTATTCGCATGGATTCAACGTGTAATGGATGCCAACCACTTCAGCTATGAAGTAATTTTTGTCAATGACGGCAGCACCGACCACTCCTGGCAAGTGATAGAGAAACTACGCTCGGAGTCGGACAACGTAAAAGGTATCAAATTCCGCCGGAACTACGGCAAGTCCCCTGCCTTGTATTGTGGTTTTGAAAAGGCGCAAGGTGATGTGGTGATTACAATGGATGCCGACTTGCAGGACAGCCCGGACGAAATACCGGAATTATACAGAATGATTACAGAAGATGGCTACGACTTAGTATCGGGATACAAGCAAAAACGCTATGACCCGTTATCAAAAACCATTCCGACCAAACTATTCAACGCCACAGCACGTGCCGTTTCAGGCATCAAGAACCTGCACGACTTCAACTGCGGACTAAAAGCTTATCGTCGTGATGTCGTAAAGAACATCGAAGTATACGGTGAAATGCACCGCTATATCCCCTATCTGGCAAAGAATGCAGGTTTTCCTAAGATAGCCGAGAAGGTAGTACACCATCAGGCACGAAAATTCGGTAAAACAAAATTCGGCGGATTAAACCGTTTCTTCAATGGTTATCTAGACCTCATTACTCTGTGGTTTTTATCCAAATTCGGTATCAAGCCGATGCACTTCTTCGGGTTTATGGGATCATTGATGTTTATTCTTGGTTTCATTTCCGTCATTATCATCGGAGCGAACAAACTATATGCCTTGTCACATGGTTTACCTTATATATTAATTACTGATTCTCCTTACTTCTATCTGGCCCTAACTTTGATGATTTTGGGGACCCAACTGTTTCTGGCAGGATTCATAGGAGAATTGATAGCCCGGAATGCTCCTGAACGCAATAATTATAAAATAGAGAAAGAGTTTTAAAATGAAGAAACTACCAGCCATTATCTTATTGCTCCTGATTACCGTAAGCACCTTGATGCAAAGCTGTGGGGAAAGCGATTGTCCGCTTACCACCAATTCCTTTGCCCATTTCGACTTTCTGGATGCAGAGACACACCAAGCTGTAAAATTCAGTCCGGCTTTTGACGTCACTGGATTTATCACCACCGATGTGATTGTACGTGACACACTGGAAGATGGAACTATTAAGGAAACCGTAGTAAAAGACTCATTGATGAATGACACGATATTCAATAAAGCGGAAAGCAGTATGAGCCTGCCTTTGAGTTATACATCAAAAACTACCTACGTATTGCATTATACGGAAAAGATGCGTGACACTATCACACTCATTCACCAAAATATCCCCTACTTGCAGAATATAGAATGTGGCACCATGATGTTTTATAAAGTGGAAGACATTAAATACACCACCTATAACCTAAAATCTATCGAGATTGTAAATTCGGACATCAATAATGAAGAAAAAAAGAATTTCAACATATATTACGTTGTTAACGCTACTGAGTAGTATGCTGTTGTACAGCCCCACACTGGCGGCACAAGAAAAAAAAACAACCATAGAGGAAGAAAAGGTACCCTTCTATCAGGGAACTACTATCGGTGTAGATATATTTGGCCTGGGAAGCAAAATTTTTGGAGGTGACATTACAAGTACAGAAATCAGCGTGGAGGTCAATTTGAAAAACCGTTATGTCCCCGTAGCTGAAATTGGATATGGAACCACCGACACTACTGATGACGGTACCAATATACATTATAAAGCCTCAGCTCCTTATTTCCGCATAGGCATGAACTACAACTTCTTTTTCAAGAAGCCCTATCTGCCTGGTTTTCTATATGGAGGCATACGTTACGGATTCACCTCTTTTTCATACGATGTAGATGCTCCGACAATGAAGGATCCTACATGGGGATTTCCTGAAATTCCTTTCAGTTATGACGGAATTAAGACCACAGTAACCTGGGCAGAACTGCTGGCTGGAATAAAGGTAAATGTGTACAAGAATTTCTACATGGGATGGTCACTACGTTACCGTATACGCATGAACATAAAAAAGGCGGAACACACCGAACCTTGGTATATTCCCGGTTTTGGAAAAAACAACTCGACTAACTTAGGAGTAACATACAGTTTAATATACAAATTACCATTTTAACCAATGACAACTTTAGAAATATGGCTCCTTGCCATCAGTCTTGCTATGGACTGTTTCACAGTTTCCATAACAAGCGGAATTATCATGCGTCGCATTTGCTGGCGCACTTTTTTTATTATGGCATTCTTCTTCGGCCTTTTCCAGGCTGTCATGCCGCTTATCGGCTGGGTTGGCGCCCCGCCCCTCCGTCACCATGATGACAA